>Ga0228701_1000668_pt1 | contig 26771 bp, 33 predicted proteins | sample McNCre117_Aug_MG_2_FD_178017 | JGI IMG/M metagenome (GOLD analysis project Ga0228701, IMG submission 178017) | Freshwater microbial communities from McNutts Creek, Athens, Georgia, United States - 11-17_Aug_MG | ecosystem: Environmental > Aquatic > Freshwater > Creek | place: USA: Georgia... | reverse complement strand
AATCTTAGATTTAAGCTCGTCAATAGCCCAAATATTTTTTAAGGTATCTATTAATTTTTTCATCAGTGTTTAATTATTCGGCCCAGTTTAAAATGAAAAAGACGCAGGTTAATGCGTCTTGCAATATACATTAAAATTCTTAGATAATTTCAATCGTACCTCCTGCAGCTACGATGGCATCTTGAGCCTTCTTACTTGCAGCATTTACTCTGAAGTTAATCTTAGTTTTTAATTCACCGTTAGCTAATACCTTTACTAAATCGGTACGGCTAATTAAACTGTTCATGTATAAGTTCTCAGGAGTAATTTCTGTGAAACCGTATTTCTCAATCAATTGATCTAATTGACCTAAGTTAAATACTACATATTCCACCCTGTTGATATTCTTGAAGCCACGCTTAGGAATTCTACGTTGAATTGGCATCTGACCACCTTCGTGTGCCATTTTGCTTTTGTAACCAGCACGAGACTGACCACCTTTATTACCTTTTGTAGATGTACCACCTTTACCAGATGCTTCACCTCTACCAATTCTAATCGCTTTGTGTACTGAACCTGCAGCAGGTTGTAAATTGTGTAATTTCATTGTTTTGATTTTTACTTTCGGGGTATCTCCCCTCGCTTTAATTAATTAAGAACCGCGCTAAGTTACGCTAATTCTTCCACTTTTACTAAGTGTGATACTTTATTAACCATACCCAAGATTTGTGGAGTTGCCTCTACTTCTCTTGAAGCGTTTAATTTTTTCAAACCTAAAGCAATCAAAGTTTGCTTTTGACGCTCAGATCTGTCGATACCGCTTTTTACTTGAGTGATTTTAATCTTTTTCATTATTACCCGTTAAATACTTTTGATAATTTGATATTTCTTGTTTTAGCAACTTGTACTGGCTCACGTAATAAACCTAAGGCCTTGATAGTTGCTTTTACCACATTATGAGGGTTAGCAGAACCTAAGCTCTTTGCTAATACGTCAGTAACACCTGCGCTCTCTAAAACAGCACGCATGCTACCACCCGCAATTACACCGGCTCCATGAGCAGCTGGCTTAATCAATACTTTAGCAGCACCGTCTTTAGCTAACTGATCGTGAGGAATTGTTCCGTGCATAATAGGCACTTTCACTAAATTCTTCTTAGCGTCTTCGATACCTTTTGTAATAGCTTCTTGAACTTCTTTGGCTTTACCTAAACCTTGACCTACAATGCCGTTTTCGTTACCTACTACTACTAAAGCTGAAAAGCTAAAAGTACGACCACCCTTTGTTGTTTTAACTACGCGGTTGATTGAAACTACTTTTTCTTTTAGTTCAACATCACCTGCCGCTTTAACCTTATTTACATTTACTTTAGACATGATTTTCTATTAGTATTTTTATCGAATTAAAATTGAAGTCCTCCCTCTCTTGCACCTTCAGCAACTGCCTTAATTCTTCCATGGTATAAATTACCACCTCTATCAAACACACAAGTTGTGATAGATAAAGCTGCTGCCTTTTTTGCGATAGATTGACCAGCTAATTTAGCTTTTTCAATTTTAGCTACTTTTTGAGCGGCGATATCTTTTTCAACTGAAGATGCTGCTGCTAAGGTTACCCCGTTCACATCATCAATCAATTGACAATAAATTTCAGCGTTGCTTCTAAAAACAGATAAACGAGGTTTGGTTGCTGTACCTTGAATCTTCTTACGAATTCTGTATCTGATTTTTTGTCTTTGAGCTATTTTACTCATATGATTTATTTTGTAGGCGAGCGATGCTGCCGCTCGCCTTGATTTTTTAAAGATTATTTACCTGCTGCTTTACCTGCTTTTCTTCTGATGATTTCGTCAGAGTATTTCACACCTTTTCCTTTGTATGGTTCAGGCTTACGTAAGCTTCTTAATTTAGCAGCAACTGCACCTAATAATTGCTTGTCACTACCTTCTAAGAAAATCTTAGGGTTTTGACCTTTTTCGGTAGTAGTTGACACTTTTAATTCTTTAGGTACTTCAAAAATAATGTTGTGAGAATAACCTAAAGCCAAATCCAATACATTACCTTGGTTAGCAGCTTTAAAACCCACACCCACTAATTCTAACTCTTTTTTATACCCTTCAGTTACACCCTTCACTAAATTAGCCACTAATGAACGATATAAACCGTGCATAGCTCTGTGACGAATTTGTTCAGTAGGACGTGTAACGATTAACTCAGTACCTTCAACTGCAACTGTAATATCGCGATCGATAGCTTGAGATAATTCGCCTTTAGGTCCTTTTACAGTTACTACTGAATCTTTTACAGTTACAGTAACTCCTGCTGGGATAGTAATTGGTTTTTTTCCTATACGAGACATAGTCGTTTTTTTTATTTTTTATTTAGCTGTTTTCAGCCCCGACTAAAGGCTTATACGCAAACTAAATATGAATGAATTTAATTTAATAGTCAATTACGAAATGGCACACAATACTTCACCACCTACATTGTTTGCTTTCGCTTGCTTATCTGTTAATACTCCCTTAGAAGTACTTAAGATAGCGATACCTAAACCATTGCTTACTCTTTTGATTTCAGCTGGTTTTGCGTATTGACGTAAACCTGGACGGCTGATGCGCTCTAAAGAACGAATCGCAGGTTGCTTTGTATTTGGATCATACTTTAACGCAATCTTGATCAATCCTTGTTTAGTGTCATCTTCGAATTTATACTTTAAGATATACCCTTGATCATATAAAATTTCAGTGATACGCTTCTTTAAGTTAGATGCAGGAATTTCAACGATTCTATGTTGTGCCATTTGAGCGTTACGAATTCTCGTTAAAAAGTCTGCTATTGGATCTGTTACCATATTAGTATTTTAAATCAGTTCTAAATTTTGTTTTGTTTCAGTATTCAATACGATGATTGAACTTAAATCAATGTTGCTGATATTACCAGCTTGCTTTTTTTACGCCTGGGATCAAACCATTCAAGGCCATGTCACGGAACATGTTTCTTGAAATACCAAAGTATCTCATGTATCCTTTTGGACGACCTGTTAATTGACAACGATTTTTCAAACGTACAGGTGATGCATTTTTAGGTAATTTGTCTAAACCTGCATAATCACCAGCAGCTTTTAAAGCAGCACGCTTTTCAGCGAATTGTTTAACTGTTGCTTCACGCTTTCTTTGTCTGGCTTTAACTGATTCTCTTGCCATAATTATAATTTAATTAGTTGTTATCTTTTTTGATGTTTTTGAAAGGCATACCTAATTCTTTCAATAATTCGTATGCTTCTTCGTTTGTTTGAGCAGATGTCACAAAGGTGATATCTAAACCAGTAATTTTATTTACTTTATCGATATCGATTTCTGGGAAAATGATTTGCTCAGTTACACCTAATGTGTAGTTACCACGACCGTCAAATGCTTTATCGCTAACGCCTTTGAAGTCACGTACACGTGGCAATGCAACAGCTACTAAACGATCTAAAAATTCATACATTTTCTCTCCTCTTAAAGTTACGCGAGCACCAATTGGCATACCCTTACGTAATTTAAAGTTAGAGATATCCTTTTTAGATAAAGTAGGGACTGCTTTTTGACCAGTAATAGTAGTTAATTCATCGATAGCGATGTCCACTAATTTCTTATCATTTACAGCACCATTTACACCACGGTTGATGCAAATTTTTTCTAATTTAGGAGTTTGCATTACAGACTTGTAACCAAACTTCTTTGACAATGCAGGTACTACTTCTTGAGTGTACTTAGTTGCCAATCTTGGAGTGTATTTTACAGTACTCATTATTTAATTACCTCCCCTGATTTTTTTGAAATTCTTACTAATTTACCTGTCTCTCTTGAACGCTTCACTTTAGCTGGTGCGCCTGCTTTCGCATCCCATAACATTACATTACTAATGTTGATAGAAGCTTCAACTTTAACGATACCACCTTTAGTATTTGAAGCAGAAGGCTTAGTGTGTTTAGTTGCGATAGCTACGCCTTCAACAACTACACGTCCTTTTTCTACATTCACTTCCAATACCGTGCGAGGTTTTTTCAAGTCCTTGTCATCACCAGCGATTACCACAACGGAATCACCTTTCTTGATGTTGTATTTGGGTTTGAATCTGTTACTCATAATAATTTATATTTTATAACACCTCTGGTGCTAATGAAACAATTTTCATGTATCCTTTATCACGCAATTCACGAGCAACTGGTCCAAAGATACGAGTACCTCTTGGCTCTTCTGAATTGTTTAATAAAACCACTGCGTTATCATCAAAACGGATATAAGAACCGTCTTTTCTACGCAATTTGTTTTTAGTACGAACAATAACTGCTTTAGATACTGTACCTTTTTTGATACCGCCTGCAGGAATTGCGTCCTTCACAGTCACAACGATAGTATCGCCAATCTTTGCGAAGTCTTGACCGCTATTACCTAGTACCTTGATACAAAGTACTTCTTTAGCGCCGCTATTATCAGCTACATTTAGCCTACTTTCTTGCTGAATCATTTTATTTAGCTTTTAGCTTTTATTCCTTATTCTTTCGAACTTGGGTGAATACAATTTAATTACTTGTTTGAGGGTAGATTATTTAGCTTTTTCAACTATCTCTACTAATCTCCAACGTTTTGTTTTACTCAACGGGCGAGTCTCCATGATCTTTACAACATCACCAGTAGTGCACTCTTCTTTCTCGTCGTGTGCGTGGAACTTAGTTGTTTTTTTCACGAACTTACCGTAGATAGGGTGTTTTACTTTTCTTTCAACAGCAACAGTAATGGTTTTATTCATTTTGTCGCTAGTTACTACACCAATTCTCGTTTTACGTAAATTTCTTACTACCATTGTTTTTGATTTATGGTTAGATACCTAACTCTTTTTTCTTTAATTCCGTTTGTAAACGGGCAATGTCTTTACGAAGTCCGCGAATACTCATTGGATTCTCTAAAGGAGAAATAGCATGAGCGAACTCTAATTTTTTAAGTCTTAATTGATCTTCACTGATACGAGCAGTTAAATCTGCAGCGCTCAAATCCTTTAAGCCTTTGTTGAAATCATATTTCTTGTTTGCCATAGCAAATACTTTTTTAATTTTCTTCTAATTAAATTACAAGTCTCTTCTTGTAACGAACTTAGTATTGATTGGTAATTTTTGAGCAGCTAATCCCATCGCTTCTTTTGCAACTTCTGGTGATACACCATCAATTTCAAAAATGATACGACCTGGTTCAACCACAGCAGCCCAGAATTCAGGGTTACCTTTACCTTTACCCATTCTCACCTCTGCAGGCTTACGAGTAATAATCTTATCAGGGAAAACACGAATCCATACATTACCTTCTCTTTTCATCGCACGTGTCATGGCTTGACGAGCAGACTCAATTTGTCTGTTGGTTAACCAAATTGGATCTAATGATTTTAAGGCAAAAGAACCAAATGCAATAGAAGTACCGCGCTTCGCTACTTCGCGAATGCGTCCTTTCTGTTGTTTTCTGTGTTTACTTCTTTTTGGTTGTAACATCTTATTATATTGTTATCTCTTTTATAAATTGTTGTTGTTCGAGTTTATTTTCTTCTAGCGCCTGCTCCACCACGACGGTCATCACCACCACGACGGTCGTCGCGACGATCTCCACCACGGTGATCAGCTCTATCACCACCTTCTTTACCACCTACGAAGTTGGGATTTAATTCACGCTTTCCTAAAACTTCACCTTTACAGATCCATACTTTGATACCGATTTTACCATATACTGTCAAAGCATATACGTTAGCATAATCGATGTCCATTCTGAAAGTATGTAATGGCACTCTACCTTGTTTGATCTCTTCGCTACGTGCAATCTCAGCACCACCGATACGACCGCCTACTTTAATTTTGATACCTTCTGCACCCATTCTTAAGGTAGAAGCAATCGCCATTTTGATAGCACGCTTGTAATTGATACGGTTTTCGATTTGACGAGCAATTGTATCACCTACAATTGTAGCATCTAATTCTGGACGACGGATTTCTAAGATGTTGATTTGAACATCATCTTTACCAGTCAATTTCTTTAACTCTTCTTTGATACGATCTACCTCACCACCACCTTTACCGATGATGATACCTGGCTTAGAAGTATGAATTGTTACAATTAACTTACCTAATGTACGTTCGATAACAATACGAGCGATACCGCCTTTATTGATACGTGCGTTTAAGTACTTACGAATTTTTTGGTCTTCGATTAACTTAGTTGCGTAGTCTTTTTTGCTACCATACCAGTTGCTTTCCCATCCGCGGATGATGCCTAATCTATTACCTATTGGATTTGCTTTCTGACCCATAGTGATGGTTTAGAATTTATTTTTTTGAATCTGATTTTGTATCTACAATCAATGTTACATGGTTGCTACGCTTACGCACTCTGTAGCCACGTCCTTGTGGAGCTGGACGCATACGCTTTAACGTACGACCACCATCAACAAAAACTGTTTTTACTACTAAGTTGCTATCTGCTGCGCTAGCGCCGCTGTTTTTTTGCTCCCAGTTACTGATTGCACTTTTTAACAACTTTGCTAATGGAACTGCATTGTGTTGTGGATGGAATTCCAAAATTGCCAATGCTTTTTCCACTTCCATGCCACGAATAACGTCTGCGATCAAACGCATCTTACGTGGGCCTGTGGGATAATTGTTTAGTTTAGCTACTGCTTCCATTTCTTTATTGTTTACTGTTTGAACTTGGGTTCAAACCTTAATTTATTTACTATTTTTTGCTACCTGCGTGTCCTCTGAAGTTTCTCGTTGGAGCAAACTCACCTAATTTATGACCTACCATGAATTCGGTAACATAAACTGGAATGAATTTATTTCCATTGTGTACTGCGAAAGTATGTCCTACGAAATCTGGAGAAATAGTACTTCTACGACTCCATGTTTTGATAACAGCTTTCTTGTTTTTTCCTTCGTTCATCGCCTCTACTTTTTCTTCAAGGTTATGATCTATATAAGGACCTTTTTTAATCGAACGACCCATAGTTATGAGTTAATTTGAATGTTAAATTATTTTGTCAATTTTTTACCGTCACGACGTTGAATAATCAACTTGTCGCTACCCTTACCTCTTGTTCTAGTTTTCTCTCCTTTAGCATACTTACCAGTTCTGCTTCTTGGATGTCCACCAGAAGAACGGCCCTCACCACCACCCATTGGGTGATCTACTGGGTTCATAGCTACACCTCTAACACGTGGACGGATACCCTTCCAACGAGTTCTACCTGCTTTACCTGCTGTTTCAAGGCTATGGTCGCTGTTTGAAACTGTACCAACAGTTGCGTAACAGTTAATTAATAATTTTCTTAATTCACCAGAAGGCATTTTTAATACTGCGTATTCTACTTCTTTGTTCGCTAATTGCGCAGAAGCACCAGCACTTCTTACCAATTTACCACCTTGACCAGGTTGCATTTCGATATTGTGAATAATAGTACCTAGAGGCATATTCTTCATAGGTAAAGCGTTACCTACTTCTGGAGCTACATTATCACCAGAAGCAACTGTAGCACCTACTTGTAAACCTTGAGGAGCAATGATGTATCTTTTTTCGCCATCAGTATATTGTACTAAAGCGATAAATGCTGTTCTGTTTGGATCGTACTCGATAGACACCACAGTTGCTTGCATGTCTTTTTTATTTCTTTTGAAATCGATAATACGATAGTGTTGTCTATGACCACCACCCATGTAACGCATTGCACGACGACCTTGAGAGTTACGTCCTGCAGTTTTCTTTTGAGGCTCTAACAAACTTTTTTCTGGTTTGTTAGTAGTGATTTCAGCGTACGCGTTGCCAATTCTCCAACGAGTTCCTGCTGTAATCGGTTTGTACTTTCTTAATGCCATTTTGTTTTGTTTTTTAACGTGAAATTTTCAGCTTCACTTGCTATTATTAAATGCTTGCGTAAAGGTCAATGGTTTCACCTTCAGCAACTGTAACTAATGCTTTCTTATAACCAGCTTTAACACCAGTGATAATACCAGACTTAGTTGAACGAGTTTTGTTCTTACCAGGAACTACTAATGTGTTCACTTCTAATACGTTCACACCATAGAATTGTTCGATAGCAGATTTGATCTCTAATTTGTTCGCGCGACGATTTACTTTGAAAGCATATTTTCTTAATGTCTCTTGTTGAGCATTTGCTTTTTCAGTTAAGATCGGCTTGATTAATATTTCTGTTAATTTCATGATTATCTTTTTTTAAAAGAGACTACGCAGCTTCTTCTTCGTTAAAAATTTTAGCAGCGCTCTCTGTGATTACTAATACATCCGCATTCATGATGTCGTAAGTATTGATATCAGCTAATAATGAACTTGCTACGTTTGGAATATTACGAGTGCTTAAGTAAACATTATCATTGTACTCAGGTAAAATCACCAAAGTCTTTTTGTTGTCTAACTTTAATTGGCTCATAATAGAAGCTACCGCTGATGTTTTAGGAGCATCTAATTTGATGTCTTCTAACACAAGGATCGCTTGATCAATAGCTTTGTGAGATAATGCAGAGATTTTAGCCAAATCTTTCACCTTACGGTTCAATTTGAAATCATATGCATGAGGTTTTGGTCCAAAGATAGTACCACCACCCTTATACAATGGGTTACGGATATTACCCTTACGAGCACCACCTGTACCTTTTTGCTTGTGTAATTTTCTGCTAGCACCTTGTACTTCTGCACGAGTTTTAACCTTATGCGTACCTGAACGGCGTGCTGCTAAATATTGTTTAACGGCTAAATAAATTACGTGGTCATTTGGAGTAGCTCCAAAGATTTCAGCAGGTAATTCAACCTGTCTGCCAGTCTTTTTGCCTTTTATATCTAATACTTCTAATTGCATGATTGTCGATTAATGTGGTGATTACTTTTGGATTAAAACGATTGAACCGTTATGACCTGGAACTGATCCACTTACTAATAAGTAGTTCTTCTCTGGGAATAACTTTAATACTTTTAAACCTTTTGTTTTAACGCGATCGTTACCCATATGACCTGCCATACGCATGCCTTTGAATACTCTTGAAGGATAAGATGATCCACCGATAGAACCCGGTGCACGAGAACGGTCATGTTGACCGTGTGTAGCTTCACCCACACCACTAAATCCATGACGCTTTACAACACCTTGGAAACCTTTACCTTTAGTTGTACCCACTACTTCAACTGTATCTCCTTCAGAGAACATGTCTAAAGTAATAGTAGTTCCTAATGCAGCTTCAAGATCGTAGTTGCGGAATTCTTTTACAAATTTTTTGGGAGCTGTCTGAGCTTTCGCGTAGTGATTGATTTCAGACTTTGTAGAATGCTTTTCTTTTTTGTCGCCTAACGCTAATTGTACTGCGCTATAGCCATCTACTTCAGGAGTTTTAACCTGAGTAACAGTGCAAGGTCCAGCTTCGATAATGGTGCAAGCAATTTGCTTTCCATCTTCTCCGAAGATGCTGGTCATGCCGATTTTCTTTCCAATAATACCTTTCATCTTTTTTGCGGTTTATGCCCCGCGTTTGGTTCTGAGGACATCCGATGATGATGCTACTTTTTTTTTAGTAGCTCGGATTCAATCCCTGTTTGCTGCCGACCTTTTCCTTTGTTTCTCATTTGAGAGGGGAAGTACCGGAAGTAAACAAACCTCGAAGGGCCTGTTTATATTTTACTTACTTCAAACCAGCGCTCCTTTTTCAACTGCTGCATAATGTGCAGTGATTGGGAGATGGTAATTATAAATAGTTTATGCTTTGATCTCCACTTCAACACCAGAAGGTAAGTCTAACTTACTTAAGGCGTCAACTGTTTTAGAAGATGAAGTGTAGATATCCAATAAACGCTTATGCGTAGCTAATTGGAATTGCTCACGACTTTTCTTGTTAACGTGTGGTGAACGTAACACAGTAAAAATGCGTTTGTGTGTAGGCAAAGGAATAGGACCTGTTACTACTGCACCTGTACTGCGTACTGTTTTTACGATTTTCTCTGCAGACTTATCTACTAAGTTGTGATCGTAAGACTGTAATTTTATTCTAATTCTTTGAGACATAGCTTATTTTTCCAAATTATCTTGGGGATGCAAAGGTAATGCCTTGCAACCTAACATTCAAGAAATATTGTGTTTTTTTTAATTTTTTTTCAAAATATTTTGAGGCTCGAAAAAAAAGCCCTCTCGGATGAAGGAGAGGGCTTTTAATATATTGGAAATCAATGATTTGACTATTCTTCGTCTTTCACTTTTCCTTTGTTCTTAGCCATTACTTCCTCAGCAATATTGTTTGGTGCTGGGTTATAGTGACTAAATTCCATAGTTGAAGTTGCACGACCAGAGCTCAAAGAACGTAATTGAGTCACATAGCCAAACATTTCACTCAATGGTACTTTTGCTTTGATAACTTGTAAGTTACCACGGCTATCCATACCTTCTAACATACCACGACGACGGTTCAAGTCACCTGTTACGTCACCCATGTATTGGTCAGGAGTTACTACCTCTACTTTCATAATAGGCTCTAATAAAGTTGGTTTCGCTTTTTTACCAGCAGTTCTGAAACCAGCTTTAGCACACAATTCAAAAGACATTGCATCAGAATCCACATCATGGTAAGAACCATCAAATACGCGGATCTTCATGTTATTCACTGGGAAACCAGCTAATACACCTGTGCTCATTGCAGATTCAAAACCTTTCGTGATAGCAGGAACGAATTCCTTAGGAATAGATCCTCCGAATAAATCATTCACAAATTGGAAAGACTTATCTGCATTAGCTGCTAACCACTCTTCATCAGCTGGTCCGATAGAGAATTGAATATCCGCGAACTTACCACGACCACCCGATTGTTTCTTTAACACTTCACGGTGCTCGATAGTCGTACCAAATGCTTCTTTATAAGCTACCTGAGGATTACCTTGGTTGATTTCCACTTTGAACTCACGACGCATACGGTCAACGATAATTTCCAAGTGTAATTCACCCATACCAGATAAGATTGTTTGACCTGTATCTTCGTCAGTCTTCACTCTTAAGGTAGGATCTTCCTCTACTAATTTAGCAATAGCCATACCCATTTTATCTACGTCTGCTTGCGTCTTAGGCTCTACAGCTACAGAGATAACTGGTTCTGGAATAAACATATTCTCCAATACGATTAAGTGATTCTCATCACATAATGTATCACCTGTTTTGATTTCTTTGAAACCTACCGCTGCAGCGATATCACCCGCTTCGATGAAATCAATTGGGTTTTGTTTGTTCGCAAACATCTTCATGATACGAGAGATACGCTCGTTCTTTCCAGAACGCACGTTTCTTACATAAGAACCTGCATCTAAGTGACCAGAATAGCAACGGAAGAATGCCAAACGACCTACGAAAGGATCTGTCATAATTTTGAATGCTAAGGCTGCAAATGGTTCTTTTGCATTTGGCTTACGAATGATTTTTTCGCCAGTATCAGGATCAGTTCCTTCTGTATCATCTACGTCTACTGGAGAAGGTAAATAACGACATACCGCATCTAATGCAGTTTGTACACCTTTATTTTTGAATGAAGAACCACACATCATTGGAACGATTGATAAATCGATACAAGCTTTTCTGATAGCTTCATGTACTTCGTCTTCAGAAATAGAATCTGGATTCTCGAAGAATTTCTCCATCAACTTGTCATCATATTCAGCAACAGCTTCAATTAATTGAGCTCTCCAATAATCTACATCTTCTTTCATATCATCTGGCACCGGAATCTCTACATAAGTCATACCTTCTGTAGCATCATCCCACATGATACCTTTCATTTTAATCAAGTCTACTACCCCTTTGAAGCCATCTTCAGCACCAATTGGTAATTGTAATGGCACCGCTTTCGCGCCTAACATTTCTCTTACTTGATTCACTACCATTAAGAAGTCAGCACCCGCACGGTCCATTTTGTTAACGAAACCAATACGAGGAACTTTGTAACGGTTTGCTTGACGCCATACAGTTTCAGATTGAGGCTCTACCCCATCTACTGCTGAGAACAACGCAATCAAACCATCCAATACACGCATTGAACGCTCTACCTCTACAGTAAAGTCAACGTGTCCTGGAGTATCGATGATATTGAAATAATAACTTTTAGTGTTTGCATCTGGCTTACCCAAAACAGTTGGGAATTGCCATTGACAACTTACCGCTGCAGAAGTAATAGTAATACCTCTTTCTTTTTCTTGTTCCATCCAGTCAGTAGTAGCACCACCATCATGTACTTCACCAATTTTGTGAATCATACCTGTGTAACGTAAAATACGTTCAGTGGTAGTAGTTTTACCCGCATCGATGTGCGCAGCAATACCAAAGTTTCTTTGTAGTCTTAAGTCCGCCATATTAGGGTTGTTTATTTTTTAGTCAAAATTCCGAGGCGCAAAGTTAATGATATAAGTGATTGAACAAACAAAAAACCCCAAATAAATGGGGTTTTGTATAAATTTAAATCAATTAAATGATCCTTACACTTTAAAGTGAGAGAACGCTTTGTTCGCTTCAGCCATACGGTGTGTATCTTCTTTCTTCTTGAATGCACCACCTTCGCCTTTTGTTGCTGCGATGATCTCGTTCGCTAATTTGTCAGCCATTGTTTTTCCGTTACGCTCACGGCTAAAACGCACTAACCATTTCATACTTAAAGAGATCTTTCTATCAGCACGTACTTCAGAAGGAATTTGGAAAGTAGCACCACCAATACGACGGCTACGTACTTCTACAGCTGGAGTAACATTTGCTACTGCTTTCTTCCACATCTCGTATCCATCTTCTCCAGTGAATTTGCTCACTTTGTCTAATGCATCATAGAAAATATTGAAAGCTGTAGTCTTTTTACCATCCAACATAATATTGTTGATAAAACGAGTAACCAATTTATCGTTAAAACGAGGATCTGGTGCTAATGGAATCTTTTTAGGTTGTGCTTTACGCATGTCGAATATTAGTTAGTTGTTACTAGATTATTTTTTTGCTTTTTCTTTCTTAGTACCGTATTTAGAACGAGACTGCTTACGGTCTTTAACACCTGCAGTATCCAAACTACCACGAACAATATGGTAACGTACACCTGGTAAATCTTTAACACGACCACCACGGATTAAAACGATAGAGTGCTCTTGTAAGTTATGACCTTCACCTGGAATGTATGCGATTACTTCCACTTTATTTGTCAAACGTACTTTTGCTACTTTACGTAACGCAGAGTTTGGCTTTTTAGGTGTAGTAGTGTACACTCTTGTACAAACGCCACGACGCTGAGGACATGCATCCAAAGCTCTTGATTTACTCTTAGCCCTGATGATTTCACGGCCTTTTCTCACTAATTGTTGAATAGTAGGCATTTATTATGCTGTTTAGTTCAATTCTGTTTATAAAAAATTCGGACGGCAAAGGTAATGTCTGTAAACGAAATCCCAAAATGTTTATTGGCTATTTTTAAAAAAATAAAGTAAATACTTTGATTTTTGCTTTTAAAATGCCCTTTTTTGTGCTTTATTTACCTATCAATTGTTTGATATTCAGACGATTAACTAAATATGTAGTAACCAGCCATGTTTATCCACAATATTTCCCATTCGAATGTCATTTAAGTGTTTTTTTAAGGCTGGAGCGACTTTTAAAGCATCCATATCAAAATCCATCACATAATCTCCATGTGCTAATCTTGAAATATAAGACACCACAGCTGCAGTTCCTACCCCAAAAACTTCTTGGAATACTCCTTTCTTATGTGCGTCTACAATTTCAGCAACAGATAAGAATCTTTCTTCCACCTCGTATCCCATTTCTTGTAATAAGACAATCGCACTTTTGCGTGTTACACCTTTTAACACCGTACCTCTTTCAACACTTGGGGTAATTATTTTTCCATCAATTACAAACATCACATTCATCATCCCCACTTCTTCTACATATTTATGTTCAATAGCATCCGTCCATAACACTTGATCATATCCATTTTTTTGTGCCAATGCTACTGGATATAAACTCGCACCATAGTTACCTCCGTTTTTGGCAAATCCTACCCCACCTGGTGTAGCACGAGTATAATGTTGTTCAATATATATTTTCATCGGTGCTGAGAAATATGCACCACTAGGTCCTAAAATAATCATAAACTTATATGTTTGCGAAGGGCGCACTCCTAAGAATGGGTCTGTAGCAATCATAAAAGGACGAATATATAATGAACTGTCTGCTGCTGTAGGAATCCATCCTCTTTCTAAATCAATCAACTGCTTCATGCCCTCCATAAAAATCCATTCTGGCACAGTAGGCATTTGCATACGTTCTGCAGAAATATTAAAGCGTTTGAAATTTTCATCAGGTCTAAAAATAACTACATCCCCTTTCTCATTTTTAAATGCTTTAATGCCTTCAAAAATAGTTTGACCATAATGCAAAACTGCACTTGATGGATCTACTTGAAATGGTGCATAAGGTTGAATGGATACATTTTTCCATTCTCCATTTTCATAATCCGCAACCAACATATGGTCAGTAAATTGTTTTCCAAAAGCAATTTCATTCATGTTGAAACTTGGCAATTTGGGTGATTCATTTTTAATAACGGGAATAACTTGAGAAGACATATAATAGCTATTTAAGGATATCAATGAGTTACAAAGAAACAACAAAAATCAAAGACTTACAATTGTTATTTTTCGGATTGCAGGTTTTCGAGTAATTTTCCATCCAGATGAGTAAAGACAAGACCATATTGCCCGCTTCTGTTATTGCTTCTTTGTACCAAAATAGCTTGGTGATACCCACTACGAATACAATGGTTTCAGCATCAGAAAATAATGCAGCAGCACCTGTTCAAGACAATAAAATTGAAGAAAAAGCCACTTCGGGGCCAGTTAAATTCTTAGGTGAACATCTTAAAAAAATATTGATTATTGTACACGATAGTAGTGCAGTACATGTCAATGAAACTGATTTTGCTTTATTAACTTCTATTTTAAATGCGTGTAAATTAACCATTGCGGATATTGCGCTAGTAAATATTGCACAACAAAATATTGGTTTACATCAAATCCTAACAGAACTACCTTCTACTCTTGTCATTTCATTTGCAGTAGATGCAAATCAACTAAAAATAAAATTACCTACCCACTTGTATCAAGTTACTAGTTTGGGGGAATCACATTTATTGTTTAGCAATAGCCTCACTAGCATGCAAGGAACAAGCATTGATGCAAAACAAGAAAAAGCAAAACTTTGGACCCTTTTGAAAAAAATATTTGAATTATAGCACTGGCTCCAACCCTCTTCAAAACATACCTAGCAATATCATTACCACCTTATGCACTCCATTATTTTCGCTACCAACAATGCTAATAAAGTAAATGAAATTCAATCTTTAGTAGGTGCGAATTTTAAAGTTTTTCCTTTAAAAGAAGCAGGGATAGATATTGATATACCTGAACCTCATGATAGTCTAGAAGCCAATGCAGCCGAAAAAGCACGCACTATTTTTAACATGACTAAAATGAATTGCTTTAGCGAAGATACTGGATTAGAGATAGTGGCTTTGAATGGTGCTCCTGGAGTGAAAAGTGCAAGATATGCAGGAGATGATAGAAACTTTCAAGCGAATATTGATAAAGTACTTTTGGAATTACACTCAGAAAGCAATAGAGCCGCTCAATTCAGAACTGTGATTTGTTTGATATGGAATGAGCAAGAATATTATTTCGAAGGCATTTGTAAAGGACATATTACGTTTAACATGCAAGGAAAAAAAGGGTTTGGCTATGATCCCATTTTTATACCAGAAGGATCTGAAAAAAGTTTTGCTCAAATGGACATGGAGAAAAAAAATGGTTTTAGTCATCGCCAAAAAGCAGTCACCCAACTCTTTAATTTCTTAAACACTATTGTTTCATAGGAGTGGGACTATTCCAAATTTCCCAGCTAGCTTCGGCTTGTAAGTGTAACATTTCTAATCCATTTTGAATGCTAGCACCTTGCGCTTTCCCTTTTGTAAGAAATTTTGTTTCTGCAGGATTATATATCAAGTCGTATAAATGATGCTTAGTAGTAATCGCTTCATAGGGTAAATCTGGCGCTTCATCCATATTTGGATACATCCCCACTGGGCTTGTGTTAATAATCAAATGATGACTCGCTATTATGTCCTTGGTGAGTTGATCATAACTGATGGCGGGTATATCTTGAGGGGCTTTAACTTGTCTTGTTACAAATTGATATTGGATATTTCTTTTTTGCAGCACCCACTCCACAGCGGCGGCGGCACCACCTGTGCCTAAGATCAATGCTTGTTGATGATGGGGCTGTAAAAAAGGCAACAAGGATTTTTCAAAACCAATCACATCGGTATTATATCCATACAATGCATTGTCAAACTTTCGAATGCAATTGCAAGCATGTATCGCTTTTACTACACTAGAAGGATGATCAATAAATGCAATTACATTTTTTTTGTGCGGGATCGTAATATTGATACCTTCCAACCCAGGATGGGATGAAAAAAAATCAGCAAAACCATCGAGTGTTTCTAATGAAAAGTTTTCATACTTTACATTAGTGATATTGTTTTTTGCAAATTTATCTGCAAAAAAACCTTTTGAGAAGGAATGTGACAAAGGATATCCAATCAAACCAAAACTACGCACAAGCTTATTTATTTAAATATAAGTGGAAAGTATCTCCCCTTAATCCAATTCTCATTGCTTCTAAGGGTATAATTTCTGTAGGAGCGATATTGCCTAAGTTTACATTGCAACCAATCAATTCCAAGAAATATAATTGCTGCGCTTTTTGAGGTGCTTCCCAAATAATTTTTTCTGCGGGAATTTTAGTTAAAATTTCTTGCACCAACCCTTCTCTTACTTCTCCGCTTCCTCGATATATTCCCACATTACCGGCTTCTCTAGCTTCTGCAATTACATATGAAGATCCGGCATTTAGCTCTGCACTCATTAGCTCAATCCATTTATAAGGAGGAATAATATGTGCTGCGTCTTTACTACCCACTTCACTTAATACTTTTGCAAATTTTGAAATCTTCTCAATATATCCGCATTTTTCAGTATGTGGGATTTCGATAGAGCCATCACTTACTTCAATCAAATCAATATTATAATCCTTGCACATGGCGACATAATCATCAAACTGATTACGAATAATAAATGCTTCAAATAAAGTACCTCCAAAATACACAGGAATATTATGCTTTTGATACAATTCAATTTTTTGACGCAAATTAGGTGTAACAAATGATGTACCAAATCCTAGTTTCACGATATCCACGTGTGGTTTCCCAATACTTAAAAAATTCTCTGCCTCATTATAGCTTAATCCTTTATCCATCACCATCGTTAAGCCATATGTTCTTGGCTGACTAGTTCTTTCTGGAATTTGAGTTATATTGAAATTCATATGCCTAATAGTATTTATGCAAAGTTAATTGAAAATCACTTAGAAGCCTTGCCCTTTTGTTGCTTTTTATACTGACTGAGCAAAGTCATCACTTTTGCATCCTGTACTAATTCAGGATATAATTTAATCAATTTATTCAACCATTTCGAAGACTTGTTTAATGCCATTTCTAGTTGCAAGATCGCTTCATTGTTTTTTTGCATCCTAAACAAAATGGCACTTCTATAATAGATAAAAATCGTTTTCCCTTGTGTAGCAATATAGGCCAGCTCAGATTGAACAAGCGCTTCATCTAACTGTTCATTGGCAATCAAACAACGAATCAAATATTCCCAACCAGCAATTTGCTTAGGTTTGTTTTTAACCACCGTTCCGAAATACTGAGCTGCTTCAGGATACTGCTGCAATTGCATATAACACTCCCCTATCAAGATATAATATTCATTGATATGCTTGTGAATTCTTAAAGCCTGTTCCATTTGCTTGATCGCCAACTCCCATTGGTTCTCTTGCATGTAAGTGCTAGCAATTTTTTGATACAATCTACTATCATCTGGATTTAAATGCACTGCTTTTTTATAATGAAATCTTGCTTGCGCATAATTTTTCATCCTATGATAACAATGCCCAATGGCTTCATAAATAACATCCTCTGGTCTAGACAATTCTAACACTTTTTCTAGCGCTTCAATGGCTTCTCGATACTTTCTCAATCTCAAATAGGCATCTCCCATATTACGATAAGCGTAATCGAATTTTTCATCAATCACAATCGCGTACTGATAGGCGTCAATCGCTTTTTCATAAAGCTTAAGTCCTTGATAGGCTGCTGCCAAATTAAACCAAGCCAATGCATTATAAGGTTGCTCATTGATAATGGCCTCATGTAATCGGATACTCTCTTCATTGCGCCCAGTAAAATCTGTCCAAAAACAAATTTTATACAAGGCTTCTTCATTGGAAGGTTCTTCTTCTAAAATGAGTTGCAAACATTCAAATACTTTATCAAAAGCTTCATGATCATCATACACATCTGCCAATTCAAATAAAAGCTCGGTACGTTCTGCTCCTTCAAATAAATGTAAGGCTTCTTGCAATAAGACAATCGCTTCCTCAGGTTGATCTAATGCTAAATAGGCATCTGTTTTTAATATGAATAAGTTCATTTCCTTATGATCATATAGAGCAGCAGTATCTAATAAATTAAGCGCTTCGCGATATTTTCTTGTGGCTAATAATAAATCGGCTTTTTTAATCATCAATAAAGCAGAATGGGGATATTGCTCCAAACCCATATTGACAGCTTCAATGGCTTCACCTAACTCATCTTTTTCATCCAAATGTGCAATAATCCTTTCAAAATCATCTTCTTCTATATAAGCATTGGACCTGCCATTTTTCAAATTTTGATAACGCTGTAGTAAATCTTGGATATCACCTCCTTCCTCGTCTTTATGTGGTTCAAACATGGCTATAGGGTTTATTTTTATCTCGCTGATTTTCAGGAAGTTAACAAAAAACAACCTAATCACTAGCTTAATTAAATATACTAAATATGCCCAACTAAGCTATATTTTGTTGTACACATTCCTTGCAAATAGGTTAAAATTATATTTTTAATTATATATGACTTGTCTTACCTTCGTAATAATCATGCGTACTGTAAAAAACATATTACTATTGGCCTTTTTGACACTTTCCGTGTCTTCAGAGCTTGGTGCAAGTACGATCCTGATAAGTAGCAATGAGCTTAAAACAGATGCAAAAAATAGCGCTGAAAAATACAGCTTAAAAAATTTAGGTAGCCTTTCACACAAAACCACTACTTTCTATACTTTAAAATCTAGCTTAGAATTTAAAGGAATGAACGTAAATGCCAACTATCTAAAATACAATAAAGGCAATATTTCTTATGTAATACCTTATCGTTATAAAATGGTATTACCAAGATTTAAAACGCCTAGCCCTACACAACCTTAATTTTTGTAAAGTGGTACTTGTTGTTTGTTCTAATCAATAATTTGATACAATAATTGATTGACTTCAAATTGACTCAATGTAATGGGGCTTAAATCTATTTGCGTGGCTGTATAACGCACTTTTGTTCCATCATTAGCACTAATGGTATAAGACAATACCAAGCCTGGAATATCTTTAAAAGCCAATTCAAAATAGGGCACAGTTGGAATGATATCAGAAGTATACACCACATCATATTGTGCTCCATCGCTAAATTCCACTTGTACTCTTTTGCAAGTATAGCCCAACATAATACTTGAGTCTATTGTCATTGGTTTCATCGCAATCAAGCTGGCTTGATTGGCAGGCGGGAATGGAATATGTTGTAGAAAGTGACTTTCGCCAATATCTTTAAGAATCAACGCAGTGTCTTGTTGTAAATTAAAAATCAGTGTCTGTTGCAACTTAGCACTAGACAAAACTGTCTTACATTGACTCCCTTTAATCAGAATCTTTTTTTGTCCCAAGCTTTGCCATTCATTATTTTGAAACTGCTCAATATGCAATAGCAGACTGCACTCTCCTACCACTTTAGTTTGTGACTTCAGTGGCATGCAAATAAATAAATATAAAACGAGGGGGGCTATCTTATACATCTTATGCTATCAATAATAAAAGACCTACAGGGGTAGGTCTTTTATTACGCTTATTTTTTAGTCTTATCTTTTAATGCTTGTACTTTTTTTTGAGCTTCCACCATTTCCTCATATTTAGACTGCCAATTACTCTTCTTTTTAGGTGACTTTCTTTTTAACTGAATATCAGCTAAAATTTTATCATGATTGATAATGAATTTTTGAATCACCAATTGCAATAACAATGTAATTACGTTAGAAACAGTATAGTACCAAGTCAAGGCAGACGGCAAGCTATTAAAGATGAATAATAACATGAATGGGAAAATATAAGGCATATATTTTAACGCAGGATTATCTTGCGTTGGTGTCATAGCCATATTGTAAACTGACATAATTAAACTTGTAATCACCGCAGTTAAAGTAAACAAGCTCACATGATTACCAAATCCCATTGGTATTGTAAAAGGCAAAGTTACAATCGAATCATAACTTGACAAATCATGACTCCACAAAAATGCTTGCCCTCTTAAAGAAATATTTGAATTAAAGAAACTATATAAGGCAAAGAAAATAGGAATTTGCAATAAGGCAGGAATACAACCACCTAATGGATTCACTCCAGCTTCTCTAAATAATTTCATTTGCTCCATCGCAAAACCTTGTTGATCATCACCCATTTTAGCTTTGATTTCATCTAATTCTGGCTTTAACACTTTCATTTTCGCACTACTTAAATAACTAGAATAAGTAAGTGGAGAGGTTACCAAACGAATAAAAATAGTCAACAATAAAACCACCCAACCATAATTCGTTACCATACCTGAGAAGAAATCAAAAACAGGTCTAATAATATATTTATTAATAGGACGTACAAAAGAATATAAATCTCTACCTAAATTCACGATCTTATCCATTTCAGGTGCCTGTGATTTCAATACTGCTAAATCATTTGGGCCATAGAATAAAGAAATTGCCACTGTCGCATTATTACCATCTACTTTGGTTTGCAACTGCGTCTGTAAGTTAGCTAAAGACCTACTGCTATCTACTTTTCTTTTCCAATCAATTTTACCATTCGTAAAACCATCTTTAGCTATTAAAGTAGTGTTGAAAAATTGTTGCACCAAACCAATCCATTGTACTGGTTTTTCAAATGTCTTAGTAGACTTACTTGAGATATAATCAAATTCATTGCCTTCAGAAAAACAAACATTGGACATTTGACGCTCATAGGTCACAGTACGTTCTTGTTGAGAAGAATGTGCATCCCACAATAAGTTTAATTGATGATTCGTCAATAACTGATCAGCCCCGTCTAATTGAATTTTCCAATCAATATTGTATTGATTAGGTGCCAAAGAAAATAAGTGTGTGATGGTATGACCATTAGGGGTTGTAAAAGCAAATGCTACTTTTTGTACCCCATTTTCATTTGGCAATTGATTCACCACAGGAAACAATACTTGATTGATTTGTGCAGATTGATTGTTACCAATATTAACTGGATAGTTCAAAGAACTACTATCTCCTAGGGTTACTAATTGTTGAGTTGAATTACTGTACTTTTTTAAAGTTACATTCACCACTTGTCCGCCCTTATTACTCAATTTTACTTTTACTAATTCGTTTTCTAAAATCACGAATTGTTCCTTTACACTATCCACTGATGCAGTAGAATCGGTAGGATGTAATTTGTTCGCACTATCAATGATCGCTGCTGCTTTTAACGCCGCAGCTTTTTCTGCAGTAGATTTTACTAAAGCAACAGAGTCGTCATAATGCTTTTTATAAGTTTGTAATTCGTTTTGTTGTTTATTGGTGTACCAGAAATAGGTAAAAAATAACCCCGCTAATAACACAAAACCAATGACCGTATTTTTATCTGTATTCATATTCAATGTTTAAACTTAAAACCTGGGGGCAAAGGTATGTTTTTTATAGGTTCCTACTATACTTTCCACCTACTAAATATAGGGCTTCTGTAATCTCACCCAAACTACAGTATTTCACTGCTTCCATAAGGACTACAAACAAATTTTCATTATGTAGGGAAGCCTGCTTAAGCCGTTCCAAATAGGCTATTTTTAACTTTTTATTACGTTTTTTAAAAATTTGTAAATTGGTTACTTGTTGCTTACGTTCGCTCTTGGTAGATCTAACCACTTTTTTTACCTGATGCTCGATTGCAACTGTCTGTTCGTTAACAAAAGTATTCACCCCAACTATGGGTATCTTCCCTGTATGTTTATTTTGCTCATAGATCCAACTTTCCTCTTGAATTTTTGTCCTTTGATACATTCTTTCCATAGCTCCTAAAACACCTCCTCTTGTATTGATTCTTTCAAATTCAAACAAAACTGCTTCCTCCACTAAATCTGTCAACTCTTCGATCATAAAACTACCTTGCTGGAAATTTTCCACTTTTACTGTTCCTAGTTCTTTATTGATGATTAATTGAATTGCCAAGGCCCTTCTTACACTTTCTTCTGTAGGAGTTGTTATAGCTTCATCATAAGAATTAGTATGCAGACTATTACATTGATCATAAATAGCATATAAGGCTTGTAAAGTAGTTCTAATATCATTGAAATCAATTTCCTGTGCATGTAAACTTCTACCACTTGTTTGAATATGGTATTTTAATTTTTGAGAACGTTCATTGGCGTTGTATTTTAATTTCAAAATGTTTGCCCAAATTCTTCTTGCTACTCGGCCAATCACTGCATATTCTGGATCCATCCCATTACTAAAAAAGAAACTCAAATTGGGAACAAAATCATCGATTGCAATACCTCTACCCAAAAAATATTCTACATAAGTAAATCCATTTGCTAATGTAAAAGCCAATTGTGTAATGGGGTTCGCACCTGCTTCAGCAATATGGTATCCAGAGATAGAAATACTATAAAAATTTTGAATCGCATTTTTAGCAAAATAAACCTGCACATCTCCCATCATCCTCAACGCAAAATCGGTAGAAAAAATGCAGGTGTTTTGCGCTTGATCTTCTTTTAAAATATCGGCTTGCAATGTACCTCTTACTTGTGCTAACACTTTTTGTTTAATATTTTCATATACTAATGGATCTAACACTTGATCACCACTTAAGCCAAGCAATTTCAATCCCAATCCATTATGCCATTGTTCAAATGGGCTCACCTCATTAGTGGTTTGATAAACGGGCAAAGTTGTGTCCGACTGCAAGGATTTAATTTTTTGTTGGATCTGTGGCCACATTTTCTGCTCTGTAATATATTTTTCACACGCTTGATCAATTGCTGTATTAAAAAACATAGCTAATAAAATGGGAGCTGGGCCATTAATAGTCATACTCACAGAAGCATTGCTCGCATTCAAGTCTATACCTGAATATAATTTTTTCATGTCATCAATAGTAGCCACACTTACACCAGCATTTCCAATTTTTCCAAATACATCTTGCCTTAGTGCTGGATCTTGGCCATATAATGTAACACTATCAAAAGCAGTAGACAACCTTATCGCTTCTTGTGCTTTGCTCAAATAATGAAATCGCCAATTAGTTCTTTCTGGACTTCCCTCGCCTGCAAACATTCTTGTTGGATCTTCTGAACTTCTTTTTAATGCAAACACCCCTGCAGTATAAGGATACCTGCCAGGCACATTTTCTTTTAATTGCCATTCAATCAAATCTCCCCAATCTGCATAGTTTGGCAAATACACTTTAAACAAATCGAGCCCCGAAGCCGTTTTAAATTGTAAAGCTTGGTCGATTTTTGTACCTCTCACTTCAGATATAAAATTAGGCTGATGATAGTTTGAATACAATTGTGGCCATTCTTGTATCATTTTTTTAACGGAAGGGTCGAGTTCTGTTTCAATCTTATCAATCATTTCTTGGATAGCGGCACTTTCATTAAACAAAGGATCTTCTTTAATTTTAGAATAACAATACCATTTAGATGCTAGTGATTTTTGTGCTTGTATCCAAGTTTGGTGGGATTTCAATACATCAACAATTTCTCCTAAATATCCAGCCTTTTTATTAGGCATGGTTGTTAGAGGAACTTCATTATCAGCATAAACAGTAGCTAATTGAATTTTATGCAATTTAAGACCATGTTCTAATGCAATAACATCAACCAAATGATTGTACACTACTTGCATGCCTGGATCATTATAATGAGCAGCCATAGTACCAAAGACTGGCATCAAATGGGGACTTGCATCAAATAGATGTCTTGATCGTATATATTGCTTGCGTACATCCCTTAATGCATCTAAGCCACCCGCTCGATCAAACTTGTTGATAGTAATAATTTTAGCATAATCAATCATGTTGATTTTTTCCAATTGAGTTGGAGCTCCAAATTCAGGGGTCATGACATATATAGGAATATGCACATGATCAATAATGGAGGTGTCATGTTGCCCAACCCCAGCAGTTTCAATCAAAATACAATCGAAACCAGCATCAATACATAAACTTATTGCATGATCGATATCATTATTTATAGATTGATTTTCATTACGCGTTGCCAATGATCTCATAAATATATTCGGATGATGAATTGCATTCATTCGAATTCGATCTCCCAATAAAGCACCACCAGTTTTCTTCTTTGAAGGATCAATGGCAATGATAGCAATCGTTTTATCTGGATTTGCTTGAATATAGTATTGTACTAACCTATCTACAAAAGTAGACTTACCTGCGCCACCTGTACCAGTGACACCTATTATAGGAATGTTTTTTTGAGCAAGTGAAGATGAGGATGCATTAGGAAGTACACCATTTTCTTCTTCCATTAAAGTAATAGCTCTACTTAAAAATCGAGGATCAATTTTTTTGGGCAAGTGAAGTGCTGGTAATGGAGTCACATGTGGCAATAATTTAAAATCACAGTAACTGATAACTTCTTCAATCATGCCTTCTATGCCTTTTTGCAATCCTTCTACTGGCAAGTAAATTTTTGTAATGCCATGTTGTTCCAACCATGTAGCTTCTGATGGTAAAATAGTTCCACCTCCCCCTCCAACAATTTTCACATGATGGTATCCCGCTTTATCCAACAAATCTCTAACAAAAGTAAAGAATTCAATATGACCACCTTGATAGGAAGTGATAGCTACTCCCTGTACATCTTCTTCAATAGCTGCTTCTACAATTTCATAAGCTGAACGATTATGACCAAGGTGTATAATCTCAACTCCTTTTTCCTGCATAACACGACGCATGATGTTGATAGCAGCATCATGTCCATCAAAAAGACTTGTGCAAGTGATAATTCTAATCTTATTCATATTTTAAAGCTAACAAATGTTAGCAATATGAACAAGTCAGTGGTTCGTTATTTTATTTGCTGTTTTGCTGCTTCAATAAAATGCACAAATAAAGGCGCTGGTTGCTCTACCGTACTTTTTAATTCGGGGTGGTATTGCACTCCTATGAAGAAAGGATGATTGGGTAATTCTACAATCTCAACCAAACCAGAAGCAGGATTTACCCCACTTGTTACCATACCATTATCTTGAAAAGCTTTCAAATAGGCATTGTTAAATTCATATCGATGACGATGACGCTCATTGATATCGGTACTGCCATAAATTTTATAGGCCAAAGTATCTTTTTCAATTTTACAAGGATAAGAACCCAAACGCATCGTACCGCCCATCATCGTGATTCTCTTTTGCTCCTCCATCATGTTGATCACTGGATGAGCACTATTGGGTTCCATTTCTACAGAATGCGCATCTTTTAATCCCAATACATTTCTTGCAAATTCAATCACCGCCATTTGCATTCCTAAGCAAATACCAAAGAATGGCAATTTGTTTTCACGGGCATATTGAACAGCAATAATTTTTCCTTCAATTCCTCTGTTTCCAAATCCTGGCGCCACTAATAAACCATGCAATCCCTTTAATTGTTCATCCACATTTTCGGAAGTAATATTCTCGCTATGGATATTTACCACGTTTACTTTTACTTCATTTAATGCGCCTGCATGAATAAAACTTTCCAAAATTGATTTATATGCATCTTGCAATTCAATATACTTACCAATTAAACCAATATTCACTTGTGATTTAGGATGCTTCAATTTGGATAAAAATCCATTCCACTTAGTTAAATCAGGTTCCTTATAATTTTGAATGTTCAATTTTTTCAAACAGAAAAGATCTAATTTTTCTTCCAACATCAGCAAAGGCACTTCGTAGATGGTACTTGCATCTGCTGCTTCAATGACTGCACCTGGTTTAACATTGCAAAACAAAGCAATCTTACGTTTAATATCATCGGTCAAAGGCTCTTCTGTTCTACAAACAATTACATCCGGATGTACGCCCGTTTCACTTAACATTCTAACACTATGCTGTGTAGGTTTTGTTTTTAATTCTTTTGCGGCTTTTAAATAAGGAATCAAAGTTAAGTGTACCACCATTACATCTTCCTCTGGTAATTCCCATTGAATTTGACGCACCGTCTCCACAAATGGCAAACTTTCAATATCCCCCACTGTACCTCCAATTTCAGTAATCACAACATCATATTTACCATCTTTACCTAATAGCAACATACGGTGTTTAATCTCATCTGTGATATGCGGTACCACTTGAACTGTTTTTCCTAAAAACTCACCCGCTCTTTCTTTATTGATAACGGTTTGATAAATACGACCGGTGGTCACATTATTAGCTTGAGAAGTAGGCTTATTTAAAAACCTTTCATAATGGCCTAGATCTA
>Ga0228701_1000666_pt1 | contig 26789 bp, 19 predicted proteins | sample McNCre117_Aug_MG_2_FD_178017 | JGI IMG/M metagenome (GOLD analysis project Ga0228701, IMG submission 178017) | Freshwater microbial communities from McNutts Creek, Athens, Georgia, United States - 11-17_Aug_MG | ecosystem: Environmental > Aquatic > Freshwater > Creek | place: USA: Georgia... | reverse complement strand
GGTGCACGGTCCATTGGCCCACGCCCTCGCGGGTGGCGACGCGCAGACGGCCCGCATTCAACTCGGCAATGACATGCTCCACGGCGTCGCGTACTTCGTGCGTGGCGTTGTCCATGCTGATGTTGGCGCGGTTGTCCCAAGCGTTGTCGATGATGTGTTGCATTTGATGTTGAGCCATGGCTGTCTTCTCTTGGTTGAAATGAATCAGGGTTGAAATTTAGGGTGTCGCGCTTTGGCGTTGTTTGACGAACGCGACGATGCGTTGCGCGGCTTCCAAGCACTCGGCTGTTTCGGCCACCAAAGCCATCCGAATGCGGCCAGCGCCGGGGTTGAAACCCTTGGCATCGCCGATGTGGTGGCCGTTGCGCGCCAGGTAACTGCCCGGTAAAACGGTCACATTGTATTGAGCCAGCAAATCCCTGGCGAAGCCCACGTCATCCCCACCGGGCACAGCGGCCCAGAGGTAAAAGCCCGCATCGGGCAAACGCACATCCATCGCTGAAGCCAGCAGGGGCGTGACAGCGGCAAATTTTTCGCGGTACAGGGTGCGGTTGGCCACCACATGGGCTTCATCGTCCCAAGCGGCAATGCTGGCGGCTTGCACCATGCCGCTCATGGCACTGCCGTGGTAAGTGCGATAGAGCAAGAACTGCTTGAGGATGTGGGCGTCACCCGCCACAAAACCGCTGCGCATGCCGGGCACATTGCTGCGCTTGGACAGGCTGGTGAAGGCCACCAGGTTTTTAAAGTCGCTGCGGCCAAGTTTGGCAGCGGCTTCCAAGCCACCCAGAGGGGCTTCTTCACGGAAATAAATCTCGCTGTAGCACTCGTCGCTGGCAATCACGAAGCCATATTTATCGCTCAAGGCGAACAGCTTTTGCCAGTCGGCCATGGGCATCACCGCGCCTGTGGGGTTGCCAGGGGAGCAGACAAACAGCAATTGGGTCTTGGCCCAGACATCGGCAGGGACTTGGTCCCAATCGACGTTGAAGTTCAGTGCGGGGTCGCTGGGGGCGTAATAGGGCGTGCCCCCCGCCAACAGGGCTGCGCCTTCGTAAATTTGATAGAACGGATTCGGGCAAACCACCACCGCCTCTTGGGGCTTTCCATCTGTGCCTGTCTTGCTGGGGTCAATCACGGTCTGGGCAAAGGCAAACAAGGCCTCGCGCGAGCCGTTGACCGGCAGCACTTGGGTGGCGGCGTCAAGCGCCACGCCGTAGCGACGTTGCACCCAGTGGGCGCAGGAGGCACGCAGCGCAGGCAAACCCGCCGTGGCTGGGTAGGCGGCCAGCTGGGCGGTGGCCGTGCTCAAGGCGTCCAACACCAGTTGCGGCGTGGCGTGGCGTGGCTCGCCAATGCCCAAACTGATCGGGGCATACGCGGGATTGGGCGTGACGGTGGAGAAAAGTTGTTTCAGCCGCTCAAAAGGATAGGGCTGAAGACTCGCAAGCAAGGGGTTCATGGCTGCTATTATCCCCGCGCTGTGTGACCGTTTTCGAACTCATTCTTTACTTATGTTGCTTGACCTGACCCGCGCCCAAGAATTCGCCCTTGACCCGCAACAGTTGCGCGAATTGGTGATGACGTTTGAGCAGAGTTTGGCGCAAGAAATGGCAGTGATTCAAACCGCCTTGGCACAGCACGAGGCCCTGAAAGTGGAGCATTCCCTGCATGCCCTCAAAGGCTTTATGGCGCTCTTTACCGGGGAAGATTTGGCCCAGCGCGTGACTGCGCTGTACCAGAGCAGCCGCAGCCAGCCCCTGGATACAACGGGCGCTGAATTTACTGCTTTGGTACCTACTTTGAGTGCCTTGTTGACTGAGGTGAGAGCCTGGCTCGGCCCTTTATGATCCTTCCTCTGCATAGAGAGGCTTTTCGGTGCGTCTGAATTCAATCAAATTATCGGGTTTCAAGTCCTTCGCGGAACCCACCAATTTCTTGCTGCCCGGCCAATTGGTCGGTGTGGTGGGCCCCAACGGCTGCGGCAAATCCAACATCATGGATGCCGTGCGCTGGGTGCTGGGCGAGTCCAAAGCCAGCGAGCTGCGTGGCGAGTCCATGCAAGACGTGATTTTCAACGGCACTACGACCCGCAAAGCCGCCAGTCGCTCCAGTGTGGAGCTGGTGTTTGACAATGCCGATCACCGTGCCGGTGGCCAGTGGAGCCAGTTCACCGAAATCGCGGTCAAGCGTGTGCTCACGCGTGATGGCGGCTCTAGCTACTACATCAACAACCAGCCGGTGCGTCGCCGTGACGTGCAAGACGTGTTTTTGGGCACGGGCCTAGGGCCACGCGCCTACGCCATCATTGGTCAGGGCACCATCAGCCGCATCATCGAATCCAAACCCGAAGAACTGCGTTTGTTCTTGGAGGAAGCTGCGGGCGTCTCCAAATACAAAGAGCGCCGACGCGAAACCGAAAACCGCTTGAGCGACACCCGCGAGAACTTGACCCGTGTCGAAGACATCTTGCGCGAGTTGAATGCCAACCTGGAAAAGTTAGAAAAACAAGCCGAAGTGGCGCAGCGCTACCACGCCTTGCAAGCCGATGTGAACTTGAAACAGCATCAGCTGTGGTTCCTGCGCCGTGCCGAGGCTGAAGCCGACCAAGTGGGCATCAAAACCCAAGCCGACAAAGCCTTGAATGACCTGGAGTCGCGCATTGCCGACTTGCGTCACATCGAAGCCGATTTAGAAACCGTGCGCCAAGCCCACTATGCGGCGGGCGACCAGGTCAACCAAGCGCAAGGCGCCTTGTACGAAGCCAGTGCCGAAGTGGGGCGCTTGGAGGCGGAGATTCGCTTTGTGGTGGAAGGCCGTCAGCGTGCCGAAGCCCGTCTGATTCAAATCAAAGAGCAAACCGCGCATTGGGCAGCGCAAAGCGAGCAAGCGCAGCAAGAAATTGAAAACCTGGCCTCCATGGCCATGGATGGCGAAGAAAAAGCAGTCATGCTGGCCGCGCAAGTGGAAGAGCAAGCCATGCAGCTGCCCGAGCTGGAAGAGGCTTTGCGGGTGGCCCAGCAGCGCAGCAACGAGCAGCGCGGCAGCGTGGCGCAAGTGCAGCAGCAAATTCAGGTGCTGGCAGCCGATCAACGCAACATCGAAGAGCAAAGCCGTGCGCTGACGGCGCGTCATGAGCGCCTGAGCGCCGACCGCAATGCCTTGGCTTCGCCCGACGAAGTGCGCTTGAACAACTTGAAAGAACAGTTGCAAGAGGCGCAATTGAGCGCCGAAGTCACCAGCGCGCAGCTGGAAGAGTTGCAAACGCAAGTGCCTCAGTTGGATGAGGCGCGTCGCACCGCCCAGCAAGCGGTGAATGCCGAGCAAGCCAAACAAGCCGATTTGTCGGCCCGTTTGGAAGCCCTCAAGGCCTTGCAAGAGAAGGTGCAAACCGACGACAAGCTCAAGCCTTGGCTGTCCAAACATGGTTTGGACGGTTTGCAAGCATTGTGGAGCCGCATCCACATCGACGCCGGTTGGGAAAACGCGCTCGAAGCCGCGTTGCGCGAGCGCATGGCTTCGCTGGAAGTCAGCCGCTTGGACATCGTGCGTGCCTTCCAAACCGATGCGCCGCCTGCCAAGCTGGCTTTCTACACCGCGCCCAGTGCTGCGGCGCCTGACACCCAAGGCGCATTGCCCCGTTTGTCGGACTTGTTGCGTTTGAACGATGCCGGGCAAAAAGCCTTGCTGACCGACTGGCTCAGCGGTTGCTTCACAGCTGCCAATTTGGACGAAGCCTTGGCCAAGCGCAGCAGCTTGCAACCTGGGCAGGTGATTTATGTACCCAGTGGCCACGCCATCAGCGCCCACAGCGTGAGCTTTTACGCACAAGACAGCGAGCAATCGGGTTTGTTGGCGCGTGCGCAAGAAATTGAAAACCTCGACAAGAGCACCAAAGCGCAAGCCTTCATCAGCGATGAGGCACGCAACACCCTGGTGCGTGCCGAGGCTGCGTACAGCGAGTCGTCGCAGCGTTTGGTCAGTGTGCGTGTCGAAGCCACGGCTGCCCAGTCGCGCATGCATGAGCTGCAAGTCGAAACCTTGCGCCTGACGCAGCTGGCCGAACAAACACGCGCACGCAGCGAGCAAATCAGCGGTGACTTGTCTGAAGTCGAAGCCCAGTTGGCCGACCTGCAAGAGCGTCGTGTCACCGCCGAAGCTCGCTTTGAAGAACTCGACATGCAATTGGCGGATAGCCAAGAGCGTCATGCGCAGCTGGACGAGGCCGTCATCAACGCCGAGCGCCGCTTGAACGACAGCCGCGAGCAACAACGCAGCTTGGAGCGTCAAGCCCAAGAAGCGCAGTTTGCCCAACGCAGCTTGGCCACCCGCGAGGCTGAGCTCAAACGCATCATCGACACCGCCACCCAGCAAGCGGCATCGGTGGCCACCGAAGAGCAACGCGTGCAAGAAGACCTCACGCGTTTGACCGATGCGGCGGCCCAAGCCGGTTTGCAAAACGCCTTGAACATCAAGATGGAGCGCGAAGCCGCCTTGGCCGCCAAGCGCAGCGAATACGACGACTTGACCACCAAGCTGCGCGCCAGCGACGAGCGCCGCTTGCAGTTGGAGCGCGAGCTGGACCCCTTGCGCCAACGCATCACCGATTTGCAACTCAAAGAACAAGCTGCGCGCTTGGGGTTGGAGCAATACACCCAGCTGCTGGCCGATGCACAGGCTGATCTGGAAGCCGTGGCGGCATCGATTCAAGACAACAATGTGCGCTTGGGTGGTTTGCAAGGCGAGATCGATCGCTTGCACCGCGAAATCACGGCGTTGGGGGCGGTGAACTTGGCCGCTTTGGATGAGTTGGCCAGCGCCACAGAACGCAAAACTTTCTTGGACTCTCAATCGGCCGACTTGACCGATGCCATGAACACCTTGGAAGACGCCATCCGCAAAATCGACGGTGAAACCCGCGAATTGCTGGGCGGCACCTTCAAGATCGTCAACGAACACTTTGGCCGCATGTTCCCCGAGTTGTTCGGCGGTGGCAACGCGCGCCTGGTGATGACGGGCGAAGAAATTTTGGACTCTGGTGTGCAGGTCATGGCCCAGCCACCTGGCAAGAAAAACCAAACCATCCATTTGCTCTCTGGCGGCGAAAAAGCGCTGACGGCGATTGCCTTGGTGTTTGCGATTTTTCAGCTCAACCCAGCACCATTTTGTTTGCTCGACGAGGTCGATGCGCCGTTGGACGATGCCAACACCGAGCGTTATGCCAAGCTGGTGTCGAGCATGTCCAAAGAGACGCAATTCCTCTTTATTTCGCACAATAAGATCGCCATGGAAATGGCCGAACAACTCATTGGTGTGACCATGCAGGAACAAGGCGTTTCCCGCATCGTTGCCGTGGACATGGAGTCGGCTGTTTCGATGGCCGATGCCGTTTGATTTGAAAATAACAACATGAGCACTCTTCAAATTGGTTTAGCGATCGCCGGCGGCGTGGTGCTTGCTGGCGTGGTCGCGCACAGCACCTGGACCTCACGCAAAAACAAACCGCGTCAGGCCGAGCCTTTGCCACAAGACGAGGCAGTCTTGCCCAAGCCTGCCGCGGTGGCTCAAGAGCCGTCGTTCGATGTGCCGGTAGAACCTGCGTTTGAGCATGCACCGACCTCTAGCCCAGCCGCTTCTGTGGCCATGGACAACCTGCCTTTGAGCCACGACCCGGTGAGCGACTTGGCGCGCAGCATGATGCAAGAAGCCACCTTGCATGCGCAACGTGTGCCTGACGAGGCGGAGTTGGCCCGCATTGCGGCCGATCAAGCACGTGTGGCCCAGCAACACGCGGCTCGCGCTGCCCAACATGCGGCCGCCACACCCAGCCCAAGCCTGGCCCCCATGATCGACAAGGTCATGGACGGCGTGGCCTCGCCTGAGTTGCTGCAACCTGAAAAACGACCTAGCTTGGATGCGCTGATTGATGTGATGGCTTCGATTGAAATCGAACATCCCATCTCCGGTGAAGCGGTGCTGACCGCTTTGCCCACCACACGCCGCGTGGGCAGCAAATTGTTCAATTTAGAGGGCCTGAATGCCGAAACTGGTTTGTGGGAATACCCCCGTGGCAGCCAGCGTTACAGTGCATTCCAAGCCGGCGTGCAGTTGGCCAACCGCATGGGCCCGCTGAATGAAATTGAGTTCTCTGAGTTTGTGCTCAAGACCCAAACCTTTGCCGATGCCATCAATGGTGCGCCAGAATTTCCAGACATGCTGGAAGAAGTCGCGCGCGCACGTGAACTCGATGGTTTTGCCAGCGCCCACGATGCCCAGCTGAGCTTCACGCTCAAAGCTGTCAAAGCCGCTTGGAGCCCTGGCTATGTGCAGCAAAATGCCGCCCGCCTCGGCTTTGTGGCGGGGGTGATTCCCGGCCGCATGGTGGTGCCGGCCCCGACTGTGGGTTTGCCACCTATTTTGGGATTGGTGTTTGACACCCAAGCCGCCATGTCGGAAGACCCGGCGCAATCGGCCATTCGTGAAATCACCTTGTCACTCGATGTGCCACAGGTGGACCGCAACGAAGAACCGTTTGCCCGCATGATTCAAACCGCGCATGAGCTCGCCCGTGTGATGGACGGTGCGGTGACCGATGACAACGGCCAGCCCTTGTCCGAAGCGGCGGTGGGTGCCATTGCCCGTGATTTGATGGCGCTGTACAACACGTTGGATGCACGCGACTTGTCGGCCGGTTCGCCGCAAGCGCGTCGCTTGTTCAGCTGATGTTTTGCTCAGCATGACGACCGCTGACTTGTTTGACAGCGATTTCGCTGCTGAGCCCACCCCTCTCAACGAGCCAGCGCAACGCGCTGCTGTATTGCGAGAACAACTGCATCATCACGGCCATCTGTACTATGTGCTGGATGCGCCCAGCATTCCCGATGCCGAGTACGACAAGCTGTTCAAAGAGCTACAAGCGCTAGAAGCCGCCCACCCCGAGTTACGCACGCCCGATTCGCCGACCCAACGCGTGGGGGGCCAAGTGCTCGATGGGTTTGCCACCGTCAAGCATGTGGTGCCCATGCTGAGCATTCGCACCGAGACCGACACCGATGCCAGTGGGGCAGAAGCCTTTGACACCCGCATTCGCAAAGAGCTGGGCTTGAGCGATCCTGACCCGCTGGTGGACTATGTGGCTGAACTGAAGTTTGACGGCTTGGCCATGAGCCTGCGCTACGAACACGGCGTGCTGGTGCAAGCCGCCACACGCGGCGATGGTGAAACAGGCGAGGATGTGACGCAAAACATCCGCACCATTGGTCAAATCCCTTTGCGCTTGAGCAGTGACGCACCCAAGGTGTTGGAAGTGCGCGGCGAGGTCTACATGGCGCGTGGCGACTTTGAAGCTTTGAACGAACGCCAACGTGCGCGTATCGCGGCGGGTGAGAAGGGTGAAAAAACCTTTGTCAATCCACGCAATGCGGCCGCAGGTGCGGTGCGACAGCTCGACCCCAATATTGCTGCGCAACGGCCTTTGAGCTTTTTTGCCTATGGCTTGGGCGACATCACGCCAGCAGAAGATGGCGGACCGTCATTCGAAACGCACTTTGAATTGCTCATGCAACTCAAAGCTTTGGGCTTTCCTGTGGCCGAGCAAACCGCATGTGTGCAAGGTGCCGCCGGTTTGGTGGATTTTCATCAGCGCATGGGCCAAGCGCGTGATGCACTGCCGTATGACATTGATGGCGTGGTCTACAAAGTCAACAGCCTGGCTGCGCAACGCCAACTGGGCTTTGTCACCCGTGAGCCGCGTTGGGCCGTGGCCCACAAATACCCAGCCCAAGAGCAACTCACCACCGTGCAAGCGATTGAGGTGCAAGTGGGGCGCACCGGCAAGCTCACGCCCGTAGCCAAACTCGCGCCCGTGTTTGTGGGCGGCGTGACGGTGACCAACGCCACATTGCACAACGAAGACGAAGCGCGTCGCAAAGACGTGCGGGTGGGCGACACCGTGGTGGTGCGCCGTGCGGGCGATGTGATTCCGGAAGTCGTCTCGGTCGTCCTCGAAAAACGTTTGCATGACGCGCAGATCTTCACCATGCCGCACATCTGCCCTGTGTGTGGCAGCGCTGCGGTGCGCGAAGAGGATGAGGCCGACTACCGTTGTACCGGCGGGCTGTTTTGCAGCGCACAGCGCAAGCAAGCCATCCTGCATTACGCACACCGCCGTGCGGTGGAGATTGAAGATTTGGGCGACAAGCTGGTTGACCAACTGGTGGACGCAGGCGTGATCAAAACCTTGCCTGACCTGTACCGCATGGGTTTCATGGCCCTGGTGACGCTGGAGCGCATGGCTGAGAAATCCGCCAACAACGTGCTGGCCAGTATTGAAAAATCCAAACACACCACCTTGCCGCGTTTCTTGTTTGGCTTGGGTATTCGACATGTGGGCGAGGCCACGGCCAAAGAGCTGGTGCGCCATTTCGGCAAGATGGATGCCATCATGGACGCGACCTTGGACCAATTGCTGCAAGTGGCCGATGTGGGGCCCATCGTCGCCCAAAGCATTCGCACCTTCTTTGACCAGCCTCACAACCGCGAAGTGGTCGAACAGCTGCGTGCCTGTGGCGTCACCTGGACCGAAGGCGAGCCTGTCGCCGGTGCGAGCTTGCCGCTGGCAGGCCAAACCTTTGTGCTGACTGGCACCTTGCCCACCTTGAGCCGTGACCAAGCCAAAGACATGCTCGAAGCCTTGGGTGCCAAAGTGGCAGGCAGTGTGAGCAAAAAAACCCATTGTGTGGTGGCAGGCGCTGAGGCGGGCAGCAAGCTCGACAAAGCGCAAGAACTGGGCATCCAGGTGTTAGACGAGGCAGGCTTGTTGGCCTTGGTGACCTCGCATGCCAGCCCTGCTGAAGGTGCCACAGCCTAGAGGAAACACAGATGGCCGTTCGCGAAATTTTGAAAATGGGTGATCCACGCTTGCTGCGCGTGGCCCAACCCGTGACCGCGTTCAACACGCCTGAGTTGCATGCGCTGCTCAAAGACATGGATGACACCATGCTGGCCGCCAACGGCGCAGGCTTGGCAGCGCCGCAAATTGGTGTCGATTTGCAAGTGGTGGTGTTTGGTTCTGGCGAAATTAACCCACGCTACCCCGACGCGCCCGTGGTGCCCTACACGGTGCTGATCAACCCTGTGCTCACGCCCCTGGGCGATGACGAGGAAGAGGGCTGGGAAGGCTGCTTGTCAGTGCCGGGCTTGCGTGGCGTGGTGCCGCGCTTCAAGCGTTTGCGTTACCAGGGCTTTGACGATAAAGGCCAAGCGATTGACCGCACGGTCGAGGGCTTTCATGCGCGTGTGGTGCAACACGAGTGTGACCACCTCATTGGCGTGCTCTACCCCATGCGGGTACGAGACTTCTCGCGCTTTGGCTACACCCAGGTGTTGTTTCCTGGTTTGGATGACGCGGACGATTGAAAATGCGCATGCAAAATAAAAACGGGGCCATCAAGGCCCCGTTTTTGTTCAAGCCTGCAACGCGGCGAGCAACTCGGTTTCAATCTCTAACTGCGCTTTGTTCTGTTGCAAGGCAGCGCCATCAATCAAGAAGGTGTCTTCCACACGTTCGCCCAAGGTGCTGATCTTGGCCAACAGCAAGTTCACTTTGTGGTTGGCCAACACGCGGGCCACGCTGTAGAGCAAGCCCACACGATCGCTGGCCGAGATGCTCAGCAACCACTTTTGCGCGCGTTCGTCGGGTTGCAAGCTCACACGGGGGGCGATGGGAAAGCTCTTGACCCGACGCGACACACGGCCACGCGCAGGTGCAGGCAGGGGCTTGGCATGCTCAATCGTTTCGGTCAGACCCGCCTCCACCATGTTGACGAGTTCGCGATAGTGCGCTTCCAAGTGCGAGCTTGAGATCTGAAAAGTATCCAGCGCATAGCCATTCGTGGCGGTATGGACCTTGGCATCCAAAATATTGAAGCCTGCTTGGTCAAAGTAACCGCAGATGCGTGCAAACAAATCGGCTTGATCGGGCGAGTAAACCATCACTTGCAAACCTTCGCCCACAGGTGACAAACGCGCACGCACCGTGACAGCAACCGGCTTGTCTTGCGTTTTGGCGGCAAACAAACTCCGAGACAATTGACGCGTGTGCCATGCGATGTCAGCGGCATCATGTCGCATGAAGTAGCCCACATCCAAGGTGGCCCACAGGTCTTTGTGCGCTTCAAAAGGCAGTGCGTACAAAGCCAGCATGGTGAGTGCTTCACGCTTGCGCGCTTCGACTTGTGCTTCGGCGTCGGGCGCACGACCTCCTAGCACGCGTGCGGTGTAGCGGTACAAGTCTTCCAGCAGCTTGCCCTTCCATGCGTTCCACACTTTGGGGCTGGTGCCACGGATATCGGCCACGGTCAGCAAGTACAAGGCTGTCAAATAACGCTCATTGCCAACGCGTTTGGCAAAGGCTTGGATGATGTCGGGGTCGCTCAAATCTTGTTTTTGCGCGATGTTGCTGAAGGTCAGATGCTCGCCCACCAAAAACTCGATCAGCTGGGCGTCTTCTTTGTCAACGTGGTGATCGCGGCAAAACTTTCGCACTTCGGCACGGCCGAGTTGCGAGTGATCGCCGCCACGTCCCTTGGCAATGTCGTGGAACAACGCTGCGGCGTACAAAATCCAAGGTTTGTCCCAACCTGCTGCAAGTTGTGAGCAAAACGGGTATTCATGCGCATGCTCAGCCATGAAAAAGCGACGCACATTACGCAACACCATCAAGATGTGTTGATCGACGGTGTAGACATGAAACAGGTCATGCTGCATCTGCCCCACAATGCGGCGAAACACCCACAGGTAGCGACCCAGCACCGAGGTTTGATTCATCAAACGCATGGCGTGTGTGATGCCACGCGGCGCTTGCAAGATGCGCATGAACATCTCGCGGTTGGCTGGGTCGGCGCGGAATTTGCCGTCCATCACGCCGCGTGCGTTGTAGAGCGCGCGCAGCGTGCGTGCCGACAAGCCTTTGATGCCCGCGGTGGATTCGTACAACCAAAAGGTTTCCAAAATCGCGTGGGGTTCGCGCACATACACATCGTCGCTGGTGACTTCGAGCATCCCCGCCTTGTCGGCGAACCGCTCGTTGATGGGCTGCAGCGCTTGGACTCGGGTGTTCAGGCGTTCTTCAATGTTGAGCAACAAAATTTGGTTGAGCTGCGTCACCGCTTTGGCTGACCAGTAATAGCGCTTCATCAGCGCCTCGCTGGCGGCGCGGGCATTGACACTGCCGTCTTCTTGCATGCCCAATCCCAGGCTTTGGGCCACGGCGTGTTGCAAGTCAAACACCAAGCGGTCTTCACGCCGTTTGGCAGCCAGATGCAAACGGGTGCGAATCAGAGCCAACGCGTCTTCGTTGCGTTTGAGTTGCTTGGCTTCAAAGGCGGTCGCCAAGCCTTTGCGTTCGAGTGCTTCCCAGCTTTGCCCCAAGCCCGCCGCTTTGGCCACCCACAACAACACTTGCAAATCACGCAAACCACCCGGCGACTCTTTGCAATTGGGTTCCAGCGAATACGGTGTGTTTTCAAATTTGGTGTGGCGCTGGTTCATCTCCAAGGTCTTGGCCACAAAAAACGCTTGTGGATCCATGGCTTGGGCATAGCGCTTTTGGAAAGTCTTGAAGAGCTTCACACTCCCGGTGATCAAACGGGCTTCTAGGAGCGAGGTCTGCACCGTGATGTCAGCAGATGATTCTTGAATGCACTCGTTCACGTTACGTACGCTGGAGCCAATTTCCAGACCCGTGTCCCAGCAGCTGCCGATGAACGATTCAATCTTGGCTTTGAGTGTTTCGTCAGCTTCGGGTGATGTGTCTTCTGGCAACAGCAACAACACATCCACGTCCGAATAGGGGTAGAGCTCGCCACGTCCGTAACCGCCTACTGCAACCAAGCAGAGGCTGGGCTCAAACTCTGCGGCGTCCCAGAGCTTGCGCAGCGTGTCGTCGGTGAGTCCGCAAAGCTTGTGTAATAGACCGCGCACGCTGCGGGTGGATGCCGGACGATGGGACGCGTCGAGCAGCAATGCCGCCTTGTCCTTTCGGTACAGGTTGGCCAAGGCGTTCATTGCAGGGGTGCTTAGCAGCAGGTAGTGGTCACAAAGTCGGGCAGGGCGGGGCTTCCGTCTGACAGGGTCAGCACCTCGTAGCCGGTGTCGGTCACCAGAATGGTGTGTTCCCACTGGGCGGACAAGGAGTGGTCACGTGTGACGATGGTCCAACCGTCGCCCAGTTCTTTGATGTCTTTTTTGCCCGCGTTGATCATGGGTTCGATGGTGAAGGTCATGCCTGCTTGCAGCGTCTCGCCTGTGCCGGGTTTGCCATAGTGCAGCACTTGGGGTTCTTCATGGAACACCTGACCAATGCCGTGGCCACAAAACTCGCGCACCACGGAGAAGCCGTTGCTCTCGGCAAAACGTTGAATCGCAAAGCCAATGTCGCCCAAACGTGCGCCGGGCTTGACCTTGACGATGCCATGCCACATGGCTTCGTACGTCAGTTTGGACAAACGCTTGGCTGCAATCGACGTTTCGCCCACCAAGAACATCCTGCTGGTATCGCCATGCCAACCGTCTTTGATCACGGTGATGTCGATATTGACCGAATCGCCTTTTTTCAGCGGCTTGTCATTGGGAATGCCGTGACACACCTGGTGGTTGATGGAGGTGCAGATGGACTTGGGATAAGGGTTGTTACCCGATGGGTCGTAGTTCAGTGGGGCAGGGATGGCTTTTTGCACATCCACGATGTAGTCATGGCACAGCTTGTCGAGTTGGTTGGTCGTCACACCGGGCACCACGTGCGGGGTGATGAAATCGAGAACTTCGGAGGCCAGTTTGCCCGCGATACGCATGCCTTGCGCGCCTTGGGCGTCTTTGATAGAGATGGTCATGAGCTAATTATCCCATCCGTGGCAAAACACTTCTTTTTGACCTTGAATTGTGTACAAAACGCGTTCGGTAGCCACGTAAAATCGAATCTTTGCCGACCAGCCCCAGTCAGCGGCCCGGCGCGATTCGACGTCCGTCTTTTTCTCAAGGCCCTCCGTGTCTCTGCACATCAGCATTTTCGAAGGCGGCAACGCCCTCAGCGATTTCCGTGTTCAACAGCTCTTGCCCCGTTTGGCGGCCATCTCCCCGCAAATTCAAGGCCTGAGTGCCCGCTTTGTGCACTTGGCCGCCACAGAGGCCACGTTGGATGCCGCGCAGCAGCAAACACTGGCTGCCTTGCTAACCTATGGCGAGCCTGCGAACACATCTCCCACAGGTACTTTGCTGGTGGTCACGCCACGTTTTGGCACGGTGTCGCCTTGGGCCTCGAAGGCGACCGACATTGCGCACAACTGCGGTTTGCAGCTCAAGCGCATTGAGCGCATCACTGAGTTTCACCTTCAGCTCAAAGATGGATTGCTGAGCAAAGCAGCTCTCACGCCCGAGCAACTCGCCGCCGTGGCCGACGTGTTGCACGACCGCATGACCGAGTCTGTGATGCGCACACGTGACGAGGCGCTGGGCCTGTTCACAGAACTTCACCCTGCGCCGATGGAACACGTCGATGTGCTCACGGGTGGCGAAGCCGCTTTGCAAGACGCCAACAAGCGCTGGGGCTTGGCCTTGGCTGAGGACGAAATTGCGTACTTGGTGAACGCCTTCACCCAGCTCCAACGCAACCCCACCGATGTGGAGTTGATGATGTTCGCGCAAGCCAACAGCGAGCACTGTCGCCACAAGATTTTCAATGCTGAATTCACCATTGATGGCGAAGCGCAATCGCACAGTCTGTTCGGCATGATTCGCCATACCGAAAAAACCAGCCCGCACTACACCGTGGTGGCGTATTCGGACAATGCCTCCATCATGGAAGGGCATCAGGTCGAGCGCTTCATCGCCACCCACAATGGCAAAGACCTGCCTCAGTACGAAAAAGTGTCTGCCACCAACCATGTGTTGATGAAGGTCGAAACCCATAACCACCCCACCGCCATTTCGCCGTACCCTGGTGCCTCCACCGGCAACGGCGGTGAAATTCGCGACGAGGGTGCGACAGGCCGTGGCTCTAAGCCCAAAGCTGGTATGTCTGGTTTTACGGTATCTAAGCTGTGGGACAGCCAACTCGGTCGCCCCTCACACATGGCCAGCCCTTTGCAAATCATGACGGAAGGCCCTTTGGGCGGTGCGGCGTTCAACAACGAGTTTGGCCGTCCTAACCTAACGGGCTACTTCCGCGAGTACGAGCAAGACGTGGCCGGCGTGACACGCGGCTACCACAAGCCCATCATGATCGCCGGCGGCTTGGGCGTGATTGACAGCGAGCAAACCAAGAAGATTGAATTTCCCGCCGGCACCTTGCTGATTCAACTCGGGGGCCCCGGCATGCGCATTGGCATGGGTGGCGGTGCAGCCAGCTCAATGGCCAGTGGCACGAACGCGGCTGAGCTCGACTTTGACTCGGTGCAACGCGGCAACCCCGAAATTGAGCGTCGCGCGCAAGAGGTGATCAACCATTGTTGGGCACAAGGCCAGGCCAACCCCATCCTCGCCATTCACGATGTGGGCGCAGGTGGTTTGTCCAACGCGTTCCCCGAACTCACCAACGACGCCGGCCGTGGTGCACGCTTTGATTTGCGTGCTGTGCCGCTCGAAGAATCAGGCTTGGCTCCCAAAGAAATTTGGTCGAACGAAAGCCAAGAGCGCTATGTGATGGCGATTGCGCCCGAGTCACTCGAACAATTCAAAGCCTTCTGCGAGCGCGAGCGTTGCCCGTTTGCGGTGGTGGGTGTGGCGACCCAAGAGCGTCACCTGACCGTGGCCAATGAAGATGTTTCATTGGCACATCACACAGGCGCGACAGCAGAGGCTGCCGTCAACATGCCCATGAACGTGCTCTTGGGCAAACCACCCAAAATGCACCGCGACGTGACACGTGTGGAACGCACCAGCGCCCCCATGGACCTCACAGGCGTGATCTTGCAAGAAGCTGTGATCAACGTGCTGAGTCACCCCACGGTGGCCAGCAAGCGTTTTCTCGTCACCATCGGCGACCGCGCTGTGGGTGGCCTGACGCACCGCGACCAAATGGTCGGCCCATGGCAAGTGCCCGTGGCCGATGTAGCCGTGACCTTGGCCGACTACCAAAGCTTCGCGGGTGAAGCCATGAGCATGGGCGAACGCACGCCGCTCGCGTCGCTCGATGCGCCGGCCTCAGGCCGCATGGCTGTGGCCGAGGCCATCACCAACTTGTTGGCTGCACCGTTTGAGTTGCCGCGCGTCAAGCTCAGCGCCAATTGGATGGCCGCTTGTGGGGAACCCGGTGAAGATGCTGCCTTGTACGACACCGTCAAAGCCGTTGGCCTAGAGTTGTGCCCAGCTTTGGGTATTTCGATTCCAGTGGGCAAAGACAGTTTGTCGATGCGCACGCAGTGGAGCGAGGACGGCACGACGCATAAGGTGACATCGCCCGTGAGCCTGATCATCAGCGCCTTCGCATCGATTGCCGATGTGCGCGGCACGCTGACGCCGCAGCTCAACAACACCGACGACACCACCTTGGTGTTGGTGCAGTTGGGCGAGGGCCAGCGCCGCATGGGGGGCAGCATCTTGGGCCAAGTGCTCAATCAAGCCGGCGATCAAGTGCCAGACCTTGACGATGCGCAAGACTTGGTCAAACTCGTCAACGCCGTCAACGCCTTGCGCGCGCAAGGCAAGATCTTGGCGTACCACGACCGCAGCGACGGTGGCCTGATGGCCGCCGTGTGCGAGATGGCGTTTGCAGGTCAAGTGGGCGTGGCGTTGAACGTGGACATGCTCATCACCGAAGGCGATGGCATCCACGACAGCCGTGCCGAATATGGCGACACCAAAAACTGGGCCTCCCAAGTCAGCGCCCGTCGTGAGGAGCTGACGCTGCAAGCCTTGTTCAACGAAGAACTCGGTGTGGTACTGCAAGTGCGCACGTCTGAGCGCAACGAGGTGATGCAAACTTTGCGTGAGCATGGCCTCTCGAAACACAGCCACTTTGTGGGTAAGACACGCCCACAATCGTCGACCATCGACAAAGGCAAGGGCGAGATCAGCGTCTGGCGCGACACCAAAGAAGTGTTTGTGGCCAAGTTGGCTGACTTGCACCAAGTGTGGGACAGCGTGAGCTGGAAAATTTGCCAACAGCGTGACAACCCCGCATGCGCCGATGCCGAGCACGCCGCAGCTGGCAACCCAACAGACCCTGGCATGCATGTGCATTTGCCAGCAGGCATCACCGACAACGTGGCAGCGCCGTTCATCAACGTGGCCGCCAAACCCAAAGTGGCGGTGCTGCGCGAGCAGGGCGTTAACTCACACGTCGAGATGGCTTATGCGTTTGCAGAAGCTGGCTTTGATGCGTATGACGTGCACATGACCGACTTGCAAACCGGTCGCGCCAAGCTGCAAGCCTTCAAAGGCTTGGTGGCCTGCGGTGGTTTCAGCTACGGCGACACCTTGGGCGCTGGCATTGGCTGGGCGCGCAGCATCACGTTCAACCCGCTGTTGTCTGAACAAATGCAGCAGTTCTTTGCACGCTCCGACACCTTCGGCTTGGGCGTGTGTAACGGCTGCCAAATGTTTGCAGAGTTGGCCGACATCATTCCTGGCGCCGAGCACTGGCCGCGCTTCACCACCAACCAAAGCGAGCGCTTTGAAGCACGTTTGAGCATGGTGGAAGTGTTGGAATCACCTTCGCTGTTCTTCGCAGGCATGGCAGGCGCACGTTTGCCAATTGCTGTGGCGCACGGTGAAGGCTTTGCTAATTTCAGCCAACGTGGTAATGCCGCTCAAGCTATTGGTGCTATGCGTTTTGTGGACAACCACGGCCAAGCGACGATGCAGTACCCGTTCAACCCCAACGGCAGCTTGGCAGGTCTGACTGCGGTGACCACGGCAGACGGCCGCTTTACGGCCATGATGCCGCACCCCGAGCGCGTGTTCCGCAACGTGCAAATGAGCTGGACCGACTTAGGCGCCTCGGGCGGCATCGATGCATTCAGCCCCTGGATGCGTATGTGGCGCAATGCGCGCAAGTGGGTGGGGGATTGATGCAGAAAAAATGCGTAAGACTTACATCAGTAAAAAATAAGAGTTTGCCGTAATTTAAGAGCGAAGAAAGGAAATGTCCGAAGGCAAAACTCCTAAAGGCGGGAGCATTTCGTTTGACAAGATGGGTATGCGCAAGTCTTTACATGCGGTTGCACCGGCGCAAGCAAACCCAAGGGTATCGCCGCGAGCATGCTTTTCATCGCACATCAAAGACATGATGGCCCATTTCGCGTTTTGCTTTTGTTTCTCTGTCATCTTGTCACGCAAGGTTTCATAAATGTGGCGAAGTGATTTTCCAGTGCCAATCACATCACTGATCAAGATGATCATGTCTGATTTCGCCACGGCCGTGGTGACCGTGTTGCTGATTCGCTCGGCGCTCGAATGTGTGTTTCCTTGCGCTCGGCCTGCTATGCAGTAATTGCGAACCCCTGTTGTCACAGAAAGCTGGCTGGCCAAAATTGCCCCCCAACTGTCTATGCCCACAATGACCGGCTCATCCGAGTGTTCTCGATGGAGCAAGGTCTGAAGCCACTTTGTCATTTCATTGATGGTGGTCACCAGCAACTCGCCCTCATCCATCAAGGCCCCCATCGGAATCCAGGCCAGTGTGGATTCCGCGGCTGAAGTGATGAAGCGCCCCAGGGAATACAGACGCTCTTCTTCAATGATTTGAAAGAATTTTGTTTGCAAGGGCTGCGACAGTAGTTGCAGCGCATTGGAGGTTTGGGCTTGCGCCGGCCCGGGCACATCCCTGCTTGCTGAATTTAACCCCTCCCGAGAAGGCGGCGCAGTTATGCCCGTGTCCGCTAATAACGCCGTCCCCGAAGCAGGTCTTGAGGACCTTACATGTTTTTCTGGTGGACTGGATTTAGCCTCCCATTCCCCGTTGTGAGGCAGGTCATTGTGTCCATTCGGGACATACTCAAACAGCCAACTGGTTGAGATATGAGCATGCTCATGTTGAATCGAAACCAGTCGCGCTTGGCGTCGCTGCTGCGACGTACCTTGGTGTACAGAACCACCAAATCGCCCAGTGACTACTGCATGAATTGTTTCATCTATCACATAGGCTGGTCGATGTATATCGCCACTCAACCATAACAAAGGAACCGCGACTTTGCGCAACCGCGTGTAGAGCGAATGTGCAGACGACCAGATGTGCTTTTCATGCCATTTGGGGGTTTCTTCATCAAACGGTGCATCGGTATTGAATTGCGGCACAGGCGGGTGATGAGACGCGACGATCAGCAAATCATCGCTCGTCATCTTTTGTTCTCGAACCTGGCCAACGATTTGATCCACCTCTTCGGTTGTAATAGGTCCAGGCTTTTCCTCTCCTGCCGCACCGATGGTGGAGTCAATCATCAGCAGATACGCATCGCTCTCGCACCTGGAAAGCGTAAACCGGTCATTGTTATATAGCGGCGCACCATTGCCAAACACATTTGCAAAACCGACAAAATCTTCACGTGCTCCGGCTAAATCAGAGTCCCTTTCTTTCGCACGATCTATATCGTGATTGCCATTGCATACAAATACCCGATCCTGATTGACAGATAAAGATTGGCAAAGATATTGAATGACGTCTTGCACATGAGAAAAGTTGTTCAGCTGCCCACGATCCACAAAGTCACCGGTCACAACAATTGCATCAAGTTCTGACTTGTCTTCAGAATTCAATTTGCTTTTGAGTGATGTGCTTAACCCATCAATATATTCACGGAAATAACCTTTACGCAAGTGTTCGTTGACACCGTCAGGCTGTGCGATATGAAAATCCGTTAAATGAAGAACACGCCAATTTCTGGCCATCATCTTGCTCCTTGCGAAACGAATTGATACGTCAACTCAGGAACAACTTCCGGAATGTTGATCAAAGATTTCAGCGCAATATTTTTGTCATATGCATCCCCTGACAGGAAGGCGCCAATCGCAATGGCATTTTTAATCGTTGCTCCTTGCGACATGGCATACGTGCGCGCAATCTTCAACTCCGTTCCACCCACAACGAAGTCGGCGATCAATATGTATTCGCGACCATACATATCCGGCTCGCCAACAGAGGCCTCCAACAAATCATGTCTGGGGCCTATATGGTCAATGATTTCCAGAGAGGGGGAACACGTATGCGCCAGCAATCGTACGGCAGCAGCAAAAGGGCTTGCACGCAAACTGACAGCCAACACACCATTGGTTCTGGGTCGCGCTTCCTCAATCACGCGCTCAAACTGTTCAGCAAACAAGAGCGATATCCAGGTGAACTGAATCGGATCAGAGATGAGTGCACGGGCATTTAAGCGGCCTGAGGCAAGCAATGGCGTCGAATCCAATCGCTCTGGAGTTTTAAAATGTTTGTAACAGTTACGAACTGCCTTCGTGACGAAATCATGTTCAAGGTTCTTTATCTGCCCCACAAAATCTTCCATGGAGCTTTGCAAGGCTTTGGCTTGTGATCGTCCCCCGTAGACAGACACCTCATATTGACCAATCGACTCAGAACAAACGTACGCCGCCTTTAGCTCGCTGTGAATTTCATTTGCGAGTCGTTCATTTCCGTTCGCCACCAAAAATGCAACGGCTCGTCCATTTGATGTCAAGAAGTTTTCCAGACTTGTGAGCGAATGATCTTCAATGGTCGAGATCCCCGCACAATTCACAATCAGCGGCTGATTGAGTTGTTCAACCCATTGAAGAAGTCGTGCACCAGCGAGCGATGTGCACATGGATGGCGTCAATACGTTCGCATGCCACGTCACCGCTAACAAACGCACATAGCTAAAGTCTTTGTGATCAAGCAAAGGGCTATTCATTTTTAAATCCCCTTACATGTCTTGAATCGGCATCTCAAACGTCACCCTTGAACCACGTAGCGGCGTTGTCCATACACGGCAATATCCAGATTGATGCTTGTTTTGTGATCCTATTTGCGTGGAGAATTTTTCCCACATTTGAGAAAACTTTTCTTCAAAGCTAAGGTGGGATCTCGATGGATCCGTTGCAACCGTTAACCAATAATTCCAAAGCTCACGCCGCCAGACAATCTCACCGGTATAAGAAGAAATTTCCACCCGGCCTTCAAACCTTGTCACCATATCAATCGCACGTCGTAGTCCAAAGTCCTCATCGTTCACAACGCAACCAAGCGCCAAAGATTGGAGATGATTCGACAGGTTAGGCCATGATTTTCTTTTTTGCTTTTTTCGCAGCGAGCCAAGAAACCCTTCACCACTATCGCAAACACAGACCGTGATTCCTCGCGATGTTCTTTGTAGGCCAAGAAAGGCATTGGACCGGCCCCATAAGTGTGCATTTACCACCAACTCGGCTGAAGTAACAAGGATCTGATCTCGTAGTTCGTTCGGAATAGCACGTGCGCCACGACGTGGCCGGAAAACTCCCCCGCACAGCATAAGCAGGGTCTCCTTTATTTGATTGCGTATGGCATCTTTTTGCTGTGCCAGTTCATCTTGATCAGTACTCCATGCGTCTGCGAACGCAGAATAAAGCAGTTGCGTATTTGGGTTTGTTGTGTTCGCCGTATATCCACCCATAATTTCAGGATCAAGGGTAAAAAGATCGCGTTCGTGACCCAGTTTGAAAAAACCAATGTCATCTAGGAATCCGAATATTTCTGGGTTCCATCGAACATCCAACCCCGCAGGGGCGTTCGAAAATTCACGAAATCGATCCATTGTGGTAAGTAATGCAGTCAACGCAGCCATGCTGATCTTTTTCGACTGAATTCCTGTCATGTCAAACCGTATTTGGGGTCGGTGCCCCGCTACATAAAGCTGGTTGTACTCAAACAGACGATCTGCAATGGCCTTGTGTAAGGCAGACATGCTGGACAAACTCCCCACATGCAGCACAAAGTCCGACCTTGGGTGCTGTGGTGTGCTAGAAACATCTGAAGCTTGCATTCAAAGGTCCTTCCGTACATGGCAACTCTGGTCACCCATGCCAAACGGTGCGTACAGACAATGCCAACATCCTGAATGAGTTGTTAATAATTTTTATTTTGATGGTTATTTTTTAGTATACATAATTAAATATAGTTAATATATAAATAATTATTCATACCCAGGTTACGCGAGATAGGATTCTCGCAATACTGTTAGTAGCAACTGCTTTCAAACTTGATGAGCTGGCATCTATTGGGTAATAATGAAGGTATTACCCAATAAAGGGGCTGTCATGACAACCACGGTCAAACTCACGGTCGAATTAGAAAACGCGCTGCGCCAGCGCTGCGCCAAAGAGGGCCGCAGCCTGAGCGAGGTCATGCGCGATGCCTTGACGGCCTACCTGGCGCGCGAACCAGAGATCCAGTCTGCCTGGCGTTTAGGCAAAGACAGGTTTGGTCTCCACCAAGGGCCCATCGACCTCGCGCAAAACCGCAAGGCCGAATTGGCTGACGTTTGGGTGAGCAAGCGCCACTGAAATGTGCCTACGTCATGGCCAGCCATTCATTACCCCTCGAAGAAGCGAGCCTCTCGTACCTGGCTGCTAGCTCTGCGCGCGAGGCTCTCGTTGACAGCGGGCCTTTGCTGGCGTTGTTCAATGGTGCTGACAACTGGCATGCACGCATCATTTCGTGGTTGCAGGCTAATGAGCAGATTCGCTTGGTTACCACTTGGCCTGTCTTGACAGAGGTGTGCGCTTTGCTTGCAAGGCGAATTCATAACGGAGCCGCGCTTGATTTTTTATCTTGGGTCGAACAAGGTGGTGTCGAGGTGGATGTGCCAAACAACTGGAGTCTGAGCAAGGTACTTCAAATCAGTCAGCGCTTTGCAGATTTGCCCTTGGATTTGGCCGACGCATCCATCGCTGAAACGGCAGCTAGACGCCGCATTGCCTATGTGGTGTCGATTGACAAAGACTTTGATATTTACCGCGATGCCAGTGGCAAATACCTGGTGAATTTATTGCTGAATTCTTAGCGCGTGTGGCCAGTCTTGTAAAACGTGATCGGCGACTCTGCCATCTCTTTCACCCGCTGGTTGAGCACCGACTTTTTCATCTTGCCCACCACATGCATTTCGCAGGGTTTGCAATCAAAGCGCAGGGTGAGTTTTTCACTGCCGTTGATGAGCATGAGTGGCTCGGCTTTGACTGTGCCTTGCACCCCTGTCACGCCCTTGGCTTGTTTGGGGCACAGGCTCATGCTGAAGCGCACGCAGTGTTTGGTGATCATCAGGCTGGCTTCGCCCAGCTCTTCGTGGCTTTCGTACGCCGCTTCGATCACTTTCACGCCATGCTTGGCGTAAAAGTCGTGCGCCTTTTGGTTAAACACGTTGGCGAGGTAGGTCAATGAGTCTTCCGGATAGCTCACTGGGGGTTCAACGGCTGCGGCACGTGAGGGACGTTCGTAAGCGTCTAAGCGCGTTTGTTCCAGGGCTGCCACAGCATCACGGCGCAAGGCGTTGAGCGACGAGGCAGGCACAAACCAAGGCTGGTTGAGGTTGATTTGCAGGTTGAGTACTTCAAACACGGTGGCGCCAAATTTGCTCAAGTGCTCGCGCAGACTGGCATCGTTGCGCCCGGCGTCTTTGGCCAGTTCTTTGGCGCAGGCGAGGGTGGCGCTGGCAGTGTGGCCATCTTCATCGGTGAGCTTGAGCTCGAAACCTTGAGGGGTTTCAACAAATTCCACCCAAACACCGATGCGGCGCTCGCTGGAGTTTTTCTCGAGGCCACGCACCCAATCCATGTCGCGGTTGCGGTTGATGACCATGCCTGCGCGCAAATCGCGAAAGCCTTCCATCGGGTCTTTGGGGAACAAACGCCAAACACCTTTTTTGGCAGTCGTTTCAGCACGGTTGATGGCCACGCCCACCAGTTCTTTTTGCAGGTCGTAGTAGCACAGGCCATCGCCGTTGTGCAGCACGACTGCTTTGTCGTAAGGCTGCACTTCCAGCCAATTCGGACCTGTACCCATGACTTCGCCCAACACGATGCCTGGATTTTTGGGCGAGTCGAAAGCCCCAATGTCCTCTTTGCGGCCTTGCACAAAGTAGTCGGTGAATTCGCGGTTGAAGTTTTGCTCGGGGTTGGGCGTGAAGTACAGCGTGGTGTTGCCGCTCGATGCACGATGGAGCGGCGGACGTTCGGGGTCGGTTGAATATTGACGCGCTTCAATCAGCTCGTCGATCAACACGCGGTAGTGGCCCGTGATATTTTTCACGTAGGCCATGTCTTTGTAGCGGCCTTCGATTTTGAAGCTGCGTACACCGGCATCGACCAAGGCTGCGAGGTTCTCGCTTTGGTTGTTGTCTTTCATCGACAGCACATGCTTGTCATGCGCGATGAAGCGACCTTGGGCATCGGTCACGTGGTAGGGCAAGCGGCAGGCCTGGCTGCAGTCGCCCCGGTTGGCGCTGCGGCCGGTGTGGGCATGGCTGATGAAACACTGGCCGCTGTAGGCCACGCACAGCGCACCGTGCACAAAAAACTCTAGCTTGCAGCGTTCCGCATCCAACACCTCGTGGATGGTTTTGATTTGCGGCAAGGTCAGCTCACGGGCCAACACGATTTGCGAGAACCCCACGTCTTGCATGAAGCGCGCCTTCTCGGGCGTGCGAATGTCGGTTTGCGTGCTGGCGTGTAGCTGGATGGGGGGCAAGTCCAGCTCCAGTAAGCCCATGTCTTGCACGATCAGCACATCCGCGCCTGCGTGGTACACATCCCACGCCATTTGGCGTGCGGCTTCGAGTTCGTCGTCGCGCAAAATCGTGTTGAGGGTAATGAAAATTTTGCTGTTGAAACGGTGCGCCTCTTGGCACAAGCGTTCGATGTCCCGCAAGGTGTTGGAGGCACCGGCGCGCGCTCCAAAGGCGGGGGCACCGATGTACACCGCGTCTGCGCCGTGGTGAATGGCCGCAATGCCAATGTCAGCATCACGTGCGGGGGCCAGCAGTTCGAGTTGGTGGTTGAGCAAGGACATACAGGGATTATCTGAAAAACAAAAGCGGCCCGAAGGCCGCTGTCCGCAAGGGCAAAGGTGAGGTTATTCGACCTTGGCTTTGGCGCGCAATTCTTGTTGGAAAGTCGCCATGCGTTGCTGTTGCAGCTGTTGTGCAATTTGGGGTTTCACTTCTTCGAGCTTGGGCAACTGGGCTTCACGCACGTCGTCCAAACGGATGATGTGGTAGCCGAATTGGCTCTTCACAGCGGCGGGTGTGACTTCACCCTTTTTGAGCGCAATCATGGCGTCTGAGAACTCTTTGACGAAATTGCCAGGCGCGGCCCAGTCCAAGTCGCCACCGTTGGCACCTGAACCTGGATCTTTGGATTGCTTTTTGGCGATGTCTTCAAACTTGCCGCCTTTTTTCAGGCTGGCCAAGATGGCATTGGCTTGGGCTTCTGTTTCCACCAAGATGTGGCGCGCACGGTACTCTTTGCCACCGTTGGCTGCCACGAACTTGTCGTATTCGGCTTGCACATCGGCGTCCGTCACAGCGGCTGTTTTTTGGAATTCAGCAAACAACTCGCGAATCAGAATGGTTTGGCGCGCCAATTCAATTTGAGCCTTGAAGTCATCGGTGGCATCCAAGCCACGCTTTTGCGCTTCTTGCATGAAGATTTCGCGGGCGATAACTTCTTCTTTGATTTGAGCTTCGACATCGGGTGTGATGGGGCGGCCTGAACGGGCCACTTGCTGGGTCAGGGCCTCGGCACGTGTTTTTGGCACGGCCTTGCCGTTGACGATGGCGATGTTTTGCGCCGATGCGCCCAGGCTCAACGTTGCCAACACAACGGCAGCTGCGGCTGTCCAAACCATTTGCTTTTTCATTCAATTGCTCTCAATCGGGTTTTCTGTCATTTCGATGGCCAAGGCATGCAAGCCTTGGTCTATGAAATCCTGCAATGCATCATACACAAGCCGATGGCACGCCACGCGAGTTTTACCTATGAATTGGGTGCCGTGGATGCGTACCCGGAAATGGGTGCCCATGCCTGTGCCATTGGCGCCGACATGCCCGGCATGGGCAGCGCTTTCGTCGATGACTTCCAAAAAACTGGGTGTTAAGCGCTGGTTCAGGCGCTCGGTCAAGGCTTGGGCGGTGATGTTCATGGTTGCGGGTCTTCAGGCGTTTCTTTGATGAAACGGCTCATGTAAATGCCTTGGAGCAACACAAACACGAGCATCAAACCGAGGCCACCAAATAATTTAAAGCTGACCCAGGTGTCGGTGTCAAAGTGATTCGCGACCCACAAATTGGCGCAGCCCATGAGCGCAAAAAAACACGCCCAGCTGTGCAATAAAACCTTCCAGGCATGCTCTGGCAGTTCGATTTGCGCACCCATGAGTTGACGCAGGAAATTTCGTTTGAAGACGAAATTTCCGACCCACAAAGCGCCTCCCATGAGCCAATACAAGACGGTGGGCTTCCATTTGATGAAGGTTTCGTCTTGAGTCAGCAAGGTGGCGCCGCCAAACACCACGATCACGGCGAGGCTGACCCACTGCATGGGCTCGACCACGCCGTTTTTATGCCGCAACCACGCAATTTGAGCCACGGTGGCGACGATGGCCACGCTGGTGGCCGCAAAAATACCAAACGCCTTGAAGGTTGCAAAAAACAAGGCGATAGGAAAGAAATCAAGAAGAAGTTTCATGTGTTACCCGCGTCATTGGGCACGAAGTCTAACGAAGCCGAGTTCATGCAGTAGCGCAACCCAGTGGGTGCAGGACCATCTGGAAACACATGGCCCAAATGGGCGCCGCATTGTGCGCACACGGTTTCAACCCGCACCATGCCATGGCTGGTGTCTCGGTTTTCTTGAATCGCCGATGCCTCGGCAGCTGTGTGAAAGCTGGGCCAGCCGCAGCCGGCGTCGAACTTGGTGCTGGCATCGAACAACTTGGCTTCGCAGCAGATGCAGTGGTAGCTGCCCGGGGCCCAGTGGTCTTCGTACTTGCCGGTGAAGGGGCGTTCGGTGGCGGCTTTGCGCGTGACTTCAAAAGCCACGGGTTCGGCGTGTTTGGCTTGCAGCAGTGCACGCCATTGGTCGTCGGTTTTTTGAATTTTCATGAGGAGCAACTGATTTCGATAGAGGCAGCCCATTCTGGCGCAAGTCCTGCCCAGCTCTCAAACGACGGGTGTTCGTCATAGGGCGTGTGCAGCACCGTCAACAAATCTTGAATCATCGCAAAGTCACCCGACTTGGCTTGGCGAATGGCCAACTCGCCCAGGTGATTGCGCAGGATGAATTTGGGGTTGGTAGCAAGCATCTGCAAGCCCATGGCATGCCTGTTGTTGGCGCCTGCTTGGGGGGTGCTGTCCAGGCGTACCACATAAGTATCGAGCCAAGCATCAAACACCTCGCGGTGCAAAAACAAGTCGCGCACGGGCTCAAACGCATGCTGGGCGTGGTGGGACTCGGCCACCGCGTGGCTGAGCCGACGCCAGAACACCGTGTAGTCGACCCGGTCTTGGTGCATGGCTTGAAGCAGGCTGTCGATCAAGCCACGGTCTTGTTCGTGTTCGTTGGTCAGGCCCAACTTGGCGCGCATGCGCTGGTCCAGGGCTTGAGGAAAAGTGGTTTTGTAGCTTTCTAAGGCGGCCAATGCTGGAGCTTGTTCGTCAATCAGCGGCATCAAGGCTTGGCCCAAGCAGAACAAATTCCAATACGCGACTTGGGGTTGCCTGGCGTAGGCATAGCGTCCTTGGTGGTCGGAATGGTTGCAAATATGACCCGGGTCGAAGCCGTCTAGAAAT
>Ga0228701_1000663_pt1 | contig 26849 bp, 22 predicted proteins | sample McNCre117_Aug_MG_2_FD_178017 | JGI IMG/M metagenome (GOLD analysis project Ga0228701, IMG submission 178017) | Freshwater microbial communities from McNutts Creek, Athens, Georgia, United States - 11-17_Aug_MG | ecosystem: Environmental > Aquatic > Freshwater > Creek | place: USA: Georgia... | reverse complement strand
TGATGGAGCGCATGCCGTTCGGGTCGTCTTTGCCCACCACTTTGACGCGACGCTCTCCCTCGCCCACACCGGTGTCCACGGTGTACTTGAACAAGGGCGAGTCGATCACCTTTTTATTAGAGGGCCATAAGCCCAGCACCAGTGCCAAATAGGTCTTGCCGGTTTCACGGTCACGAAACTGGTCTTGCAGGTTTTTCAGGGCGCTGCGTTTTTTGGCCACCAACAACACGCCCGAGGTCTCGCGGTCCAAGCGGTGTACCAACTCCAGGTTGGCACTGGCAGGTCGGGCCCGGCGCAGTTGCTCAATCACCCCAAAACTCACCCCGCTGCCGCCATGCACCGCCACACCAGCAGGTTTGTCGATGGCCAACAGCGCTTCGTCTTCCATCAGCACAGGAAACTCCCGCGCCGGTGCCGGGGCATCGGCCTTGGCCTGCACCTGAGGCGACACACGCACGGGCGGCAAGCGCACCAAATCGCCCGCCTCAACGCGCTGATCTGCGGAGGCGCGGCCTTTGTTGACCCGCACTTCACCAGAGCGAATGATGCGGTAGACGTGGGTTTTGGGCACCCCTTTGAGATGGCGCATCAAGAAATTGTCGAGCCGCTGCCCTGCCGAGTCTTCGTCGACAGCGAGGGTTTTCACCGAAGGGGTGGGAGTTGGGGCTGCTGCCCCTATAATGTTCTTCACCAGCGTATTGTTCTAAGTGCTTGATTTAACTGAGATTAGAGCACGGAGTGACAAACGCGGTGAGGTCGATGCCCCTTTTGTGCCTGCGACGCAGACCCAGTACCCAAGAGACTGAGTGGCCCGCACCCCAAAAGTTGAGCTGACGCTCAGAAAACACTGAAATGGAATACCCCCAGCTGATGAGGCCTACCCGGCGTCATCAGCGGATCACAGCGAGAAGCAAAACCCAATGGTTGTAGCGATGATGATGTTGGAACTCTGCGTGCAATGGCTCTGGCCCTTGCCCTCGCGCAGCGCTGCCCGCATTGCCGCAACCCCCTGGACCCGCCCTGCCTCAGGTGCACATGCCATATCCATGGCGCACGCAACGGCCGGCACACAACTCGCCCTCATCCACGCGCCCACCCACCGTCACCTGCGCTAAAAGCGCACCGGGTGACGGTTTCAGCGGCAATTCCCTTCGTTTTCTGACGTTCGTTCCGGCATCGTTGGCCCGTCATGGGCCTGTGATGATTTAGAACGTGAAGGAATGCATCATGAAACGGATGCTTATCAATGCCACCCAGGCCGAAGAACGCCGCCTGGCCATCGTCGACGGTCAAAAACTGCTCGACTACGAAATCGAAATTGAAGGCCGCGAGCAACGCAAAGGCAACATCTACAAAGCCATCGTGACCCGCGTCGAGCCCTCGCTCGAAGCCTGCTTTGTGGACTACGGTGAAGACCGCCACGGCTTTTTGCCATTCAAAGAAATCTCCAAACAGTACTTCACGCCCGGCGTGTCGGTGAGCCAAGCACGCATCCAAGACGTGATCAAAGAAGGCCAGGAACTGTTGGTCCAAGTGGAAAAAGAAGAACGTGGCAACAAGGGCGCCGCCCTGACCACCTTCGTCAGCTTGGCCGGTCGCTACGTGGTGCTCATGCCCAACAACCCACGCGGTGGCGGCGTCAGCCGCCGCATTGAGGGCGATGACCGTGCCGAACTCAAAGAAGCCATGGACCAGTTGGAATACCCCAACGGCATGTCCATCATTGCCCGCACCGCCGGCATTGGCCGCAGCGCCCCTGAACTGCAGTGGGACTTGAACTACCTGCTCAAGCTGTGGACCGCCATCGACGGCGCCAGCAAAACCAAGGGTGCGTTCTTGATTTATCAAGAGTCGAGCTTGGTGATTCGCGCCATCCGCGACTACTTCAACAACGACATCGGCGACATCTTGATCGACACCGATGACATCTACGACCAAGCGCAACAGTTCATGGCCCACGTCATGCCTGAGCACGCGGCCCGTGTGAAGCGCTACCGCGATGAAACCCCGCTGTTCAGCCGCTTCCAGATCGAGCACCAAATCGAATCGGCCTACGCCCGCACCGTCAACCTGCCCTCGGGCGGCGCGATTGTGATTGACCACACCGAAGCCTTGGTCTCGGTGGACGTCAACTCGGCCCGCGCCATCAAAGGCGGCGACATCGAAGAAACTGCCACCCGCACCAACCTCGAAGCCGCTGACGAAGTGGCGCGCCAAATGCGCTTGCGCGACTTGGGCGGTCTGATCGTCATCGACTTCATTGACATGGACGAGTCGCGCAACCGCCGCGACGTGGAAAACCGCTTGCGCGATGCGCTGCGTCAAGACCGCGCCCGCGTCCAGTTCGGCACCATCAGCAAATTCGGCCTGATGGAAATGAGCCGCCAACGTCTGCGTCCTGCCTTGAGCGAAGGCGCGTCCATCCCTTGCCCCCGTTGCGGTGGCTCTGGCCACGTGCGTGACACCGAGAGCTCAGCCCTGCAAATCTTGCGCATCATCCAAGAAGAGGCCATGAAGGACAACACCGCCGCCGTGCACGCCCAAGTGCCGGTGGAAGTGGCCTCGTTCCTGCTCAACGAAAAGCGCACCGAAATCGCCAAGATCGAAGTGCAACAACGCTTGAACGTGTTGCTGGTGCCTAACAAGTCGCTGGAAACGCCCAACTACAAGTTGGAACGCTTGAAGCACGACGACCCGCGTTTGGATCGCATCGAAGCCAGCTACAAAATGGCCGAGGAGTTTGAAGACCCCACTGCCGTGACCCGTCGTTCGCAAGAACCCACCAACAAACAAACGCCCGTCATCAAAGGCGTGTTGCCTGACGCACCCGCACCCGTGGTCGAGCCCAAGGCACCTGCGGCACCCAAAGCACAAGTTGCCGCCAAAGCACCTGCTGCTGAAAAAGGCTTCTTCTCTTGGCTCAAAGGTTTGTTCAGCAGCGACAAGGCGGACAAGCCCGCTGCCGACAGCAAAAAGCCCGGCGACAAGAAAGACGACAAGCGCGAAGGTGGCCGTGAAGGCGGTCGCAACGCACGCGGTGGTCGCGGCGGACGCGGTGGCCGTGGCGGTGACCGCGCAGAACGCGGCGAAGGCCGTGGCGAGCGCGGTGAAGGCCGCAACGAAGCACGCGGTGAACGTGCAGAGCGTGGTGAACGCGGTGCGGACAGCCGAGGCGAAGGCCGTGGCCCACGTCCCGAGCGCCAAGACCGCAACCGTGGCAACCGCCAAGGTGCAGAAGGTCAAAACGCCCGCAGCGAAGCCGCTGCCACAGACGCCAGCCCAGAAGCCCAAGCCGAAGTGCGCGCCAAGGCACGCACCGAGCGCATGGCGCGTGAAGAGCGTGGCGAGCAAGCACGCGGCGAAGGCCGCAATGCCGAAGGTCGCGGTGAAAGCCGCAACGCCGAAGGTCGCGAGCCACGCGAACCCCGTGGTGACCAGCCACGTCGTGAACGCGCCCCTCGCGGAGAAAATTCACCTCGCGGTGAGGGTGCACCTCGCGGTGAGGGCCGTCGCAGCGAGCGTCCTGCCCGCAACGACGAACAGCCACAAGGCGACGCCTTGCCCGTGGCCACGCTGGATGAGAACCAGCTCAACGCCCAGGCAACGCCCGAGCACAGCGAGAACAGCCAAGACAACGGTGGCGAGCGCCGTGAACGCCGCTCACGCGACCGTTATGGCCGTGACCGCCGTGAACGTGGTGAGCGCAGCGATCGCGCCCCGCGCGAAGAAGGCGCCGTGCAAGAACCTTTGTTCAACGCTGCCGAGACTGAGCAAGCACCACGTCACACGCCAGACAGCCGTCCCTCACACGACGCGCACGATGCCCCCACTGCACAAGCCCATGCCGCGCCAGCTGCAGCCGTTGCAGCTGCGCCCGCACGCAGTGGCATGCCACGCGTTCAAGCTTTCACCCTGCCCTTGGCAGAGATGCAAGCCGTGGCCCAAAGCAGTGGTTTGGAATGGATCAACTCAGACCCTGCACGCATCGCAGCCGTTCAAGCCGCGATTGCCGCCGAGCCCAAGCCTGTGCACATCCCACGCGAGCGTCCACCGCTGGTCGTGATGGATGAAGGTCCTCTGGTGTTGGTCGAGACCCGCAAGGATCTCTGAAGCACCTGGCCAGCGATACCGCTGGCTCAGTGACACATCACTGAGTTAAGCGGCTGCCACTTCAGCGGCGCGTTTCCAGTACATCTGGGCACGCGCCGTTTCTTCTTTGTGCTCGGCCAATTGCGCCAAGGTGCGCCAGGCTTGGCGCTGCAGCTCAGGATGTGTCAATTGCGGCGCAGCCTGCTCCAGCATCTGCTGGGCTTTGCCCCACAAAGCGTGGTGCCAACACACCATGCCTGCGAGGTAGTGCAGTTCTGTCCAACGGGGATAGGCTTGACGCGCCCGGTCAATGCTGGCCAGCCACTCGGTATCGGTGGGCAGCATGAGCAGTGCGCGTGCGAGCAACTGCACCACTTTTTGGCGCATGGCAGGCGTGCAGGTATCGGGCTGCTGCACCATGCGGTTCCACAGCGGGGTGAGCCAAGGCATCACCAATTCAGCTTGACCACTGAGGGCGAGCATGCGTTGCGAGGCGTGCAACACCACGTCCACCTGCGCGTGTTCCGCAGGCTCCAAGGCATCCCAGGCACGTTGCAACTGAGCGGTGTCGTGTGCGTCATTCAGGCTGGCAATCGCCAATTCGCGCAACAGGCTTTGGGCTGCGGTGTCAGAGAACGCGCCATGCTTGTTGAGCAAACGCGCGGTGTCTAAGGCCATGCTGTGTTGCTGGTTCAAACGCGTGGCTTTGAGGCGCAGGCGCAAACTCAGCGTGCGACGTGCCGGACCGTGGCGCAAGCCATCGAGCCAACGCAGCGCTTCGGGTGCATCGCGGTCGCGCAAGGCCCAACGTGCAGCCCCCAGATAGGCGGCTTCCAGGGTTTCTTCCACCGCCTCGCTGGGGTGTTCTTGGCCCAGGGCCAACACAGCCTGCAAATGTTTGGCACGCACTTCGTTGTCGCGCAAAGCATGGGCACTCTCTGAAGCAATCAGGTGCGCCAAAGCACGCAGCTGGTGCAGATGGCGCGGTGCGGGATCGTCGGCGGTGCGCACCGACGCCAGCAACGACTCCAAATCCAACACATGCTCGGCCGACTTGATGGAGCGCAGATAGCGGCCCGTCAACATTTGTGTCAAGGCGTCGAGCAAAGACGCGTGCATGGCACGCTCTTTTTGTTGCAGACGCCAACGGCGCGCCTGGTGCGGCAATTCAAACAAGGCCGACAAGGCGCGCAAGGCCAAATGCAGCACGGTGAACAAAGCCACCAACAGCAGCAAAACCAAGTTCATCGACAAGTCGACCCGGTGGGGCGACCAAAACACGGTCACCGTGCTCTGGTTGCTACCTGCCAACAAGGCCGATGCCACGGCCACCCCAAACAAAGCCACCAACCACAAAGCGGCCCGCATCTCAACGCCCCGCCGCGGCAGTGGTGAGCGCAGCCAAGGTGTCGTCCACCCTGGGAAGCTCGGTTTGCTTGGACTGCGCCAACACTTCACGCGCCAGCATCAAGGTGATTTGGCCTTGACGGGTATCGGTGTCGAAATACTTGCTCAGGTCATCATTGGCTTGGGCCAGGTCTGCGCGCACCACTTCAAAGTGACGGGCCAACAAACCCAAGCGGGCATTGAGCAAGCGCAGCTTGAGGTTTTCGCGCAAAAAGTAACTTTGCTCCGGCGCCAACAAGCTGGCTTCGGGCCGGTCAATGCGGCTCACACGTACCAAGTTGCGGGCATCGTCCCAAATGTCACCTAGCACCTGCTCCCACCAGCTCATGCTGATGGCACGTGCCCAGCTGCTCGCAGGTGGCGGTGTAACAGGCTTGTCCTTCACCGCGCCGCCCACTGCATTGCGCAAGGGCAGGCTGTCCACGGCACGCACCAAATCGTCCATCTTGAGCAACAAGGTCGGCACATCAGTGACGGCCGTGGCCTTGATGCGCTCAATGTCGCGTGTGACCGCCCGCAACAGCGGGGCCAGGCGCGGCTGCGCGACTTTGGTCAAACGCTGCTCGGCCGAGGTGAGCGCCGCCAGCAGAGGTTGCACGCTGCCCGTGAGCTGCGACTGTTGTTGCGCCAGGCGAATGGCCGATTCAATGTCGACCACCAGGTTTTCATCGCGTGAGCGCGACAGGCTTTGCATCAGCTCTTCGAGCTGGCTGCGCTGCAGCGACACCTCGCTCAGCTTGGCATCGGTCACGGCCAAGCGGGCTGCGGTTTCACGCGCCAGCTCTTCGGCTTGCTTGGACATCACCCGCGCCTCGACAGCCTGGCTGCCGGTGTCGGCGCTTTGGCGTGCCAGCTGCTCTTGAATGCCCGACAGCTTGGACCACATCAACCCGGTGCCCAAAGCACCGATGACGGCCAAGGCCCCAATGCCACGCATCACCCAAGGCGACGCAGACACGGAATCGCTGGCCTGTGGCGCCACATGCGCAGCGGCGTCAGGGGAAGGGCCGGGGTCCGGATGAGAAGGGGGTTCGACGTGCTCTGGCTTCATGCCAGCGATTCTAATGAGGCCAACACATCCGCCACCAGAGGCCGTGCGCTATGAACCTCACCAAAACCCAGGGCTTTGGCCGTCTGCGCAATGCGGGCGTGGGTGGCAATACAACGGGCGGCTGACCAGTCTTGCGCGGGCAACAGCTGCTGCAAATGGTGTATCGCCTGTGAACTGCTGAAGCACCACACGCTACCGTCTGCCGCCGCCTGGGCAGCCGCTTCGTGGTGCTCTGCTGTCCAAGTGGGCAAACGCCGCTCGTAGGCCACCACAAACTCGACCGATGCGCCCACCGCCGCCAGCTGTTGCGCCAGCCAATCACGTCCGGTACCGCCCTCAGCACCTGCCGCCTGAGCCGTGCCCTGGCCCACATCCAGACCGCGCACGATCAGCACCGGGCGACCGGCTTGCACACCCGCACCCACCCGTTGCCACAAGGCTTCCGAGTCAAACTGGGTGGCCTCTGCCTCGGGACTGTCAATGCAGGCCTCGGGCACGCCCGCCTGACGCAAGGCTTTGTGCGTGCCCGGGCCGGTGGCCCAGCAGCGCGGTCCTTGCGCCCACATCGTGCGGTTGAGCTCTGTACGCAGGGAGGCAGGCTGAGCGTCAAAAAAATAGCGCACTGCTTGTGCGCTGACAAACATCACGGCTTGCCATTGGGGCCAAACCTGCCAAGCGCGCTGCACATCGTGCGCGTGCGTTGGCGGCCCAATGTCGATCAGGGGCAAGGTCAACACGTGATGCCCTGCAGCCTCCAGCGCATGCACCCAAGCTGGCGCATCGCTGGCGGGACGGGTGATGACAACACGCATGGTTAGGTTCACCGCCTTGTATGTTCCGCTGCGCTCATGCGGCTGGGTTCATATTCAGTGCGCGCCTTGTGCGCGCAACTGGGCGGCCACCGATTCGCCCAGCGCATTGGCCGCAGCACGCGATGCAGGGTCGCTGGCGTCCAAGCTTTGCTCGGCCTGGGCCCGCAACAACACAGGCGCGCCTGAAGGGTCCCCCCATGCGGCTTGCAGGTGCAGCACGCCGTTGCTCAAGGTGGCGTGTGCGGCCAAGGGCATGGAACAGCTGCCGCCCATGGCGCGGCTCACCGCGCGTTCGGCCGTCACCCTCAACCAGGTGGCCGCGTCAGCCAGGGGTGCCAAGGCCTGTGCCACATCGGCGCGGTTGCTGCGCACTTCAATGCCCAAAGCCCCCTGCCCGGCGGCGGGCAGCATCTCGCTGGTTTCAAAAATATGGCGAATGCGCGCGCCCAAGCCCAAGCGCTTCAAGCCTGCAGCGGCCAGCACAATGCCGTCGTACTGGCCTTCGTCGAGCTTGCGCAAGCGGGTGTCGAGGTTGCCGCGCAAGGGTTCGATCTTCAAATCAGGACGCAAAGCGCGCAGCAGCACCGTGCGGCGCAGGCTGGACGTACCGACCACGGCGCCTTGCGGCAAATCATTCAAGTGCGCATATTTGGAAGACACCCAGGCATCGCGCGGGTCTTCGCGGGTCATCACGCAGGCCAGGTCAAAACCCTCGGGCAAATCCATGGGCACGTCTTTGAGCGAATGCACGGCCAAATTGGCACGCCCTTCTTCCAACGCCACCTCAAGCTCTTTGACAAACAAGCCTTTGCCGCCAACCTTGCTCAAGGAGCGGTCCAGAATCTGGTCACCCTGGGTGGTCATGCCCAGCAATGCCACGGTGTGGCCTTGGGCTTCCAGCAAAGCTTTGACATGCTCGGCTTGCCACAGGGCCAGACGGCTTTCGCGGGTGGCGATGGTCAAAGAAACAGGGGATGTGGGCGCGGTGGACAAAACAAAACTCGCTGTGTGTGGGCCACGGCGTGCGCGGCAAATAAGTTGCGGCAAATGTTAGCAGGCCATGCGCGGCGACCGATAAAATCAGCGCCTATGTCTACAAACCAACTCGATAAAAAATCCCAGGCGTGGTCGGCGCTTTTTTCTGAACCCATGAGCGAGTTGGTCAAGCGCTACACCGCCAGCGTGTTCTTTGACAAACGCCTGTGGCAAGCCGACATCACCGGCAGCTTGGCCCATGCGGAAATGCTGGGTCACCAAGGCGTGATTTCCAAAGAGGATTTGACAGCCATCCAAACCGGCATGGCCAAGATTTGGACCGAGATTGAAACCGGCCACTTCGAATGGAAACTCGACCTCGAAGATGTCCACCTGAACATCGAAGCGCGCCTGACCCAATTGGTGGGCGATGCGGGCAAACGCCTGCACACCGGCCGCAGCCGCAACGACCAAGTGGCCACCGATGTGCGCCTGTGGCTGCGCAGCGAGATGGACCTGATCATCGATTTGCTGATCGATCTGCAAAAGTCGCTGGTCGATGTGGCCGAGCAAAACGTGGAAGTCATCCTGCCCGGCTTCACCCACCTGCAAGTGGCCCAACCGGTGAGCTTTGCGCATCACCTGTTGGCCTATGTGGAAATGTTTGCCCGCGACGCCGAACGCATGGCCGATGTGCGCCGCCGCACCAACCGTCTGCCACTGGGCAGCGCCGCACTAGCGGGCACCACCTACCCACTGGACCGCGAACGCGTGGCCCGCACACTGGGCATGGTGGATGAACACGGCCACCCACAGGTGTGTCAAAACAGCCTGGACGGCGTGAGCGACCGCGACTTCGCCATCGAATTCACCGCCGCAGCTTCTCTTTGCATGGTGCACATCAGCCGCTTCAGCGAAGAACTGATCTTGTGGATGAGCCAGAACTTCGGCTTTGTGCGCATTGCCGACCGCTTCACCACCGGCTCGTCCATCATGCCGCAGAAGAAAAACCCCGACGTGCCCGAGCTGGCACGCGGCAAGACCGGCCGCGTGGTGGGCCATCTGATGGGCCTGATCACCCTCATGAAAGGCCAGCCCCTGGCCTACAACAAGGACAACCAGGAAGACAAAGAGCCGCTGTTTGACACCGTGGACACGCTCAAGGACACGCTGCGCATCTTCAGCGAAATGGTGGGTGGCCAGCTCAACCCCGCCACAGGCAAAAAAGAAGGCGGCATCACCGTCAACGCAGTCGCCATGGAAGCAGCCGTGAAAAAAGGCTACGCCACTGCCACCGACCTGGCCGATTACCTGGTCAAAAAAGGCCTGCCCTTCCGTGACGCGCACGAGGTGGTGGCCCATGCCGTCAAGAGCGCGCAAGGCCTGGGCGTGGACCTGTCCGAGTTGCCGCTCGACACCCTGAAAAAATTCGACAGCCGCATTGAAGCCGATGTGTTTGGCCCCTTGAGCCTGCAAGGTTCGCTCAACGCCCGCAACACGCTGGGCGGCACGGCGCCCGCGCAAGTGCGGCTGCAGATTGCACGCCACCGCACGCGTCTCGTCTGATGCCAAACAGCCCAGGTCAGCGCAACGCCCTCCACGCGATCGCGGCCTTTGAAGCGACCAAGGGCTTGGCTGCGCTGGCCGGTTTGATTGGCGTGCTCGACTTGTTGCACCGCGATGTACGTGCCGTGGTGATGACGCTGATTGGTCGCTTTGGTCTCGACCCCGAAGCACACTACCCCTCGCTGCTGCTGCACTACGCCGACTTGCTGCCAGACGCCGACGCTCACATGCTCGTGGCCTTGGGCACAGCCTACATCGCGCTGCGCTTCGTGGAAGCCACAGGCTTGTGGATGGGCAAGGCTTGGGGCGAGTATTTGGGGGCGTTCTCGGGGGGTATTTACATTCCGTTTGAGCTGATTCACTTGGTGCATGAACCGTCTTTGGTCAACATCGGTGTGGTGCTGCTCAATACCGTGATCGTGGCCTACTTGGTGCGTGCTTTGTGGTTGCGTCGCCATTCACACCCCCTGCAAAACCATGACTGACATCCTGACCCTCACCCTCAACCCTGCCCTGGACGTGCTCACCTCCATCGACAAGGTGCAAGACACGCACAAGATGCGCTGCGGCGACGTGGTCAAACACCCCGGCGGCGGTGGCGTGAATGTGGCGCGCGTGCTGCACCGCTTGGGCGCACCGTGTGTAGCCACCTATCTGGCAGGCGGCGTCACGGGCGAACGGCATCACAAGTTGATGAGCGCCGAAAAAGTTCGCTGCCATGTGATTCCGATTGCCCAGGAAACCCGCGAAAGCTTTTCAGTACACGAACTCAGCAGCGGCCACGACTTTCGGTTTGTGCTGCCAGGCCCCTCGGTGTCCGAGGCCGAGTACCAAGCCTGTTTCGACTACATCGCCCAACATTTGCCCAAGAAGTTTCTGGTCATCAGCGGCGGCTTGGCGCCTGGCGTTCCAGTGGATTTTTATGCCCGCTTGATCGCCCTGGCCAAACAACACCAGGTGCGTGTGGTGCTTGATGCCAACGGACCTGCACTTCACCCCGCACTGCAAGAAGGGGTGTTCTTGTTTAAACCCAGCTTGCGTGAGTTGCGCGAGCTCAAGGGCCAGGCCCTGCCCGACGAGGCCTCGTGGATTGCAGCTTGCCAGCAGCTCATTCACACCGGTCAAGCCGACGTGGTGGCCTTGTCCTTGGGCGAAGACGGTGCGATGGTCATCAGCGACAAACAATCTTGGCGCTCACCCGGCTTGAAGGTAGACGTGCACACCACGATTGGTGCGGGCGACAGTTTTGTGGCCGGCATGGTGTGGGCATTCAGCCAGGAGCACAACGTGCTCAAAGCCTTCCAGTACGGCATGGCCGCCGGGGCGGCCGCCCTGCTGGGCACCGGCACCGCCTTGTGCCAGGCACACGATGTGCATGGCCTGCTGCCCCAGGTGGTGGTGCACGCGGTGTAAATTTTTTCACGCCCGCTGTCGCACTCTTCACAGGGGCAAGCAGCGGGCTCGGGCTACCATCGCCCGCACCTCAAGGAGACTTTCATGCCCGTGATCACCAATATCGAAGACTTGCGCGTTTTGGCGCAAAAGCGCGTCCCCCGCATGTTTTACGACTATGCCGACTCTGGCAGCTGGACGGAAAGCACCTACAAAGCCAACGAAAGCGACTTTCAAAAAATCAAGCTGCGCCAGCGCGTGGCCGTCAACATGGAAGGCCGCAGCACCGCCACCCAGATGATTGGCCAACAAGTGGCCATGCCCGTGGCGATTGCCCCCACCGGTTTGACTGGCATGCAACACGCCGATGGTGAAATTTTGGCCGCACGCGCGGCACGCAAGTTCGGCGTGCCCTTCACGCTCTCGACCATGAGCATTTGCTCCATCGAAGATGTGGCCCAACACGCAGGCGAAGGCTTTTGGTTCCAGCTCTATGTCATGAAAGACCGCGCCTTCATCGAGCGCTTGATTGACCGTGCCAAAGCCGCCAACTGCGCCGCCTTGGTGCTCACCCTCGATTTGCAAATCTTGGGACAACGCCACAAAGATCTGAAAAACGGTTTGTCCGCGCCGCCCAAGTTGACCCTCCCCAACATCCTCAACATCGCCACCAAGCCACGCTGGGCCTTGGGCATGTTGGGCACACACCGCCGCCAATTTGGCAACATCGTGGGCCATGTGAGCGGGGTGGAAAATATGAGCTCGCTCTCTGCCTGGACCGCACAACAGTTTGACCCCGCGCTCAACTGGGGCGATGTGGCATGGATCAAGGAACGCTGGGGCGGCAAGCTGATCTTGAAAGGCATTCAAGACGTCGAAGACGCGCGTATGGCCGTGCAGTCGGGCGCAGACGCCTTGATCGTCTCCAACCACGGTGGCCGCCAACTCGATGGCGCGCAAAGCAGCATCGAAGCGCTGCCCGCCATCGTGGCTGAGGTGGGCTCACAGATCGAAGTGCACATGGACGGCGGCGTGCGCAGCGGCCAAGACGTGCTCAAAGCCATGGCTCTGGGTGCCAAAGGTACCTACATTGGTCGCTCGTTCTTGTACGGCTTGGGCGCCATGGGCGAAGAAGGCGTCAGCAAAGCGCTGGAAATCATCCACAAAGAGCTGGACTTGTCGATGGCGTTTTGTGGCCGCACACAGATGGCACAGGTCGACCGCTCCATCTTGTTGCCTGGCACCTTTCCCACCGCATAAATTACGCTGAAGCCACGCTGAAACAAAAAAGCTGCACAGCGCCTATGCGTTGTGCAGCTTTTTTCATGGCTGAGGCTCAGGCTTAGCTTGTCTTGTTGCTCCACAACACGCCACCCGTGGACCAGTCGTGACGTTTGACGTCAAAGAACAAAATGTCCACGGACTCGGGCTTGCTGCCGAGCACCTTGCAGGTGGTCTCAGTCAGGGCTTGGGCCAAGTCACGTTTTTGCTCAGGCGTGCGGCCTTCCAAAAGTTCGACACGGATGGTGGGCATGAGGTTCTCCTTCAGGTTGAAAAGTGACTGCGATTATGCTTGCCCCTTGTGACCTCTGACCACCCCACCGCAGCTACCCTGCGCCGCATTGCCCACCTCGACATGGATGCTTTTTACGCCTCCGTCGAGCTGCTGCGCTATCCGCAGCTCAAAGGTTTGCCGGTGGTGATTGGCGGCTCACGCCGGCGCGAAGATGACCTGTTGGGCCGTCTGCGCGAGGCCTATCCCGAACACGCGTGGTCGGCAGAGAACTTGAGCGAGATCCCCCTGGATTTCTTTCCCCGCATCTCAGGCTACACCGGCCGCGGAGTGATCACCACCGCCACCTATGCGGCGCGGCAGTTTGGGGTGGGCTCCGCCATGGGCGTCATGAAAGCGGCCAAGCTCTGCCCCGATGCGATTTTGTTGCCCGTGGACTTTGACCAGTACCGCCACTACTCGCGCCGCTTCAAGGCCATCATCACCGAGATCGCGCCGTTGATGGAAAACCGTGGTGTGGACGAGGTCTACATCGACTTCACCGACGTGCCCGGCGGTCAACGCGAAGGCGGTCGGGTGCTGGCACGCTTGATTCAAAAAGCCATTTTTGAAGACACCGGTTTGACCTGTTCGGTCGGCGTAGCCCCCAACAAACTGCTGGCCAAGATGGCCAGTGAGTTCAACAAACCCAACGGCATTTCCATCGTCCATGAGACCGATTTGGAACAACTGATTTGGCCGCTGCCTTGCCGCAAAATCAATGGCATCGGCCCCAAAGCAGAAGCGAAATTGGCCACCCACGGCATTCACACCATCGGCGAATTAGCACAGCGCGAGCGCACTTGGCTGATGGAACACTTTGGCAAAAGCTACGGGGCGTGGTTGCACGATGCCGCCCATGGCCAAGACGACCGAGCGGTGGAAATCAGCAGCGAGCCAGTGAGCATCAGCCGCGAAACCACTTTTGAACACGACCTGCATGCGGTGCGCGACCGCGAAGCACTCGGCGCCATCTTCACCCGCCTCAGCGCGCAAGTAGCCGACGACTTGCAACGCAAAGGCTATGTCGGTAAAACCATTGGCATCAAGCTGCGTTACGACAATTTTCAAAGCGTGACGCGCGACCAAACGCTGGATCACTACATCGACCAAGCCACCGACATTCGGCACGCGGCAGGCCAATGCCTGAAACGGGTGGACCTCACGCGCCGCCTGCGCCTGCTTGGCGTGCGCGTGGGTTCACTGATGAAGCGCGAAGACTGGCAAGCGCAAGGTCTGCGCAGCCAAGAAGCGCCTGCCTCACCGTATACCGAGTCGCTGTTTGGGGACATTGACGCCCCTCACGGCTAAACACACGACACCAGCGAGAATAACCAGCCCGTCAAAATGGATGATCCCCAATGCGCACATGGAAACAACACCTGCTTGAGCTGATCATCAGCGGGCTTGGCCTATGCGGCGTCACCCAGGCCGCATGCTTGGGTGATCTCAGCGTCAGCAAGACGTACACCTTTGATGTGGTGCCTCAACTCACCGCCGCCAAGATTTACACCACCTGGTCACCTTTGTTGCAGCGTGTGGGTCAGGAAGCCGGCCTGTGCTTTGAGCTGCGGGTGTCGGCCACGATTCCAGAATTTGAACAAAAGCTGCTCAAAGGCGAGCCTGAATTTGTGTTCCTCAACCCGTACCACGCCGTGCTGGCCTATCAAAAGAAAAAATACCAGCCGCTGCTGGCCGATAGCGAAGATTTGTTGACCGGCATTTTGGTGGTGCGCGCCGACAGCCCGGTAAAAAGCCTGGACGAGCTCAAGGGCAAAAACGTGACCTTTCCGGCGCCCAACGCATTTGCAGCCTCGTTGCTGATTCGCGCAGAGCTGGCGAAAAAGAAAATTGACATCAACCCCGTGTTTGTGAAAACACACAGCAATGTCTACCGCTCCATCATCAGCAAAGACGCGGTTGCGGGCGGTGGTGTGAACAACACACTCGACAACGAAGCGCCCGAGGTGCGCCAGCAACTGCGCGTCTTGTTTGAAACGCCCGCCTACACCCCTCACCCTGTGGCAACCCATCCGTCGGTGCCCGCCGCGGTGCGTGAACGGTTTTTAAAGGCCATGCTCAAGCTCGGACAAGACGAGGAAGGCCGCAAATTGCTGGATGGCATCAACCTGCGCAAACCACAGGCCGTGAGCTATGCCAAACACTACAAACCCTTGGAGTCTTTGCAGCTTGAAAAATTTTTGGTGCTCACCGGACAGTGACATGCGCCAACGCCTGACATCTTCACAGTGGCAAACCATCAAGCCAGCCCTCTTCATTGGCCTGGCGCTCGCGCTGTTGCAAATTGGCTCCGGGCTGGCGGCGTATTACCAGTCGAAGAATTTGCTGTGGGAGGGAAAGTTTCAAACCTCGCACAACCTCGCGCAGGGCTTGATCGTCGCAGTCGCAGACCAAATGGTGCTGAAAGACTACGCCTCGGTGGAGTCACGCATTTTGCAAACCATGGCCACCGAAGAGGTCGCGTCGGTCATGCTGACAGACACCACGGGCAAAGTGATTTCTGCCTTGAAGCGCGAGCCAGGCCAAGAGCCACGCCTGCAGTTTGAGCCGCAACAAATCGACACACCCAACACCGACCGCAGCGTGTTGCAGTCACGCGACCAAGCCTTAATCACCACTTGGGCCAGGATCCATCTGGGGTCTGATCTGGGCTGGGTCCGGTTGCAAACCTACAACGAGCTCGACAGCGCTGAGTTGGGCAGTCTGCGTCAGCAAACACTTTTGTTGTCGGCGTTGTCGGTGGTCTCGGGCATTCTCATTCTGGGCGTGTTTTTGTGGCGCGCTTATTTCACCGTGATCGAACGCGGTCAGAAGGTCGAAGCCCAGTTGGACGAAGCCACCAAACGCCTGGTGCAATCTGAAAAACTCGCTTCGCTGGGTGAGTTGGCGGCAGGCGTGGCACACGAGATCAACAACCCCGTGGGTTATGTCTCATCCAACCTCAACACCTTGCACAAGTATTTGGCGGTGTACGACAAAGTGCTGGACGCCCCCGAGGCTGACACCCCTGACATCAACGCCCTCAAAAAGAAACTCAACTACGCCTTTTTGCGCGAGGATTTGCAAAACCTGCTGCATGAAACCCAAGAAGGCGTAGGTCGCGTCAAGACCATCATCCAGGACCTGAAAGACTATGCGCGCACCAATGTGGCTTCACACTACGTCGCGTCCGACCTGCATGCGGGCTTGAAGTCCACCCTCAACATCGCCCACAACCCATTGAAAAACCGTGCCGAGGTGCGGCTGAAGCCGGGCAACTTGCCATTGGTGGAGTGCTCACCATCGCAAATTGACCAGGTATTTTTGAACCTCATCGTCAACGCGGCACAAGCCATGCCCGAGGGCAAAATGGGCTTGATTGAGATTCGCACCGATTGCGATGACACCCAGGTATGGATTGAAGTGCAAGACAATGGATCGGGCATTCCGCCAGAGGTTTTGAAAAAAATCTTCGACCCCTTCTTCACCACCAAAGACCCAGGCACAGGCACCGGACTTGGGCTGTCGGTGTCGCAAAACATCATTCAGCAGCATGGTGGCACGCTCACGGTGGAGAGCACCGTTGGCGTGGGCACAACATTCACCATCACGTTGCCCATCCAACGCCTTGCGGCCTAAAAATCATCAAGGATCCCCATGAGCGATACAACCGATGCATTCGACGCCAGCCAATACAAAGTGCTGTGCGTGGACGATGAGCCCAATATTCTGTCGGCCTTGCGGCGCATGCTGTCGCTCGAAGGATTCGAGGTCTTCACCGCCGAGGGGGGTGCGCAGGCGCTCGATGTGCTGGCCAAAGAGCAGGTGCATGTCATCATCTCTGACATGCAAATGCCGGGCATGAGCGGCAAGGATTTACTCACCCAAGTCAGCCAACAATGGCCGCACATCATGCGCCTGATGCTCACAGGCACGTCGGATGTTTCGAGCGCCATAGAAGCCATCAATCAAGGCACCATTTACCGCTACATCGCCAAACCTTGGGACGATGCCGAGCTGCTGGCCGCCATCAAATTGGCGCTCGCCTTTGGCAGTCTGGCCCATGAACATGAACGCTTGGAAGCGCTGACTGCAGCGCAAAAAGCCTCGCTGAACGAAATGGTGGACACGCTGGAGTCACGCGTGCAAGCCCGCACCCAAGACTTGCGTACCGCGTACATCGCATCCCTCAAGGCCTTCTCTCATTTGCTGTCGCTGCGTCATCCCGAGCTACTGCCGCATTCGCAGCGCGTGGCTCGCTTGTCCATGAAAATGGCCAAACTCGCGGGCTTGAGCGACGATGAATGTCAGTCGGTGTACATCGCTGGTTTGCTGCACGACATCGGAAAAATAGGTTTAACCGACCGTGTGCTCCACACCAAATTCATTGAACTCCCCATGGCCGATGACAAGGTGTACCGCACCCACACCACCATGGGCGAGGCCACCTTGAACGCGCTCGACGACATGCAGGGCGTGGCCGCCATCATCCGGTCTCACCATGAGTACTTCAACGGCACGGGCTTTCCCGATGGCTTATCGGGCGAGGACATTCCCGTGGGTGCGCGCATTGTGGCCATCGTCGAAGCCTATGAAGAACTGCAATCGGGCGACTACGCCAAAAAAGAAAGCAACCCGTCCGACGCCCTGCGCGTGATCTGGAGCAACCGGGGCACGCTGTTTTGCCCCAAGATGACCGATATGTTTGTCAAAGCCTTGCGCGGCTAAAAGCCGCTCGTGGCCTGCTGATCACTGGCGTGCGGTACGCACGTTTGCAGGGGCAGCCTGGGGGTGGCTGGTGCGCCAGGGGTTGATGTCCAAGCCACCACGGCGCGTGTAACGCGCATACACCTCCAAACGCAAAGGCTGGCAACGACGCGTGATATCCATGAAGATGCGCTCCACACATTGCTCATGAAACTCGTTGTGGTTTCTGAAGCTCACGATGTAGCGCAGCAACCCCGCTTGGTCAATTTGCGGACCGGTGTAACGAATGCGCACGCTGCCCCAATCGGGTTGGCCCGTGACTAGGCAATTGCTTTTAAGCAAGTTGCTGGTCAGGGTTTCGGTCACTGGGGCTTCGTTGAAGTTAGCTGTCAAGAGCTCAGGCGCGGGCTGGTAATGCTCGCAGTCCAAGTCCAGGCGGTCCAGGCTCAAACCATCGAGTTCGTGCACGGGCTCGCGGTCAAAGTCTTCGGGCAACACCACCTGCACGCCCACGCCCGACATCATCGGCCCACCGTGCCAAACAGCGGCACTCAAGTCTTCGCGCAAGCGGGTTTGCAGCTGCGTCACGTCGTCGAGGCGGGTGTTGTTGAAGCTGTTCAAGTAGAGCTTGAACGATTTGCTCTCAATGATGTGGGTGGACTCGGCGGGCACCGTGAAGCGCGCAATCGCCACTTGCGGTTTGCCACGCGTGTTGAGCCAACTCAGCTCGTAACCGGTCCACAAATCGGCACCAAAAAACGGCGGCTGAGCGGTAATGCCAATCTCTTCCCGCTTGGTTTGGCGCGGGATCGGAAACAGCAGCGACGCGTCGTACTGATCGACATAGGCCGAGGGTTTACCCAGTTGCGATTGTTCAGGGGTGTTCATGGTTCGGCTCAGTCGAGTTTGCGGCGGAACACTTTGCGGTCTGGCTCTGAGGCTGCCGCATCGAAGGCATAGCCTTCGAGGTTGAAACCTTCCAAGCCTTTGGGCGTGGTGACTTGGTGCATCACCGCATAGCGGGTCATCAAGCCACGCGCACGCTTGGCTAAGAAGCTGATGACTTTGTATTTGCCGCCTTTGTAGTCTTCAAACACACACTCGATCACACGCGCTTGAAGCGCTTTGCGATCGACCGACTTGAAATACTCTTGCGAAGCCAAGTTGACGATGATGGGCTCACGCTCAGCGCTCAAGCGTTCGTTCAGATAGTCGGCAATCTGTGTGCCCCAAAACTTGTAGAGGTTGTTGCCTTTGTCGTTGGCCAGTGCGGTGCCCATTTCCAAGCGGTAGGGTTGCATCCAGTCCAGCGGACGCAGCACGCCGTAGAGGCCACTCAAAATCGCCACATGGTCTTGTGCCCACGCCAGGTCTTTGGGCTTCAAGGTTTTGGCGTCCAAGCCTTCGTACACATCGCCATTGAAAGCCAGCACCGCTTGTTTGGAATTTTTCGCGGTGAATTTGGGCTGCCAAGCCTGGTAACGGGCGACATTCAAGGTCGACAGCGCATCGCTCAAGCTCATCAAGCTGGCAATGTCTTGGGGCGATTTTTCTTTCAGGATATCGATCAGCGCTGTTGATTGCTTCACAAACAGCGGTTGCGTGTGCGGCGCATCCCCTGCGGGGGTGTCGTAATCAAGGGCTTTGGCGGGTGAGAGCAGGAACAACATAGGGCAACAAGGCTTCACAAAGTAAGCCTGAATTATCGGCGGTGGCGCCCTATTCCCCTAGGTAAAATCTACCTTTTGCCCTCAGGCTCCACGGCAGCTCTTGTACTTGCCGTTTTTGCATGCCGTTTTTACTTGTCAAAGCACCCCATGAGCAACACGCCCTCTGCCTCTGCAACCCCCCTCGAACAACCCGGCTTGGAGCGTCTGTCCAAATCGTTCGAACCCGCCGCTTTAGAAGCACATTGGGGCCCGGAGTGGGAAAAACGCGGTTACGGCGTGGCGGGTTTCCGTGGCACGGGCAGCCCAGCCGCTGACGCGCCCGCGTTTGCCATCCAGCTGCCGCCGCCCAACGTGACGGGCACGCTCCACATGGGCCACGCGTTCAATCAGACCATCATGGACTCGCTCACGCGCTACCACCGCATGTCGGGCTTCAACACCGCCTGGATTCCCGGCACCGACCACGCTGGCATTGCCACCCAAATCGTGGTGGAGCGCCAGCTGCAAGCCAAAGGCATCAGCCGCCACGACATGGGCCCAACGCCAGCCGAAGCCCGCAAGAACTTTGTGAGCAAGGTCTGGGAGTGGAAAGAAGAGTCGGGCAGCACCATCACCAACCAGATGCGCCGCATGGGCGACAGCGTGGACTGGAGCCGCGAATACTTCACCATGGACCCCAAGCTGTCCAAGACCGTGACCGAAACCTTTGTACAGCTCTACGAGCAAGGCCTGATTTACCGTGGCAAGCGCCTGGTGAACTGGGACCCGGTGCTGATGAGCGCGGTGTCCGACCTCGAAGTCGAGAGCGAGGAAGAAGACGGCTCGATGTGGCACATCCGGTATGACTTGGCCGATGGTTCTGGCAGCATGACCGTGGCCACCACGCGCCCCGAAACCCTGCTGGGTGACGTGGCCGTGATGGTGCATCCCGAAGACGAACGCTACAAACACCTGATCGGCAAGCAGGTGAACCTGCCGCTGTGCAACCGCACCATCCCCGTGATTGCCGACGAGTATGTGGACAAAGATTTCGGCACCGGTGTGGTCAAGGTCACGCCCGCGCACGACACCAACGACTACGCGGTGGGCCAGCGCCACAAGCTGGACATGATCTGCGTGCTCAACCTCGACGCAACGATCAACAACAACGCCCCCGAGAAATACCGAGGCCTCGACCGCTTCGTGGCCCGCAAGGCCGTGGTGGCTGACTTAGAAGCTGCAGGCCAATTGGTCGAGGTGAAAAAACACAAGCTCATGGTGCCGCGCTGCGCTCGCACCGGCCAGGTGATCGAGCCCATGCTGACTGATCAATGGTTTGTCGCCATGAACCAGGTCGGCAAGGGTGACGCCACGGGCAAGAGCATCGCGCAAAAAGCCATCGACGCCGTGCAGTCCGGTGAAGTGAGCTTTGTGCCCGAGAACTGGGTCAACACCTACAACCAGTGGATGAACAACATCCAGGACTGGTGCATCTCGCGCCAACTGTGGTGGGGTCACCAAATTCCGGCTTGGTATGACGAAGACGGCAATGTCTATGTGGCGCGTGATGAAGCCGAGGCGCAGGCCAAGGCTCCTGGCAAAACATTGAAGCGTGACGAAGACGTCCTCGACACCTGGTATTCCAGCGCACTGGTTCCCTTCTCCACGCTAGGCTGGGCCGCTGGCTCCGAGGGTGTGGGCAGTGGGGATGGGCGCAGCGACATTCTGAGCGAAGCGAAGAGGAGCAAGACCGTCTCCGCTGACCACCCCCTCGGAACCAGTGAGAACCAATCAAGCGACTACGACCTGTATTTGCCAAGCAGCGTGTTGGTCACGGGTTACGACATCATCTTCTTCTGGGTCGCTCGGATGATCATGATGACCACGCACTTCACCGGGCGTGTGCCGTTCAAGCATGTGTACATCCACGGCTTGGTGCTCGATGCACAGGGCAAGAAGATGAGCAAGTCTGAGGGCAATGTGTTGGACCCGGTGGACTTAATTGACGGCATCACGCTTGAACCTCTGCTGGAAAAACGCACCCAAGGTTTGCGCAAGCCCGAAACGGCGCCTAAGGTGCGCAAGCAAACCGAGAAAGAATTCCCCGAAGGCATTCCCGCCTACGGTGCCGATGCCTTGCGCTTCACCTTTGCGGCGTTGGCCTCGTTGGGTCGCAGCATCAACTTTGACAGCAAGCGCTGCGAGGGTTACCGCAACTTCTGCAACAAGGTGTGGAACGCTTCGCGCTTTGTGCTGATGAACTGCGAAGGCCAAGACTGCGGCCTGAAAGAACACACCAAAGAAGAGTGTGCAGTGGGCGGACCATCACACGGCTACCTGTGCTTCAGCCAAGCGGATCGCTGGATTGTGTCCAAGCTGCAACGCGTGGAAGCCGAAGTCGCCAAAGGCTTTGCCGAATACCGCCTCGACAACGTGGCCAACACAATTTATGACTTTGTGTGGAATGAGTTCTGCGATTGGTATTTGGAAATTGCCAAAGTACAAATCAACACCGGTGACGATTCACAAAAACGTGCGACCCGCCGCACCCTGATTCGCACGCTCGAAACCATTCTGCGTTTGGCGCATCCCATTACGCCCTTCATCACCGAAGAGCTGTGGCAAACCGTGGCGGTGGTGGCGGGTCGCGTCAAGGCCGACGACAAAGCCGCCTCCATCAGCATTGCCGCCTACCCCGTGAGCCAGCCTGAGCGCATTGACGAGCACGCCGAGGCCTATGTGGCGCGCGTGAAATCGTTGGTTGATGCCTGCCGTAACTTGCGCGGCGAAATGGGCGTTTCCCCCGCCACGCGCATGCCTTTGTTTGCGCTGGCTGGCAGCGCCGAAGAGCACGCGTTTATGCAAGGGGTGGCGCCTGTGCTGCAAGCCTTGGCCAAACTCAGCGAAGTCAAAGTGTTTGACAGCGAAGCTGACTGGTCTGCGGCAGCACAAGCCGCACCCGTGGCCGTGATTGGCGAGTTGCGCGTGTGCTTGTTCATCGAAGTCGATGTGGCCGCCGAGAAGATTCGCTTAGGCAAAGAAGTGGAACGCTTGCAAAACGAAATCGAAAAAGCAGGTGCCAAACTCAAGAACGAAGCCTTTGTGGCCAAAGCACCGCCTGCTGTGATTGAAGAAGCCAAAAAACGCGTGGCCGACTTCACCGCCACCCTCACCAAGGTGCAAGAGCAGCTTGCCAAGCTTCAGAAATAAAGCCTCGTTAAACTTGGCAAAACTATCAATTTTTCGCGTATGACCAAAGCTCTCACCAAAGCCGTGTTCCCTGTTGCAGGCATGGGCACCCGCTTCTTGCCCGCCACCAAGGCCAGCCCCAAAGAAATGCTGACCGTGGTGGACAAACCGCTCATTCAATATGCGGTGGAAGAAGCCTATGAGGCTGGCATTCGTGAAATGATTTTTGTCACAGGCCGCAGCAAGCGTGCGATTGAAGACCACTTCGACATGGCCTACGAGTTAGAGACCGAACTCGAAGCCGCAGGCAAACAAGCCCTGCTCGACATTGTGCGCAGCGTGCAACCTGACGACATGCAATGCGTTTATGTGCGCCAAGCCCGTGCGCTGGGCTTGGGTCACGCCGTGCTGTGTGCCGAACACTTGGTGGGTGACGAGCCCTTTGCCGTGCTGCTGGCAGACGACTTGATGCGTGGCAAAGCAGGCGGCCCCGGTGTGTTGAAGCAAATGGCCGATGTGTTTGCGCGCACGCAGTCTTCAGTGTTGGCGGTGCAAGAGGTACCCCTAGAGCACGTCCACCGCTACGGCGTCGTGGCTGGCAAAGACTTGGGGCATGGTTTGGTCGACATCCAGCAAATGGTCGAAAAACCCAAAGCCGAAGTGGCGCCCTCGCGCACCACAGTGGCTGGCCGCTACATCTTGACCCCTGCCGTGTTTGAGCGCATCCGCGCCGGTGGCCGTGGCGTGCAAGGCGAGATTCAGCTCACCGACGGCATTGCCGGTTTGTTGGCGACAGAAAAAGTATTGGCCTATGCGTATGAGGGCAAGCGCTACGACTGCGGCAGCAAAGTCGGCTTCTTGCAGGCCAGCGTGGAGCTGGCCCTTGAGCACCCAGAAGTGGGTGCTGAATTCAGCGCTTACTTGAAAAATTTACACATCGCCTGAGCGCCACGCACTCGGGCGCATCTCAACCGCTGATCAACGACGTTTGAGGATGTGAATAAAGTCGTTGCCCACGGTTTCTTGTGACACCAGCTCATTGCCAGTTTGCTTGGCAAAGGCCGCAAAGTCACGCACAGAACCGGTATCGGTTGACACCACTTTGAGCAGCTGGCCACTTTGCATGGTGGTCAGGGCTTTCTTCGCTTTGAGGATAGGCAGCGGGCAGTTCAAACCCCGCGTGTCGAGTTCTTGATCGATGTTCATCTGGGTCAATCCAAATTGAGTTGTTCACGTTGCGCCCATTCCATGAAGCGCGGTTCAATGCCTTGGCTGCGTTGCCAGTCGGCCATGGCGTAGCCTGTTCCAGCGGGCCAGCAAATCACGTCGGCAGGTTTGTACAACTTGTACTCTGCCAGCTCGGGCGATAAACGCACCTCACCATCGGCCACCGCATGGTAGGCAATGATGACCTGGTTCATGCGCTGAAAATCGTACACACCGACCAAGCTCAGCGCGCTCACCTCCAGCGCTGTTTCTTCTGCAATCTCACGGCGGATACCGTCTTCGGGTGTTTCACCTGCTTCCATGAAACCGGTGATCAACGCGAAGCGTCGGCCCGGCCAGGCGGCATTGCGGGCCAGCAAAATTTGGTCACGGTACTGCACGATGCCAGCAAGCACGGGCGTGGGGTTGTTCCAGTGGGTCCAATCGCAGGCGGCGCAGCGCAGGCGCTCCACCAGTCCTCCATCTTCTTCTTTGGCGATCATCGCCAAAGGCGTGGCGCAGCTGGGGCAAAAGCGAAATGCGTTCATGCGGGGAAAACTCCTGTGGACAGATAACGGTCACCACGGTCGCAGACGATGAAGGCGATGGTGGCGTTCTCGACCTGCTGCGCAATTTGCAAAGCCACCCAGCAGGCTCCCGCGGCAGAGATGCCGGCAAAGATACCTTCTTCACGCGCCAAGCGACGGCACATGTCTTCGGCATCGTCTTGGCTGACGTAGACCAATTCGTCCACGTTCTGGGCATCATAAATTTTGGGCAAATACTCTTGTGGCCACTTGCGAATGCCAGGAATGCGCGAGCCTTCGCTGGGTTGCGCGCCAATGATGCGCACCGCTGGGTTTTGCGATTTCAGATAACGCGACACGCCCGTGATGGTGCCGGTCGTTCCCATCGCGCTCACGAAGTGGGTGATGCGACCGTGGGTGTCTTGCCACAGCTCAGGCCCTGTGGTTTCAAAGTGAATGCGGGGGTTGTCTTCGTTGGCGAACTGGTCGAGCACGCGACCTTTGCCTTCTTTTTGCATGCGCTCTGCGAGGTCACGCGCGTATTCCATGCCACCGCTTTTAGGCGTCAAGATCAACTCAGCGCCAAAGGCTTTCATGGTTTGGGCACGCTCGATAGACAAGTCTTCCGGCATGATCAACACCATGCGATAACCCTTGATCGCCGCCGCCATGGCCAAGGCAATGCCGGTATTACCCGAAGTGGCTTCAATCAAGGTGTCGCCCGGCTGAATGTCCCCGCGCTCTTGGGCGCGTTGAATCATGGACAAAGCCGGACGGTCTTTGACCGAGCCTGCCGGGTTGTTGCCTTCGAGCTTGCCCAAAATCACATTGCCACGCGCTGCGTTGTCGGCGGCGCCAATGCGCTGCAAGGCGACCAGGGGCGTTTTGCCAATCGCGTCTTCAATGGTGGGATACACGGTTTTCTCGTTCATAGGCTCAGACTGTGCCATATTTTCCTATGACCGCGCCCGTGCCAAGGCGACAGACAAATACTCGATCAGCACCGACACGCGGTGCGGAATGTAGCGGTTGCTGGGCAGCACGGCATAAATGCCCAAGGGCTTGGCCGCGAACTTTTTCAAGACTTCCACCACCTCACCACGGTCAATGAACGGCTGGGCAATGAAATCGGGTTGGCGCGTGATGCCCAAGCCCTCGGCCGCCGCCTTGGCCAACGCCACACCGTTGTTCGCCATCAGCCGCCCACGAATCGGGAAATTAGCCAACTGCTCGCCCACTTGGTAGGCCCACGAAGTCGGCGTCATGTCAATCGAATACGCCAAGCACTCATGGTTTTGCAACTCACGCGGGTGCTTAACCTGGCCGTGCTGCGACAAATAGTCGGGCGAGGCGATGGTCATCAGCCGGCACGTTCCCAGCTTGCGGACGATGTCGCTTTGATCCAGGTTGGCGGTGATGCGGATGGAGAGGTCAATGCCCTCTTCAATCAAATTGGCGCGACGGTCCGAAAAGTCCATGGCCAGCTGGATATGCGGTTGCTGCCTGGCAAATTCGGTCAATGCAGGCATCAAACGTTGCAGGCCAAAACTCAATGGCAGGCCTAAACGAATACGGCCACGGGGAATGGCTTTTTCTTCACTCAGACTGGTTTCTGCCGCGTCCACCATGTTCAAGATCACGCGACATTTTTCGAGGTAGGCCGAGCCAGCCGTGGTCAGCGTCAAGCTGCGCGTGCTGCGGGTGATGAGCTTGGTGCCGAGCTGAGTCTCCAAGCCCGCGATCTGTCGCGTGATGACCGAGCGCGCCACGTTCTCTTGGTTGGCCACGGCCGTGAAGCTGCCAGCCTCGGCCACCCGCACAAACACTTGCATTGCGTTGAATTTATTCATTGTTGCGTATTTTGCAACAAGTATTTCTTCATTAGGTACTTTTTCGAATCTATTTAAAAACCTACAGTCCGTTCAAGCCAAACAAGAAACGCCATGCAACACCTTCGCAACACCCTCTTTGTGCCCCACGGCGCCCCCACCTTTGCCCTGCAACCCGGCGCGGCCGGCGCAGCCATGGCACAGGTCGCCAGCTTCTTAAACACCCCCCGCGCCATCATCGTGGTCAGCCCCCATTGGGAAACCGCTTACCCCACCGTGGGCACGGGCGCACACTTGGAAACCATCCATGACTTTTATGGTTTTCCATCTGCGCTGTACGACATCAGCTACCCTGCCACCGGCTGCCCCGAAGGCGCGCAAGTGGTCATCGACACCCTGAAAAAACATTTCCCCCGCGTCGACGCCGACCCCTCGCGTGGCTTGGACCATGGCGCTTGGATTCCTTTGTTGCAAATGTTTCCAGACGCCGACGTGCCGGTCATTCCCCTGTCGGTACAAAGCCACGCCGGCCCTGCCCATGCTTACGCCGTGGGCCAGGCCCTGGCCGAGCTGGCGCAACAAGACTTTTTGGTGCTGGCCTCGGGTAACCTGACCCACAACCTGGGCGACTACCGCATCAGCGCCACGCAAAGCGGTGAATCGCCTGCCTATGTGCAAGTGTTTGCCGACTGGGTGGCACAACACATGGCCGATGGCGAAGTCGCATCACTGCTGAACTACCGCAACGAGTCTGCAGAAGGTCAACGCGCGCATCCCACCGAAGAACACTTGCTGCCTCTGTTCGTGGCACTCGGCGCCGCTGGCACCGATGCCACACCCTCACCGTTTTACCGCGGCATCAGCGACTACGTGCTGGCCATGGACGGCTATGCCTTTG
>Ga0228701_1000661_pt1 | contig 26870 bp, 24 predicted proteins | sample McNCre117_Aug_MG_2_FD_178017 | JGI IMG/M metagenome (GOLD analysis project Ga0228701, IMG submission 178017) | Freshwater microbial communities from McNutts Creek, Athens, Georgia, United States - 11-17_Aug_MG | ecosystem: Environmental > Aquatic > Freshwater > Creek | place: USA: Georgia... | reverse complement strand
GTTCAAAAATGAATTTGATTCAAACTCTTGAGCAGGAAGAAATTGCCCGTTTGGGTAAAGTGATTCCTGAATTTGCCCCCGGCGACACCGTGATCGTGAACGTGAATGTGGTTGAAGGTAACCGCAAGCGCGTGCAGGCTTACGAAGGCGTCGTGATTGCCAAGCGCAATCGTGGTCTGAACAGCGGCTTCACAGTGCGCAAGATCTCGAGCGGCGAAGGCGTGGAACGTACGTTCCAGACCTACAGTCCCCTGATCGCCAGCATCGAAGTCAAGCGCCGTGGTGATGTTCGCCGCGCCAAGCTGTACTACCTGCGTGACCGCAGCGGCAAGTCGGCCCGTATCAAGGAAAAGTTGCCCCAGCGCAAAGCAGCCCCAGTGGCCGCTGCGTAAAGCCTCTTTCCAAAGGTACAAAAACCGCCCGGGTTCGCCCAGGGCGGTTTTTTTATGCCCGTTTTGCTGAAGAGGGCTGGACATGGCCAGTGGCCTATAAAAAAAGCCTTGCCGTTCAGGGCAAGGCTTGGAGTCAGCGGCAAGGGGCAAGGCTCAGGGCCTTGCTGTCGAATCAGCCGCGTGTGACTTTCAGGACGCGTGTTCCGCCGCGTTTGCCTTCACCGCCCGCCGCATTGTGGGGTTTGAAGTTGCTGGCACCGAACTGCTTGGGACCACGAGCGAATTTGTCGCCTGCTGAACCACGCGGGGCCGACCGGGGGGTGCTGCGGCTGTCGCCACGGTCTTCCCAGCGACCACCTTGACGGCCTTCGCCGCGTGCGTCTTGACGGGGAGTGCTGCGGTTGTCGCCACGGTCCCAGGGGTGGGCCGGTGCAGCGCGTTGCTCAAATCGGTCACCACCACGGGGGGCATCAAAGCGGGCATCGCCACGACCATCCTTGCGGGGATCAAAACGGGGCTCGAACCGTGGCTGCTCGTCGCGGAAATTGCCGCGTGGGGCCCGGTTGTCAAAGCGGTCGCCACCACCGGAGCGCCCACGGAAACCGCCGCTGGCGTTGGCATAGTTGCGATCACCACCGAAGCGGTCACCACCACGGCCGCCCATGGGCTTGCGTGTTTCGATGCGTGTTTTGGGTTCCATGCCGGGAATCACTTCGGCCTTGAACGGCTGGCGGCTGTACGCCTCGATGTCCCCGATCTTGCGACGGTCACGGATTTCGGCAAACGTCACGGCCAAGCCGTCACGGCCTGCGCGGCCTGTGCGGCCAATGCGGTGCGTGTAGTCTTCGGCCTTCATGGGCAGACCAAAGTTGAACACGTGGGTGATGGTCGGCACGTCGATGCCGCGAGCGGCCACATCGGTGGCCACCAAAATTTGAACCTGGCCATTGCGCAGAGCCATCAGGCGGCGGTTGCGCAAACCCTGGCTCAGGGCGCCATGCAGGGCGACTGCCGAGAAACCGTCTTGTTGCAGGTCGGTGGCCAGGCCGTCGCACTCGATCTGGGTGCTGGCGAACACGATGGCCTGATCAATCGATGCGTCACGCAGCCAGTGGTCGAGCAGTTGGCGTTTGTGCTGGGCATTGTCGGCCCAGAACAGCACTTGCTTGATGTTGCTGTGTTTTTCCTGGGGGCTGTCGATCTGGATTTTTTGGACCGACGAGCCGCCATCGTGCATCACGCGCATGGCCAGTTGCTGGATGCGGGGCGCAAAAGTCGCGCTGAACATCATGGTCTGGCGACGCTGGCTGGTCATGTCGTTGATGTCGGCCAGGTCATCCGAGAAGCCCAGGTCGAGCATGCGGTCGGCTTCGTCCACCACGAGGAATTGCACTTGGTCCAGCTTGATTTGCATGGAACGCTGCAGGTCGAGCAGGCGACCGGGTGTGGCCACCACCAGGTTGGCGTTTTGCAGCTTGGCGATTTGCAATTGGTAAGGGATGCCACCGACCACGTTGGCCACGCGCAGGCCGCGGGTGTGCTTGACCAATTCGATCGCGTCGTGGGCCACTTGCTGGGCCAGCTCGCGTGTGGGGCACAAGATCAGGGCACCTGGAACGGCGGCCTTGAAGTTGCGGGGATTGGTGGGGTCTTTGCGCTTGGCGCGTTTGGGCGCGGGCTCACCTTTGGCGGCAGCATCGGCACAGGCCTGTTCGAAGGCGGCACGCTCGGCGGCCTCTTGTTCGGCCATTTGCTGAATCAAGGTGTGCAGCACGGGCAACAAGAAGGCGGCGGTTTTGCCGCTGCCGGTCTGGCTGGAGACCATCAGGTCGCTGTAGCCAGCGGATTGACCGTCTTTGGAGCCCCCCGCTGTGGGCAAGGCCAGGGGAATGGCGCGCTTTTGCACGGCTGTGGGCTGTGTGTAGCCCAAGTCGGCCACGGCTTGCACCAACTCAGGGGCCAGGCCCAGTTCAACGAAACCGTTGGGCTCATCGGCCACAACGTCTTCGTTGGTCACGCCCTCGGCGGCAACAACTTCAGCGTCGATGTTTGTGTCAGCCGCCAAGGCGGTCACGGGAGCCTGATCTGCGGAAATGGCCATGTTTTCGGCAGACGACAGGTCGTTCTGCACTGTGTTCAAAGTGTCAGTCATGTGTGTAAATAAAACTCGCACGGAACAACGGCCGCAAGAAATTGCTCAGGCCGCTGGCACCGCCAGGTTGAAAAGACATCAACCATCAAACGGTGCTCGCGAGGGGCGCTGGGCATGGAGCCCGGCCTCTGTGAGTGACCCTATCGTTGGGTCAAGGCATGAAGGGAGATGTGAGAAACGCCGCACCTTGGGTGCAGCGAGACAGCGATTATGGCATGGATCAGAAAAAACCGCTAGGGTTTTCCCTGAACTTGGTCACAGTTTGATGAAATGCTCGCGGTAGTGGGCCAGTTCGTCGATGGACTCATGCACATCGGCCAGTGCGGTGTGGCGTTGTTGTTTCTTGAAGTTGGAATACACCTCGGGCTTCCAGCGGCGCGACAGTTCCTTGAGCGTGCTGACATCCAGATTGCGGTAGTGGAAAAAAGCTTCCAGCTTGGGCATGAACTTGACCAGAAAGCGACGGTCCTGGCTGATGGTGTTCCCACACAAGGGAGATGCGCTTTTGGGCAGGTATTTTTGCAGGAAGGCCAGGATCTGGGCCTCGGCTTCGGCTTCTGTCACGGTAGATGCCTTGACCTTGTCAATCAACCCGCTTTTGCCGTGGGTGCCTTTGTTCCAGGCGTCCATTTTGTTCAGCAATTCGTCGCTTTGGTGGATCACCAGCACAGGGCCCTCAATGCGTGGCGTCAGGTGGGGGCCGGTCACGATCACGGCGATTTCCAGCAAGCGTTCTTTTTCCGGGTCCAGACCCGTCATTTCACAGTCGATCCAGACCAGGTTCTGGTCGGATTTGGCCAAATCGGCCACGTCGGGGGCGGTGGGGGTGTTCACTTCAGACATGCACTGATTGTCGCCGAAGCCCGTTGCCTGCTTGGTAGACAGTCTTTGCAGGCATCGCCCGCAAAGACTGGCTCCTACAATAGGCTGGATGAATCCATCCCTGACTTTGACCTTGACGCTGGTGTTGGCCTTGCTGGCCCATGTGGCGCTCAAGTCCTGGCTCAACGCCCGCCAAGTGCGCCATGTGGCGCGTCACCGTACTGCCGTGCCCACCGCTTACGCGGGCACTGTGTCGCTGGCGGATCACCAAAAAGCCGCCGATTACACCCTGTCCAAAGCCCGCTTGTCGCAAATTGACATCGCGCTCGATGCGGCCGTGTTGTTGGGCTGGACCCTGATGGGGGGGCTGGACGCTTTGAACCATGGGTTGCTCAACTGGATGGGGCCTGGCATGACCCAGCAAATCGCGCTGGTGCTGGCTTTCACCCTGGTGGGCGGCTTGATTGGTTTGCCTTTGTCGCTCGCCCAGACGTTTGGCGTGGAGCAACGCTTTGGCTTCAACAAAGTCACGCCGGCACTCTGGTTGAGTGACATGGCCAAAGGCCTGCTGCTGGGCCTGGTGCTCGGCACACCCTTGCTGTGGCTGGTGCTGTGGCTCATGCAGACCGGTGGCACCTTGTGGTGGTTGTGGGCCTGGTGCGCCCTCGTGGGCTGGCAATTGTTTTTGATGGCGATCGCCCCCAACGTGATCATGCCGCTGTTCAACAAGTTCACCCCCCTCGAAGATGAGGCACTCAAGACAAGGGTCCAGGCGCTGATGCAGCGTGCAGGCTTCACCGCCAAGGGTTTTTTCGTCATGGACGGCAGCCGTCGCTCGGCCCATTCAAATGCATTTTTTACCGGCTTTGGAGCCAGCAAGCGGGTGGTGTTCTTTGACACCTTGCTCAAGCAACTGAGCCCCTCCGAAATGGAAGCGGTGCTGGCCCATGAGTTGGGGCATTTCAAGCACAAACACATTGTCAAGATGATGGTCACCAGTTTTGCCATGACCCTGGGCGGGTTGGCCCTGTTGGGCTGGTTGACACAGCAAGTCTGGTTTTACACCGGTCTGGGGGTGGAGCCCAGCCTGACCGGGAGCAACAACGCCTTGGCTTTGGTCCTCTTCATGCTGGTCACGCCCGTATTCACCTTGTTTTTTGCGCCGCTGTCGTCGTGGCGTTCACGTCAGCAAGAGTTTGAAGCCGATGCCTATGCGGTGGCACAAACCCCGGCGGCCGACCTGTCTTCGGCTTTGCTCAAGCTATACCAGGACAATGCATCGACCCTCACCCCCGATCCGCTGTACGTGAAGTTTTATTACTCACACCCGCCAGCCAGTGAGCGCTTGGCCCGGATGGGGGCTGTATGAGCGCGGCTGCTGTGCGTGCCCTCACGCCAACCGAAGTGGTCATGGCGTTGGGGCAGGTGCCGGGTTGGCGCTTGAGTGGTGACGGTGAAACCGTGGCCATTGAGAAAACCTTTGCCTTTGTGCAGCACGCCCAAGTTTTGTTGTTCGTCAACAGTGTGGGCTGGTTGTCCGAGAAGCTCAATCACCACCCGGAAATGGTGCTCAACCATGGCCGTTGCGTGGTGCGGTGGCGTACACACGATGTGAAGGGGCTCAGCCGCCTGGATGTTGAGGCAGCCCAGCAAACCGATGCGCTGGTGCCTGCATGAGCAAAATTCACAAAAAAAGCCCAATGCAGACCGCAGAGACTGCCGTGTTGTTGCCGGGCTTGGTGGTGGCCACCTACGGTCGCCATTGCATGGTCGAAACTCCCGAAGGCCGTCGCCTGATCTGCCATCCACGAGGCAAGAAAAATCAGGTGGTGGTGGGTGACCAGGTGCTGTGGCAAGTGGCCGGCGACGAAGGCAGCATCGAAAAACTGCAAACGCGGCGCAACCTGTTTTATCGCCAGGACGAAATTCGCACCAAGTCGTTTGCCGCCAACCTGGACCGTGTCTTGATCCTGATCGCTGCCGACCCCGAATATTCTGAAAGCCAGTTGTCTCGGGCTCTGGTGGCGGCTGAGGCGGAACGCATCACGCCCCTCATTGCCCTCAATAAAAGTGATTTGACGCAGCCTTTTGCACAAGCCTGGGCACGTCTGGCCCCTTACCGCGCCATGGGCTACAGTGTGTTGCCCCTCAGCCTGGACCCACGCAGTGGGGTGGACGATGACGGTGTGGCGGCATTGTGTGAGCACTTGCAAGGCCACACCACCTTGGTGCTGGGGCCTTCGGGCAGCGGCAAAAGCACCTTGATCAACCGCCTGGTGCCCGATGCCCAGGTCGAGACGGGTGAAATTTCGCAAGCCCTCAACTCGGGCAAGCACACCACCACCAGCACGCGCTGGTATTGGGTGCCTGCCCTGGACCGCAGCGAGGCGCGCACAGCCTTGATTGATTCACCGGGCTTTCAGGAATTTGGCCTGCACCACATCGAGCCCACGCGCCTGGCCGAATGCATGCCCGACCTGAAGGCCCATCTGGGCGGCTGCAAGTTCTACAACTGCACCCACCTGCATGAACCCGGTTGCGCTGTGTTGGCCCAGGTGGGCGATGATCTGCAAAACAGCACGATCAGCGAGCGCCGCCACCGAATTTATGCGCAGCTGTTTGAAGAATTGAGCCAGCAGCGCTGGTGAGGGCAGGGCTGTTTTGCCGCAGCCTTGGGCGGTTTCAGCCGACCAAATTGGCCATGGTCAGCAAGGCCACCAGCACCAGCCACATGATGACCGTGCGCCAGACCAGGCCGACCACCTGAGCAAAGTGCGCCACCTCGGGAATCCGGCCGGGGGTGCTGCTGCCACCCGTTCTGTTCGCTCCGTCGTCATCCTCATCGTCGCGGTCATGTAAATCAGCACCGCCCAGTCGGATGTTGATGGCCCCGGCTGTGGCCGCCAGGATCACGCCATCGTTGTCGTCTGGAAAATTTTGGGCATGGTTGCGCCAGCCATCCATGGCGTCCTCAAAGCTGCCCACGATGGCAAAACCCAGTGCCGTCATGCGCGAGGGCAGCCAGTCCAGGGCGGTCCAGGCGCGTACCGACACCTCGCTGAGCACAGTGCTCACCGGCAGGCCATCGGCGTCGTGCTGCTGCCAATGGCGCTGTGCAAACTCTGCCAGTCGATACACCACAGCGCCGACCGGGCCTAACCCGATGACCGACAACGCGGCATACCAGAAGAACACACCAAACACATGGCGGTGGGCAGCAACCATCGAATACTCAATCACATGACGAACGATTTCGCTGCGCGGAATCTGACCCACTTGCACCCGCTGCCATTGGGCGAGCAATTCACGGGCCTTGGACTCGTCACCGTTTTCAAGGGCTTCGCGGATGTTGGTGAAGTGGTGGCTGAACTGCCGAAAGCCCAAGGTCACATACAGCAGGGCCACATTCCACAGGACGGCAAACACCCACCCCAGGCCACGCTCCAGCACCCAATGTAGCAACATGGCCAGCAAGGCCGGACCCAGCACGGTCACGCTCCACGTGACCCAGGCCTGGTGACGCAGTCCGGCGTCCAGGGTGCGGGCCACCCAAGTGGTCCAGCGCTCCACGGCCGCATACAGACCGTTGCGGGATGGCAGGGGCCGTGCTTGTTCCAGCACCAAGGCCAACAGGATTGCAAAAAAACTCATGGTGAATTCATCCGGCAGGACTGACCACTAAAAAACGGTAGAAGTTTCGCAGCATAGCCGCTGTTGCTCCCCAGATGTATCGCTCAATCGTTTCGGTCCGGCCGTCGGCAGTGGTGCGCTGCTCACCATAGGGCATGGAAAACCACAATCTTTGCGCCCCTTGCCACTCAAAGGCGTGCTGGCGGTGGTTGGCCGGGTCCATCAAAAAAGCCAGTGGCACCTCGAACACATCGTCCACTTCGTCAGGGTTGGGCGACAGCGTGATCTCGGGCGACACCAGTGCGACCACGGGCGTGACCCAAAACGCCGAGCCTGTGACATACACCGGCAACTCGCCAATAACTTGCACATGGCGAGGGTCGAGGCCTATTTCTTCTTGCGCCTCGCGCAAAGCGGTGGCGGGCATGTTGGCATCATCCTCATCCACCTTGCCGCCCGGAAAAGCAATTTGCCCGGAATGGGTCGACAAATGTGCTGTGCGCTGGGTCAGCAACACCGTGGAGCCACCCTCGCGCAGCACGATGGGCACCAGTACCGCAGCTTGCGCTGGGGTGCGGGTGGAAAAAGAGGTCTCTCGCTTCACTTCGGGTTGCCAGACAGGAGGGCTGGCAAAGCGTGCCCTGAGGGCATCAACCCCCCAATGTGCCGAAGGCACCGCCGGCAGATCGTGGTCGATGCGCCAGACAGGAACAGTGCGGGGGTCAAAAGTCGGAGGTGAAGACACCCGTCATTTATACCCGACCCGGCACGGCCCCCTCGGGTCTGCAATGGCCCATGGTGAAGCGATGGCGGGGGGGATGTCTGTGGGGCCTGTTGCACAATTGTGCTCCTGGAGGTTTTCACATGAACACGACACAACGCAAGACTTCAATCACTGCAGCGGCCGCCCTGCTGGCCTCAGCCGCGTGGGCGGATGCCAACTTTCCAGACCACTTCGTGGGCGAGGCCGGTGCCCTGCTGGCGGGAGCGCAGCCTGTGGTGCAAGGCACCCAAGGCACTGTCACGGCATTGCCTTATGTGTACGGTGATTGGGGCCGTTTTTATGCCCGGGTCGACACGCTGGGCATCAAGACCTTGCCCGTCGCCGAAGGCCACCTGGAATTGGCTCTGCGTGTGAGCACCGAAGGTTTCAAGGCTGCCAAGTCCGATTTCGTGACCGCAGGTGACCGCAAGGCCCCACTGCCTGTGGGCGTGGGGACATTCCAGCGCACCCCCGTGGGGGGCATTTTTGCCTACGCCTTTCACGACACGCAGTCGGGCGGGCAACTGCTGGAGCTGACCTGGGCTGGCCGAGTGAATCTGGGGGCGGTCACCCTTTATCCGCAATTGGGCGTCGAGCACCGTTCATCGGCCTATGTGCAACACCTTTATGGCGTGTCTGTGTCACAGGCCACCAGCGGCTTGCCGGTTTATCGCGCAACAGCCTCCACCGTGCCGGTGGCATCACTCAACGCCTCGCTGCCCCTGTCCGGTGCATGGTCCTTGCAGCTGCAAACCCGCTACCGAAGCTGGGACAGCGCCGTGCGCCAAAGCCCGCTGGTGGACCGAGGCAGTCAGCTGTCCGGCTACATGGCGCTCACGCACAGCTGGAAGTGAACCTGTCCGGGGCAATCTGCCCCGGTGCTGTTGCTTGTGTCGTGCAGGGGGCACAGATCCACTGAAGTCGTAAAATCAGCCCGCCGCACCTTTTAGCGGCGTTATGTCTTTATCTTTTTAGGTTGATTTATGAAGCGTGAATATTTCTCTCCCTCGCACCGTTCTGACCGCCGTTTTGGCGAACAACGCAGTGGCACCTGTATCGCCCTGATCGACGGCCGTTTTCTGGTCTGGCTGGCCCAGCAAGGGGCCATGGGCACCACAGGCGAATCGGTGAACCGCCAGGGTTTGCTCGCATTGCTGTCGCAGGCACTGGCCCAATCGGCGCTCGACGTCGATTTGCGCCGCATCTACTGGTACAGCGACCGCTCTGACGGCTTGGTCATTGACGATCAGATCGTGCGGCTGGTGCAAGCGCACGATGCCGATGGCGGCGCCTCCTTGTTGCGCTCGCTGGGCCATGACCTGAAACAACTGGCCGAACACCACGCCTGCGACCACGTGCTGGTGGCCAGCGACGATGAACGCTTTTTGGCCACCATCGACGAAGCCCAACTCAGTGGCGTCAGCGTTCACATGCTGGCCGATGAGTCGGCCCGCAACATGCCCCAGATGGTGCGTACCGACCCGGGTTGGGCGCGTCTGCTGGCACAGGCCGATCGCCGTGTGGTGGTCAACTCCCAGGCCCTGGCCGACATGCTGCAAGGCAAGATGCCCACTGGCATGGGGCTGGCTGTCGAAGACGTCGAAGAACTGCGCAAATCCATGCAAGAGGTCGTCAGCGCCTGGTGGGACGAAGAGCCTGAAGACTTGCGCGAAGACCTGCGTGATGCCCTGCAAATCAGTCGGGGCATCCCGCAAGAGGTGGACCGCCAACTGCTGCTGCGCATGCGCCAGCGTCTGGCCCGTGCCCTGAGCCTGCCCGAGAAAAAAATGCTGCGTGAAACCCTGCGCAGCGTTGTCACCGGCTCGGGGGACGCCAACGCCCTGGCCGGTGACGGCTTGCCCCCTGACACTGACGAGTGAGCCGTGTGACCGCCAGTACGGCCCCGCTGTCCGAACTCTGGGCTCAGCGGGCCTACGTCCGCTTCTTGTTGGCCCGGCTCCACGGGCTGACGGCCAACCAGATGCTTATGGTGGCCGTGGCATGGCACATGTACGACCTGACCTCCAGCGCCTGGGACCTGGGCCTGGTTGGGCTGTTCCAGTTTGTCCCGGCCTTGCTGGTGACCTTGCCCGCGGGCCACATGGTCGACAAATTTCACCGTGGGCGCATTTTTGCCCTGTGTGTTTTCGTGCAGGCGCTGGTGGCGGCCTTGCTGGTGGGCTCGATTCAAGGCCAATTTGCCTCGCGCAGCTTGATCCTGGCCGTCTCTGTGGTGCTGGGTGTGACCCGGGCCTTCCAGATGCCTGCGCAGCAAGCCCTCACCCCCACCTTGGTGCCAGCGCACTTGTTGCCCCGCGCCGTGGCGCTCAGCTCGGGCAGCGTGCAACTGGCCATCATTGCCGGTCCGGCACTGGGGGGGCTGCTTTATGCCCACGGGGCTGTCACGGTGTATTGGACCGCAGCCGTCATGTTGCTGGTGGCCAGCGTGCTGGCCCTTGGTGTGCGGTATGCCCACCAGGCAACCACCCAGCCCGCCACGCTGCGCCACCTGTTGGCGGGGCTGGTATTTGTCTGGCGGCACAAAGTCTTGATGGGCGCAGTCACGCTCGACATGTTTGCTGTGTTGCTGGGCGGTGCCACCGCCTTGCTGCCCATCTATGCCCGCGACATCCTGCACATCGGCCCGCAAGGCCTGGGCGTGCTGCGGGCTGCACCGGCTGTGGGGGCCTTGTTCATGTCCATGGCGCTCACCCGCTGGCCGCTGGAGCGGCATGTGGGCCGCCGCTTGCTCATGGCGGTGGCGGTGTTCGGCCTGGCCACGGTGGTGTTTGGCCTGTCCCACAGTTTCTGGTTGTCGGCGCTGGCCCTGGCCATCACGGGGGCGGCTGACAACATCAGCGTCGTCGTGCGCATCACCGTGATGCAGCTCGAAACCCCCGATGACATGCGGGGCCGCGTGGCCGCAGTCAACTCGATCTTCATCGGCGCATCGAACCAATTGGGTGAATTTGAATCAGGAGCCGTGGCCGCACTGTGGGGTCCTGAAATGTCGGTGGTCAGCGGCGGGCTGGGCACCGTGCTGGTGGCCTGTGTGTGGCTCAAACTGTTTCCGGGCCTGGCCCGACGTGACCACTTGCGCACTGGGTGAGTGGGGCCAACCCTGCCCAAAACGATCACCTGCTGGTGCTCAGGTTCAAAATGTTCTGCTGGACAATCAGGTGACTTTGACGCGATCGTTCAAAGATGGGTTGGCTCGCAGTCAAAGCGCCATTTTGAATGGCATGACATGAAGGCGGTCGTTCTGCTGTTTGAATTTTGAATTTGGAGATGAATGTATGAAGATGAATTGCAAAGCGGGTGTTCTCGCTGCTTGGGTGCTGGCCTGTACCGCTGGGGGCGCATGGGCTGCGGATGCGCCAGTGGCTGTCGTCAATGGTGTGGCCATTCCGGCTCGGCTGATGGACCGCAATGTCAAAGCCAATGTGGCGCAAGGGCAAGCCGATTCACCGGCTTTGCGTGCAGCCCTCAAGCAAGAGCTCATTGCCCGTGAGCTGATGGTGCAAGAGGCTGCCAAGCGTGGCTTGGACAAGCGTCAGGAGACCGAAGACGCGTTGTCTGCACTCAAGCAGAACCTGCTGATTGATGTGCTGCTGGCCGATGAGCTGGGCAAACAACCGGTGACGGAAGATGAGCTCAAAGCCGAATACGACCGTCAGGTGAAATTGCTCAAGTCCAACGATTTGCAGCAATACCAGCTGTCCGTGATCGTTTTGGAAACCGAGGCGCATGCCCGTGCCGTGCTGGCCGACATCAAGGCGGGGCAGAGCTTTGCTGCGATGGCCCAAAAGCATTCTGTCGACGCCAGCAAGGACAAGGGCGGTGATTTGGGTTGGTTGTTGGCCGAGCAGATGACACCAGCAATTTCAAATGTGGTGGTCAATTTGGCACCAGGCAGTGTCTCGGCTGCGCCGATTCAGGTGGGGTCTTTGTGGCACCTGGTCAAAGCTTCGGCCAAACGGCCTTATGAAGTTCCGGCCTTGCAAGACAGCAAGCCCCAATTGCAAGCCGCTGTGTTGCAAGCGCGTCGTGCGGCGTTCTTCAAAAAGCTGTTGGACGCAGCCAAAATCCAGTGACCTTGTCCTGATTGGGTGTCCATCGCCGCGGGGGGCGGCTCCTACAGGGATGCAGTGATTTGTGGGAGCGACGCCCTCGTCGTGATGGGGTGTGCAATCGCCGCGAGGGTGCGGCTCTCACAGGGACTGCTGCCTTCGTGCACGGCAAAAAAAATCCGCGCTGTCGACGACAAGCGCGGATTGGGAGTTTGGTGCCGGAAAGAGGAATCGAACCCCCGACCTTCTCATTACGAATGAGCTGCTCTACCGACTGAGCTACACCGGCGCACGCTGAAAATTATACCTTTGCGTGGTACTGGGTCACGCGATCGACTTCGTTTTTGGAGCCCAGAATCACGCTCACGCGCTCATGCAATTGGCCTGGTTGCATGTCCAGAATGCGGCCTTGGCCGTTGGTGGACGCACCACCGGCTTGTTCGATCAACCAGCTCATCGGGTTGGCTTCGTACAGCAGGCGCAGCTTGCCTGCTTTGTGCGGTTCGCGCTTGTCCCAGGGGTACATGAAGACGCCACCTCGGGTCAGGATGCGGTGCACATCGGCCACCATGCTGGCGATCCAGCGCATGTTGAAGTCCTTGCCGCGTGGTCCTTCCTTGCCTTGCAGACATTCATCAATGTAGCGGCGCACGGGTTCGTCCCAGTGGCGCATGTTGCTCATGTTGATGGCGAATTCTTTGGTGTCGGCGGGCACCTGCACGTTTTCTTGCGTGAGCACGAAAGAGCCCTGCTCACGGTCGAGTGTGAACATGGCCACGCCATCGCCCACGGTGAGCACCAAGGTGGTTTGCGGGCCGTAGATGCAGTAACCGGCCGCCACTTGCTGGTTGCCCGGTTGCAGGAAGTCCTGCTCGGTCACCCCTTGGCTGCCTTCGGGTTTTTTGAGCACGCTGAAGATGGTGCCGATGCTGACATTGACATCGATGTTGGATGAGCCGTCGAGTGGATCGAACAGCAGCAGGTATTCGCCCTGCGGGTAGCGGTTGGGCACCAGGTAGATGCTGTCCATCTCTTCAGAGGCCATGGCCGCCAGGTGACCACCCCATTCGTTGGCTTCGAGCAGCACTTCGTTGGCGATGATGTCCAGTTTTTTCTGGACTTCACCTTGCACGTTTTCGCTGTCGGCGCTGCCCAGCACACCGCCTAATGCGCCCTTGTTGACGGCATGGCTGATGCTTTTGCAGGCGCGGGCTACCACTTCGAGCAGCAGACGCAGGTCGGCAGGGATGTGGCCTTTGTCGCGTTGTTGCTCCACCAGATAGCGGGACAGGGAGATTTTGCTGCTCATGTTCGTTCCTTGGGTTCAGGTGCTGCTCAGCGCACGGCTGATGACTTCGCGCACATCGTTGGAGAGGTCGGCCTTGGCCGCCACGCGTTCGACGGCCACACGGGCAGCGCTTCGGTAAGGTTCTGCCAGACGGCTCCAGCGGTCCATGGCGCGCGCCAGGCGGGCCGCCACTTGCGGGTTGATGGCGTCGAGCGCCAGTACTTGCTCGCTCCAGAACACATAGCCTGCGGCATCGGGCCGATGAAAACCGGCCGGATTGCCGCTGCAATAGCTGAAGATCAGGCTGCGCGCCCGGTTGGGGTTGCGCAGGCTGAAATCGGGGTGTTGCATCAGCTGGCGCACGCGCGGCAGGATGTCGCCTGCACGGTCCGGCGCTCCGCTTTGCAGCGCAAACCATTTGTCGATGACCAGCGCTTCGTGGCGGAACATTTTGTGAAAGAGCGCCAATGCGTCCAGGCTCAGTGCATGGCCGCTGACCACCAGGGCCGACAAGGCGTTGAAGCGGTCGGTCATGTTGCCCGCGTCTTTGAATTGCTGGTAGACGCGACCTGGCATCACGTCATCACCGTTTTGCACGGCAGCGACGCACAGCATGGCCATGGCCAGCCCAGCCAGGGCACGGCGGCCACTGGATTGGGCATCGGGTGCATAGGCACCGTTGTGCTTGTGGGCGTCCCAGGCCCATTGCCAGTCGGCTTGCAGGGCCATGGCCAGTTGCAGGCGCATGGTTTCGCGCAGTGCGTGCACACGCTGGGGGTCGACCACGGCGAGCTGGTCGGCGATGTAGTTTTCTGATGGCAGGGTGAGGGTGAGTTCCTTGAACGCGGCATCCAGGCCCGGATGACGCAAGACATTGCGCAGGGCCGATACCAGGGCATCGGACAACACGGGCAGTCCGGTCACGTCCTTGTTTTGCTGAATGGCATCCAGGGCGCTTTGCAGCATCAGCCGCTGTCCGGCTTCCCATTGGTTGAACGGGTCGCTGTCGTGGGCCAGCAAGATCAGCAAGTCGTCAGGGGCCAGGCCGTCTTCGAGCACCACCGGGGCGCTGAACCCGCGCAGCAGGGAAGGCACGGGCGCGTTGTCGATGTTGAAAAAGGTGTAGCTGGCGCTTGCCTCGGTTAGCACCAACGTTTGTTGCGTGACGGTGTCGGTTGCACCGGCCAGTTGCAAAGGCAGGGTCTGGCCGTCGCGACTGAGGAGGCCCAAGGTGACGGGAATGACAAACGGGGCTTTGTTCGTCTGGTCCGGTGTGGGTGGGCAGTTTTGGCTGAGGGTGAGCGTGTAGCTGCGTTCGTCAGCGTTGTATTCACCTGTGGCCTGCAAACGGGGTGTGCCAGCCTGGCTGTACCAGTGCTTGAACGTGCTCAGGTTGTTGGCAAGCGCCGAGCCCGGGTTGGCATCGGCAATGGCCTGGGCGAAATCGTCGCAGGTCACGGCTTGGCCATCATGGCGCTCGAAGTAGAGCTTCATGCCTTTGGCAAAGCCGTCGCGGCCCAGGCTGTCAGACGGTGTGGCCACCAGGGTCTGCATCATGCGGACGACTTCCGAGCCTTTTTCGTAAATGGTGACGGTGTAGAAGTTGTTGATTTCGACATAGCTGTCGGGGCGCACCGGGTGGGCCATCGGCCCTGCGTCTTCAGCAAACTGCACGGTGCGCAGCACGCGCACGTCTTCGATGCGTTTGACGGCGCGGGCGCTCGCTTCGCCGGCCATGTCCTGGCTGAACTCCTGGTCGCGGAACACGGTCAAGCCCTCTTTGAGCGAGAGCTGGAACCAGTCGCGGCAGGTGATGCGGTTGCCGGTCCAGTTGTGGAAGTATTCGTGGCCAACGACCGATTCGATGTTGCCGAAGTCGGCGTCGGTGGCGGTGGCCGGGTTGGCCAGAACGAACTTCGTGTTGAAAATGTTCAGGCCCTTGTTCTCCATCGCGCCCATGTTGAAGTCGCTGGTGGCGACGATCATGAAGCGTTCCAGATCGAGGGGCAGGCCAAAGCGGGCTTCGTCCCAGGCTACGCTGGCCATGAGCGAGTTCATCGCGTGTTCGGTCTTGTCGAGATCGCCGGGGCGCACAAACACCTGCAACAGGTGTTCTTTGCCGCTGCGACTGACGATGCGTTGCTCGCGTGCGACCAGTTGACCGGCGACCAGGGCAAACAGATAGCAGGGTTTCTTGTGCGGGTCGACCCACTTGGCAAAGTGACGACCCTCTTCGAGATCGCCTTGTTCGACCAGGTTGCCATTGGACAACAGCACCGGGTACTTCGCCTTGTCTGCACGCAGCGTGACGGTGTAGCTGGCCATCACGTCGGGGCGGTCGAGGAAATAAGTGATGCGGCGGAAACCCTCAGCCTCGCACTGGGTAAAGAACGAGTCATTGCTGACATACAGGCCCATCAGCTGGGTGTTCTTTTCCGGGTTGCAGGTGGTGAAGATTTCCAGCTCGAAGGGCTCATGACCTTCGGGCAGGTTCTCCAGCACGAGTTGGTTGCCGTCCATCTTGAAAGAGGTACCCGCACCATTGACCAGCACACGCGCCAGGTTCAGGTCTTCGCCGTCCAACCGCAGCGGCTGGGCCGCCACGTCGGGGTTGCGGCGCAGGCGCATTTTGTTCAGAACACGGGTTTTGGCCGGGTCCAGATCAAATGTCAGGTCGACGGTGTCGATCCAGTAGGTCGGGGCGGCATAGGCCTCCCGGTGGATCGCGGTGGGTTGTCCTTCTCGCATCACTTTGCTCCGTGTTGCTGTGGGTCTGACGGATCAGACGCCTTGTTTCAGTGAGGCTTCGATGAACGCATCGAGGTCGCCATCGAGCACCTTTTGGGTCGCCGAAATTTCGACGTTGGTGCGCAAATCCTTGATGCGGCTGTTGTCGAGCACGTAGCTCCGAATCTGGTGACCCCAGCCCACATCGGTCTTGGTGTCTTCGAGCTTTTGTTGCTCTTCTTGGCGCTTGCGCATTTCGTAGTCGTAAAGGCGTGAGCGCAGGCGTTGCCAGGCCACATCGCGGTTGCTGTGCTGGCTTCGGCCATCCTGGCACTGCACCACGATGCCGGTCGGGATGTGCGTCAGGCGCACGGCAGAATCGGTCTTGTTGATGTGCTGACCGCCTGCACCGCTGGCGCGGTAGGTGTCGGTGCGCACATCGGCCGGGTTGATGTTGATCTCGATCGAATCGTCGATTTCGGGGTAAACGAACAGCGAGGCAAAAGACGTGTGGCGACCGCCCGAGGAGTCGAAAGGGCTTTTGCGCACCAGGCGGTGCACACCGGTTTCGGTGCGCAGCAGGCCATAAGCGTATTCGCCTTCGACCTTGATGGTGGCACTCTTGATGCCTGCGGTGTCTCCGCCGGTTTCTTCTTCGACCGTGGCCTTGAAGCCTTTGCGTTCGGCGTATTTGAGGTATTGGCGCAGCAACATGCTGGCCCAGTCGCACGCTTCGGTGCCACCGGCACCGGCCTGGATGTCGACAAAACAGTTGAGCGGGTCGGCCGGGTTGTTGAACATCCGGCGGAATTCGAGGTCTTCGACCAATTGGGTCAGCTTGGCACCTTCGGCCTCGATGGTCAGCAAGCCGGCGTCGTCGCCTTCGGCCTTGCTCATTTCAAACAATTCGAGGTTGTCTGCCAGCTCGCTGGTCAAGGTTGTGATGGTGACCACCACGCCATCAAGCGTTTTTTTCTCTTTGCCCAATTCCTGGGCTTTTTTGGGGTCGTTCCAGACGGCGGGGTCTTCAAGCGATGCGTTGACGGTTCTCAGCCGTTCAGCTTTGGCATCGTAGTCAAAGATACCCCCGAAGTTCGTCGGTCCGTGCCGACAGGTCTGCCAGAGTTGCGCCGATTTGGTTGATGTGTTCTGCGTCCATGGGAAAAGTGTCCGGTTCGGTAAACCGGACATTTTCTCATGAGTTAGGTGGGCTAGACCGCCCGGCAGCCCTTAAAAGCTGCGGCCGTAAGAGAACATCAGGCCTGCATTGCCCAGCAGTTTGACCTGTGCCGAATCGTGTTCATTGAACCGGTAGCCCAGCGAGGGGATGATGGCCGGTGAGAAACCTCCGTGGTTGAACGGCACTTTGTCCTGGTATTTACCCACGTAGCCGTAAAGGATGCCGACCGTCACTTTGACAAACAGCTGGGGGTTGCCCAGCAGGTTGTCGTATTGCTGGCCTGCGTAAACATAGGTCGAAGGCTGGCCAAATGAGTTGCTGAACAAGGCCACCCCGCAAAACCGGTTGCCGGGCAATTGTTCGTCCAGGGCGGCCAGCACCACCGGTTTGTGCTCGGGGTTGTAGGTCCAGTGAATGGTGTAGGGCGAGAAGGTGAATTCGCCCCGGTGGGACGGTTCGGGGGCACCCTCAACGGCCAGGGCATTCGGGCAGTAACGGTCGGTCCCGCCGGCGTGCGCTACAGCTGAAAACAGGCACAAGGCGGCCAGCAGGCCAGGCAAACAAGGAGTGAGCAAACGCACGGATGGGCCTTCAGGCAAGTGAGAGGCCCGGATTTTAAACACGCAATTTCAATCGGGAGTATTCAGTTTGGCTGTTTCAGGCCAGAAACTGCTCCAGCCGCCGGGCCAGGGCCTGGGGCTGGTCGTGGTGCAGCATGTGGCCAGCATCCTGGATCATGGCGATGTCGACTTGCGGCACGGATTTAAGACGTTCGTGGTACTCAGGCAGGGTGTACTTGCCTTTCCACCATTGGCCCAGCGAGTCGTCAGACGCCTCGACGGCCAGCACCGGCGCACTGATTCGGCGGTACATCTCGAGTGCTTCTTCGACGTGGTAGAGGTAAGGGTTGACCACTTTGTGGGCGGCATCGCCCAGAATGCGCCACTGACCATCGGGGCCAGGGCGGGCCCAGTGCCGGGCCAGCCAGTCGGCTTTGTCCTGGCTCAGGCGGCGGTTGGTTTTCATCAGGCGTGCGGCCACGCCTGTGGCATCGGCATAGGCTTTGAGGTCGTTGTCGCCCTGGCGTTGGGCCTTGATCTCGTCCAGCCACTGCGCCATGCGGCCCGGGGCCTGTGCGGGGCGGGTGACGGGCATGCCAAAACCTTCGAGGTTGACCAAGCGGCGGATGCGCTCAGGGCGGCTGCCTGCATACATCATGACCACGTTGCCCCCCATGCTGTGGCCCACCAAATCGATGGTGCGGCCCGGGTAGAGCGCGTCCAGCAGGGCATCGAGGTCGGCCAGGTAGTCGGGGAACCAGTAGCTGTCGGTGGGGGGCGCTTCGGTCAGACCGTAGCCGCGCCAGTCCATGGCGATGATGGGGCGCTGGTTGACAAAAGCCTCGCTCAGGGCGTCGACCATGAACTGGTAAGAGGCGGCCACATCCATCCAGCCGTGGGCCAGCACCAGCGGGGTGGCGTCGGAGGCGCTGTCGCCCCAGTGACGAACGTGGTAGCGGCAGCCGCGCAGCGGCACCCAGGAGCTGGTGGAGGGGCGTTGGACTTCGTACATACTTTCGATCATAAGGAGACACACGATGCCCCGCAGTCACGCCCAAGACCCGCTTTTTGACCATTACGAAGCCTTGCACGCCGGTTTTGGCTGGAAAGTGCCGCGCCGCTTCAACATGGCCCAGGCTTGCTGTGGGCGCTGGGCGGCGCAGCCTGCCACGGCCCGGTGTGTGGCCATTCGCGAGCATGTGGCTGGACAGGGTCTGGGCCGCAAGTGGACGTTTGGCCAGCTGCAAACGGCGGCCAACCGCCTGAGTCAGGTGCTGCGGACGCAGGGCGTGCAGCGCGGGGACCGGGTGGCGATCGTGTTGCCCCAGCGCTTTGAGACCGCAGTGGCTTACATGGCAGTCTTGCAAATGGGGGCGGTGGCCATGCCGCTGTCCATGCTGTTTGGCCCTGAGGCGCTGTCGTTTCGCATCAATGACAGCCAGGCCCGTGTGGCGGTGTGCGATGAGTCTACCGTGACCGCCTTGTTGCAAGCCCGCCCCGATTGCCCCGATCTGCACACCCTGATCGGGGTGGGGCAGGCGGGGGGGCAGGCCGATCTGGACTGCGCTCAGGCCATGGCCGCCAGCGCGGCCAGCTTCAAGCCCGTGGCCACTTTGGCCGATGACCCGGCGGTGCTGATCTACACCAGTGGTACCACCGGCAACCCCAAAGGGGCTTTGATCCCGCACCGGGCGCTGATCGGTAATCTGACTGGTTTTGTGTGCAGCCAGAACTGGTTTGGCTTTGACCCGTTCAAGGCCGGGCAGCCCTCTAAAGCAGTGTTCTGGTCACCTGCCGACTGGGCCTGGACGGGCGGGTTGATGGACGCCTTGCTGCCCAGCCTGTACTTTGGCCGCCCCATCGTGGCCTTCAATGGGCGTTTTTCACCCGAGTCGGCATTTGAGATTTTGCAAAGTCATGCGGTCACGCACACCTTTTTGTTTCCCACCGCGCTCAAGGCCATGATGAAGGCCGTGCCCGAGGTGAAGGGCCGCTATCGCCTGAAGCTGCAGGCCATGATGAGCGCAGGCGAGGCGGTGGGTGATGCCGTGTTTGCCTATGTTCAGCAGCAACTGGGCGTGACGGTGAACGAGATGTTTGGCCAGACCGAAATCAACTACGTGGTGGGCAATTGCACGCGCCTGTGGCCCGCCAAACCCGGCAGCATGGGCAAAGGCTACCCCGGCCACCGGGTGGCGGTGATCGACGAGGCGGGTCGTTTGTGCCCCGCAGGCACGCCCGGCGAGGTGGCGGTCAACCGCTTCGATGTGCAGGGCCACCCCGACCCGGTGTTCTTTTTGGGTTACTGGCGCAACGACAAAGCCACGAAGGCCAAATACACCGGCGACTGGTGCCGCACGGGGGACATGGCCGTCTGCGACGAGGACGGCTACCTTTGGTATCAGGGCCGCACCGACGACATGTTCAAGGCGGCGGGTTACCGCATTGGCCCCGGCGAAATTGAAAACTGCCTGGTCAAACACCCTGCTGTGGCCAATGCCGCCGTGGTGCCCAAGCCCGACAAAGACCGGGGGGCGCTGGTCAAAGCTTATGTGGTGCTCTCGCCCGACTGGCTGACCCGCCGCCCGAGTGGCAAAGGGCAAGCCGCGTTTGACGACGCGGTTCGCCGGGCGCTGCAAGCCCATGTGCGCGGCCTGTTGGCCCCATATGAATACCCCAAAGAGATCGAATTCATCGACCAGTTGCCCATGACCACCACTGGCAAGGTGCAGCGGCGGGTGTTGCGGCTGCAAGAAGAAGCCCGGGCGCAGGCGACAGGCCAGCCCGTGGGCGCATGACAAAATCGCTCTCAACCGTTTTCAACACAGGACACTTTCATGAAACTCGTTCAACTTGGTCAATCCGACCTGCAAGTGACCCCGATTTGCCTGGGCACCATGACCTTTGGCCAGCAGGTCAATGAAGCCGACTCGCACGCCATCCTGGACCGCTCACTCGAAGCGGGTATCAACTTCATCGACACGGCCGAGATGTATGCCGTGCCTGCCACCGCTGACACCTGCGGCGCTACCGAAACCTACATTGGCAACTGGTTTGCCCAAAACCCCGGTGCCCGCCAAAAGCTGGTACTCGCCACCAAAGTGGCTGGCCCTTCCCGTGGCATGCCTTGGATTCGTGAGGGTTCGGGCCTGACAGGGCAGGACATTTTGAATTCATGCGAAGGCAGCCTGCGCCGTCTGCAAACCGATGTGATCGACCTCTATCAGATCCACTGGCCAGAGCGCCATGTGCCCGCGTTTGGCATGGCTTATTACGACCCGAGCAAAGACAAATCGGTCACTTCCATCCATGAGCAGCTCGAAGCTCTGGGCAAACTGGTGAAGGCGGGCAAGGTGCGACACATTGGCTTGTCCAATGAGACGCCTTATGGCGTGCACGAGTTCGTGCGACTGGCTGAGCAGCACGGCCTGCCCCGCGTGGCCACGGTGCAAAACCCTTACTGCCTGGTCAGCCGCACCTATGACAATGCGCTCGATGAGACCATGCACCGCCTGAACGTGTCGATGCTGGCGTATTCGCCGCTGGGTTTTGGCCTGCTGACGGGCAAATACGACGACCTGGACCTGACCGGCCCTTTGCAACCTGAAGGGGGCCGAATTGCCCGCTACGACTCGATGCGCAAGCAGCGCTGGGGTCGTCCTGAAGCGTTGGCGGCGGCCCGCCGTTACAACCAACTGGCGCGTGACAACGGCATGACCCCGACCCAGATGGCGTTGGCGTTTTGCTACCACCGCTGGAGTGTGGCCAGCACCATCATCGGCGTGACATCGCTGGCGCAGCTGAACGAAGACCTGGATGCTTGGAACACCACCTTGAGCGCCGATGTGCTCAAGGCCATCGACGCAATCCGCTGGGAAATGCGCGACCCGGCTCTGTGATCCCGGCCCATGGCCAAAAAAGACAAAGTCAGTGAAACCCCGGCAACGGCGCTGCTGCGCCAGCAGGGGGTGAGTTTCACGGAGCATTCCTACGAGTACCTGGAGCACGGCGGTGCGCAACACAGCGCCCAGGTGCTGGGCATGGACCCCTTTGCGGTGGTCAAGACCCTGATCATGCAAGACCAGGACGCCAAGCCGCTGGTGGTGCTGATGCATGGCAACCGCAAGGTGTCGACCAAGAATCTGGCACGCCAGATCGGCCTGAAATCGGTCGAGCCCTGTGCGCCCGAGGTGGCCAACCGCCACAGCGGCTATCTGGTGGGCGGCACCTCGCCATTTGCCACGCGTCGTGTCATGCCGGTGTTCATCGAGGAAACCATCCTGGCGTTGCCGCGCATTTGCATCAACGGCGGCAGGCGGGGTTATCTGGTGGGCATTGACCCGCAGGTGTGCGTGCAGCTGCTGGGGGCCAAGCCTGTGAACTGCGCGCTGGCAGAATGACGCCCGTACAAGAACAAGGAAAATTCCGATGGACATGTTGATTCAAGCGGGTGCGGTGCTGGCCAGCTACTTGGTGGGCTCGCTCAGTTTTGCGGTGATCGTGAGCCGCCTGATGGGGCTGAATGACCCGCGCAGCTATGGCAGCAAGAACCCCGGTGCGACCAATGTGCTGCGCTCGGGCAGCAAAAAAGCAGCCCTCCTGACCTTGTTGCTGGACGCCGTGAAGGGTTGGTTGCCGGTGGCGCTGGTGCTCACGCTGGGGCAGCCACATGGCTTGGGCCCGGGTGTGGCGGCGCTGGCAGGACTGGCCGCATTTTTGGGGCACCTGTACCCGGTGTTCTTTGGCTTTCAGGGGGGCAAGGGCGTGGCCACGGCCGTGGGCGTGTTGGTGGGGGTGAATGGCTCGCTGGCGCTGGCCACCATCGGCACTTTTGCCATCGTGGTGTATTTCAGCCGCTATGTGTCGCTGGCGTCCATGGTGGCGGCGGTGTTTGCGCCGGTGTTTTATCTGTTCGGCGACGGCGTGGCTTGGCAGGCCGAAGGTGCGGGTGTGCTTTGCCTGTCGGTCATGGCGCTGCTGTTGGTGTGGCGTCACCGTGAAAACATCAACCGCCTGCTGGCGGGCACCGAGTCCAAATTGGGCGCAAAAAAAGCCTGACGCATCAGGCTTTTGGTGGGGGGCGGTCTGCATGCGCAGCACCGCCATTTTTTGATCAATCGCGGAAGTTGTCAAACGACAGCGGCAGCTCGGTCATGTCTTTGCGCAGCAGCGCCATGGCCGCTTGCAGGTCATCGCGCTTGGCACCGGTCACGCGTACCGCGTCGCCCTGGATGGAGGCCTGCACCTTGAGCTTGCTCTCCTTGATCAGCTTGGTGATCTTCTTGGCGTCTTCGGTCTCGATGCCGTTTTTGACCTTGATGACTTGCTTGACCTTGTCGCCGCCGATTTTTTCGACCTTGCCGATGTCCAGAAAACGCACGTCCACGTTGCGCTTGGTCAGCTTGTTGCGCAGGATGTCTTCGACCTGCGTGAGCTGAAAGTCGGCATCGCCGAACATCGTGATGTCTTTGTCCTTGAGCTCGATGGCAGCCGAGGTGCCTTTGAAGTCAAAGCGGGTGCCGATTTCTTTGGCAGAAGTGTCAACGGCGTTGCGCACTTCGACCATGTTGGGTTCGCAAACGGTATCAAACGAGGGCATGGTAGGAAAAATCAAAGGTTGAGAATGCGACAATTCTCCCATGAACCTGGAGCAAAACATCCCCCTGCAGCCCTACAACACGTTTGGGATTGCGGCCAAAGCGCAAGCTTTGGTCCGCGTGCGCTCAGAGGATGACTTGCGCGCTGTGCTGGCCGACCCCCAACTGGCCACCTTGCCCCGGCAAGTGCTGGGCGGCGGCAGCAACATCGTTTTGACCGGCGACGTGAAAGCGCTGGTGCTCAAGATGGAAGTGCCGGGCCTGCGTCTGGCCAGCGAGACCGACAAGCACTGGATCATCGAAGCGGGTGCCGGGGTGGTCTGGCACGACCTGGTGGCCTGGACGCTGGACCAAGGCTATCCCGGTCTGGAAAACATGGCGCTCATCCCCGGCACGGTGGGCGCATCGCCCGTGCAAAACATCGGGGCCTATGGGGTGGAGCTGCAAGACCGTTTTGACTCGCTCGATGCCATGGACATGCTGACGGGCGAGCTGTTCAGCCTGAATGCTGCGCAGTGCGGTTTCAGTTACCGGGACTCGGTGTTCAAACACGCCTCAGGCGGCCCCGACGGTCTGGGGCTGGCTGGCCGTGCGGTCATCTTGCGGGTGCGCTTTGCGCTGCCCAAGCGTTGGAAGCCCGAGTTGGGTTACCTGGACCTGGAGCGCAAGATGGCCGAGACGGGCATCCACAGCCCCGACGCCCGGCAAATTTTTGACTGGGTGGTGGCCATCCGCCGAGCCAAACTGCCCGACCCGCAGGTGATCGGCAATGCCGGCAGTTTCTTCAAAAACCCCACAGTCACCGAAGACCAATGCGCCGACATCATCGCCCGCGAGCCCAAGGTGGTGCATTACCCGATGCCAGATGGCACCATCAAGCTGGCGGCAGGCTGGTTGATCGACGCCTGCGGCTGGAAAGGCAAGACCGTGGGCCACGCCGGGGTGTACGAAAAACAGGCGTTGGTGCTGGTCAATCGCGGTGGGCGCGACAACCCGTGTACTGGCGGCGAGGTGATGACGCTGGCCAAGGCCATTCAGACCAGCGTGTATGAGCGGTTTGGGATTCGGCTGGAGCCGGAGCCGGTGGTGATTTGATTTTGGGCGTTTGTGGTGTGTTCCGCACTGGGTTGCGGCCTACGCGGTCGGCCTCATACTCGCTTCGCTCGCCAAATCGGCCGATCCGCGCAGGCCAAAAACCGGCGCTGGTCAGAATCAGTCTGCGACCAGCATGTTGCTGTTGAAAGATGGATCTTTGGAATAAATTCCATCTGCTGCGAGCACGCCATTTTCCAAGCTGAACATCACAAGATAGTTGCCATTCAGGTAGGCAGCCCCAGTTGTGTTTGTTGATGGCATGGATAAATTGTCATAGCAAACTTGTCCTCCTGTGTAGTTGACACACGAACCCTTGACGCCACTTCCCGTTAATTGGGCCGTGCCACCCGGGAATGTCACAGCCAGCCGATCTACGGTATCACTGCTGGGCATGATGGTGACCGGCGGGAAATTGGCGCTTGTCTGATTTTGATAAGTTGCGGTAATAGCTTGCGATAAACGGTATGTGCCGACAATTGGTCCTGTGCAGTTGTTATTCTGATAAATGTCCTCAACCATGGTGAGGGTCATGCTGTTTGTATTTGTTGCGTGGATGGTCGCGGTCGTTTTTGTGTGCTGATCACAAATGTAGTAAGTGTTTTCATACTTTTGTAAGGGGTTGCTTCCTGTGTTTACTGAGCTTCCACCTCCCCCGCCGCATGCAGTCAAGATTGCAGCTGTGCAGATGATCATGCCCAATTTGAGTTTCGTGTTCATTTTTATCCTTTGTTTGATAAGTTGGTTGGGATACGTTGGCTACAACACATATGTGAAGCAAACTCCGTAGATGCAAACTATACAAGAAAACATATTGGAGGGATGTCTGCAAAGCCCTCGTTGCCCAAAAAGCTGCCAGCAAGTGATAACTTGCGGGAAGTGCTGGCCTATAACATTCGTGTGGCAAGGGTGACCAAAGGCTGGTCACAAGAGGATTTGGCTTTGGAGTGCGATCTGGACAGGACATATGTGTCCGCCGTCGAACGAGCTCGTTGGAATGTGTCGCTCTCCAACATCGAGCGGTTTGCGCTTGCGCTGGACTTGGCTCCTTGGGTTTTGCTTAAGCCTCCACAGGCATTGCCCCCAGTCATGTGACATTTTGGGGCTTAAACCGCAGCTTCGTCGGGGCGGGCAGTCGGACCAGCCGATTTGGCGAGCGAAGCGAGTATGAGGCTGGCCGGCTGCCCGCAGTGACAAGGCGGAAAACACCCACAAAAACTAAGCAGACAACAAAAAACGGCCCGAAGGCCGTTTTTCATTTGGAGTGACACAAATCACTTTTTGCCGCTGCCATCCAGTTTGTAGATGTGCGGGCCGTCGCCCACCGACAACAGGCCTGTGTGGGCATAGATGCCCAGCTTGGCTCGGGTGTCGGTGATGTCCAGGTTGCGCATGGTCAGCTGGCCGATGCGGTCCAGGGGGCTGAACGGGGCGTCTTCCACCTTTTCCATGGACAAACGCTCTGGGGCGTAAGTCAGGTTGGGGCTGTCGGTGCTGAGGATGCTGTAGTCGTTGCCACGGCGCAGCTCCAGCGTCACGGTGCCGGTGACGGCGCGGGCCACCCAGCGCTGGGCGGTTTCGCGCAACATGATGGACTGAGGGTCGAACCAGCGGCCTTGGTACAACAGGCGGCCCAGGCGCAGGCCGTTGATGCGGTACTGTTCAATGGTGTCTTCGTTGTGGATGCCAGTGACCAGGCGCTCGTAGGCGATGTGCAGCAGGGCCATGCCTGGGGCTTCGTAAATGCCGCGACTCTTGGCTTCGATGATGCGGTTTTCGATCTGGTCGCTCATGCCCAGACCGTGGCGGCCGCCGATTTCATTGGCCTTGAGGAACAGCTCGACCGGGTCGGCGTATTCCACACCGTTCAGGGCCACGGGCATGCCTTCTTCAAAGCGCACGCTCACTTCTTCGGTCTTGACTTCGACTTCGGGTTTCCAGAACGCCACGCCCATGATGGGGTTGACGATCTTCATGCCACTTTGCAGGCTTTCCAGGTCCTTGGCTTCGTGGGTTGCGCCCAGCATGTTGCTGTCGGTGGAGTAGGCCTTTTCGGCACTCATCTTGTAGCCAAAGCCGTTGGCGGTCATGAAGGCGCTCATTTCAGCGCGGCCACCCAGCTCATCGATGAACAGCTGGTCGAGCCAAGGCTTGTAAATCTTCAGGCTCGGATTGGTCAGCAGGCCATAGCGGTAAAAGCGCTCGATGTCGTTGCCCTTGAAGGTGCTGCCGTCGCCCCAGATGTTGACGTCGTCTTCCTTCATGGCGGCCACCAGCATGGTGCCGGTCACAGCGCGGCCCAGAGGGGTGGTGTTGAAGTAGGTGATGCCGCCGGTGCTGATGTGGAACGCGCCGCACTGGATGGCGGCGATGCCTTCGTGGGCCAGTTGGGTGCGGCAGTCGACCAGACGGGCTTTTTCTGCACCGTATTCCATCGCTTTGCGCGGAATTTCGTTGTAGTCGGCTTCGTCGGGCTGGCCCAGGTTGGCGGTATAGGCGTAGGGCAGGGCGCCCTTTTGCTTCATCCACAGCAGGGCTGCGGAAGTGTCCAGACCGCCAGAGAAAGCGATACCGACTTTTTGCCCTTTGGGCAGGCT
>Ga0228701_1000659_pt1 | contig 26919 bp, 22 predicted proteins | sample McNCre117_Aug_MG_2_FD_178017 | JGI IMG/M metagenome (GOLD analysis project Ga0228701, IMG submission 178017) | Freshwater microbial communities from McNutts Creek, Athens, Georgia, United States - 11-17_Aug_MG | ecosystem: Environmental > Aquatic > Freshwater > Creek | place: USA: Georgia... | reverse complement strand
TCTCTGGCTAGTCACGGCTGGCAGGTGGAGGGGTATTACCGATGGAAGGAATTGCCATGACAAGCGTTTGCATGTCAGGCCTACCCAGTCCTGGACTGGTCATTTGGATGCGAAATCCGTTCGAGCCCAGTGATCGGCAGGTAAGCCATGTGTTTGGTTCGCCCACGATCGCTCAATGGATGAGTCGTGATGGCATCGAGCTCGATCAGCCCACCTTGATCCTCAAAAACGGCCAGCCGGTGCTGATGGCCCATAGGGCTGTGACGCCAATCGATGCGGGTGACGTTGTTGCCTTGGTCACTCTACCGCAAGGTGGTGGAGGTGGGGGCAAGAACCCGCTGAGAACTGTGCTCATGATCGCCGTCCTGGTGGTTGCCAATGCATATGGCGGCGCTCTGGCTGCTTCGATGGGGTATTCAGGCACGCTGGCCACGGCGGTGGCGTCCACTGCGATCGCAGTCACGGGTTCTGTTTTGGTCAATGCACTGGTGCCATTGCCAAATCAGTCTTTGCCTTCGGCATCGGCCAACACTACATCCCCCAGCCCGACTTACTCATTGCAGGCGCGCGGTAACTATGGACGTCTGTCGCAACCCGTGCCCGTGATTTATGGCCATCATTTGGTGTACCCGGACCTGGCCACCATGCCCTATACCGAGTATGAGAACAACGAGGAGTATCTTCATCAATTGCACGTCATTGGTGTGGGCCATTTTCAGTTTGAGGAGCTGTCCATCGATGACAGCCCGATCAGCTCGTTTGCCGAGGTGCAGGCACAGGTCATTGAGCCTGGCGGACAGAACACGTTGTTCAATCCCGATGTGGTCACTGCCCCAGAGGTGTCCGGACAGGAGTTGATTGCAGTCAGCGATGCCGGTTCTATTGTTGGCCCCTTTGCCCTGAACCCCGTGGGCACACAGATCAATCAGGTTGGTGTCGATGTGGTGATGCTGCGGGGCCTTTATTACGCCAATGACAGCGGTGCATTGGAGAGCCGGTCGGTGCAATGGCGCGTCGAAGTGCGAAGCATCAACGACGATGGAGATGCCACCTCGGGCTGGCTCCATGTGGCAGATGAAACCTTTTCAGCCGCCACGAATACCGCGCAACGCTTGTCGTTCAAGTATTCGGTGTCACCTGGGCGTTATGAGATTCGCCTGCAGCGTCTTGATGCGCGGGACACCAGCAACCGAGTCGGTCACGAGCTGCGCTGGGGGCAGGCCAAGGGCTATTTGGCAGGATCGAATTTGCCCACTGATCTGACCTACTTGGCACTCAGGATGCGTGCCACTGACAACTTGTCTCAGCGCTCCTCGCGGCTGGTCAATTGTCTGGTGACGCGCAAGCTCCCTATCTGGAATCCGAGCACTGGATGGTCTGCGCTGCAACCCACTCGCTCGATTGCGTGGGCCTTCGCGGATGCGGTCAAGTCCAGCTATGGCGCAGGGTTGCCTGACCGGCAATTGGACCTGGCGGCCTTAGCACGGTTGGATGCGGTGTGGTCGGCACGAGGGGACACCTTCAATGCCGTGTTCGATCAAAACCAGACGGTGTGGGACGCCTTGGGGCAGATTGCCAGGACGGGGCGTGCTGTGCCGTTCTTGCAAGGCGGGATTGTTCGTCTCGTTCGCGATGAGCCTAAGACCATCCCGGTGGCGCTTTTTTCTGCAAGAAACATCGTGCGCAACAGCTTGAAGATCCAGTACCTGATGCCAGGCGATGCCACGGCGGATGCAGTCACGATCGAATACGTCAACCCCAAGAGCTGGAAGCCTGATGAATTCACGGTGTCTTTGTCTGGATCTCAGGCTGCCAAGCCCGCGCGTGTGAGGTTGTTTGGCTGTACCGATAAGGCCCAGGGCGTTCGCGAGGGGAAATACATCGCAGCGGCCAATCGGTATCGCCGACGAATCGTGACCTTTCGCACTGAGCTGGAAGGTTTGATCCCGACCTATGGGGATCTGATTGCCCTGAGCCATGACATTCCCCGTTGGGGTGTGAGTGGTGAGGTCTTGAGCTGGGACAGCCAGTCGAGAACAGTGCGGTGCTCTGAGCCGCTGGGTTGGCAGTCAGGAGCCGTTCACTACCTTGTTTTGCGAAAGCCAGATGGCTCGGTCTCCGATGCCATCGAGGTCACGCCGGGCGCAACTGCCACCCACGCCATCCTGAAAACCCAACCCGGCTTTGAGCCACTGGTGGGTGCTGACCGAGAGCGAACGCACTTTGCTTTTGGTGTGGGCCAGTCCTGGTCCCAGTTGGCACGCGTCATGAGCGTCAAGCCCAGGGCTGAGCAGGTTGAACTGACTTGCGTGACCGAGAACGCGTTGGTGCATACCGCTGATCAATCCTGATCTGAACTTGTTTTTTGTAACCACCCGCCGAGGAGCCATCCCGGCGGGTTTCTTTTTGGAGAAATGAATGCCAGAACCGACAAGTAGTGGGGTTGCCGGAGCAGCGGTGGCCTACAAGGCGCTGGGAGGGACGGCAGCCGCTGTCGCAAGCGGGGCCACTTTGGCAGCCGTGGTGGTCATGCTGATGACCCCGCCTCGAAATAAGCGGGAGTGGGCTGTGGGCTTGATCAGCACGGTGGTGTCCAGCATCGGTGGCGGTGCATTCACCGTCGAACACTTCGATCTGCATCACTGGGCGTTTTCAACCATGGGGCTGTGTGCCATGGGCGGATTGATCTTTGCCTGTGGTCTGCCGGGGTGGGCGATGGTGCGTTGGACCTTTGCCTTCATCGACAAGCGCCGGGATGACTCGCTGTATTCGGTGGCCAAAGATGTGAAGGAGCTGCTATGAAGCCGATTGAGTTCATCGCAATGATCGGATCTTCCGCGCAGGCTACAGCCAAGCGCACGGGCGTATTCGCCAGCATCACGATCGCGCAAGCGGCGCTGGAGTCAGGGTGGGGTGAGTCGGGTCTGGCCAAGGTGGGCAAGAACCTCTTTGGCATCAAGGCAGACAGCCGCTGGCGGGGGGAGACCTTGATTTTGCAGACCAAGGAATTCATCCGTGGCCAGTGGGTCGTGGTGCCTGCTAAGTGGCGCAAGTACGCAAGCTGGCAAGAAAGTATTGACGACCACGCTGCATTTCTTAAGCAGAACCCACGCTATCAGCCGTGCTTCCAATGCCTCAAGGCAGAGGCATTTGCACAAGCACTGGCCAAGGCCGGGTATGCCACTGATCCAGGCTATGCCGACAAGGTGATCGGTCTCATGAACCAGCACAAGCTGCAAGCTTTGGACGGAGGTAAGCCATGAGCTTGGTTTCCAGATTCGTCTACGCCAACTGGAATTACCTGATGGGCGGTCTCGTGCTGCTGATGGTTTTCATCTGCGGAGTTCAGATCGGGGAGTCCCGGATTCAACGGGAGTGGAATTCCGAGAAGTTACGCGTGGCGTTGGTCACGGCCAAGCAAGAGCAACGCGCCGCTGATGTGCAGCAATCTCAAACTCAAATCAATCGGGAAATCTCAAATGAATACGCCAAAAACTCAAAGGCGCTGGGCAGTCGCTTGCCTAGTCTTCGTCCTGTCGGGGTGTGCAGCAGCACCCCAATCAGTGCCGGGAGTGTGCCCACAGTTTCCGAAGCTCCCGCAGGAGCTGCAAGCCCCCCCGCCGACGCTCTATCTCTTACCGTTGGAGATGCGGGAGCGGTGAGTTGCGCTCAGTTGAGCAAGGATGCTGCCCAAACCACCCTGATGCTCCTCGAGGTGCAGCGGTGGTACCAAAAACAATCAGCGATTGAACCTTAAATAGAAGCCTGGCTTGGCATAGAACAGGTTTGTGGGGGCGTTTTTAGGTTTGGAAGCTATATACGGCAACGGACATTATTTTGATGCACAAGTGATCGTGCCAAGAGTATGGTCAAGTCCAGAAGCGCAAGGTGCTCAAGAGTAGGACTGTTCATGGTCAACAATGAGCGACCTTCTATTAGTTAGGAAACCCAGTCGAATGGAGTTGCCGCCAGAAGAGATCCGCAGTCGGTGGTGAGTTCGGCAACCTTTGCGCGTAACGAGAGTTGAGTCATGACCTGTGCGCCATGCGCGAAGCAACTATTTACAGATGCGTCAGCTTTCATTTGACTTGTAACTGCTGTATGCACGGTTTCGAAGGACCATCGGTCGACGAGATAATCCATGGTCTGCTCAAGGCAGGCGAGCTTGCCGTTAAGGCTGGTCAGCGATGGGCAAGTCTGGAGTGCTTTGCCAACGGCACGCAGAGCCTTCTTATCGCCGGTATCGACGATGGCTGCATCGAACTCGGCTGCTGCTGCGAACAGTGCGGCCTCACCAGCGTCGATCAATGGGATTTCCGACAAGGCATCTGCTAACTGGATGTTGTGGCCCTTGGCTACCCCGCACGCGGCAACAAAGCTCGTGAGCTGTTGCACGGCTGCCATTGAGCCCACGATCGCAGCGGCTTTATCTGGAGTTGATAGCCTGAACTTGAACTTCAAAGTGCCGACTGTAAACAGGTCAGCACGCCCCTGTTTCTGAAGATGAAGCACGAATCGGTTGAGCAAACCCCACTGTGCCAGCTTCACAGCGATGTCGCAATCAATGAAGACCTTCATACGCTGCGCTGGTCCATTCCGGTCAGCTTGAAGATGTGGTCCAGGCCATCGCTGGGGAGCATTTCGCAATCCAGGTGGTGCTTGGCAACATCGTTAATGACAATTGGAGCAATTTCCGTCGTTTTGAGAAATCGGAGAGCTAAATTGGCTAGCTTCCAGTCTCCGGTGGATCGTGCCCAGCTCAGAATGATTTGTCCCGGCTCGAGCTTTGCATTGAGCGCTTCGTCTAAAGCAGCAGCAGCTAAACTCATTTCAGAGTATGAAGGACCGATCAACCTCTTGCTGCTGGCTAGCAAGGCGCTGCCACCGAGTAGTGTCATAGCGTAGGCGTCCGCCTGCTTTTCGTCCTGATCGAAGAAGCTACGCTGGTTGTCCACCGGAAGCATGTCATCTACCAGTACCGCGTTTTCGTCGCTGCTCAGGTGACCGCTCATAATATGTCCGATTTCGTGAGCTATCAGGTATTCGAGCTTGGCGAGCGCAGTCTCTTTTCGAACGACCATGACTACTGGTCGGCCACTAGCGCGAACGCACATGGCGTCTGGACGCCGTAATCCATCGGGCCATCCGGTCACGTGTATTACCGGAATACCAGCAGTCCACAGCCACTCGCAGAGCGCGTCAAGAGCGACTGCCTCATGGTTTTTCAAAAGCTCCTGACGAAGCACGTCTGCGTCAATCGATGGCCGTAAAGGCTTAGCGGCACAAGTGCTTGCTAATAGTTGCGCAAGGCCATGGCCAATACTAGCCGCAACGGCAAGTTGCGAAGAGCCTTCGGGATGAACCGTTTTGAAGCGCTGAGTTGTTGAGCGAAAGGCGGGTTGAGGATTCAGTGACTGCAGACTAACAAGCGATACGTTTAGTCGTCGAGCCAGCAAGATTTGCAGTTCCAAAAGGCCGCTTTCATCGGTTGCCGCTTCATCTTCCCACCAATCCGGCATTAATGCTCGGACCTGAGGCGCACTCAAGCCCAACGCCTTGAAGGAGCTGAATAGCTTGCGTGCGGGATTAGTGGCGGTGGCCATTGGAATTCTTTGTCTTGAAGGAACGCCGAGCTCCGTAGGCCTCGAGCGTAGCGCCGACTTTGAGCAGTCTAACAATGTATTGCGCGTGCTCGTCAGTGCCGTCCCAGACTTCCATAAGGGTCTTCACGAGTTCGTCGCGTCGCGGCGTGGTTGATTCATCTGGGCTTAATGCAATTCCTGCAAAATTGCATAAATGAATATGAGTCTTTGTGAGCCGCCGAGGGTTACGAAGTGCGCGATGCAATGTGGGCTGCGGTACACATGATTCCTTTGAAAGGCGACTCTCGCTATATGAGTTCTCGCGCATGAATTCACGCAACAGTGAAACTACAGAGCTCACATTCATGCAAAAATTCTAGCATAATGCATAACCAGTTAAACTGTCTTCTGCGCGCTGTCTCGCAACCTTCTTATTTCTCAACCGATATGTCCACTATCGCCCATGACTATCAACTGCGTGCTTTGCTCAAGGCGCACTTGAGTACTCGCATTGACGCGAACGACAAACTGTTAGATGAGTTTGGTTTGGCATACGGTGCAGCGCGTGCAGACGTTGCCTTAGTAAACGGGCACTTGGAAGGCTTTGAGATCAAGGCAGGGCGTGACACCCTCAAGAGACTGCCGGCACAAGTTGAGGCCTACAACCAAGTTTTCGAATTTTCTTGGGTGGTGACCACGCAAAGTCACCTGCCTGGTGTCCGTGAGGTTGTGCCGAGAAAGTGGGGGCTGCTGGTGGCAAAGGCTGACGAGCAAGGTGGTCAACTCGTCCAAGTGCGACGTGCACAGAGGAATCCTAGGCGTAATACTGAGCATCTGGCGCGGCTGCTTTGGCGCGAAGAGGCGCTTGCTCAACTCGAGATACTCGGGATGAGCAAGGGACTAAAGTCAAAGCCAAAAATTGCGTTATTCTCGGCCCTGGCCGAGGCCATGACTCCGGATGCTCTGTCTAACTACGTTCGAGCGTGCCTCAAGTCAAGGGCAAACTGGCGACTTGATGCAGAACCACGTGTATGTGGTGATTCGTTGCGTCCCTTCGCCAGTGCGTAGCGTTCCCGGGCCCGGTTGATGGATTTACAGCGATGGCTGAATAATTTTGATCTCCGTGACTGAATGTCGCTTTCAAGTAGATCGGAAGCAGCACAAGAACTTTGCAGATGTCTCGATACTGATCGAACCCAAAGTCTTTTACACTCTTTCCCTTGATGACAAACCATTTGTCCCAGTGTGTGTAGCGTAAATTGGCACTCATCTTGAGTAGACGTGGATCTTCGTCGAAAGCGGTGACATGGCTAATGCCGTAATCTCCGTATATAAGGTTCTTGCCTTCCAGCGCTGAATCCAAGCGTGTCGCGAGGAATAATGCCCAGTCAGTACGTGGTATCTGATGCGTTCCCTTGGGGACACCGGCCAGATTGACGGGAAATGCGCCTGCAGCTAGAACGACGTTTCTCCAAGAATTCACGCCAAAGATGGCTTGCATAATCGCTGCATTGCGAGTTACTTGGACGGCCAGTTCAGCGTCGGTTACGAACGCAACGTCAATAACTACGTCAATTTCTGTTGGCTGAGCCTTGATCGAGGTGGCCGTGCTTAGGAGCCACTGGACTACTTCTGCAGGATCGGGAGTCGGGTTATCTACGTCGATCACATAGCGCAGTACCCATCGTCTACGATTGGCTGCCGTCGAGGCGGCTATTAATGCAGCGATCTCTTGGGTACTAGCGTACGACGAAATGACAGGGACAGCTTGGACGTTGGCTGACCAGAGTTCTGCGAAGAGAAATTCCCAGACCGTAACCGCCGACTCAACTAGTTCGTCGGTTGATGTCAGGGGCTGGTCGAAAGCAATTTCGTGTTGAGTACCCCAGTGTTTGACGGTCGCTTTGACGACGTCGCGGATGTGCTTATCCCAGGTCTTTGTATATTTGTCCTTCGCCCAGTCGAATGGGCGATCCTGTAGTTCTGCGATGGGAAGAATCGATCCCTTTTGGGCGACAGAAAGAGGCTGAACAGCGGACTGCTCTCCAAGTTTCCATTTAAGGACAGGTACGTATGTGATTTGATTTTCTGGATCTACCAAGGCCATCTCTCCATTTGTACTCTTTAAAGCAGCACCCTAAAGTTTCTCTTGTCGGCGTCGGACGATTTAAGAATTCGGTACTCCATCCCACTAGCCACAGCGATCTGCTGGGCGAAGTCTTTCTTGGCCTGCACCACAGCGTCCTCAATCTGGTTATCAGCCTTCACTTCGACAATTACGTACTTGAAGCTGCCATCTGGCTCTTCGCGCTGAAAGATGAAGTCGGGGTAGTAGCTGCGCACGGTGTGCGAGTCTGGGTCAATGTACTGGATGAAGAAATCGGACTGGCCGTGGGTCAGCATCCCGGTGAAGTAGATCTTCCTCACCCGCTGCTCACGCAGCAGATCCCAGAACAGCCAGTTCTCCGAGCCAGAGTCGAAGCAGTAGGTGTCGAGATGGAAGCTCTTGGCCCGCTCCTCGTTATTGATCTGCGTATCGCTCATCCTGACGATCTTGTCCTTCGCCGCCGATACCTCGTAGTAGCCGTTCGGGGGCAACTTGATTAGATCGACCTCGTGCTCCTCGGTTTGCTGGGACTCGTCTAGGTCGTAGAGCTGGCGAAACAGGCGCGGGATGATCTCGTCGTACAGCAGCTCGTTGAACTCATTGGTGATGGCCACAAGTTCGTCGGGACCTTCCTTTGTCGCGTCGAGCAGTTCCTCGATCTCCAGCGGGCTTCGGTTCAGATAGCGGGACACCTCGGCAACCAGCGATAGCTGTGAGAAGGCTCGCTTTTCCCGGCGCGAGGTCAGGTCAAAGGTGCGACTACCGGAAGCGTGAGCCGCGTCGGTAGCGGTAAGTCCGTCCTGCTGCGTTTCAATCAGCCGGTACTTCTCGACCAGTTCACCCCACTTCTGCGCGTCAGCCCGTTCAGGCATCAATCCTTGTCCGGTCACCAACTGCTTCTCGCGCATCTGGTACTGCTTGCGCACGCGAACCAGCTTGATCTTGACCGGGGGCTCGACCACGCGAATTTCAACGCGCTCCTTGTCCTTGCCAGTCTTCTGCAGCTCGTCGGCGCTGATGCGGAAGTTTTGCTGCAATTCGTCGTTCAGCGTGTTGAGGTTATCGTCCGAAAGGAAGACGTGCCCGGTGTGCTGAGCCTGCCCGATGGCGCGTAGGCATCGCATCGTGGCCTGCAGCACGAACACCTTGGACTTGGGCTCGCGGAACAATCCCACTCCGAAAAGTGAGCGGCAGTTCCAGCCTTCGCGGCCTTTGTTGACCAACAGGATGAACTGCTTTTCCGACCCCTCAGTGTCCAGGCGGTTGAATTCTCGAATGTCGTCGTTGGTGGTGAGCTTTTCGTCGCCCACGTTGACCAGGATGCGCGATGTCGGGATACCGTGCTTAAGCAACGCACGTTCCACCGCTGGTCGCAGTTCACCAGTCAGCTCGTCGATGGTGGCCGCAAAGAAGGCCAGCTTGGGCAGTAACCCCTCTGGTCGCAATTCGCCAGATTCCTTTAGGAAATTCTCAATGGCGATGTCGACAAACTCATCTGTGCGAGTGTTGGAGTACCCGTGCAATGTCACCTTTTTGAGAAAGCCCTTGTCGATGGCCTCCTTCAGACCGTAGGCGTAGACCACTTCCGGCAAAACCTCGCGCCCCACATAGGGCGTGCCAGTGTAGTTGTAGCAAGCTACAACTCGAGTTCCCGCCGCGTTCAGGCTGGCGGCCAAGATGTCGATTGTCGTGCGCAGGCTGGTGTCGGTTTCCTTTGCCCCGACACCCATGTCCTTGGCTAGCGCCTTCCCGAAGGCGTGGTGAGCCTCGTCGACGAAGATGCCCAACTGCTCCAGGCGGCGCAGCTTTTCGAAGCGTTGATTGGTGGTGAGTTCGCCTTCTTCCTCGGGCTGATCGAAGTTGTAGAGATCGACGGCATCGGCATAGACACCGTTAGCAGCGATGGTTTCGCTGGGCGCACCGAACAGTTTGTCGACGGAGGTTTTTTCCTTGTGCTGGCGCTTGAGGATGATCTTCTGCGTATTGGAGACAATGATGTTGAAACGCGATCGATCCAGCGTATCCAGCGAGGTACCTGCTTCTTCGAGGTAGTGGAAGCGCAGGTGCGTGGTCAGGAAGTTGACGTACTCCGGCGGCACGACACGGGTCATGTCGAAGGACTCGATTTCCTTCAGTGACTGCAACACCGTCTTGTCAGGAGCGAACACTAACGCGTTGTGGCAGTAGCGTGCGTCCTTCTCGAACTTATTACCCAGCAGGAACTCGTAGAAGATGCAGGTCGCCATCAAGATGGTTTTGCCCGTGCCCATCGTCAGCGCGAAGATGTAATTCGGGTAGGCACGCGAGTTCTTGCGCATTGCTGCAAACACGGACTTGTACTGATCCTGCGTGATCTTGTCGAACAGACCAACTTGTCCCGCTTTGCCAGAAACCACGCCACCCTCAGTACGTTCTGCGAAGCGACCTTGCTTTTCGAACCACTGTTGGAAGATTTCCTCAACCTTGGCGTTGCCGAGGAACTCCTTGAGAAAGATATAGGTTTCCAATGCTTCGAACTGTGGCTGGCGTAGGAAGGCCTTGGGGTTCTTCTCTGGGTTATTGAAGTCGAGGAACTTACGCGTTAGCTCCTTGTAGTGCGTGCGGATCGTGCCCCGGTTGGTTTGATAGAACTGCCAGAGAAACTGGAAGAAGGCAAAGTCGAGCGACGCGCTCACCGCCTTTGATGCGCGTTTAGTTGCCATTAGCTACGCTCTCTTCCCACGACTCCGATAGCAGGTCGGTGATCTTCACGCGGATCGTGCCTACGTCGCCTGGTACCTTGTACACGCCTTTGACTATCTCATTTTTGCCAGGGATGTCCACCACTGCCGGTTGCAGCACCGCGCCATCGTAATTCCAGTCGATCAGGATTGATTCGACGAGCTCCTTCCAGTCCTCGACCGACTCTTTCTGCAGCGAAAGTTTCTGCAACAGATTCATCGGGTAGAACTTCTCAATGGCCAGCTCGCCGTTCTTGATGGAAATCTTGGCCTGCGAGTCGCGCTTGAACTCCAGATTGGCCTTGTCGCGCAGAATGTCCACAACCTCTACGTCTATTTTGAAGGGTTTGGCGGCCAGCTCTAGTTGCGCGGCCAAGTCTGGCTCATGGCCCATGCAGACTAGCGTGATTTTCTCGACCGGGCGATTTGGATTTTCGTTATGGCGGTTTTGCCACGCTTTCTGGTCGAAGTTGTGAGTCAGTTCATTCAGATCGGCTCGGGTGGCAATACGATTGACAGGCATGATCTTGACCATGCGCCCGTCCTTCTCGCCGTCGAAAACGGTACTGAATTCAAGCTTTTGCACTTCCAGGGCCTCGATTAACAGTTCTTTGGCTTGAACAGGGTTGCGGAAGATGTCGTAGTGATTAACGTTGTGTAGCTCCAAGCCAGTAAATGTTCTTTGCTCGGAAATTTCCGGTTGCAAAGCGAGCTGCTTGGCAAGTGTCATTAGACGCTTCGTTGATATCTGAATTGCGCCGAGATTTATATCGGCACCAATAAACCGACGACCAAGCTTCATCGCAGCAGCCTGAAGGACGCCAGACCCCATGAAGCAATCGAATACTAATCCTCCAGGTCTCGAACTGGCAGATACGATTCTTTCTAATAGCGGTAGAGGCTTTTCTGTTGGATACCCAACCCGTTTTATTCCATCAAGTGGGTAACGACCAGCAATTGCAAAAATCCAGTGACTCTCCGGAATTTTTCCCTCGGGTATCTCATACTCGCCAGCAATAAAGCCAGATCCTTTCAGTCCATCTTTGAAGTTGCCCAGCGTCTTGTCGTCGTGCGGAACCCTAACAGAGTCGGCATTAAATATCCATTCAGACGGACTCTTCGAGTACCAAAGGATCGTGTCATGCTTTCGGTTGAACTGTCTCATGCCTGGCGATCCGGGCCCGTAATAACACCATGCGATTTCATTGCGAAAGCAGGTTGCGCCAAATATCTCGTCAAGCATGCATCTCAAATGATGGGATTTGTGCCAATCACAGTGCAGGTATATAGATCCCTCCGGTGAGAGTAGCTCTCGGATCAGAACTAATCGTTCGTACATGAACTGCAGATATTCATCATTTGTCCAAATGTCGGAATATTGCTTTTCTTCAAAGGTGCTTTGATCGCCGCTAACGTTGCTCCCTTTCAAAGAAATCGTCTTTTTGTATTCCGCCTTGGAATCAAATGGGGGATCAATGTACACAAGATCAAATTGCCCACGGAAATTCTTTAGTAGATGACTCATCACCTGAAGGTTGTCGCCCCAGAAGATCTTGTTTCGCCAGCCATCCACCTCTTCGCCGTGCACCTCCTTCAACTGTGCTGGGTAATATTGCGTCGAGCTAAACGGGCGCTTGCCGCGCCAATTGAGCATTGGGTAGCCTTTGATCGGCTCGAATTCGTATTTCTCAACGTTGGTACTGCTGCCATCGGGCGTGGCCAGTTGCAGGCTTTCCTGCGCGGGAGTGTTTTTGCTCATCAGTTGTTTTTCCTAAATTTCCAATTCTTATTGTCACAGTAAGCGCGCATGTCACAGTTCTGACATTGCTTGACTGGGCGCGCCGCGATTTGATAGTCTTGCCGCTCGATACGCGCCACGATATCGTCGAAGCGCGCGATAGTTTTGCCGATGGCGCGGTCGTCCTTGGTAAACGACACGTAGGGATTACCGCCGTCCTCGCCGGTGTAGTACAGGTGCATCCGACTGACCTTCTGGCCGGTGCGCTCTTCGACGAGGTGGGCGTACACCTCCAACTGGTGCTGGTATTGACGTAGACGATCCCGGTCCTTTTCCATGTCGGGCTTCTTTTCAGACTTGAAGTCGATGATCTCGACGGTGTCGTGCTCACCTCGAATCAGGTCGACGCTGCCCTTGAGAATGTACTGATCTTTGATGAGCGAGATCTCGACCTCGGCCTCCTTGATTCGATCCCAGTCATCTTTTTCACGCTCGTAGTAGCCTAAGACGTGTTTCTCTACCGCCTTGAGCGTTTGGGGTGCGAGGTATTGCCGTTCTCGTTTGGAGAGGTACTGGTAGTTGATGTTCAACCACGCCTGAATCTGATCGAGTGTGACCGTGGATTCTTCTCCTCGCAAGACGGCCTTGTGAATGTCTTCAATGGTTTGATGTACCAAGGTACCGAACAACTGAGCGCCAGCACGGATAGGATTGAATTCCAGTTCTTTGAAAAATCGGTATTGTTCGGCGCAATTTTCGAACACCGTGATGTGCGAGGTGAACGAGTACTCGCGCTTGAGATTGATCTGCTTGACGGCCTCGAGGGTCAACGCCGACAGATCAACGTCACGCCAACTAGGTAGTTCGTAAAACAGGCGCTCGAAGTATTTGGACGGCGATTTGCCGCGTCCCTGTTTTTCTTGGGCAGCCAGTACCAACAGATTTTGGGCGCGGGAGAAGGCTGTGTAGAACAGTCGCCAGAAATCGAAGTTCTTGATGTGGTCAAGCGGTTCGAAGCGTTCCTTGGACAAGTAGCCGCCGTCTTCCAACAGTACATCAAGCGCGCCGTACTGCTTGCGTGGCACCGCTTCCAGCGAACCGCACATCACGACCGGAAACTCCAGCCCCTTGGACTGGTGAATGGTCAGGAACGAGACGCAGCCCTTGGGCGCGTACTCGGCCTCATCCTCGTACTCGCCGATGCCACCATCCTGCAAGAAGCGCAGGAACTGGTTGAACAAGTCGCGCAGATTTTTTTCCAGCCATTCCGGATTGAGCACGCTGACAAAGTGTAGGTACTCGAACTTGGTGAGCAACTTGGAGAAAGTGCCAAGGTTGCGCGCGGCACGCCCCTTATCCACGCCTTGCACGGCCTCCTCAGTGAGGAAGCGCGAGAACAGCGGGAACTGCAGCAACTGATAGAACAGGCCGGAGAAGGAGTAGTCGGTGTTTTGCGTCAACACGGCGTGGCGTTTGGCCAGCGGGCGTGCCCAGTCCAGCAGCGGCTTGTTTTCCGGCTTGCGCAGTTCATCGATGAAGGGTTTGAAGCACTGGTGATCGTAGTAGTCCCAGATGGGCAGCGAGACGCCTTCGGCCCATGCCCGCACTTTGGGAAACTGAGGGAACAGGAAGATCAGTGCGCCGATCATTAGGCGAATTTCCTCGCGATCGAAAAACATGTTCGAGCGGGGCGAGAAGACGGGGACGCCCTGCTCTTCGAGGAAGCATGCCAGCGCCACGACCTTGTCGTTCTTGACCGAGCGGAACAAGAAGGCCACCTGATTCCAGTCCGCGAGCTGGCCCGAGGACTTCAGGCCATTGAGGAAGGCCAACACCTCGGCGTGCCAATTGGTGGTGTCATCCTTGTCATCACTGGCCGCCAGTCGCACCGCCGTCGGTAGATCAGGAAAATCATCTTCGCGTGGGACGATCTGCTTGGCAAAGCGAAACACACGCGTGCCGTCGTCCCATACCTGCTCCTTCATCCACTCGTTGTAGAGGCGGATGATGTCCGGGTGTGAGCGATAGTTGACGGTCAGTTTGACCTGCTTACATTGCCCGTCGTTGAACAGTGCCGGGAACTCCAAAATGTTGCGAATAGTGGCCCCGCGAAAACGGTACAAGCCCTGGTCGTCGTCGCCCACCACGCACAGATTGCGGTGCTCGCCCGCCAGCAGCAGAAGAATCCGTTCCTGAATGGTGTTGGTGTCCTGGTACTCGTCCACCATCAGGTGCGTGAGTTTTTCGCGCAGTTGCGCCAAAACCTCGGGGCGCTTTTCCAGCAACTGCAGGGCCTCGTATTGGATGCCAGAAAAATCCAGAGAGTTGTGCTCGTTCAACAGTTCTTGATACTTAGCGAAGCAAGTGGCCAGTGCGCGGATTTCTGGCTCGGGAGCAGCCACCAGCGTGGCTGCGTCAAGCGCTTCTTCGCTGACCTTGTTGAGCCACTTGAGCAAGTTCTCCGACTGGGTCCAGCGGCCTGTCTGGTCGTCGCCCATGACTAGCTCGGCGTCCGGCAATCCACGGAAGTCTTTGATGTGTTGGTACAGGAAGTACTGCTGATCGAATTGGTCAAACAGCGTGAAGCTGCGTTTGAGCCGGGTGAATTCGCGGTAGTCTTCCAGCAGCCGCAGGCAGATGGAATGGAACGTGCCGAGATACATCTCGTTCAGGTTGAACTGGATGTTCAACTCGGCGAGCCGGTTAGAGATGCGGGTTGTGAGCTCGCGCGCAGCTTTGTCGGTGAAGGTGACGACCAGCAGTGATTCGGGGGCGACTCCCTTGTGTGTGATGAGATAGACGATCCGCTCGACCAGCGTGAAGGTTTTTCCCGATCCGGGCCCCGCGATGATGAGCACTGGGCCATCGGTGGCCAGAATGGCCTCAAGCTGCTGAGGATTGGCCTTGGACTGGAGTGCGGTTGCGTTCGCGCTCATTCCACCCCCTCGTTGCCATCCACAGTCGTCTTGCTGATGCTGCTGGCGATCCACTGCTTCAGATCGCTCTGCCTGAAGCGCCATGTCCCTCCGAGCTTAAAGGCAGGGAGTTTGCCACTGGCGGTCAGACGATAGACCGTGCGTTTGCTTGCCTTCAGATAAGCAGCAACCTCATCAATCGTGAGGATCTCGTCCGGTTGGTCGCTCATCAGCCTTCCCATGTCATTTGCACCGATCTTGGTTCGTTCTATATCTTGTCATAATATTCTGAAATTGAGCAAGCTTGGGCAAACTTGGCATTAATTAGATGCCGGACCGTGAGGGGGCGATGGTGGCATCGAACTACGAGGCGATCTGCGAAGAAAATCAGCGGCGCTATGGCACTGACATCGGTCGGATTGGCCCGATGCTGCTCGCCGACCGCTACGACGATAGGACGCACTTCATTTTTGAACTGCTTCAGAATGCGGAGGATGCGCTCAGTCGACGGGGTGATGCGTCCGGGCCGCGCAAGGTCACTTTCGAATTGGCCCCGACCCGGTTGTCTCTTTCCCACTTCGGCAGGCCGTTCGACGAGGCCGATGTGCGAGGCGTGTGTGGCATTGCCGAAAGCACCAAGGACAAGTTCTCCATTGGTCGGTTCGGTATCGGTTTCAAGTCCGTCTATACATTCACCGACTGTCCTGAGATTCATTCCGGCGAAGAGGATTTCGCCATCAAGGACTACGTGCAGCCACGGCGGGCAGCTCGAACGGAACGCGAGGCGGGTGAAACGCAAATTGTCCTCCCGCTCAAGGCTGGCGACGACACCGCGCAGGAGGAAATAACGGCAGGGTTCCGACATCTGGGCCCCGGCGCACTATTGTTCTTGAGGCACATCGAAGAGATCAACTGGAGCGTCAAGGGTGGTGCGTCCGGGTTTTACCTGCGCAATAGCCCTGAAGCGTTCGGAAACAACGTCCATCGCATCACGGTGATCGGCCAAGAGAGTGGAAAAACCGAAGTTGATCAGAACTGGCTGGTGTTTCACCGCGAAATGTTCTCGGATACGCAAGATGCTGTCGGTCGCGTTGAGATAGCGTTTTCGCTGGTCGCGGTCAAAGACCAACCAGGTCGCTGGGTGGTTCAGCCAGTGGCTTCGTCGCCTCTGGTGGTGTTCTTCCCGACAGTCGTGCAGACCAATCTCGGCTTTCTTGTGCAGGGGCCGTATCGCACGACACCCAGTCGCGACAATATTCCACGCGGAGAGCCTTGGAATCAGCATCTGGTCAAGGAAACATCCAGCCTGCTGGTGGATGCACTGCGTTGGTTGCGAGACAACGCGATGCTGGACACCTCAGCTTTGCGTTGTTTGCCTCTTGATCGAGACAAATTTCCCGCAGATGCGATGTTCGCTCCCATTTTCGAGGGCGTTCGGCAGGCCCTGTTGAGTGAGCCGCTACTGCCGCGCTTTGACGGTGGTTTTGTGCCAGCCTCCCAAGCGAAACTGGCGCGTACGCAGGAGTTGCGTGATCTGCTTAATCCGGGGCAGATTGAGGCGGTGTTCGGCTCCAAGGCCTCGGCGTGGCTGACTGGTGCCATTACCCCGGACAGGCAGCCGGAGATTCGCTCCTACCTGATGCAGGAACTGAACGTTGTCGAGGTGACGCCAGCCACGCTTGTTCCGCGTTTGACCAAGTCCTTTCTCGAAGCCCAATCCGACGATTGGGTGGGGCGACTCTACGAGTTTTTGAATGGCCAAGAAGCCGCCTTGCGCCGCAGTCTTGACAAGATTCCCTTGGTCCGCCTCGAAGATGGAACTCACGTCGTTGCTCGCGAGAATGGGGTGGCCAAAGCCTTCCTGCCAAGCGCCATCAAAACCGGCTTTCCAACGATTCGCCCTGCAGTGTGCGCGTCGGAAGACGCGGAAAACTTTCTCCGTGCACTCGGCATCACTGCTCCCGATCAAGTCGATGACGTGGTGTTGAACCTGTTGCCGAAGTACCGACAAGAGACGGTCTCGGTCAACGAAAAGGACTACGCAGCTGACATTGAGCGCATTCGTAAAGCGTTCAACACCGACTCGAAAACCCAACGAGAAAGACTGATTGCCGCGTTGCGCACCACACCTTTCGTAATGGTGGTCGACGCCAGCGACGGCAAGGGATACATCGCCAAACCAGGAGAAATTTACCTTGCCACAGATCGTCTGAAGCAGCTTTTTGCAGGCGTTCCGGACGTTCTCATCGTTGATGACACGTACGATTGCCTGCGCGGCGAGAGCTTGCGCGAGTTGCTGGAAGCGTGCGGTGCCGTCCGATACCCGCGCCCCGAGGAGGACCCGCATGCGCTCACACGAGACGAGCGCGCTGAGCTCCGGCGACAGACGGGCCACGTAGAGACGTCAGGCATCAATGATCGTGTTGTGGATTGGGTGCTTCAAGGTTTTAGTGAGCTGATTGCCATGTTGCCAAAGCTCGCACCCGAGAAACGTGCCGAGCGCGCTCGCTTAATTTGGGAAAGTCTGGGCGATCTTGAGGAACGTCGAGGGCGCGGTATTTTTGAAGGCTCATACAGCTGGTCGCACTACGGTGACCGCAGGACGCCTCCTTTTCCGGCTGCTTTCCTTCGTCAGTTGAACAAGGAGGCTTGGGTGCCGGATGTCAATGGCGATCTCGTTTCGCCGAATCTTCTGGTGTTCGACACTCTTGATTGGAAGCCCAACCTCTTCTTGCTGTCCAAGCTCGCATTTAAGCCACCAATCATCGACCAGCTGGCCAAAGAAGCTGGTATCGATCCTGCTGCCCTTGATTTGCTTCGAAAGCTCGGCATTACCAGTGTGGCTGATCTGACCTCTCGGCTTGGTATCACTGGCGGATCTCCAGAGGATGAAACTTCTACAGAGGATGCGCCGTCTGATGACGTGTTGGTTGAAGATGATGCGGACGACGCCAAGCCAACTGGTGAGGATGTCTACGACGACGCGAAGGAGCTGTATGGCGAGGGCATGCCAGACATTCCTCAGGGTACGCACGACCCGGACGGCGGCGACGGCATAACGACTGGTTCAGGTCGTAGTGGCCACGGCGGTACTGGTACTGGAACGCCACGTGGTGGCGGTCAGGGCAACGGCGGGGTGCGCGGCGGTGGCTCTGGCGGTCACACTGATGGTGGTGGCAAGAGCAACGAAGCCAGCAGCGGAAGACATGGACAGCGAACGCCAGGCTCGGCGGGTGGGAGACCGTTCATTTCCTATCTTGGCACTCATTCCGACGACGAGGAAATCGATCCAGATGGACTTGATCAGGCAACACGTATGAAGATTGAGGATCAGGCCATCTCCCTGATCATTTCGCTCGAATCATCACTGCAACGCACGCCGGACGGCAACCCCGGTTTTGATCTCTTTGAAGCCAACCGCAATGGACAGGCTGTTCGATGGGTCGAGGTCAAGTCGATGACGGGCAGTTTGGCTACTCGCCCCGTGGGGATATCACGCGCGCAGTTCGATTTTGCTCGCACGAAAGGGGACGCCTTCTGGCTTTACATCGTCGAGCACGCGACTTCCCCTGAAAAGGCTCGGGTGCTCAGGATTCGGAACCCCGTCGCCCATGCACGTACGTTCACTTTCGATAACGGTTGGAGCCAAATCGCCCAAACGGAACCACCAGAATCGTCTCAACCGAAAGCTTGATCCATGTCCTCACTTAAATCCATGCCAGAAATTTCGCTGGGACACCCTGCACTCAAGCAGCGTCACCGCTTGGTGCGCGACGGCCATCCGACCAATTTGAGCCTGCGCATTCACAGAGCATTGAGCTGGCTCAATCGCGCCGAGCAGTCGGAGGACATGGATGGAAAATTTATCTTCCTGTGGATTGCTTTCAATGCTGCCTATGCGCAGGAACTCGACGACAGCGATCGCACGTCTGACAAAGCCACCTTTACGGCTTTTCTTCAAAAGCTTTGTGACCTCGATACCAATAAGCATATCGATGGCCTGATCTGGAAAGAGTTCTCCGGCAGCATCCGTACGTTGCTCGACAACCCCTACGTTTTCCATTTTTTCTGGGAATTCCAGCGTGGTCGGATCGGTGAGGTCGAATGGAAAGAGCGGTTCGCCAGTGCGAAGAAATCGGCACAGGTTGCCCTGACCAGCGGCAATACCCCCATGCTGCTTTCGGTCATGTTCAACCGCCTCTACACGCTACGCAATCAGTTGTTCCACGGTGGTGCGACCTGGGATGGAAAAGTCAATCGAGAACAGTTGCGTGATTGCACTCGTCTGCTGGGCAAACTCGTTCCCCTGATCATTGTGCTGATGATGGACAACCCAAACGCGCTGTGGGGTGACGCTGTCTATCCCGTCGTCGATCAGAATACCTAACTGGGATATTTTCATCTTTGGGCTTCGATTGCCCGGCATGCCCTTGATGTGCCCCATGCTGTTTATGTACAAGGTTGCGGCGAAATTAGCGAAATTAGCGAAATTAGCGAAATTAGTGTGCTGACAAGCACTTACGACCGATTCATCTCCGCGAAATTAGCGAAAAAATCCCCCGCCTTACTCTGTGGCCAGTCGGTACACCCGCTGTGGCGCACCCGGTGCACCGTCGGCGCGTTCACCCCACTGCACTGTGATCTTGGGTGGCGAACTGGCCAGCAGGTGCTCAAGGCTGGCATCAATCCGTGCCTTTGGCACCTTACCCCGGAAACATTCCGAGCTGATTTGGCTGCGTGTGGCCTGCCCGTGCTCGTGCAGGAAGGTCAACACACGGTTTGCCAGTTCCTGCACTTGCGTCAGTTTTGTATCTTCAGCGGCGCTGCTGAACACGAAGCGCACAGACGCCGTTGCGTGCTGAATCCAAGCCATCGCGGCGTCGATGTGCGGGACATCAATGCGGGTTTGCAGGTCAGTCAGTGCCATCAGCATGGCCAGCCGGAGCAGCATAGGCGCGCGACGCTCCAACATTGCACCAATTGCACCATCGTCGACGCCATCGTGCAGTTCACCCCGGTAGAGCTGGGCGTAGCGCCACTGCGCCTGCGGCGTCAGTTCCATCTTCAGGTGTTCACGTTCGTCGTGCCGGGCAGCGCGGACGAAGGCCAGCACCTCCAGCGTTCGACTCGCCAGATGCTCGACCACCGCTTGCGGCGTTTCCTTCGGAAACGGCAACATCCGCGACCGCTCGGCCCAGATCATGAGAAACCGGTTGGCAAAACCGTTGCTCATTTCGCGGGCGCTCATCAAGCCCCTCAGTTCGCTGGGCGAGATCGCACCGCTCAGGCAGACATGCGGATCGCTGGCGTAGACCCGGTTGGATTTCGTGGCAGGTTTCAGGTCGATACCGTCCCAGCAATCACGCAGCGCCGCCGACAGTGTGTTGCCATCGCGCCGTCCCTGATGCAGCACGTTAGCGAATTCGGATTCAACCACCCACAGTCGCTTGTCCTCAATGGCGGGGACGTCATGCCGACCTTGCCGGTAGCCGTCGTGGATCAGCGCCGCCAGACCTTCGCGCGTGGACAATCCGCCTCGGTGGACTTGAGGCGCGAACACATCATCGGTTGCCCGCAAAGCCGCGTCGATGCGTAGCACCAGCGACACCGCGTCGCCCTTGCGCCCACGACCGGAACGCCCGATGTGCAGGCAGAATAACCGAGTGTGGTGCCGGGTGTTGCCGATGGGCAGGTACACGCCACGCCCGACCGCGCAAGACAGATACGCCATGAAGTTCGCCGCTATGGCGTGGGCATTCGTCTCTGTCCCTTCACTGCCCGCTCGGGCCACATCGCCAACCAGGCCATACAGGCAGATGGGGTCAGGTTGTGGTGCATTGCGATGGGTGTGGGGTGAATCGTCATCCATCTGCTCGTCACCGGAAGATGAGTTGACTTTGGCTCCGTCAAGTAGACCTTGCGCTGTCGGTGGGGGCAAAAAATCGCTGCTGTGCATTCATCTATGCGTCGAGTGATTCGCATTCCACGATGAATTTGAACTCCGTCAGAATCTCTGGGTAGTGCTGTTGCAAGTACCGCTCAATCTCGGCGTTTTCCAGCCATTTGGCTAGGAGCTTGCTGGCCAGCAGTAAATTGAAAACATCCTGGCTGAAGGTTTGTTCCGCAAGTTTGTATTGCTCTTGCAGATTGCTCATCTCGCGCTCCATGTTGGCCATCTGTGTCGGACTCACACCGGCGACTTTTTTGGCGACGACCGCATCCACCAGCTGGTTCGGAGGTGTCGCCGCATACAGTGCATTGGCATAGGCCAGGGTGACACAGTTGGCGTCCACCATCAATTCAACGCACTCGACTTGGCGCATCGGCTTCATTCTTTTCAAAATGGTGCCAAGGTCGGCTGCAAATTGCTGATCTTTCAGGAGTGCCACGGCCTCTGCGCAGATGCCGTCGAGCAGATTGAGCTTGCGGGTGATGGTGGAGACGTCCAGGTCCAGTGCATCGGCCAGACGTTGCGCCGTGACGCCTTTTTCAACTGCCCTGCGAAGCATCACATGTTCTTGAATGGATGACAGCCGATTGATCCGGGTGTTGTAGGTGTAGCTTTCGTCATCCGTGGACTCCAGACACAACGCTTCGGTGTGCTCCAGCGATCGGAGTGCCAGCAACCGCAGATGACCGTCAAGCAGGATGCGGTGCCCCGTCTTCTTATCCGCAGGCCCGACCGTCAATGGCTCGATGAGTCCGACTGCCTTGATGGAGGCTTGGATTTGCATGAATTTTCGGGTGGTCAATATTCTGGAAAGCGCTTTGCGTGACGGCAGAATCAGGTCCAGAGGAATGGAGAGCGGATTGAGCAGGAAGGCAAGGGACAGTTGCGCCATTTCATGCTCCTTTCGGCCATACACGTTCGGCCAGGTACGTTGGCAAGGTGTCCAATCCCTCCGCCCGAAGCAGGGTTGTGAAGTGTTCATTCACCAGGAGTTGTCCCAAGGCGCCGATCACGAACAAGAGGCGTTGCTGGGCAGCCCCCGCTTTTTTGACCATCAGCTTTTGGCGATCTACTTCCTTCTGATAAGTTCTGACCAGGCTTGATGCCGTGATGTCCACCGCCACACGCTGTGTGCCTCGACCCAATGCGCGCCCAAAGGTCTGGCGCTTTTCGATGACTCGACGGGCTTGGATCAACTGCTTTCCACGCAGCAATCCGGACTCGTAGGCTTCTTGCAGTGCGGCCTGCACCGCCTCATTGTTGTTGCCAGCGCCCACAATGGCCAAAGCCGCATTCAGCGGTATACGGCCGCTCTCTACCGCCACCATCAGGCGCTCCTCTCCATTCTTGATGAGGAGCATGATCCCCTGCACGTAGTCAACGCTCAGGCCGGTTTTCTTGGCGATGGTTCTCTTGTCATAACCCTTGGCCACCAGTTGCTGGATGCCCGCCAGCAGTTCGAGGGGGCTGGACTTGCGACGGGCGATGTTTTCCACCATGCTCATGATGAAGGCGTCTTCATCACTGACATCCACCACCAGTGCTGCAATGGCGGTCTCGCTCAGGGCCATGAACGCTTTGAGTCTGCCCTCTCCACAAACGAGTACGTATTTTTCAGCGCCATTGTCCCCAGGGCGTGGGGTCACGGTGATGGGTTTTTTGAGTCCGACGGATTTGATGTTCTCGACAATACCCTCGAAAACCTGCTTATTGCGTTCACGCGGATTGAGCACCTCGATCCGGTCGACAGGGATCATGCGCAGATCGCCCACAGGCTGCTTTTTGGTCATGCTGCCCTCCGCAGGCGTGTGCGCTGGGCCATGCCATAGAAATATTCCAAGGTGTCAAAACGGTAGCTTTCAATTTCGATGGCATTGTGATCGGCCAGACTGATGCGCGGCTGCCCGAAATCCAGGCGAGGAAGAAGGTAGTAGTCCATGGGCGCATCGTTGGTATGGTTCAGCCGCACGGCCACCGTGATGTCAGGCGCCAGGCTGGTGTCAAAGCGCACCTTCCAGCGGTTGCGCCCGTTGTCATGGGTTTGGCAGCGCGCCAGCACCAGGGACGCTGTGAATTCCCTGTTGACCAGTAGCAGGTCTGTGGCGGGATCTCTTTCAATAGTGCCACCCAACTCGCCGATGGCTTGTTCTGTCTGCGCGACGATTTGTGGGTGTAGTCGTCGCAGGAACTGATTGGCTTCCAGGTACCGGTAATCCCGATCGGGTGTGAACCCCACTGTCTGGTAGGCGCGAATCAGGCTTCCGAATTTGTGGATGTAGGCCGAGGAGGAGGGCATTCCCTCGGTTTCGTCAATGATCAGTCCCGACAGATACCCCCGGTGTTCATAGAGATTGCGCAGCTTTTCGATCAACTCTTCCATGCTGTAGCGGTGCGTGCGTCCGCGAATGATCCCTTGTGCCATGTAGAACGTTTCTGGCGGCACGATGGCTGCGAAGGCACCTTCCTTTCTGACCCACTTGTCCGGCTGATTGACGGTGCGCAGCATCTTGAGCTTGAACGAGACGCGGTTGAACACGTTGTTGCCGATGTACTTTTCGTTGGTCAACACCTCGTGTACCGTGGCACGTGTCCAGTTGCGACCCAGGTCGCTGCAGATGCCTTGCTCGTTGAGACGGGCTGCAATTTCAGACTCGGACAAACCATCCTCTGTGAACCAGCGATAGATCTGGAGCACGTTTTGAACCTCGACGTCAGGCCCCGGCATCAAGATGACACGGTCGGTTTGTAGGCTTTTGTGCTCCCCGCGCGCCAGTTCTGCCTTCACAGATCCAGACTGGTCCAGTAGCACGCGCCGCAGTCCATAACCGGCAGGGCCGCCCTGGCGGTAGCCCAGTTCGATGAGTCGACACTGACCGGCAAACACCTTGACCGAGAGTTCCCGGCTGTATTCACCGGCCATGGCGCGCTTGACGCCTTTGACGATCGTGGAAACCGGGGACCCGTCGTTGTCGAATTGTTCAGCGACGTACCGGACGTGAACGCCTTTGCGCTTGAGAAGGTGTTCGTAGTACGCCGCTTCGTCAGGGTCCTGAAACCGTCCCCAGCGGCTGACGTCGTACACCAAGACTAATTTGAAGTCGATGGCCCCGGCGTCCACGTCTCCGAGTAGCTGCTGCAGGGATTTGCGCCCGCCGATGTTCAGACCGCTTTTGCCATCATCGGCGTAGGTGCGAACAATTTCAATGCCTTGAACGCGGGCGTACTCGCGGATTTTGTCGGCCTGGTTTTCGGTGGAGTACTGCTGGTGCTCCGTTGACATGCGCACGTATTCAGCGGCGCGAATGCGTTTGGACGGTTCTGGCTGATCTTCTGTGACCTCATTGTTTTGCATAGCACCCAATCGTTCAACGTTTGTAATGGGGGCTCTCGAGCCTGCGTTTCACTACGCCGCAAGCCATGGTGCTGACGGTTGTCAGCGCCGACGTACCGGTGAAGCGGTTGCCATGCAGGTGTTCGGGAGCCTATTTGGACGCAACGGTAATGCCAGCGGGTCAATTCGTCGAACGAGTTATATCTTTGCACTCGTTCTCTTTGCACGGGCACTCCGTGCATACGAGGGAGATTTCAGCAATCCACTCGTCGCTCTTAGCAGCGCCCAAGTTGGGGATGAACTGGATTCGGTACAACCCAGACAGCGGAGCCGAAATTATTTCGGAATTGGTGAGCTGCTTTTTTCTGGCATCTTTTCCGTTACTCCGGTAGTTGCGCCAATAATCCGGATTGCGATCCAGCCAAGCTCTTTGGGCGCGGGCTTTGTTGTCGAGGTATACCTCTCCGGTGCGTGGCCGGGTTTGCCGCCAGCGTTTGCGCCGTTCTGCCTGGCAGGTCGGTGTGGAGCAGTAGGTTTGTTTTTTGACCCGTGGGTCAGGCTGGAAGGACTGGCCGCAGCAGGCGCAGACTATTGGGTGCATCAGATTTCTCCATACGAAATTCGTATGGGAACCGCCAAATTACTTGATGCTGGGCGCGGTGGCGCCTTTCGTTGCCGTGGATGTTGTGCTCAGCGCAAGGCGTTGAGCATTTTTTCGGCTTCTGGCCAGGGCAAACGGCGCTTGCCAAGCTTCATTCTGTCGAGGGCCTTGAAGGCGTCGTCGACCGTCAGCAACTGGTTTTCAATCATGGCGCACAACAGCCCAATGGTGCCCATGACGTTGACCTGCTTCTCGACTTTTTGCCACCAGAGGCAATCAAGTCAGCAGTGGTTTTCACTGGCAGCGCAGAGTTCAAGACCGATATGCCCTCCGGCGTTTACACGCTTTCAGGACTCATTGATCACCTGAAGTCAGCCACTGAAGAAGTCATGTCCCTGAATCGAGTTCATTTCTGCGTCGGTCGTTTGGAGACAGCTCGACTTGCCATTACCGGGCAGACGGATGTCGAGCATGTGAAAAGCTTGCAACGCAAGCATGGTCGTCCGAGGTAGTCCCCTCATTTCCGCACAAACAAGTTACGCCCACAGGCTTGATCCCTAGGATTTGACGTGAACTTGAGAGACGGCTCTCAAGAAGCTTTCAGGGGATTCGTATGGAAAAACTGGTGCTCGATGAGCACGATCTGTCTGCGCGTTGGGGTGTGAATGTCAAAACGCTAAAGCGTTGGCGAAACGAAGGGCGCGGACCGCGTTACATAAAAATTGGAAGATCCGTCACCTATCTTCCGAAAGACATTGAACACTTCGAGACCCATGCTCTATACATAAAGGGCAGTAGTGCTGGCGCTGTTGAGCCTTTGTCGCTGGGCACGACTACCCCAGTGCATAGCCGCGCGGTGATTCCGGCTGGTCCTTAGTCTCCCCAGCAAGAAATCGTTGACTTGATGGCCACAGCGTTGTTGCGTTTGCGCGCAGCTGGACCGCCACCCAGTCATCCATCACAAACTCCCACTGTCAATGAAGTTGGCAGAGAGGTGCTTGAACGTCGTCGGTTTGGCGTGCGTGTGTTGAGCCGAATGACGGATGAGGGTTGACGGGGGAAAACCGAGGCGTGTGCGTAAATGAGGGTAGTGGCTACCAAGCGCCACGAACCTCTCATGAGCTGCAAACTGAGCTACTGACCTCACATGAGTGCGGGATGAGGGTTCGTGGTGATGGGGAACTTGACCACCACTTAAGAACCGTAAGTACGCAAGTACTTGCGGTTTTTTACTTTGGGGTGAGCGTGAGTTCAATGTGCACCACGCTGCCAGCCACCCAGCAGCCACGTTGGCCCACGTTGCCAAATGAAGGCGAGATCCAAGCCCCAAGTCCAGCCTAGGCTGCTGCCAGCATGGGCCATGGTCAACCCACCCCTGTTGCAGCTCAGAGATGGCGAACTGGTGCTGTACCGCAGAAGTCGCAGTCTGCTTTATCAATGCCGCTACAAACTGGCTGACGGCACTTGGCACAGGGTCAGCACCCGCAAGGCCAGCCTTGAACTTGCCATTGCCGTGGCTTGCGACATGTATGACCAAGCTAGGTACAGACAACGTCTCGGCTTAGCACACAGGGCACACTCGTTTGCACAAATTGCCAGCCTCACACTGGCAGACCTTAGGCGGGAGATAGATGCCCGCAAGACCAAGAGCAGTCTCAATGACTACGCCAGCATCATCGAGCGGTACTTCATCCCCTACTTCGGGGACCGAATGCTGGAGCAGCTGAGCCATGCGGATGTGCATGAGTTTGAAAGCTGGCGCGACAGGCAGATGGCACGTCAGCCCAAGACCAGCACACTCAACAACTTCACCAGTGCTTGGAACCGTGTGATTGCCACAGCTGTTGACCGTGGCTTCCTCAGCGAGCGGGTGCCGGTGCCCAAGCTCACCAGCCGTGGATTAAAGAGCCGTACAAGGCCAGCCTTTACCGAGCTGGAAATCGAGCAACTACTTGCCTATATGCAGAGCTGGCAA
>Ga0228701_1000658_pt1 | contig 26922 bp, 24 predicted proteins | sample McNCre117_Aug_MG_2_FD_178017 | JGI IMG/M metagenome (GOLD analysis project Ga0228701, IMG submission 178017) | Freshwater microbial communities from McNutts Creek, Athens, Georgia, United States - 11-17_Aug_MG | ecosystem: Environmental > Aquatic > Freshwater > Creek | place: USA: Georgia... | reverse complement strand
ACACGGTGAACCGATTTGTCCGCGAACGTCTGGTGCCTGCCGAAGCCCTGGTGGCCGAGACCGACGAGATCCCAGACGACATCGTGCAAGAGATGAAAGACATGGGCCTGTTCGGCCTGACCGTGCCGGAGTCTTATGGCGGTCTGGAACTCACCATGGAAGAAGAGGTCATGGTCATGCTGGCCATGGGGCAAACCTCGCCGTGCTTTCGCTCACTGTTTGGCACCACCGTGGGCATTGGCTCGCAAGGCATTTTGTTTGATGGCACGCCCGAGCAAAAAGCCAAGTACCTGCCCAAGCTGGCCACGGGCGAATTGATTGCCTCGTTTGCCTTGACCGAGCCCGATGCCGGCTCTGACGCCGCCTCGCTGCGTACCACCGCCATTCGCGGCACGGATGCGCAGGGCGACCACTACATCGTCAACGGCACCAAGCGTTACATCACCAACTCGCCGCATGCGGGCATCTTCACCTTGATGGCACGCACCAACCCTGCCGACAAAGGCGCGGGCGGTGTGTCGGCTTTCATCGTGGAGGCCAACACGCCAGGCATCACGATTGGCAAGGTCGACAAAAAAATGGGCCAACGTGGCGCTCACACCGCCGACGTGATTTTTGAAAACTGCCGCGTGCCCGCCAGCCAATTGATTGGCGGCAAGGAAGGCCAAGGCTTTAAAACCGCGATGAAGGTGCTGGAGAAAGGACGCATCCACATTGCCGCGATTTGTGTGGGCGTGGCCGAACGCATGCAGCGCGATGCCTTGAACTATGCCATCGACCGCAAGCAATTTGGCCAATCCATCGCTGAATTTCAATTGGTACAAGCCATGTTGGCTGACAGCCAAGCTGAAATTTATGCTGCACGTTGCATGGTGATTGATGCGGCACGCAAGCGCGATGAGGGTTTGCCTGTGGCCACCGAGGCTTCGTGCTGCAAACTGTTTGCTTCCGAGATGTGTGGTCGCGTGGCCGACCGTGCCGTGCAAATTTTTGGTGGCGCAGGTTACTTGAGCGAATACGGCATTGAGCGTTTTTACCGCGATGTGCGCTTGTTCCGTTTGTACGAAGGCACCAGCCAGATTCAACAGATTGTGATCGCACGCAACCTCGTGCGCGAAGCCACACGTTGAGCGTCTGTGGACGCTCAAATTAAAAGGAGATAACCATGACAACTTCCCTTTCACGCCGTGCCTTGGTGGCCGCTGTTGCGTTGAGCGCTTTGAGCCTTTGGGCACCTGTTGGGGCGCAAACCGCATTCCCCAGCCAGCCCATCAAAGTGATCGTGCCTTACCCTGCGGGCGGTGCGACCGATGCCTTGGCGCGCATGATGGCGCAAAAGTTAGGCGAAGCTTGGAACACCTCGGTGTTGGTGGAAAACAAACCCGGCGCAGGTGGCACGATTGGCAACAACGCAGTGGCCAAAGCTGCGCCCGATGGGTACACGATTTTGATGGCCATCACCGCCATCATCCAGCAACCGCCGCTGATGAGCTTGCCCTACGACCCACTGAAAGACTTTGCGCCGGTGGTGCAAATCGCCAAAAGCCCGAGCATGTTTGTGGTGCCGCCCAGCTCACCGGCCACCAATCTGAAAGACTTCATTGCCTTGGTCAAAGCCAACCCAGGCAAGTACAACTACGGCACTTATGGTGCAGGTACCTCGTCGCACATTCAAGGCTCGTTGCTGAACTTGCAAGGCAAGCTCGACATGGTGCATGTGCCGTTTCAAGGCGCAGCGCCCTTGGTCAACAACATGGTGGGCGGGCAGCTGACCTCGGCCTTCATTGACTCGGCCTCTGCGCGTGCCCACCTCAAATCGTTCAAGCCCTTGGCGGTGACGGGCACACAGCGCATGGCAGCGCTGCCCGATGTGCCAACCTTCAAAGAGTTGGGTTTTCATTCGTACGAGCCCCTGGGTTGGTTTGGCATGCTGCTGCCTGCCAATACGCCAGCGGCCATCGTGGCCAAGTACTCGGAAGAAGCCAACCGCATCTTGCGCCAACCCGATGTGGTGGCGCGCATCGAAGGCTTTGGCCTGGGTGTGGGTGGCGGTAAGCCTGAGGAGTTTGCGCAGGTGATGAAGTCGGACGCGCAGGTCTACGCCACCATCATCAAAGAAGCCAACATCAAGCTCAACCAGTAATTCAGACATCACGCCCATTCCTACCAGGAGACACACATGCGTCACATCACACCATGGGGCCAGCAGCGCCGCCAACAGCTTTCACGTTGGGTTCTGACGGGCTTGTTGCTTGCGCCCTTGGCCGCACTGGCACAACCTGCCGGACAAACCGTGCGCTTGGTGGTGGGTTATGCGCCCGGTGGTCCGGTGGATGCTGCGGCCCGTTTGTTTGCACCCGCGCTGGCACGCGAGTTGGGTCAAACCGTGGTGGTGGAAAACAAACCTGGTGCCGGTGGGGCCATGGGTGGCGACATGGTGGCCAAAGCCGCACCCAATGGCTTGCTGCTGTTCTTTGCGGCCAGCCCCACCATGACCATCAGCCCACACATTTTGAAAGCCATGGCGTTTGACACTGCCAAAGATGTGACGCCGATTGCGCCGTTGGTGAGCTACACCAATGTGCTGGTGGTCAACAAAGACCAACCCTTCAAAACCGTGCCTGAACTCGTGGCCTATGCCAAAGCCAATCCCGGCAAAGTCGCTTATGGCTCGGCAGGCATGGGCGCTTCTAACCATTTGAGTGGCGAGTTGTTTGCGTTGCGCACAGGCACCACGCTCAACCATGTGCCTTACAAAGGCAACGCACCGGCCATGACCGATGTGATCGGAGGGCAGATCAACATGATGTTTGACATCATTGGCAGCGCTCGCAACTACGTGGCCTCGAACCGCGTGCGCGCGGTGGCCGTGACCTCGCGTGAGCGCAACGCCTCCATGCCCGATGTGCCCAGCATGCGCGAGGTGGGTATTGCTGACTATGACGTGGGCGGTTGGTACGCCTTGTATGGCCCGGCCAAAATGCCCGCCGATGTGGTGGCGCGTTTGAACGAAGCCACCCGCAAAGCCTTGGCGGGCGATGAGTTGAAAAACAAACTCATTGAGCAGGGCTACGACATTTGGACCGGATCACCCCAGTTGGTGTCCGAGCGCGCTGCGCGTGAGCTGGCCCTGTGGGGCACGGTGACCAAAGGCATTCAGGTGCAATGAACCCCATGACATTTCGCTACATCCACGAGCTGTTTGATGCGCGCCTGAGCCAAGCACCGACGCAAGAATTTTTATACACCCACCACGCCACGCTGACGCTGGCCGATGTGGGGGCGCTGGTGGACACGCTGGTGCGCGAGCTGCAAGCCGATGGGGTGCAGCCAGGCGACCGGGTGCTCATCGTGGCCGAGAACTGCCCCGAGCATGTGGCCTTGATTTTGGCCTGCAGCCGTGTGGGCGCTTGGTCCTGCGGCGTGAACGCGCGCATGTCACGCGGCGAGGTGCAGGCCTTCATCGACAAAGCCGATCCACGCGTGGTGTATTTCACCCAAGGTGTGTCAGAGGCCGCACGGGCCCATGCACACCATGCGCAAGCGCGTAGCTCGGTGTTGACCGGGCTGGCCCGCAGCGCCGTGCGCACCGAAGCGGTGGCAGAGCAGGGCGAGTTGGCCTCGCGGGTGGCGGCCATCATCTTCACCTCGGGCACCACGGGCACACCCAAGGGCGTGCTGGTGTCGCACCAGGGCTTGTTGCAGTTTGGCCGGATCTCGACCGAGTCGCGCCAACTCACGGCAACAGATCGCTCGTATGCCTATGTGCCCATGACGCATATTTTTGGCTTGGGCACCGTGCTGATGGCGTCGCTGTATGCCAGCGCCCGTCTGGTGATGCGCAGCGCGTTTGATCCGGCCGATGCGTTCGAAGCACTGGCCACCCAAGGTGTGACGCAGCTGCAAGGCCCACCTGCCATGTTCACGCGATTGTTGGCCTGGTTAGACAGCCAAGGCATTGAACACCCTGTGTGTCCCGATTTGCGCTACGTCTACACCGGCGCTGCGCCCTTGGACCTCACCCTCAAACGCGCGGTGGAACAACGCTTTGAGAAACCTTTACACCACGGCTATGGCTTGTCCGAATACGCGGGTGCCTTGTGCTTGGGGCGCTTGGGTGTGGCGCGCGACGACACCTCGGCGGGTTACTTGGTGGAAGGGGCCGAGCTGCGCATCATGGACCCGCAAGGCCAGCCTGTACCTCAGGGTGAACGCGGTGAAATTTGGATGCGTGGCGTGGGCTTGATGCCGGGCTATTTCCGCGATGCCGCGGCTACCGCGCAGGTCATGCGCCCAGGCGGTTGGTATGCCAGTGGTGACTTGGGATACCTTGATGCAGGCGGCTCGCTGTTTGTGGTGGGGCGCTTGAAAGAGATGATCATCCGCTCGGGCTTCAATGTGTATCCGGGCGAGGTGGAATCGGTGTTGTGCCACTTTCCAGGGGTACAGCGCGCGGCAGTGGTGGGGCGCCCCGTGGCCGATGGCAATGAAGAAATTTTGGCCTTCATCGAAACCGAAGACCATGCGCCGATCGATATGGACGCCTTGCATGCTCATGTGGCTGACAATTTGGCGCCTTACAAGCGCCCGGCCTACATCCGTGTGATTGAGTCGTTTCCGATGACGCTCAGTGGCAAAGTACTCAAGCGGGAGTTGGTCGCTTCATTCGACGCCTGAATTGCGTGTACGCGCACTGTTTTGCGGCTTGAGGGCTCAAGTTTTGGCTGCCAACGCCGATACCCTCCACAAGTCAGCTTTATCTTTGATCTCACCATGCGTTCACGCCGTTTCTCTGTTGTTGCTCTTGTGCTTGCCAGCCTATTGGCATGGGCCGGTCCAGCTGCGGCCGAATGGAGCGAGTTGCTGAAAGACGAAGAAGTGTCGTATTACTTCGACAAAGAAGCGGTGATGCCCGTGCATGTGTCCCGCTATGCTTGGATCTTGACTGATTTGACGAAAGACGACAAAACCCCGAATGGCGAGACCTACAAGTCGATGATGATGCGCGTGCGCATGTACTGTAAGACCGACATGGTGGTGCGCTTGTCGGTAAGCTACTTCAACAAGTCCATGGGCAAGGGCAAAGAGGTGGGGGCCGATGACATTCAGGAGTGGCGCAACCGCGAAGCGCCAATTCGCCCCAACACCTATTTGGCGGCGTTGAAAAAAGAGGTCTGTGCCGCCAAGGCCGCTGCAGGGTAAGCGCTGTACCCCCAAGCCGCACCGTTGACCGGGGCGGCTTTTTAACTTGTAAGTGATCCCTTGCCACAGACCTGCATCTAGCCATGACGATGCGGGCATGGGTTCTTTCATCACCTCCTGGTCCCTGGGCTGGATCGCTGGCACGGCGTGGCAGCTGCAGCAAGTGCAGCTGTGGGCGTCATCGACTTATGCGGGGCTGGGCCTGTGTGCGCTCTGTCTGTTGGCTTGGTGCGCACACGTGCGCCATCAGGTGCCCGTGCGTATGCGCTGGTGGGTGTGGTGTACGGCGGCGGCGTGCTTGGCGTTTGCACAGACGGGCTGGCGTGCCTGCGGGTATTCGGCGCAAGCCTTGAACCCTGCGCTCGAGGGCCAAACCTTGACCGTGGAGGGGGTGGTGTCGCACATGCCGCAGCGCATGGACGACAGCGTGCGTTTTCGCTTCGATGTGTCGGTGGCTTGGGGGCCAACGGGGAATCCGGTGTTTTTGCCGCCTCGTGTTTTGCTCGGCTGGTACGGATCCCAAGCGGGTGGCGAGGCGCGTGCGCTGCCTGCCGATGTGCGTGCGGGGGAGCGTTGGCGTTTTCAAGTAAGGCTTAAAGCGCCGCATGGTCACATCAACCCGCACGGCTTTGACTATGAGCTGTGGCTGTGGGAGCAAGGCCTGCAAGCCACGGGCTATGTGCGTACCTCGGCCAAAGACATGGCCCCTCAGCGGCTGGGTGCTACCTGGGGGCATCCGGTCGAGCGCATGCGACAGGCCACCCGTGAGGCGATTGATGCGCAGGTGGCCGACCGCGCCAGCGCCGGGATGGTGGCTGCGCTGCTGATAGGGGACCAGGCTGCCATCGAACGTGCCAACTGGGATGTGTTTCGCGCGACCGGTGTGGCGCATTTGATGGCGATTTCGGGTTTGCACATCACAGGGCTGGCGTGGCTGGCGGCCTGGTGCATGGGCTGGGTGTGGCGCTACAGCGCGGTGTGGTGGACGAGCGTGCGCCCAGTGAGTTTGTGGATGCCTGCGCCTTTGGCGGCCCATGGGTTCGGCCTGACGGTGGCGGTAGGCTACGCGCTGTTCACCGGTTGGGGTGTGCCTGCGCAACGCACGGTGTGGATGTTGGCGCTGGTCACGGGGTTGACCGCTTATGGCAAGCGCTGGCCCTGGCCCCAGGTCTGGTTGTGTGTGTGCATGGTGGTGTTGGCCCTGGATCCGTGGGCACTGTTGCAAGCCGGTTTTTGGTTGAGCTTTGTGGCGGTGGGCATTTTGTTTGCCTCGGGCACGCAGGTGTCCGAGGTGCAAGCGCTCAAGGAGAACAAGCCGCTGCGGACTGGGTGGCGCGGTGTGTTGCCGGTGCTATGGCGTGCGGCGCAAAGCATGGGCCGTGAGCAGTGGTTGATGAGTGTGTGTCTGTCGCCGTTGAGCTTGCTGCTGTTTCACCAGGTGTCCGTGGTGGGTCTCGCTGCCAATCTAGTGGCCGTGCCTTGGGTGACGCTGCTTGTCACCCCCTTGTGTTTGCTGGGGGTGTTGTGGCCACCGCTTTGGGGCTGGGCGGCAGATGCTTTGCATGTGTTGGTGCTGCTGTTGCAGGTCATGGCCACGGTGTCGTGGGCCCAATGGTCGGCATCGGCCCCGCCTGGTTGGGCCGCAGGGGCTGCTTTGCTGGGCATGCTGACCTGGGCTTTGCAGGCACCGCTGTGGTTGCGCCTGTATGGCGTGGTGTTGGTCTTGCCAGCCTTGAGTTGGCAGCCCACCCGGCCGTCGCACGGGCAGTTCGAGTTGCTCAGCGCTGACATGGGGCAGGGCCATGCCGTGTTGGTGCGCACGGCCCATCATGCCTTGCTGTATGACACCGGGCCGCGCTATTCGGCCGAAACCGATGCTGGCCAGCGCGTGCTGGTGCCTTTGCTGCGCGCATGGAGCGAGCGTTTGGACCGGGTGGTCATCAGCCACCAAGACAGCGACCACAGCGGTGGCGCTGCGGCCGTGCTCGCCATGCAGGGGCAAGCCGAGGTGTTGACCTCAATGCCTGCTGAACATCGTTTACAAACCATGCGCCCCATGCAGCGCTGCGAACACGGGCAATCATGGACTTGGGATGGGGTGCGCTTCACCGTGCTGCACCCCCACGCGCAAGATTACGAGAAAAAGGCCAAGCCCAACGCGCTGAGTTGTGTGCTGCGCATCACCACGCCGCAATCAGTGTCTGCCTTGTTGGTGGGCGATATTGAGGCCGCGCAAGAGCGTGCCTTGATTCGCAGCGGTGAGCCGTTGGATGCGCACTGGTTGTTGGTGCCGCATCATGGCAGTGCGACCTCGTCAACGACGGAGTTTTTGCGGGCGGTACACCCTCGCGTGGCGGTGGTTCAAGCGGGTTATCGCAACCGCTTTGGTCATCCACGCGCCGATGTGATGGCGCGCTATGCCGAGCTGGGGGTGCAAGTGGTTCAAACCACCCGTTGTGGTGCATCAACTTGGCAAAGCGATCAGCCCGAAACGGTGCATTGCGAACGGGAAACGCAGCAACGCTATTGGCACCATCGCTTGTGATCGGGTCGATACACCGTGTTGCTGCATCAACGCTTTGTAGCTTAAGCAAACACTACATTCACTCGCCCGAGGGCTACGCGCGCTTTGGTTTGAGAGCGACGCTTTGCGGGTTTCACCACAATGTCTATGTCTCGCCCCAATCGAGCCAAACAGTCCAGCATCTTTGTTTCGCTGATGCCTCGGAACTGGCCGCGCATCATCAACGAAACTTTAGGCTGAGGCATACCCAGCAACTCGGCGGCTTGTTGTTGAGTGAGGTTTTGTTGTTTCAAAATATCACTGATCTTGCTGGCTAGTTTGGCTTTGATCAGCATATCTTGGGCGTTTGACATACCCAGGTCTGCGTAGACATTGCCACCGCTGGATTCGATGGTGTGATTGCTCATGGTGCTTCCTTTGCCATTCATTTGCCTGCATGCGAGAGAGCGGTTTTCATGCGATCTTTGACCAAATCCATGTGCGGTTTCGGTGTTGCAATACCCGTGTTTGACTTCTTCTGGAAGCAATGCAACACATATACCGCGCCTGCAATCTTGACGGTGTAGACCGCTCGAAAAGTGCTGCCAGCTTCGCTTTCAACGACTTCTAGAACGCCTGCTGAACCAAAACCTTTCAAGGGTTTGGCTTGGTCGTGCTTCGTACCTAGTTGAGCAAGAAAGAGCGCGTAGCCAAATGTGTCTTGCACATCCTCAGGCATGTTTGCCAAATCTTTTTTGGCAGAGCCAACCCAAAACAAGGGTTTGATGTCTACATTTGAATTTGGCATATTTTATATCCAAATGGGTTTAAATAGTGGCTTCGATGTCGAAGTCATTTGCAAGTTAAACCAGCTTGCATTCACATGGCGTATGCCCCAATAGAAAAGGGCGTATGCGAAAACCGCATACGCCCTTTGTTGGTGTGGCGCGGAGAGTTTTAACCGCCGCGACGCATCATGTCGAAGAACTCGACGTTGGACTTGGTGGCTTTCATGCTCTTCAAAACCATTTCCATGGATTCGATTTCGTCCATGTTGTACATGAACTGACGCAGGATGCGGGTCTTGGACAAGATCTCGGGTGGCAACAACAACTCTTCACGGCGTGTGCCGCTGCGGTTGAGTTGAATGGCGGGGAACACGCGCTTTTCGTACAAGCGGCGATCGAGGTGAATTTCGCAGTTGCCTGTGCCTTTGAATTCTTCAAAGATCACTTCGTCCATGCGGCTGCCTGTGTCGACCAAGGCAGTTGCGATGATGGTGAGTGAGCCACCTTCTTCCACTTTGCGGGCCGCACCAAAGAAACGCTTGGGGCGTTGCAGAGCGTTGGAGTCCACACCACCGGTCAACACCTTGCCCGATGATGGCACGACGTTGTTGTAAGCGCGGGCGAGGCGGGTGATGGAGTCAAGCAAGATGACCACATCTTTTTTCAGTTCCACCAAACGCTTGGCGCGTTCAATCACCATTTCAGCCACGTGCACATGGCGTGCGGCGGGTTCGTCAAAGGTGGAGGCAATCACTTCGGCTTTGACCGAACGCTGCATTTCGGTCACTTCTTCTGGGCGCTCATCCACCAGCAAAACCATCATGTGGGCATCGGGATAGTTGGCCGAGATGGCGTGGGCGATGTGCTGCATCATCACGGTCTTACCACTCTTGGGTGGCGCAACCAGCAAGGCGCGTTGGCCTTTGCCGATGGGGGCAATGATGTCGATGATGCGGCCGGTGATGTTTTCCTCACCCTTGATCTCGCGTTCGAGCTTCATCTGCTCGCGAGGGAACAGAGGGGTCAAGTTCTCGAACATGACCTTGTGTTTGTTGTTCTCGGGCAGGTCGTCGTTGACCTTGTCGAGCTTGGTCAGTGCGAAGTAGCGCTCGCCGTCTTTGGGGATGCGCACTTCGCCTTCGATCATGTCACCGGTGTGCAGGTTGAAGCGGCGCACTTGGCTGGGGCTGATGTAGATGTCGTCGGTCGAGGCGGTGTAGCTGGTGTCGGGGCTGCGCAAGAAACCAAAGCCGTCGGGCAAGATTTCGAGCACACCGTCTGCAAACACTTGTTCGCCCGCTTTGGCGCGTTTTTTGATGATGGCGAACATCAGCTCTTGCTTGCGCATGCGGCCGGTGTTTTCGATTTCGAGTTCTTCGGCTTGTTTCAGCACTTCAGACACATGCAGTGCCTTGAGTTCATTCAGGTGCATAGAGGACTCCAAAAAGGGAGTTCGTTAAAAAATGGGGGGGAGGTCGTGAGCGAGGCGTGAAGTGCCTCTGGACCGGAATTCAAGCCCTAGCAGGGAACCGACAGCCTCATGGGCAGTTGGTGAATTCGGATTTGATTATGACAGGAAAAAAGCCCGCCGATTGAAAATCGAGCGGGCTTGCGTGGGTTGGTGCCTGATTTAGGCCAGTTGTTGGTCAATAAAGGCCGTCAATTGCGCCTTGCTCATGGCGCCGACTTTGGTGGCCGCGAGTTGACCACCCTTGAACAACATGAGGGTCGGAATGCCGCGAATGCCAAATTTGGCGGGGATGTCGCGGTTTTCGTCCACATTCATCTTGGCAATTTGCAGCTTGCCTGCGTAAGCGGCAGAGACTTCGTCCAAGATGGGGGCGATCATTTTGCAAGGACCACACCATTCGGCCCAGTAATCGACCAAGACAGGCTTGTCTGCTTGCAGGACGTCCGCTTCAAAGGTTGTATCGGTGATGTGTTTGATCAGATCGCTTGCCATGGGTATTTCCTCTCTGAGTTGGCTGATACAGCTACAGTTGGGGCATTGTGGCAGAAACCAAGTACCCCCATGAAAACGCTCACCATTGATGTTGTCTCCGATGTTGTTTGTCCCTGGTGCTATGTCGGCAAGCGCCGCCTAGAGGGCGCTTTGGCGCTGTTGGCCGAAGCCCACCCCGAGGTTACGCCCCATGTGCGTTGGCACACCTTCCAACTCAATCCCGACATGCCCCCCGAGGGAATTGACCGCGAGGTGTATGTGATGAGCAAGTTTGGCGATCGCGCAGACAGCATTTACGACCGGGTCAAAGGTGTGGGCGCTGAGGTGGGCATTGCGTTTGAGTTTGACCGCATTGCACGCCAGCCCAACACGGTGGTGGCCCACAGCTTGATTGCCGTGGCCGAGCCCGGCGAGGCCCAAGACCGCATGGTGGAAGCCTTGTTCAAGGCATATTTCATTGAAGGCCGCGACTTGACCCAAGCGGAGGACCTGCTGGAGATTGCTGAGTCTGCGGGCATGGGGCGTGAGGAAGCGCTCGGACATTTGGAAAATTCGGCCCTGCACAGCCAAACCATTGACAGCGACACGGCAGCACGCGAGATGGGCATCAGTGGCGTGCCGTTTTTCATCATGAACCGCAAGGTCGGTGTGTCAGGTGCGCATGAGAGCGAGAGCTTGCTGCAAGCCATGCGCGAGGCGATGCAAGACTAATTGTTGGCCGCATTGGGGCGGTAGATCACAAAATAAACCAAGCCCACCAGCACACTGCCGCCGATCAGATTACCCAAGATCACAGGCACTAGATTGCCCCACATGCCACCCCAGGTGATCACCGCGCTGCCAGCGGTGGAGGGGTCAAAATATTGAATCAGCAGAGCCAGTTGCATGAAGTACATATTGGCAATGCTGTGCTCAAAACCTGCAGCCACAAACGCGGTGATGGGAAAGACGATGGCAATCGCTTTGTCAATCACGCTGCGTCCGGCCATGGCCATCCACACGGCCATGCAGACCAAGACATTGCACAACACACCTCTGAAAAACGCTTCGTGCCAAACCAGGTTCTGTTTGGCTGTTGCAATCCGCAGCACGGTCTGGCCAATGCCACCACCATTCATGTGCGTGTGCCCACTGAAGTAAACCAACACAGCCAAGACCCCTGCGCCCACGAAGTTGGCGGCGCAGACCCACAACCAATTGCGCAATACCTCGGAGGTGGTGATTTTTTGATCGGCCCAGGCCATGGCGAGCAAGTTGTTGCCGGTGAACAGTTCGGCCCCTGCAATCACCACCAACAAAAGCCCCAGACAAAACACCAAACCACCGAGCAACTGGCTGACGGAAAAGCTCAACATCGGGTCTGATTTAACGATCACAAACAACATGCCGCCCAAACCGATGAAGGCACCGGCCAGCATGCCCAGCATGACCAGGGGCAGGGTGGCCATGTGCGCCTTGGTCACGCCCACGGTTTCTACTTTGAGGGCAATTTCTTTGGGGGTGTAGGCGTCGTAGCCAATCAGTTCAGACATGGTCGCTGGGTGTCGGGTGAAGGGTGTATCTAATTTACCTGACTTCTTCAGGGGCTGGCAGAATCCAAGCACCCCTAGCTCTTGGAGTGCAGATGTCTCAAGCCCCGTCTGACATGGTTCGATCCCTGGTGATGCGTGAGTTGGAAGAAGGTGTGCGCCACGACGGTTTGTGGTTGCAAGCCTTGTCTGAGTCCAAACTCGACGCGACCCAAGCCAAGAGCCGCTATATCAGCTTGCGCATGCAAGCCCTGCAAAACAATGTGAAGGGCTTGCTCATTCAGCAAATTCGCGGTGCGGTGAGCAGCGACAGAAAAAAGCGCTTCATTGATTTTGGTCAATAAGGTGAATATGTTTACTTAGGTAAACAACCTGTCGAGGCCAACATAATTGGCACATGACCTCGACGACCCCACACAACAAATCCCCCAACGGCGTGTTGGCATTTCTCTACAAATGGCTGTTTGATCACTCGTTCGACGAGGGGTTACACCGCAGTGTGGAGCGTTCGATTGCGTTCTTGATCATCGTCAGTGTGCTGGCTGTGGTGCTGGAGCATGTGCCACCTTTGTATGACGCCAACGCGGCATGGTTCCATCTGTTTGATGTGGTCACGGTAGCGATCTTCACGGTCGAATACCTGTTGCGCGTGGCCACCGCCAATTTGCACCCCGACTTTGCGGCTTCGCGTTTTCCACGCTTGCGCTATGCCCTGAGTTTTTATGCCTTGATTGACTTCATTGCGATTGCGCCGTTTTACTTTGCGCGTTTCATTGATGTGGATGTTGAAATGCTGCGCGTGTTGCGTTTGATGCGACTCATGCGAATGTTCAAACTCTCGCGCCAGCTGATTCCCGCTTGGCGTGAGTTTCAAGCACTCAATGCAGGGCGCAGCTTTCGCGCCAAAGTCTTTGCCTTGTTAGAGCCCACCGGACACTCAGGCCGCTTGCATGTGTACTTTGACAACTTCATTGTGTTTTGGGTGGCCTTGTCGATCAGCTGTGTGATTTTTGAAACCGTCGAGCCGCTGCATATTTTGTTTGCGCGCGAGTTCTATGTGATTGACTTGCTGGCGTTTTCTATCTTCACCGTGGAATATGCGGCGCGTTTGTATGCCGCCCCAGAAAACCCGGAGTACCAAGGCCTGCGAGCGCCACGTTGGTCACACATTCGGTCGGGTCAGGCCGTCATTGACTTGTTGGCGATTTTGCCGTTCTTACTGGAGAGCTTTTTCAAGCAACACTTGGATTTGCGTTTCTTGCGCGTGTTCCGCTTGATGCGCATGCTCAAGCTCACGCGCTACACATCAGCGATGGACACACTCTACAAAGTGATCAAGCGTGAGTGGCAGATTATTTTTGCGTCGGTGTTTGTGATGATGTTGTTGGTGATCTTGACCGCCAGCTTGGGCTATTTGTTCGAGCATCCCGTGCAGCCGGATAAGTTTGAAAACATCCCGCAATCGATTTACTGGGCCGTCATCACCTTGGCCTCTGTGGGCTACGGCGATATTTCGCCTATCACGCCGATGGGGCGTGCACTCACCGTGGTCTTGGCTTTGGTGGGGATTGGTATTTTTGCCATCCCCGCTGGCTTGCTGGCCTCGGCGTTCACCGACCAATTGCGCATTGACCGTGATGCCTTCAAACAACGCTTAATGCGGGTGTTTGAAGATGGCGCCATGAGCGCGAAAGAGCAAGAGCTGATCACCGCGGAGGCCGAACGCTTACACCTGTCACACGATGAGGTGCAGCGACTCACCGAAGAAGCCCGGGCCGAGTATGACTTTGTGATCAAAGCGGCTGACCAAGAGCTCAAAATCAGTGGCGGGGTGGTGCTCGACGCCAAGGCGCATCCTGACTTGGCGGTAGCGCAGTTCAAACTCTTGGTGGCGCACCTCAGGCTGGTAGCCGATGCGGCAGGTGCTGCGTCTTTGCGTGACGGCTTGAATGCCGCCAACGGCGATGCACGCACCGAGGTAGAAATTCTGTCTTTGTTAGCGCCTAAATCATGACCCTGACGTTCAAACAAAAGCAGGCCTTGGTGATTGTGTTGCTCACCTGCGTGCCTGCCTATTTCATCGCCAATCTGCGCTATGACGCCAACATCGATACGCTTGACTATGCGTTTGAGCGTGAAAAAGATTTGCACCAAAGCACCGACAAACTGCTGCAAAACTGCGAACGCAATGAACAAAAAGAGGCCACCTCCTATGGCGCTGGCCGTGTCATTTGCGATCAAGGTGCGCAAGCCCACGAACGTACCGAGCGCGTGATGGCCGATCTTGAGGCACGCAAAGACCACGCCCGCACGCAGTGGTATCAGACCTTTGTGATTGCTGTGCTGGTGATGAATGCGCTCATTGCCTTGGCGTTTGCATGGCGGCGCTGGGCTCAAAAAGAGCAGGCTGAATAAAAAAACAAGGGGGGGAGGGTGACGGACCTTAGCCCCAGCACTGGCTCGACAGTTAGGGCTGCTCGGTTCCCCGCCTGACCCGGTTGGCTGTTTCCCCATGTGGGAAGGCCCGTCACGCACGATTGTAGGTCACTTAGAATCATTCGCTTATGTCTTACCTCGTGCTCGCCCGCAAATATCGCCCGAAAACCTTCACCGAGATGGTGGGGCAAGAGCACGTGGTGCAAGCCTTGACCAACGCACTCACCACCCAACGTTTGCACCATGCGTATTTGTTCACCGGCACACGTGGCGTGGGTAAAACCACGGTGTCGCGGGTGCTGGCCAAGTCGCTCAACTGCCAGGGCTTAGACGGCAGCGGCGGCATCACGGCCGAGCCCTGTGGTGTGTGTCAAGCCTGTACCGACATCGATGCCGGTCGCTTTGTGGATTACACCGAGTTGGATGCGGCTTCCAACCGTGGCGTCGATGAAGTGCAAAGCTTATTGGAGCAAGCGGTGTATAAACCCGTGCAAGGCCGCTTCAAGGTCTTCATGATTGACGAGGTGCACATGCTCACCAACACCGCGTTCAACGCGATGTTGAAGACGCTCGAAGAGCCGCCCGAATATTTGAAATTTGTGTTGGCCACCACCGATCCCCAAAAAGTACCGGTGACCGTGCTCTCGCGTTGTTTGCAGTTCAACCTGCGCCCCATGGCACCCGAGACCGTGCTGGAACATTTGGGCCATGTGTTGGCGCAAGAGAATATTGCGTCTGAACCTCAGGCCCTGCGCCTGCTGGCCCGTGCCGCACGGGGGTCGATGCGCGACGCGTTGAGCCTGACCGACCAAGCCATTGCCTACGGCGGTGGCCAATTGCAAGAAGCTGCCGTGCGCCAAATGCTGGGCAGTGCCGACCGTTCGCATGTGTTTCGTTTGATTGAGGCGCTCACACACGGTGATGGGCAATCGGTGGTCGAAACCTCAGAAGCCTTGCGTGTGCATGGCCTGAGTGCAGCCGCCACCTTGGAAGACATGTCGATGGTCTTGCAACGCATGGCCGTGTTGCAAGCCGTGCCCAGCATGGCCGAGGCCGATGCGGCCGACCCCGAAGCCGCTGAGTTGGCCCGTTTGGCAGCTCTGATGCCCGCCGATGAAACCCAGCTGCTCTACAGCCTGTGTTTGCATGGCCGTCAAGAGCTGGGGTTGGCTCCCGATGAATACGCGGCCTTGACCATGGTGCTGCTGCGCTTGTTGGCCTTCAAGCCCCAAACCGGCGCGGCATTGGCTGAAAAAAAAACTCTAATTAACGCGCCCCGCACGCAACCCAAACCGCAGCCCGCTCCGCCTCCAGTTGCACAGGCTGTGCCTGCCGCTGTGGTCGCCCCGATGGCTGCGCAGGCCCCCGCTGTTGCTGCGCCGGTGGCACCGCAAGGCCAAGCCTTGCCCGTGCGTGACATGCCCCGACCCAGCAGCTCAGCGCCTTGGGAGGATGAGCTGCACGCTGAGCCAACAGATCATGCCTATGACCATGACTCGGACGCTGCCGTGGTGGCTGTGCCCGTGCGTGAGCAGGTCGACACCGGTGTGAGCGTGGATCGTCAGACTTCGGTCACCGAGGTGCCACAGATTGAAGCCACGCCTGAGGGCGATTTTTGGCATCGCTTGGTGCAACAAATGGCCGCCGCCGAGAGCATCAACGCCTTGGTGCGCGAGTTGGCCCTGCAGTCGCAGTTGGTGGCGCGCGATACCGACACTTGGATGCTGCGCATTGAGCGCGAATCGCTCAACAGCACCATGAGCCGTGAACGCTTGCAAGCCGCATTGGCTGCGGCGGGTCATGCCGTGCGCTTGACGGTCGAAGTCGGCCGGGTGCAAGACAGTCCCGCCAAACGCAATATGGCAGCGGCAGCAGCGCGCCAAGCCGGGGCCGAGGCCATCATCCTCAACGATCCGTATGTGCAGAGTTTGATGCGAGACTACGGCGCGACAATCGTGCCCGGCAGCATCAAGCCTGTGTAATTTTTTCAAGTTTTATAAAAGGGAAATCATGTTCAACAAAGGACAACTCTCCGGTCTGATGAAGCAAGCGCAGGCCATGCAAGAAAACCTCAAAAAAGCACAAGAAGAGCTGGCTTTCGTCGAAGTGACGGGTGAATCAGGTTCCGGTTTGGTCAAAGTCTTGATGACGTGCAAGCATGACGTCAAACGCGTCACCATCGACCCCAGCCTCTTGGCAGATGACAAAGACATGTTGGAAGACCTGGTGGCCGCAGCCTTCAACGACGCCGTGCGCAAAGCCGCTGAGACCAGCGAAGCCAAGATGAGCAAGCTCACGGCCGGCTTGCCCCCTGGCCTGAAACTGCCGTTCTAAATGAGCGATACGTCTGTGCTCGAAGGCCTGATTCAGGCCTTGCGCCGCTTGCCTGGCGTGGGCGTGAAGTCGGCCTCGCGCATGGCGTACCACTTGTTGCAACATGACCGCGAGGGGGCTGAGTTGATTTCTCAGGCCTTGCACCAAGCAGCGGCTCAGGTGCAGCACTGTGAACGCTGCCACACCTTCACCACCCAAACCGTGTGTGACACCTGCTTAGACGAAGGTCGAGACACCACCCGTTTGTGTGTGGTGGAAACACCGGCGGATCAATCGGCTGTCGAGCGCACGGCCGCCTACAAAGGCTTGTACTTTGTGTTGATGGGACGCATCAGTCCATTGGATGGCTATGGCCCCAAAGACATTGGCTTGCAAAAGCTGATCGAACGTGCCAGCGATGGCGTGGTGGGCGAGGTGATTTTGGCTACCAACTTCACGGCTGAGGGCGAGGCCACAGCGCATGTGCTGGGCGAAGCGCTCAAAAAACGGGGGGTGCAAGTGACCCGTTTGGCCCGCGGTGTGCCGGTAGGCAGTGAGTTGGAATATGTGGACCTGGGCACCATTGCCCACGCGCTGGTCGATCGACGCAGCGCATAAACTGCGGCGTTACTTTTTTGCCAAGCGAGTTTCTTGATTCGGTTTTTTGCCGGCGACAGCTTTTTTATCGCTGTTGTGTTTGTCGCCTTTGCTAGCCACTTTGGTGTCTTTGCCGTGCTTGCCTTTGCTGGCTTTGTTTTTCTTGGCAATGGCTTCGGGCGACAAATCCAAGAACCCGTTATCGGCCACGCGTGCTGTGACATCTTCACCGACCTGTGAGGTGCGTGGAATCAGCAGTGCCGATCCGGCCTTGATCAGCATGCGGGGAGGGATGTTGTTGAGCGCCCGAAAATCACCCTCGCTCATGCCCACACGTTTAGCGGCGTCGGCCACTTTCATGGTGGCGGGGGCGACCCACGCGGTCCAAGTGGCCATGCGGCCAGTGGATGATGCTTCGTAATTGCGTTGGAAAACTTCGGCGTTGTCCCAAGGCAGCAAGATGAATGGAATACCGGCCGCCAACAACACGGGGCGATGGGCCGATGGGTTCAGGGCCTTGAAGTCTTCGATCGAGATCTCAGCCAATTTGGCCGCCACGCTCACGTCCATGTCGCGTGGCAATGGCACGCTTTGAAAATAAGGGTGGTTGGGGATACCGGGTAAGACCACACCGTAAGACGGCGGGTTGCCCACAATGTTCTTCATGGCTTGCAATTTGGGCACATACATGCGCGTTTCCATCGGCATGTTCAAGTCAGCATAGGTGGTGGGCAAGCCTGCGCGTTGGTTGCGTGCAATCGCTTTGCCGACATTGCCTTCGCCCCAGTTGTAGGCGGCCAAGGCCAAATGCCAATCGCCAAACATTTTGTACAGGCGTTCCAGGTAGTCCAAGGCGGCGCGGGTGGAGGCTTGGACATCACGTCGGTCGTCGCGAAACGCGTTCTGCTTCAAGTCAAAGCTCTTGCCGGTGGCAGGCATGAACTGCCACATGCCGCTGGCACGTGCACTAGAAACGGCTTGCGGGTTGAAGGCGCTTTCGATGAAGGGCAACAAAGCCAATTCGGTCGGCATCTTGCGACGCTCAAGTTCCTCAACAATATGGAACAGGTATTTGCTCGAGCGTTCGCTCATGCGTTGCAAATAGTCAGGCTTGTTGGCATACCACTGGGTGCGGTCGGTGACCAAATCGCTCTCTAAGTTGGGCATGCTGTAGCCCTTGCGGATGCGTTCCCACAAGTCATTGGGCAAGGCCAAGGGTGTGACCGCGTCGCGGTGTGCGCTGCCTTGATGGATGGGGCTTAGACCTGGCAGGTCGCCATCGGCGGTGTTGGTTGGGTTGAGGTTGGCGCAGCCGCTGAGCAAAACCAGCACGAGGCTGAGGGCACTGATTAAAAATTTCATTTGAAATTGTTCTTCCATTCGCGCAAGGCGGCAAACACAGCCACATCGTTGTCTTGCGTGGCGGGTGCAAGCCCTGCGTGTTGAGCGACCGCACGTCGCACATCCGGGTGTCGGGCCCGTAAAAACGGGTTGATTTGCAATTCGGTGCCCAGGTGCGCGGGCAGGGTGGGTTGCCCTTGGTCGCGAAGCTGTTGGCAGTGCGCCGTATAGGCCTGCAACTCTGCGTTGCGGGGTTCTACGGCGAGAGCGAATCGCAAGTTGGACAGAGTGTACTCGTGGGCGCAGCAGACCCGGGTGTTGGGGGGTAAGGCGGCCAAGCTGTCGAGCGAGGCCAGCATTTGAGCCGGGGTGCCTTCAAAAATGCGTCCGCAACCTCCCGAAAACAAGGTATCACCGCAGAACAACACAGGGCTGTCTGGTGCATCTGGTAACACGTAGGCCACATGGCCGCTGGTGTGGCCGGGCACGTCCAGAACCTGCACGCGTTGGCCCAACAGCTGCAGGGTATCGCCGGCCATGACGGGGGTGAATGGGCCTGGAATGTCTTCGCGCGCCGGGCCCCAGACTTCGGCGCCTGTGGCGGTGCGCAGCGTCTGCACACCACCCACATGATCGGCATGGTGATGGGTGACTAGAATCGCGGCCAACGTCAGTCCTTGCGAGCTCAATGCTTGCAACACGGGTTCTGCATCACCGGGGTCGACCACCACGGCCTGTTGGCCTTGTTGCCACAACCACAGGTAGTTGTCAGAGAACGCGGGCAATGCAATCAGTTTCATGTCATCCACCTCTTTCAAAAACGATAGTTTGCCTGACTGGCTGGCCTCTCCCGCCGGTCAGTACCTGTGCGCGTGGGAGCAAACTTATTTTGACCGTGCGGTGGCCGATGTGTTCGGTTTTCATGCCTTGCAGCTGGGATTTCCCGCGTTAGATGCTTTGCAGGCCAACCGCATCCCATACCGCTGGCTGGCATGCGATGCGCACCCCGAGCCTTGGCCTTTGGGGCGCGAGTTGCTGCTGACCAACTACGAGGCCTTGCCTTTTGCGGATGCCAGCTTGGATTTGCTGGTTTTGCCTCATACCTTGGAATTGAGCTATGACCCGCATGCGACCTTGCGTGAAGTACAGCGTGTGCTGGTGCCAGAAGGGCGGGTGGTGATTTGTGGCTTCAACCCCAACAGCTTGTGGGGCCTGAGCAAAAGCTGCAAACGTGGATTCTCTGAGGTGGGCGATTTCATTGGCCAACGCCGTCTTCGCGATTGGTTGAACCTGTTGAGTTTTGAAGTCGAGTCCACCAGTTTCGGTTGCTATCGGCCTGCTGTGAAAACCGAACGTTGGTTGCAACGGTGGGATTGGATGGACGCAGCGGGCGTGCGCTGGTGGCCGATTTTGGGAGCCGTGTATGGCATGGTGGCCGTCAAACGTGTGCATGGCATGCGACTCATGGCATCACCCTGGAAACGCGCTGCACCGCGGACCGCAGCGGTGGTGACCACCGCGTCGAACACCGCCTCGCGCAGCGCATCAAAAGGAACGGAATGAACACAGTTGAGATTTACACCGATGGTGCGTGCAAAGGCAACCCCGGACCTGGCGGTTGGGGCGCTTTGCTGCGTTCCGCGTCAGGGCAGGAAAAAGAAATTTTTGGCGGCGAGTTGGAGACCACCAACAACCGCATGGAGTTGACCGCAGTCATCGAGGCGCTGCGCATTTTGAAACGTCCTTGCCAAGTCGCGCTCTATTTGGACAGTGAGTATGTGCGCAAGGGCATCACTGAATGGATCCACGGTTGGAAAGCCCGTGGCTGGCGCACGGCTGCCAAGCAACCGGTGAAAAATGCTGAACTTTGGCAGCAGCTCGATGAATTGGTCAACGACGGGGACCATGCCATCGATTGGCATTGGGTCAAAGGGCATGCCGGTCATGTGGACAACGAGCGTGCGGATGGATTAGCTAACCGAGGTGTAGAACTGGTCTTGTCTTCTCGGTGACAGCTTGTGTGAAGCTGTTGTAAACAGTGTTTTTTGGTGCAGGTCGCTGGTACATTGCACGGTGGTCTAAATACAACTCAAAAAGAAATTAGTCATGGCTTCAAAAGTTATTTATTCCGTGGTTGCGGTCGTGGGCATTGTGAGTGCATCGACTTTTGCTTGGTGGTATCAAAACAGCCCCAAATCGACAGAGACAACGCAAGCGACGGGAGGCGTCCCCAGTGGCCCCAAGGCAATTGGTGTCGAAGTGACCCAGGTGCAAAAACTCTTGCTTCGCGACGATGCGGAAGCGGTGGGTACTTTGCGCTCACGTCAAAACGTGATGCTGCGCCCGGAAGTCGCTGGACGCATTTTGTCTTTAGGCTTTGCTGACGGTGCTCGTGTGAGCGCTGGCCAGGTGTTGGTCCAGTTGGACGACACCTTGCAGCGCGCCGAAGTGCAACAGTCATTGGCTCAAGCCTCGGTAGCCCGTGCCAACTACAAACGCAACCAAGACTTGGTGGCGCAAAATTTCATTGCCCAACGTGCCTTGGATGAAAGCGTAGCTGCTTTGCAAGTGGCCGATGCCCAGCTGGGCTTGTCGTGCGCGCGTTTGGAGCGCATGCGCATCGTGGCACCGTTTGGTGGCGTGGTCGGGATTCGCAACATCAACATCGGTGACTACGTCAAAGACGGCGCAGATTTGATCAACTTGGAAGACATTGGCCTGCTCTATGTGGACTACCGCTTGCCAGAGCGCTATCAGTCCAAGGTCCAGCCTGGTCAGGTGGTTGAAATCAAGTTGGATGCCTTGCCTGGTCGTTTGTTCAAGGCCAAAGTCGAAGCCTTAGATCCTTTGATTGATGCGAATGGCCGATCCATTGGCGTGCGTGCCTTGTTGGCCAATGGCCCGGGTGAACTGGTGGCTCCTGCAGGGGGGCGCAAAGCCGTTGCGCCTGCCGCTGCAGCATCGAATGCGGCATCCAGCACCGCTGTGTCCAGCGCACCGACTGCCCCCAAGGCTGCAATTCCGGCCAGTCCTGCGCCCGCCAAATCACGTGTGGTGGGTGGTCATTTGAATTTGCCTTCGCCCCAAAGCTTGGGTTGCCCACCCAGCATGTTCAACCAAGCGCGTGACGCTTCGGGGGGGGCCAGTGGTGGCCCCTTGCGTCCCGGCATGTTTGCGCGTGTGACGGCTGTGTTTGCGACCAAGCCCAATGCCTTGGTGGTGCCTGAAGAAGCCATCGTGCCGCAAGGCGGTAAACAGTTTGTGATTCGTGTGGTGTCCCCTGCAGAGTTGCCAGCCCCTGCCGCTAGCGCAGCGAGTGCACCAGCTTTGCCACCTGGTACAGAGTGGGTGTCACGTCGTGTAGAGGTCAAGCTGGGTATTCGCCGTGCGGGCCAAGTGGAAGTGACAGAGGGCTTGGAAGAGGGCCACGTGGTGGTCATTGCCGGTCAGCAACGTTTGCAAAAAGATGGCTCACCCCTGCGCGTGATTCAGTTGGGACGTGGCGCAGCCAACCCTGCTTCTGCCGCTGCTTCAGGCGCCGAACCCTCGGCCAGTCAAGCCAGTGCCGCTCAAACCGCGGCTAGCCGCTAAATCAAACGCCAAGACGCATCATCATGCAATTGCCTGAGATATCCATTCGCCGCCCGGTGTTCGCCACCGTGCTTTCACTGTTGATTTTGCTCGTGGGCTTTGTGTCGTTCACACGCTTGAACGTGCGCGAATATCCCAAGATTGACAACCCCGTGGTGACGGTGGAAACCAAATACACCGGCGCGTCGAGTGCAGTGGTGGAGTCCCAGGTGACCAAGGTGTTGGAGGACTCGTTGTCTGGCATTGAGGGGGTGGACGTCATCACCTCCATCAGCCGTCAAGAGCAAAGCCAGATCACCATCAACTTTGTGCTCTCGCGCGATGCCGACTCGGCCGCCGCCGATGTGCGTGACAAAGTCAGCCGTGTGCGTCAACGCTTGCCGCAAGGCATTGACGAGCCTGTGATTGCCAAGGTCGAGGCTGATGCCTTCCCAGTGATTTGGTTGTCTTTCAGTGCCGACAACCTGGACGTGTTGCAGCTCACCGACTACGCCAACCGCATTGCCAAACCGATGATGCAAACAGCGCCCGGTGCGTCGGATGTGCGGGTGTATGGCGAGCGTAAATATGCCATGCGGATTTGGCTGGATCCTGATCGTTTGGCCGCTTACAAGCTGACCACACAAGATGTGGAAGATGCCTTGCGTCGCTCCAATGTGGAAGTGCCCGCAGGACGGATTGAAAGCAAGCTGCGTGAGTTCAACGTCACCGCGACGACCGATTTGCAAAAGCCCAATGAATTCAGAGCGGTGGTGATCAAGTCGGTCAACGGCATGCCGGTGCGCATTGGCGATGTGGCACGGGTTGAACAAGGGCCTTTGTCCGAACGCACCTCCACCCGCTTGAACGGCAAAGAGGCCATCACCCTGGGGGTGATTCGCAATGCCACGGCCAACCCGTTAGATTTGAGCGCTGCTGTGCGCGCCATGATCCCCAAGATCAAAGAAAATTTGCCGCCTGGCATTGAGATTGAAATCGCCAACGACAACTCGGTGTTCATTGACCGATCGATCAAGGCTGTGTACCAAACCATTTTGGAAGCAGCTGTTTTGGTGGCTTTGGTGATTTTTGTGTTCTTGCGGACCTTCCGAGCCTCCATCATTCCGTTGGTCACCATTCCTGTGTGTTTGATTGGTACCTTTGCGCTGATGGCCCTGTGTGGCTTCACCGTCAACACCCTCACCATGCTGGCCTTGGTGCTGGCGATTGGTTTGGTGGTGGACGATGCGATCGTGGTGCTAGAAAACATTTACCGCCACATTGAAGAGGGCATGTCGCCGTTTCATGCCGCCATCAAAGGCGCCAAGGAGGTGGGATTTGCAGTGGTGGCGATGACCATGACGCTGGCCGCTGTGTATGCGCCGTTGGCCTTCACACCGGGGCGCACGGGCAAGCTGTTCACCGAGTTTGCGTTGGCCTTGGCGGGCTCGGTGGTGGTGTCTGGCTTTGTGGCCTTGACGCTGACTCCCATGATGTGTTCCATCATGCTCAAGCATGTGAACAACCCTACCTGGTTTGACCGTGGCATGGAGGTACAACTACAGCGCCTGTCCGCTGCGTACGGCCGCTTGCTGAGCTGGACTTTGTCGCGTGGCCGCGTCATGGGCCGTGAGATGTCGCGTCGCTGGTTGGTGGTGGCAGTGATGGTGTTGGCTGCGATGGGCACCTGGACCTTGTTGAAGTCGACCAAGAGCGAATTGGCCCCGTTGGAAGACCGTGGTGTGATTTTGACTGTCATCAACGGCCCAGATGGCGCCACGATGGACTACACCACCCGTTATGCGCAAGCGATTGAACGCATGGCCGACAAGTACACCGAGTTCGACCGCATCTTCACCGTGGTGGGTAACCCCACGGTGGCGCAAGGCAATGTGTTTTACCGTGCCTTGCCTTGGGAAATTCGCAAGAAAAGCACGCTTGAAATTGCGCGTGACATGACCCCCTCTGTCTCCAGCTTGCCCGGGGTGACCGCCTTTCCGATCACGCCGCCTTCCTTGGGTCAAGCGTTTCGTGAGCGTCCTTTGAACTTTGTGATCATGACCTCGGACAGCTACCAAAACCTGGCCCAGGTGGTGCGTAGCTTTCAAGAGGAAATGGCCAAAAACCCTGGCATTGTGAGCGTCGATACCGATTTGCGTTTGAACAAGCCTGAAATCAGCATGGAAGTGGACCGTGAACGTGCGGCGGACATGGGCGTGCCTGTGGATGCGATTGCACGCTCGGTGGAGACCATGATGGGCGGGCGTCAGGTCACACGCTTCAAACGTGAGGGTGATCAATACGATGTGATTGTGCAAACCGCCGAATCGGGGCGTAACACCCCCGATGACATTGAGCGCATTTTTGTACGTGGCCGCAATGACGCCATGATCCCTTTGTCTGCCTTGGTCAAGATCAAAGAGGTGGTGGTACCGCGCGAGTTGAATCACTTCAGCCAACGTCGCAGTGCATCGTTGACGGCCAACTTGGCACCCACCTATTCCTTGGGCGAGGCGCTGACGTTCATGAATGCAACCTCGCAAAAACTGCTCAAGCCCGGTTATGCCACCGACTTGAACGGCACCTCGCGTGAGTTCGTCAAATCATCAGGCTCGTTGGCGATTGTGTTTGTGCTGGCCTTGCTCTTCATCTTCTTGGTGCTGTCGGCGCAGTTCGAAAGCTTCGTTGACCCTTTGGTCATCATGTTGTCGGTGCCTTTGTCGATGGTGGGCGCTTTGCTGGCCCTGCAGTTCAGTGGCGGCACGCTCAATGTGTTCAGTCAAATTGGCTTGATCACTTTGGTGGGACTGATCACCAAGCACGGCATTTTGATTGTGGAGTTTGCCAACCAATTGCGCGAAGAGGGCATGGAGCTGTTTGCTGCCGTGACTCAGTCAGCCACGCTTCGCTTGCGTCCGATTTTGATGACCACCGGCGCCATGGTGCTGGGGGCAATTCCTTTGGCCTTGGCTACCGGGGCGGGGGCTGAAAGCCGCAAGCAAATTGGTTGGGTGATTGTGGGTGGCATGAGCTTGGGGACTTTGCTCACCATCTTTGTGGTGCCCACCATGTACACCTTGTTTGCGCGCAACAAAGTGCCGGGCGCGATCACGATTCGTCATGAAGACGACGATGTAGGCGCTTAAAGCACCAGCCTCAATCAGGGCCGTGTTAGATCACGCCCTCAAACATCATCACATCCACTTCGTCGCCTACGGCGACGTTGCCCTGGGTGTGGTGCAAAACAATCAACCCATTGCCCTCGACCATGGAGCGCAACACGCCTGAACCCTGATTGCCAGCGGCGCGCACTTGCAAGCTGCCGTCTGCAGCCGTGCTGACAAAGCCGCGTTGGTATTCGGTGCGCCCTGATTTTTTGCGCAAAGCCTCTAGGCTCTTGGCGCGCAGAAATACCGGTGCACTGGCTGTGCTGCCCATCATGCGCAGCAGGGCGGGGCGCACAAAAGCAAGGAAGGTGACCATCACAGCCACCGGGTTGCCTGGCAAGCCAAATAACACCGATTTGCCAATGCGACCGACCGCCATTGGGCGGCCAGGGCGCATGGCGATTTTCCAAAAGGCCACATCACCCAACTTTTTCATCATGGCTTTGGTGAAATCCGCCTCGCCCACGCTCACGCCGCCACTGGTGATGATGGCGTCTGCTTGAGCCGCAGCGTCTTGGAAGGCGGCTTCGAGCAAGACCGGGTCATCGCGCACCACGCCCATGTCGATCACCTCGCAACCTAGGTGTGTGAGCAGTCCGAACACGGTGTAACGGTTGCTGTCGTACACCGCGCCTTCGCGGGGCGCTTCGCCCAAGCTCAAAATTTCATCGCCGGTGGAGAAGTACGCCACCCGCAAGCGACGCTGCACACGCACCTCGGGCAAGCCTAGGCTGGCGACCAACCCCAAGGCAGCTGGGGTGAGATGTTGCCCTGCACGCAGCGCAGGCTGGCCTTGCATCAGGTCTTCACCGGCCAAGCGGCGGTTGTCACCGGCTTTGACGGTGTTGGGAGCGATGGTGACGGTGGTGACGTCCTTCTCGCTCTCAATTTGGGTGAGTTCTTGGGGGACCACGGTGTCCAACCCGTCGGGCAGGATGGCGCCGGTCATGATCTTCAGGCACTCTCCAGCGTTGATCTGGCCTTGCCAAGCTTTACCAGCCAGCGCTGTGCCTACGACCCGCAGTTGCAAGGCCTGGTTGGGTTGGCGTTGCGACGCATCAAAGGCGAACCCATCCATGGCCGAGTTGTTGTGGGGTGGCACGCTGATGGGCGAGACGACATCGCGCGCGAGCACGCGTCCAAGCGCGTCGAACAAGGCCACGTCTTGTGCGTCTTGAGGCGACACAGGTTCGACCAGATGGGCTAAAAATTCCCCCACTTGTTCAACGCTCAAGGCTTGTGGGTCGTAGCCTTGGAGTGCGGCAGCGATGTCTTCAATGCTTTTCATGTGGGTTCAAGGTGCTTGCATTTCCAAGGCCTGCAGTTCCTGCAAGGTGTTGACGTTGGTAAATGCGTACCGGTCGTCGGTGGGGGCGTCAAACGGCACGATCACGGTGCGGTGTTGGGCCGTCCAAGCATCGATTTTGCGCCCGCCTGCTTGGGTGAACTTCACCAGGCTTTCGAGCAAATCGATCCTGAGCAGGCAAAACACGGGTTGGGTGCGCACCTCGGT
>Ga0228701_1000652_pt1 | contig 27122 bp, 24 predicted proteins | sample McNCre117_Aug_MG_2_FD_178017 | JGI IMG/M metagenome (GOLD analysis project Ga0228701, IMG submission 178017) | Freshwater microbial communities from McNutts Creek, Athens, Georgia, United States - 11-17_Aug_MG | ecosystem: Environmental > Aquatic > Freshwater > Creek | place: USA: Georgia... | reverse complement strand
GCACGGCGGGCATGCCCGACCCCGATTTGCTCATTCGCACAGGGGGAGAGCAGCGCATCAGCAACTTCTTGCTTTGGCAGGCTGCCTACGCAGAGCTGTACTTCACAGATGTGCTTTGGCCCGATTTTGATGAGGCTCAGCTTGCCCAAGCGCTCTCTTGGTACTCAGACCGAAGCCGTCGGTTTGGCCTAACCACTGAGCAAGTTCAATCCAAATTAGAAGCTGCTTGAACATGCAGACAACTACCAAAATCTACGTAGCAGGCCACCGAGGCATGGTGGGTTCTGCCATTGTTCGTCAGTTGCTGGCGCAAGGCATGGGCCAAAACCAAATCATCACCCGCACACATGCCGAATTGGATCTCGCCAATCAAGCCGCCGTGCAAGCGTTTTTCGCCTCAGAAAAACCTACGCAGGTGTATCTGGCTGCCGCGAAAGTTGGTGGCATTCATGCCAACAACGTGTATCCAGCGGACTTCATCTACCAAAACCTCATGATGCAAGCCAACGTCATTGAGGCTGCATTTCAAAACGGTGTGCAAAAGCTGCTGTTCTTAGGTTCTAGTTGTATCTACCCACGATTGGCCGCACAGCCCATGAGAGAGGATGCGTTGTTGACAGGCACGCTAGAGCCCACCAACGAGCCCTATGCCATTGCCAAAATTGCTGGCATCAAACTGTGTGAAAGCTATAACCGCCAATATGGTGCTAGCCACGGTGTGGACTACCGAAGTGTCATGCCCACTAACCTTTATGGTCCAGGCGACAACTACCACCCCGAAAACAGCCACGTTATTCCAGCGCTTATTCGTCGTTTCCATGAGGCCAAGCGGGCCAACGCCGCCAGTGTCGCCATCTGGGGCACTGGTACGCCACGCCGGGAATTTTTGTATGTCGACGACATGGCCGCAGCCAGCGTGCATGTCATGCAGCTACCCAAAGCCACCTACGACCAACACACCATGCCGATGCAAAGCCACATCAACGTGGGCAGTGGCTCGGACGTGACCATTGCCGAAGTGGCGCAAACCATTGCCCAAACCGTGGGCTACACCGGTCAAATTGAATTTGACACCTCTAAGCCCGATGGCGCCCCGCGCAAGTGGATGGACAGCTCGCGCCTCAGCGCCTTAGGATGGAAGGCGGAAGTTAATTTACAGTCTGGTCTGGCTGCGGCCTATCAAGACTTTGTGAGCAAACTATGACAAAAAAAAACCAACCCAAAGTCGCCCTCATCACCGGTATCACAGGCCAAGACGGTTCGTACCTTGCTGAGTTTTTGCTAGAGAAGGGCTACATCGTTCACGGCATCAAGCGTCGTGCCAGTTCCTTTAACACTCAGCGCATTGACCACATTTACCAAGACCCTCATGTCGAGCACGCCAACTTCAAGTTGCACTATGGCGATCTGAGCGACACCAGCAACCTCATTCGCATCGTGCAAGAAACGCAGCCCGATGAAATTTACAACCTCGGCGCTCAAAGTCATGTGGCCGTGAGCTTTGAGAGCCCCGAATACACAGCTGACGTTGACGGTATTGGTACCTTGCGTTTGCTGGAGGCCATTCGTATCTTGGGCTTAGAAAAGAAAACCCGCTTCTACCAAGCCAGCACATCTGAGCTCTATGGGTTGGTGCAAGAAATTCCCCAAAAAGAAACCACCCCTTTCTACCCGCGCAGCCCCTACGCTGTGGCCAAGATGTATGCGTATTGGATTGTGGTGAATTACCGTGAAGCCTATGGTATGTATGCCTGCAACGGTATTTTGTTCAACCATGAAAGCCCGCGCCGTGGCGAAACATTTGTCACCCGCAAAATCACCCGTGGCCTCGCCAACATTGCGCAAGGCCTTGAGCAGTGTCTGTACATGGGTAACTTGGACGCTTTGCGAGACTGGGGGCACTCCAAAGACTACGTGCGTATGCAATGGATGATGCTGCAACAAGATATAGCTGACGACTTCGTCATCGCCACCGGCGTGCAATACAGTGTGCGACAGTTCATCCAGTGGAGTGCCGAAGAACTAGGCATCACACTTAAGTTTGAGGGCCAAGGTGTCAATGAGACCGCTGCCGTTGCCGCTATTCAAGGCAACAAAGCCCCAAATCTAAAGGTGGGTGATGTAGTTGTCAAAATTGATCCTCGTTACTTCCGTCCCACAGAAGTGGAAACCTTGTTGGGCGATCCATCCAAAGCCAAAGCCAAGTTGGGCTGGACGCCTCAAATTACCGTTCAGCAAATGTGTGCGGAGATGATTGCTGCAGATTTCGAAGAAGCTCAAAAGCATGCATTGTTGAAAAAGCACGGTTACCAGCTTAATGTGAGTGTCGAGTAGTCGGTTAAATCCCTCGGGAAAACACCCTATAAACTGGCAAAATATAAAGCTTATTAAAACTACTGAGTTTTTTCGGATTTGACGATCAACCGAAGGGCGGTAGCGTGTCTAAAAGTAGTTCTTTGGTAATTTTTTTACCTAGCCTTCACATCGCCTGCGCTAGTTGCATTCAACGTGCGCGTCGATTTGGAAAAATAGTAGAGCAGCTGGAAGGTCATGACTCTTTCGGACTTTAATAAGCACGCAATGTCAACGGCCCTGATGGCTGGCTTTGTAAATTGAACTTATATCAATAATATTCATATTTAAAATCTGAGGTTGCTAATGAGACAAATTCCATACGGTCGTCAAAACATATCAGATGAAGACATCGCCGCAGTGCTCGACACATTGCGATCCGACTTTTTGACGCAAGGTCCTCTGGTGCCGGAGTTCGAGAAAAAGCTGGCCGAATATTGTGGGGTGGCTTATGGCGTTGCCGTAAACAGCGCTACTAGCGCATTGCACATAGCCTGCCTTGCGCTTGGTGTAGGGCCTGGAGACGCAGTCTGGACGTCCCCCATCACATTTGTAGCAAGTGCCAACTGTGCGCGATATTGCGGTGCAGATGTTGACTTTGTCGATATTGACCCTCGTACCTATAACCTCTGTGCAGAACGCCTTGCCGAAAAACTTGAGCAAGCGCAAGCGCAAGGAAAGCTGCCTAAGGTCGTCATACCCGTGCACTTGGCCGGGCAGTCATGCGACATGCGTGCTATTCATGCGTTAGCGCAAAAGTATGATTTTCGAATCATCGAAGATGCCTCACATGCAATTGGTGCAGGCTATCTAGATGGCAAGGTTGGAGATTGCCGATACAGCGACATTACCGTATTCAGCTTTCACCCGGTCAAAATCATCACCACGGGTGAAGGCGGTATGGCTGTTACCAACGACGCTCAGCTCGTCAAAAAGATGGCGCGGTTGCGTAGCCACGGCATCACCCGCTACGCAGAGGACATGACCCATGCGCCTGATGGTCCTTGGTACTATCAACAAATCGAGCTTGGTTTTAATTACCGGTTAACAGAGCTGCAGGCCGCGTTGGGGTTGAGCCAGATGAATCGCTTGGATCAATTTGTGGCCGAGCGTCATGTGCTTGTGAACCGCTACAACAAAATGATGGCAAACACCAATTTCGTCTTGCCGTGGCAGCACCCAGATACCTACTCGTCATTTCACCTGTACATTGTGCGCTTGCCTGCGTGCCTAGGCGCTTTGAGCCATAAAGAGGCTTTTGAAAATCTGCGCTCTGGTGGTATTGGCGTCAACCTACATTACATCCCTGTGTACAAGCAGCCTTATTACGAAGCAATGGGTTTCAATAGCGATCAGTTCCCCGAGTCCGATCGCTACTACAGCGAGGCAATCAGTCTTCCGCTCTTCCCAGGGTTGACCGAAAAAGAGCAACAGGAAGTTGTTCAACAGCTTACCCGCTCATCTGGCTATCAGACTATTTTTTAAGGCAGAGTACTCGTTGTCCGATTCAGCCAATCGAGCTTCTATGTTGCCGCCAACTTTACGTGTCATGTGGCGTCGCCTTTGGCATCACCTGAGTCGGCGCCGCAAAATCCAGTTTGGAATGCTGCTTATATTGAGTGTGTTTGCCTCTTTCATGGAGGTTTTCAGTCTTGGAGCATTGCTGCCGTTTTTAGGTGTTCTTGTTTCACCAGAGAGCATCTTTCAACATGAGCGTGTGCAAATAGTGATCAAGTTTTTAGGCGTTAGCAGCGCCAACGAACTCCTTTTGCCAATGACTTTGCTATTCATCTTCGCGGTGATTAGCGCGTTGTGTGTGCGTTTGCTGCTGGTTTGGGCTAATACGCGTCTTACGTTTGCAACGGGCGCTGATCTTAGTATCGACATTTACCAGCGCACTCTATACCAGCCATACACAACACATATCTCTCGCAACAGCAGCGAAGTCATTTCAGGAGTCACGACCAAGTCTTACCACCTGATCCACAACGCAATACTCCCTACCCTCACCATTCTCAGCTCCACCATCCTTATTGTCATGATAGTTTCGGCGCTTGTCGCCGTAAGGCCGTTGGTGTCAATGCTCGCGTTTACAGGGTTTGCAATCATTTACGTTGGCGTTGTTCGACTTACCCGTTCACGACTGCAAAAAGATAGCGAGCTGATCGCACGCGAATCCACCAACATTATTCGCGTCCTACAGGAGGGGCTGGGCGGCATACGCGATGTACTAATCGATGGTACGCAAGCCCTTTATTGCAACACCTTCCGTGCTGCAGACATGTCTTTGCGGCGCGCAGAGGGAAACAGCACCTTTATTGCACTTAGCCCTCGTCTTGCGGTGGAGGCCTTGGGTATGACGCTTATCGCAGTGTTGGCCTATCAACTTTCAACGCAGACGGGCGGGCTAGTTACCGCTATTCCCGTGCTCGGCATGCTTGCGCTGGGGGCGCAACGGCTGATGCCGGTTCTGCAGCAAATCTATGGCGGATGGGTCTCCATCCAAAGTCAGCTTAGCTCGGTCATGATTGCTCTTGACCTTCTGGATCAGCCATTACCAGCACATGCAAACCAAACCATGCCTGCCCCCTTGCCGTTTAGGCAAACGCTACAAATGAAAGAGGTCGGTTTTTGCTATGCACCCGGTACTACGTTGGTCCTCAAAGACATTAGCTTGTCAATTGGTCGAGGTGAGCGTATCGGCATCATTGGAACAACCGGTAGCGGCAAGAGCACATTGCTTGATATAGCCATGGGCCTGTTGAGTCCCACGGTGGGGCAAATTATTATTGACGGCGTGGTTCTTGACGAGATCAACATCAGGGCTTGGCAAGCCAACATTGCCCACGTGCCACAGGCCATCTTTTTGGCTGATTGCAGTGTGGCGCAAAACATTGCTTTTGGTGTTGCTCCCCAAGATATCAACTATGAGCGTGTTCGCCATGCTGCACAACGCGCCCAATTGTCTGACGTCATTGAAGCCATGCCCCAAGGCTACAAAACGTTTGTGGGCGAACGTGGTGTGAGGCTCTCGGGGGGGCAACGCCAACGTATTGGTATTGCTCGGGCTCTTTACAAGCGTGCAAGCGTCATTATTTTTGACGAAGCCACCAGCGCCCTAGATAACGAAACTGAGGCCGAAGTGATAGCTGCCGTGCAGGCTATTGATGTTGATGTAACCATATTGATGATTGCCCACCGGCTCACCACGCTTGCCAACTGCACCCGCATCGTGGAGCTGGAGCGCGGTCAAATCAAGCGCATGGGCAGTTATGCCGAGATCGTGCAAGGGCTTAAAGATGAGCATTGAATCAACTGTAAGTGGCAACTCAGTAGTGGGCAGGATTGCGCTTGGCACAGTTCAGTTTGGGCTGAACTACGGCGTTGCCAATACGGCTGGGCAAGTTAGTGCATTAGAGGCTCGCGCCATTCTTGACGTAGCCCGTGCCTGTGGAGTGAGCACGCTCGACACTGCTATAGCCTATGGTGAGAGTGAAAACGCTCTGGGAACGCAGGGGGTGGCTGAGTGGAATGTTGTCACCAAACTCCCAGAGTTGCCACAAGACGTGCAGACACCTGCCCACGTTCGTGAATGGGTGCAAAAGCAAACCCGCGACTCACTTAAACGACTTCAGCTAACTAAAGTGCACGCAATCTTGCTGCATCGACCAGACCAAATTTTGGGTTCGCGCGGCCCTGCATTGCTCGGGGCTTTGCTAGATCTGAAGACATATGGATTAGCAACAAAGGTAGGGGTGTCCATTTATCACCCACAGGAGCTGGAAGCGATTACACAAGTTTTTCAGCCCGACCTTGTACAGGTACCTTTGAACATTTTCGACACAAGATTTGTTACCTCTGGTTGGGCTGCACGACTCAAGGTGGCAGGTACGGAGATTCATCTGCGCTCTGCATTTTTGCAGGGCTTGCTGCTTATGAGGGAGGACGCTCGACCAGCCAAATTTGCCCGCTGGAATCCTCTATGGATGCAGTGGCATAGCTGGTTGCAAGAGCACCAGCTCACTCCACTACAAGCTTGCCTGCGCTATTCGCTGTCCGTGCAACAAGCAGACCAAGTAATCGTAGGCGTTGACACCGCTGGTCAACTCAACCAAATTCTTGAGGCTGTGCAAGGCCCCCTACCTACAGTGCCGAAGTGGAGCATGCCCATTGATGCTAACTTGATCAACCCTGCCAACTGGAACCAGTTATGAAAGTAGTTGCCATTGTTCAGGCCCGCATGGGCTCCACCCGCTTACCCAACAAGGTCATGAAGCCCATTGTGGGGGTGCCCATGATCGAGCTGTTACTGGCCCGCTTGGGCAAGTCCAAACAAATCGACCAAATTGTGTTGGCCACTTCCACCGATGAGCGCAACACCCCCTTGGTTGAGCATGTGCAAAAGCTGGGCTACGTCTGCGTGCGTGGGAGCGAAAGCGATGTGCTCGACCGCTATTTGGTTGCTGCCCGGCAAGCACATGCCGATGTAGTGGTTCGCATCACGGGTGACTGCCCACTCATTGACCCGGCTCTGGTAGACCAAGCCATTGCAAAGTTTAAAGCCGAGGGCGTGGACTATCTGAGCAATGCGGTACCTGCCAGTTACCCGGATGGTCTAGACACCGAAGTGTTCACTCTGCAAGCTCTAGAGCGGTCTGGGCGGGAAAGCCAAGATCCGTTTGACCACGAGCACGTCACCCCTTATTTGCGTAAGCACGGCATGTACAAGACAGGCGCCTTGAAACACAGTGAAGACTTGTCTGGCCTGCGTTGGACAGTGGACGAGCCTGCAGACTTTGAAGTGGTTAGCAATGTGTTCGCGCACTTTGCACCCAATATTAATTTTTCGTGGACAGATGTGCTGGACTTGCAACGCAACCAACCTGCACTTTTTGCCGCTAACCACAACATCATTCGAAATGAGGGAGCTGCCATGGGTACCGGTCAAAAACTCTGGAAACGTGCGAAGGCCGTGATTCCCGGTGGCAATATGCTGCTGTCTAAGCGAGCAGAGATGTTTTTGCCTGAACAATGGCCTGCCTACTTCAGCAAAGCCAAAGGCTGCCAAGTGTGGGACATGGACGGTAAGCAATACACCGACATGTCCATCATGGGTATTGGCACCAACATCCTGGGCTATGGCTGCGAAGAAGTAGACGCTGCTGTGCGTCAGACGGTGGACGCCGGCAACATGTCCACCTTCAACTGCCCTGAAGAGGTGTACCTGGCCGAGAAACTGGTGGAATTGCACCCTTGGGCCGATATGGCGAGACTTGCCCGCTCGGGGGGGGAGGCCAATGCTTTGGCCATTCGCATTGCGAGGGCCGCTTCTGGTAAAGACAAAGTGGCCGTGTGTGGCTACCACGGCTGGCACGATTGGTATTTGTCGGCTAACCTGGGCGACGATGAAAAATTGGCGGGCCACTTACTGCCGGGGCTGGACCCCAAAGGTGTGCCGCAAAACCTGCGCGGTACCGTTTTCCCGTTCAACTACAACAACTACGCTGAACTCGAGAACCTAGTCAACACCCAAGATATTGGTGTTATTAAAATGGAGGTGGTGCGCAACAAGGGGCCGGAAGACAACTTTCTACACAAAGTGCGCAAGTTGGCCACAGACCGGGGCATTGTGCTGATTTTTGACGAGTGCACATCGGGCTTTCGCCAAACCTTTGGTGGCCTGCATAAAATGTATGGCGTCGAGCCCGACATGGCCATGTTTGGCAAAGCGCTGGGCAATGGCTATGCAATTACTGCCACCATTGGCCGCCGGGAAGTCATGGAGGCGGCGCAGTCCACCTTCATCAGCAGCACCTTTTGGACCGAGCGTATTGGTCCTACCGCAGCACTCAAAACACTAGAGGTCATGGAGCGCACCCAGTCTTGGGAAGCCATTACCAAAACCGGCCTGAACATTCGCCAGCGCTGGCAGCAACTGGCCGACAAGCATGGCTTGCAGATCGATCACTGGGGCCTGACTGCTTTGACTGGTTATACCTTTAAAAGCGACAACGCATTGGCCTACAAAACACTCATTACTCAAGAAATGCTGGCCAAAGGCTATTTGGCAGGCAACAGCGTGTACGTGTGTACCGAGCACACGCCCGCTGTGCTGGACGACTACTTTGCCGAGCTGGACCCGATTTTTGCCACCATCAAAGAATGCGAAGAAGGCCGCAATGTAATGAACCTCCTTAAAGGCCCAGTGTGCCACGGCGGCTTCAAACGATTGAATTAATACACAGAATTTAAAGCATCAGAGGCAGCTATGACCGAAGTTATTCCGCAAATCATCAATATTGCACCGAATTGGGCTGGTGTGGCGGGGAATATCCAAAAAGTCGAGTCGCTTACATTAGCGAAAAAAGAGGCATTAAAGCGACTTTTGCAGGCTGAAAAGATGGGGGGCACTTTTGCTGCCGAGCGCGACCGGTATATTGATGATTTATGTGCTTTTGATTTGAGTCTGAATAATATTATCGGCTCTATATTGGAAGAGCGTATTTCGTCCCAAGCGCTGTATCAGGCAGATTTGCCAACTGTGTTTGAGCGTGATGAAGTAAAAGAAGAGGCTGAATTGCAAGCCATGAATAGGAATGGTTACGTAATATCAGCACTTAGGTTAAGTCAAGATCAGCAAAAAGCTGTTCTTGACGATATAGCAAAATGTAGCTTTGTAAATCGTGGGATTTTTCCGATAGAGCTTAGTGGCACTAAGTTGATACATGCTATTGGAGACAAGAGTATCAGCAAATATATTGGGGTGAATGGAGATACATTCTGGGTTAAAGACCTTGATCAACTTGCTCATCAAGAGCACCTTCGCAAGCTCGCTTTTGATCCTTACTTTCTGTCGATTGCCGGCGCTTATCTTGGTTGCGTTCCCATACATGTCCAAACCAATGCTTGGTTTAGTTTTCCAACATTTAATGAAAAGAATAATCTGTCGACAAATGCACAGATGTTCCATCAGGACAAAGAGTTTGCGAAGTTCTTCAAAGTGTTTATCTACCTAACAGATGTGACAGAAGACAATGGTCCCCATGTATTCATTGAAGGCAGTCATATTGATGAAGCCCATACGCTAGGGGTCCCAATCACTGATCGCATACCCGATTTGGAAATTACAAAATATTACGCAGCCGAACGCATTAAAACTTTGTTGGGTCCTGCTGGAACAATTACATTTGCTGATACATCAGGTGTACATAAAGGGTTGACTGTGCGTTCAGGTTATCGAATCATGTTACAACTGGAGTATGCCTCATCACTTTATTTATCCCCTGTGGCTCCCTTCTCAACCCCAGTGCATGCTGTGCCCGAGTTAGCGGTGTACCCCGAGGCTCTCAGGGCTAGGGTCATGGCGAATTACAGTGATGTTGAGCGCCAGGCGTATGCTGACCGTGTGGCAGGGCAGACTTCTGCAGAGTACAGTGGTTTGCGCAAAATGCTGCAGCTGATCAAAAGATATCTTCGTGGGCACAAAGCTGGCATTTAGTCGGTCTATGCAAGTTTGCTTCCGCGCAGACGCTTCGCTACAAATTGGCACAGGCCACGTCATGCGCTGTCTGACGCTGGCCGACGCACTGCGCGAGCGTGGTGCAAGCTGCTGCTTTGTGTGTCGCCCGCATCAAGGGCATTTGTTGGCCTTAATTACGCAGCGCGGCCACCAAGCGTTAGCCTTGCCCGAACTGCAAGCGGGCACTCAGCCAATAGACAACGGCACTGCGCATGCCCACTGGCTAGGCACCGACTGGGCCACAGACGCGCAAGACACCCAACAAGCCCTGAGTGCCCACACCGGTAGCCAGCCCGTGGACTGGCTGGTGGTGGACCACTACGCGCTAGATGCGCGCTGGGAGCAAGCGCTACGCAGTCAAGCCCAACGCATCATGGTCATAGATGACCTAGCCGATAGGCTACACGTTTGCGATTTGCTGTTGGATCAAACTTTTGGACGCCAAGCAGCGGATTACATGCCTTTCGTAACGGATGGCTGTACGTTGCTGTGCGGGTCACAATATGCGCTTTTACGCCCGGAGTTTGCAGCTTTGCGCGAATATAGTCTCAGGCGTCGGCTTCAGCCAGCGCTAAAAGAATTACTCATCACCATGGGGGGCGTAGATAAAGACAACGTCACCAGTGCTGTGTTGCGTGGACTTAAGAGCAGCCCATTACCAGAAGATTGCAGGCTGACTGTTGTCATGGGGCGGACAGCGCCGTGGCTAAAGGATGTGCAGGATTTGTCGAGTCAGATGCCTAGGCCAACACAGGTCTTGGTCGATATTGATAACATGGCGGAATTGATGGCCGACAGCGATTTGGCGATTGGCGCTGCAGGGGCAACATCCTGGGAGCGGTGCTGTTTGGGGTTGCCAAGCATCATGCTTGTGGTCGCTGAAAATCAACTGGAGGTTGCAAAAGGTCTTGAAGAGGCTAATGCGGCCTTTTTGTGTTTGACTGGTCAAGCTTTGTCAAAACAACTTGCAGTTCTGTTGGGCCAGCTTTGCGCTGACATTAAGCAAGTTGCGTTGTTGAGCAAGGCGGCGGCACAGGTTGCTAACGGCACAGGTACTTATGAAGTGTTGGCGCGAATGGGAAACAGACTTGAGTACGCATAAATCGATTTGCGCCAGAAAAATGCGTGAGAGCGATTTGGAGGCCCTCCTGTGCTGGCGTAATCATCCCAATGTGCGCAAATGCATGTTGTCTCAACACGAAATTACGATAACTGAGCATCGAACGTGGTTTGAGCGCTCTGACAAAGATGCTACCCGTGCCTTATTGGTGGTTGAAGATGATGGTCTAATGATTGGAGGGGTTGTTTTTTCCAATGTCTCTTCCGCGGGCACTGCAGATTGGAGTTTTTACGCAGATCCAGACAGCCCGGCTGGTACGGGTCGAAAAGTATGCGAGGCCGCACTTGATTTTGCTTTTAGGGAGTTGCAAATTCACAAGGTGGCAGGGCAGGTGCTTGATTTCAACAAGGCATCTATACAGACGCATCTCCGACTCGGTTTTACGCAAGAGGGCTTTTTACGAGACCACTATATGCTTAATGGAAAGTATTTTGGATTAATCGTTTTTGGTTTGTTGTCATTTGAATGGCGCGTGCGGAATAAGCCTATTTGCTGAACATTTCAAATATGAAGAAGACAGGCTCAAATTACCAGTCAAGCGTCATTTATGCTAGCTGCAAGCCATGGCATAAGCCATTCTTCGATAGTCTAAAGTCCAAGTTCGATTGGAATTGGATATATGTATCTACGCCGAGCGAGTTGGATGATGTCATTGGCGATGCTAATCCAAGATATATTTTCTTTCTTCATTGGAATTGGCTAGTGCCGGAAGCAATCTGGAAGCTGCATGAATGTGTTTGTTTCCATATGACAGACGTACCGTATGGACGCGGCGGAAGTCCATTGCAGAACTTGATTCTGGCTGGCCACAAGGAAACCAAACTTACCGCATTAAGAATGGTTAGCGAGATGGATGCTGGTCCTGTTTACACAAAAAGACCCTTGCAGCTTGAAGGAACAGCTCAAGAAATCTACGTCAGAGCCGGAGCTCTGAGTGCCGACATCATCGAATGGATGATTGAGGACGAACCAGTACCCATCGATCAGGTGGGGGAGGTAGTCTTGTTCAAGCGCAGAAAACCTGAACAGAGTCGCTTGCCCGAAACGGGTTCACTCCAAAGCACTTATGATTTTATTCGTATGCTTGATGCCGACGGATACCCGTGCGCCTATCTTGTGCACGGTGAATTCACTCTTAAACTTAGCAAGGCCAAGCTCGAAAACGGACGCCTTATCGCTGAGGTTGAAATCAACAAGCAATCTTGAGAGCGAGTATCAAAATGGATATCACCATCAACGGTCGAAAAATCGGACCTAGCCATCCGCCGTACATCATTGCGGAACTGTCGGCCAATCACAACGGCAATATTGAACGCGCTTTTGAAACCATAAAGGCTGCGCGTGATAGCGGTGCAGATGCGATCAAGATTCAGACCTACACAGCAGACACGATGACGATTGACTGCGACACGGAAGAATTCATGATCCGTGGTGGTTTGTGGGATGGCTACAAACTCTACGATTTATACAAGTGGGCCGAAACACCGTTTGAGTGGCACAAGGCCATCTTTGACTATGCAGCAAGCATTGGCATCACTTTGTTCTCGACTCCCTTTGATGAATCTGCGGTTGATTTGCTGGAATCTCTCGATACGCCCGCGTACAAAATTGCATCGTTTGAAGCCACGGATTTGCCACTGATCCGGTATGTGGCTAGCAAGGGCAAGCCGATGATCATGTCAACAGGCATGTGCTCAGAGCAAGAAATTGAGGAGGCGGTTACCGCTGCCCACGAAGGCGGTTGCAAAGAACTCGTACTGTTGCACTGTATCAGCAGCTACCCTGCGCCAATTGATCAAGCCAATTTACAACAAATGCCGAATTTGGCTAAGCGGTTTAACAGTATGCCTGGATTGTCTGATCATACGCTTGGTACAACGGCATCTGTAGCGGCTATAGCACTTGGCGCATGCCTGATTGAAAAGCACTTTACGCTGAACCGTCAGGACAAGGGACCGGACAGCGAATTTTCTATTGAGCCAGCGGAACTTAAGCGTCTTTGCCAGGATACACGTGATGCATGGGCGGCTCTTGGTCGTGCTGGTTTTGTGCGACAAAAAGCAGAAGAGTCGAGTAAACGGTATCGACGCTCACTATATTTTGTCAAAGATATGGTCGCTGGCCAAGCAATATCAAAGTCGGATATCCGAAGGATTCGTCCGGGTTATGGCGTTGCTCCTAAATACTTTGATGAAGTCATAGGACGGACGGTAAAGGTCGATATGCTGCGTGGAACTGCGTTGCAGTGGGAGCATTTGAATGACTAATTGTGTGTTGGTCGTAGCCGCGCATACTGACGATGAGGCCCTAGGGTGCGGAGGCACGATTGCACGCCATGTGGCAGAAGGAGACACGGTTTATGCAGTCTTTATGGCTGACGGTGTGTCTTCCCGCACCGGATCGGATCATGCAGACTTCGCAAAAAGAATTCAAGCAGCGGAAAACGCGAAAGTAATCCTTGGTATCAAAGAGCACTTTTACCTTGGCCTGCCTGACAATCGTATGGACAGCATACCGCTAATTGATGTTGTCCAGAAGCTTGAGCCGATCATCGACAAACTCAAGCCGAACATCGTTTATACCCACCACCACGGCGACCTGAATGTTGACCACAGAATTACGCATCAAGCGGTAATAACTGCGTGTCGGCCATTGCCAGAGAGTAGCGTGCGTGCTATATATGCGTTCGAGGTAATGTCGAGCACAGAATGGGCTACGCCAATAGCAGAACCGTTCTTACCAAATTATTTCGTAGACATTTCTACACACCTAAGTGCAAAGAGCGATGCACTTGATGCATATCATGTGGAAATGCGCGAGGCGCCGCATTCAAGAAGCATGCAGCACCTCACAAATCTGGCGAGTCATAGAGGGCAAACTGTTGGGGTTCTGGCGGCAGAGGCGTTTGTGTCAATAAGAGTTATTAAGTAGAGTCGAATGTGGCTATTACTCTAGACAAACCACAGGTTGTTTGCGCCGACATGGCCGAAGCGAAAGAAATAGCCGAAGCCATTGAAGCTGCACGAGAAAGAGGCTGTAAAGAGTTGGCTATATTGCATTGCGTGAGCGGCTACCCTGCCCCTGCAGAAGACTACAACTTAGGCACGATTCCCGACATGGTCGAACGCTTTGGTTTAGTCACAGGGTTGTCTGACCACACGCTGGACAACACGACAGCAATTTCCAGTGTGGGGCTGGGGGCCAGCATTATTGAAAAGCACTTTACTTTAGAACGAAGTGGTGGCGGACCGGACGATAGCTTTAGCCTGGAACCAGCAGAGCTAGCGGCTTTGTGTGATGGCGCCAAAACGGCGTGGGCAGCAATGGGCCGCGTGAACTATGGCTGCAAGTCAAGCGTACTTGGTAACGTTAAATTTCGCCGGTCGCTTTACTTTGTAAAAGCCTTGAAGGCGGGTGATGTGATCACTATAGATTGTGTGCGGAGTGTGCGGCCAGGTTATGTTTTTCCTCCAAAGTTTTACGAAAGACTGCTCGGTCAAACTGTCCTCGAATCTGTAAGCGCAGGAACACCGGTTTCATTTAGACAGCTTTCCTAAACGATCTTCCTCTAGCAAATGCTTTCCAATACTCGCATACCAACGCTAATAGTCGGTTTCAAGGGCGAAGCCCTCAGCGCTTTGCGTGCCCGTTTTAATGTTCGGTGCGTCATTGCTGAGGATCCCTCGGCCACGCTTGATTGGCATGCTTTGCATGCCCTGCAAATTGAAAATCAAGTACCAGCCATATCGACTGAGCAATGGGATTGCTTAATGGCAGTGCGCACGCACTACCTACAGTTCAATGACATCAATTCCCGTCGTCACTACTATGTGCCAGGGCGCGAGGCGGAAACATGGAACGGCTTTGTCATTACTTTCCACACTGTTTATAGGTTGCTCAAAGAGCACAACATTCAACTGGTGTTGCATGCCAATATTCCGCATGAAGGTTTTGACTTTGTCCTGCATCAAGTGGCGCGCCACTTAAGAATTCCATCAGTTCTTTGTTACCAGGCCCTGATACCTAACCGTTTCTGGATATCTAGCACCATGCCAGAATTTGGTCGGTTCTCTGCCAATCCACGCTTGTTCGATTTAGAAGCCTCTGGATATACATTACCCAAACAGTGGTTTTACATGAAGGGTAGCAATAAAGATGCAGCTTATGGGCTGGGGCAACTTGTCCGCGAAGTGTTGCAACGTCCCTACCGCTTGCCCCCTGCACTGGTTCGGTATGTTTATGCAAGGCAATACCGCGCTGCCGTGTTGACACAAACTCAGCAAAAAGTTGCTGGGGAACGATATGTGTATTTCCCTTTGCACCTGCAGCCTGAGCTCACTACCGCAGCGCAAGGTGGTGTGTTTGCAGACCAGTTATTGGCTGTGGAGGCATTGAGTGCTTGGGTGCCGCAGGGTGTTGCAATTTACCTTAAAGAAAACCCAAAACAGACTGAGAAGCAGCGTGGTCCACACTTTTACCAACGGCTACGTGCGTTGACCAATGTGCGTCTTTTGGGGCGGCAGGAAAACTCGTCAGATCTCATACGAAATAGCGTTGGTGTTGCAACCATTACCGGTACCGCTGGTTGGGAGGCCTTGTTCTACGGCAGGCCAGTTTTGGTGTTTGGCGCGGCTTGGTACCGTGAATTTCCTGGGGTGATGGAGTGGGATACGCTTCCTACTTTTGATGAGTTTACTTCCAACACGCCACCCGAGGCTGCGTCTATTGTCGCGGCGCTGGATTCTGCTTTACGCACTGCGGGTAAAGGTGTTGTGGATTCAGCATATGCGGAATTGGTCGATGGTTACGAGCCTAGCGCTAACGCGCATCACGTTGCTGAGAGTCTTTGGCATTATGTGCAGGTACTAACTAATAAGGCTTTTGAATGATTTCAGTATTGTTGCGTTGCTTGCCAGTATCTTTGCGTAAGCGTTGGGGGTTAGATGAGTCAGAGCAACGCTTTCTTGAGCTTGTCAAAAAGAGTGCCGAGTTCAATAGATCAGACAGCGGGCCGAGCATTCTTATACAGATGCCAAAAGATTATTTTTGTCTGGGCTTATTCAGCGTAGCAGTATATCGTTTAAAGCCCTCTCTCATTGGTGGGCTTTGGCACCAATCAATATTCTCTAATCCACGCCATGAATCATGGACTGAGTTTAGAAATCAGTTTCGAAAATTGGCGAGGTATCTTGATCGCCGTAAGTGGACCCAACTTTACGGAAGTAATAGGCTAGATGAAACATGGGATCTTGAGCCAGAAGCGAGTGAGTCAGTCAAAAATCGCCTACGCGCAAGCAAAATTTTTCATAAACTATCAAGCAAACAAGATTTGCTTGATTTAGAAATTGACGGTATCCCCTGCGGCGACTTGATCTATGACACTTACTTGCGTTACAGGGTCCAACCTACGGTCGATTTGCAGGATTTTTATTTGTGCCACCTTATTGAACGTACGCTTGATGCGATGACAGCTGCCCGCGCTATCTTTGCAAATGGGCGATATCAGATTTTTTTAACAAATTACAGTAGCTATATACAACATGGCATTCCAGTTCGAGTGGCTCTTGAGCTTGGAGTGGATGTTTATTCTGCGGGAAATCTTTCGCAATTTTTCAAAAAACTTTTAAAAACAGATACGCTGCATACAACAGCACATTGGGTCTACAAGAAACGATTCCAAAGTATTGAGGATCAGTTTTCGGCAAGAAGCCAAGCAGCAGCGTTGCTTGAGCATCGTTTTGCCGGCGGCATCGATGATGCTACCTCCTATATGAAAACCAGTGCATTTACTGATTCGGTCGAGAGTGTTCCTGCCGGTGTAGAGGGCGTGATGTTCCTTCATGATTTTTTTGATTCACCGCATTGTCATCGCTGGATGCTGTTTGCAGACTTTTTGGAATGGGCAAGGTTTACGTTACGGGTCATACAAGATCATCAACTGCCTATAGCTGTCAAGCCTCATCCCAATCAATTTCCAGAAAGTCACAAAGTAGTGCTGCAGTTGCAGTCTGAATTTCCTCGCATTCGTTGGCTTTCTTCAAATTTATCAAATCGAGTAATATTTAATTCGGGCATACGGTGCGGTGTCTCTGTTTATGGCACCGTTTTGCATGAACTCGCCTACCACGGTATTCCTGGGCTTGCCGCCGGAGATCACCCGCATACAGCGTTTGACATTGCAACTACCCCCCGAACAATTGAAGAGTATCGATCATTGCTTTTATCGTTTAGAGATTTAAAACTGTCGACGAATGTAAAAAATGAGGTCTTAGATTTTTGTTATATGCACAATATATGTGTTGATGAAGGATTGGAGTTGTCATTTAAAGGACTTGGTTTACGAGATATCGGTCCAAACGTGAGTCGCCGACTGGGCCAATTTTTAAATCGACACCCTCATTTCCCAGATTTTAATTTGAATTAACAAAAGGCACCCAGTGTTAAGTAATACAGAAATAGATCAGTATTTAAGTGGCAGTCGTCTTTATGGAAACGATCTTTCTCTTTCAGAGATTGAACAATGGTATGCAGATGAGGGGGAGGGTTATGCGAACTTAGGGGCAAGTGATAAAAATTCTTATCAGTATGCATACCATGCTTTGAATCAATTGCATGGCTATGCAAATTTAAAGCTTCAATCAGATCTAGAAGTGCTTGGGTTTGGCAGTGCCTATGGTGAAGAGCTTGAGCCCGTATTAGATCTGGCAAAGCATATTACGATCATTGACCCATCGGATGCATTTGTAAAACACCAAATTGGTACGGTTCCATGCACATATGTTAAGCCTACAATTAGCGGGCAGTTGCCATTTGCCGCCGGGCATTTCGATTTCGTCACAGCATTTGGAGTGCTGCATCACGTTCCGAATGTCTTCACAGTTCTTTCGGAAATTGCTCGAGTGATGAAGCCAGGCGCAACAATGCTCTTGCGCGAACCCGTGGTGTCTATGGGGGACTGGCGTTTTCCTCGAGCTGGCTTGACGCGGCACGAACGCGGAATCCCTCGTGATCTCCTAAATGGCATGATCAGTGATGTTGGGCTTGTTGTTCGCCATGAAGCTTTGTGTGTATTCCCGCCTTTGTCGATCATCTTTCAACGCGTTGTGCCACGTATATATAACAATCTAATCATTACTCGTTTAGATAAGGTGTTCTGCAAGTTGTTTAGCTGGAACTTGACTTATCATGCAATCTCGAATTGGAGAAAGATAAGGCCTACATCAGCTTTTTATATATTAGAAAAGCCTTGTAGTGGTGATTCAGAGTGCATGCAAAAATCATGAAAATTTGTATAGTTCAAACAGTATTGCCTTTGTATGCAATTTCGTTTTTTAATAGAATTGTGGAGCTTAATCCAGACATACAATTGACATTGCTGGCGGATTTAAAGAACAAAGACTCATTAAATCAATACAGGCCAGAACTTTGCAAGTTTGAGGTTAAACAATTAGATAGTATTTCAATAGGTGGGGTTTATCTTCGGCCTAAAATTCTTCGGGTGCTCGCTGAGATTAACTCTGACATCACAGTATTTAGCGCCTCGCCTCGAGAATGGAGTCAGCTGCTTGCTATTTTTTGCGCAAAAATTACGCGGAAAAAGACGGCCGCTTGGGGTATGTTTCATCGAGTTGGCGGTGTTAGGATTTTTACGAGCATCTACTTTCGCTTGCTTGGAAAATTGGTGGACCGCTGTTTAACATATACAAGAATTGGGGCAAGTCAGATTGTTTGCAAAGGTGTTTCTAAAGCATCTGTCTGTGTGGTTGGAACTGCGATTGATGAACGACAACCATTTGAATATTCAGCAATGATGTCGGCTGACGAATTGCGGAAATTTAGATATGAGCAAGGCATTGAAGGAAAAAAAATTATTCTACAAGTTGTCAGGTTAACGCGTTTGAAGCGAGCTGACCTTTTGCTATACGCGATGAAACGTATTGTGAATGAGCGTGATGATGTGCTTGCAATTTTGATAGGAGATGGCGATCAACGAAGTCAGCTTGAGGAATTGGCCGCATCACTCGGAATAAAGAATTCAGTTAGATTTTTAGGTTCGATTTATGATGAGAAATTACTTTGTCCTTGGTATCTAAGTGCTCAGGTGTTTGTTGTGCCTACATTTCTGGGGCTGAGTGGGCATCATGCCATGTCATACGGTCTGCCTGTTGTCACGGACGATAGTCTTGACCATCAAGGTTCTGAGTTCGAGATAGTTGCAGAAGGTCTTAATGGTTTTACTTACCAAGAGGGAGATGCCGAGGATCTTTCAAGGGTTATGCTTCGCATACTTTCAGATGCTAAATTGCAGGCTTTCTTGGGGCTCAATGCAAAAAAGACAATCGAGAATACTCATAATATTGATCGTAAAACCAATCGATTCGTGAAGAGTCTTCGTGAATTCTCAAACTTATGAAGTTCAAATCAACTTTGCTATACGCCGCAAATCTGCATGTTGGTGGAGGTATACAAGTTGCCACTTCGATCATTGCTGAGATGCTAGATTTACTGAAAGATGATCAAGATGGAATGACGATTTGGGCATCAACATCGGTGCATAACAGCTTACAAAGTATTGGAATCGATACAACGCAAATTCCGCGATACAAAGTGGTCAATCACCGGGGGGTAAGGGCGTTTTTTTCTGGCGACCGAGTGCAGATGGATAAGTTTTCTTGCGTATTTGTAATTTTCGGGCCGTTGTATATTCCATTACGCCGAGCGTTTCGGTTGGTCGGCTTTGCTCAGCCGTGGATTATTTATCCAGATACAGATGCATACCAATTAATAAGTCGATTCAGTCGAATAATTACTCGTTTCAAGTTTTGGTTACAGGCGCAAGCTTTTAGAAACGCAGATCACTTGATCGTGGAGTTGGAGCATGTAAAAAAAGGCTTAGTAGAGAATGGGATAGCCAGAGGGAGACCTGTGGATATTGTTAGTAATTGCGTGGGATCGATATTCACTCAAAATCATGTTCAGCAAATAGAGCCGATGTTCGCTCGCGATCAACAGTTAACCTTGGGCTTTTTGGGGCGCAACTACACACATAAAAACACAATAATCTTGCCGCAGATACGAAAATTGCTACTTGAAAGACATCAACTGTCGGTGCGCATTTTAGTAACATTCACTGCTGAAGAGTGGGCGTGTTGTACAGATGAATTTCGCGAACAGGTAGTAAACGTGGGTGCTATTTCAGTTGCTCAGTGCCCATCTTTCTATAGAAGCCTTGATGGTCTGATTTTCCCAAGTTTATTAGAATGCTTTTCAGCGACGCCACTAGAGGCATTAGCCATGGAGGTCCCGCTATTTGCGTCTGATCGACCATTCGTCAGAGACATTTGCATCGATTTCGCAGAGTACTTTGACCCGCACAGCCCAGATCGTGCAGCCGATAAGATTTATAAGTTTTATCAGAATTCGCCTAGTATTGAGCGCCTTCGAAAAGGGCGAGAGTATGTTTTAAAACTCTCTTCTCCTAAAGATCGGGCGCTTCGCTGTCTTAATATTATTAAGGCAAACATAAAAATCTGTAATTAATGGCCATTCAAATATGTCTAAGAGATTTAAAAGTAATCAATTTTATTTTCCAATTTTGCAATTGCCAACTTTCCAAGATGAAAGAGGTTTGCTAACAGTTCTAGATGATATTTTGCCATTCGAGATTAAACGTACTTACTGGATTTACGGGGCTGATGGTCAAGTGCGTGGTGGGCATCGGCATCACAAGACACGTCAAGCTTTAATTGCAATCTCGGGCGTGGTTGTTGTGCACATGGATGACGGGCTTGTTTGTGATGACATTCAACTAGATTCCCCAAGTCGTTGCTTGTTGGTTGAACCTAAAGACTGGCACACTATGTCCTTTGGTGTTAATTCTGTTTTGTTAGTAATCTCATCTGAACATTACAATCGATCAGACTATATTGACGAAAGATATTCTCATCATGATTGAATATGAAAGTTTGAACAAATCGAATCAAAAATTTATGGCAGATTTGGAAGCTGCCGCTAGTCGTGTAATTCGATCTGGATGGTATGTACTAGGAAAAGAGGTGAGTACATTTGAGGCTGAGTTCGCAACTTATACGGGTGCTAAGCACTGTATAGGAGTGGCCAATGGTTTAGATGCTTTAATTCTATCAATCGAAGCTTTGGATTTGCCAAAAGCTAGCGATATATTGGTTGCGTCAAACACGTACATAGCGACTATTCTGGCGATCATACATGCTGGTCACAGGCCTGTGTTGGTTGAACCTGATATAAAAACTTTTAATATTGATCCGGCGCAGTTGCCAAATGCGCTAACATCTAATACTCGAGCGGTATGTGTTACACATCTATTTGGTAAAACTTGCCGAATGGATGAAATACAATTGTTTGTGGAAACTCATGGTCTTAAACTCATTGAAGACTGCGCGCAATCTCATGGCGCAAAGTTTGCAGGAAGGATGACAGGTACATTTGGTGATGCGGGTTGCTTTAGTTTTTATCCGACTAAGAATTTAGGAGCCATTGGCGATGCTGGGGCGGTCGTGACCAATGATGACAATTTAGCGGATCGTTTGCATTACTTAAGAAATTATGGGTCCAAGCTCAAATATGTAAATCAATATATTGGAGTCAATTCACGTCTCGATGAGTTGCAGGCTGCCATGTTGCGAGTTAAGCTGCAATACCTGTCAGAAATGACATTGCATAAGAGACAAATGGCGAAATTGTATTTTGAAGGTTTGGCCACCGATAGCGATGTTGTATTGCCATATTTAAGCGATGATGAGTATGATGTTTTTCATATTTTTGGTATTCGTCATCACCAACGAGACGTATTGCGTCAGTATCTCTTAAATAAAGGCATTAAAACTGAAGTTCATTATCCAATTCCGCCGCACAAGCAAATTGCAATGCAAGGAATTCTTAAGGGTAGTTATCCGGTTGCTGATGTGTTATGTAGCACTCAGTTGAGTTTGCCCGTATCTTTTGGTCATTCTGTCAGTGAAATTGAGACCGTAATAAATGTCATACATGAATTTAGTAAAATTAATTCGTAAAATTTTTACTACGTCAATTGGGCATGTCATTCAAATCGCGGCAGGGTTTGCATTGGCGCGTTTGCTATCTATCGTAATAATTTCAGTATTGGCTCATGCTCTAGCAATGGTCGAGTATGCTCACTTTCTGTATGCATTTAGTTTGGCGCATATTGTTGCTCAAGTTGCAGGTTTGGGGTGGTACAGCCTTATTCGAAAAAAATCTGCCACATTTCACGATATTAAAAATTCAAATTATTCTATCTCTAATGAAAGTAAGGGTTTTTTTATAGCATCTTTCATGTTTCCGATTTGTTGGATGGTTCTAACTATATTAATTTTATATGGTGCTATATATTTTGAATATTCATCTGGGCAGTTGGAGTTTGGTGTGCAAAATGCCATGGCTTTAATTTTGCCGCTTCTTTTGGCAAATATTTTAAGGGAATACCTTGTCGGGTTGGGGGCTATTCGTGCTGGCGTATTATTAGGTGAGGTGTTGCCATTGCTTCTTACATTAAGTGCTATATCGCTAACTGCGGATGTGAACGCGCTGAATGTTATTGTTACTTTGTCTATATCTTATGCATTTTCCGTTTTTGTGCAGACAATTTATCTGAAGCAACTAATGCCCAAAAATTTTTTTTATGGCAAACCAGTCATGGAATTAAAAAGTTATTTGATTTCATCCTTTCAACGGGGCTTAGGTGCTGGTAGTAGGTTTTTAACCGACAAGGCAGATGTGATCTTGATTGCCCCAATTGCAGGCGTTGTACAAATGGCGGAATTTAATTCTGCAAACAGAATATCGCTTGTGATATTGCTTATGCCACTGGCTTTAATGGAGTATTTTTCATCAAGGGTAAGTAGAGACTTCCATCAATGTGAGTTTGGAAGAGTGAAAAAGCATGTAATGTTGCAACTAAAGGCGTTGACTATATTGCTTGTTCCTGTCTGGGTAGTGTCGGTATTCTTTGGAAGTAATTTGTTGCAAATGATTTTTGGGGAGGGCTTCCAGTTTTCGTCAAATTTGCTGGCAATATTGTTGCTGGCAAACATAATTTTTGCGTATTCGCTACCTTTCAGCTCATTGTTACTGATGACGGATGGCGAAAGAAGTTATGCATGGGTGAACTTGCTGAGTCTGGTAACATGTTTCGCTGCTTGTTTTTACAGCGCGTCTTATTATGGGGTAGTCGGTGCGGCGATATCCTTACTTCTGGCTAATTCCTTGCTGACTTTGTCAACTGTATATTTCGGCTGGAAATCCTTGAGAATTTAAAATGTCATTTTTTCTTGAGATGCTTTCTCTGATATTCTTCACATTCACATGGTTGAAGACTCGTCCAAGAGTAAATGATGCGGGCGTGAATTTGATGGATGTGTTCTCCGTTGGTTTGCTTTTAGTTGTCGCTCCGTACAGTCTTATTGATCCCGTGGGGAAAACTCTTTATGGTGAACTTGAGTCTTTTGCCGTCGCTTCAATCGATGCCCAAAAAATTCTTGCTATTACATTTTTTGTTGGCGGTTCTGTGTTGTGGATTAATTCATGGATGAGTGTTACTAAAACTACCTCTTTGATTGATTTGCCTCCTAAAATAGAATCAAAAATTTCATGGTTCGCGGCGGGATGCTCAATTTTCTTGCTATTTGTATTATTGTTGCAGGAGGAATTTTTATATTTTAGACTGGTTACTTTTAAATTTCTTATGGGGAAGTTGACGGATATAGAGTATTCAGTTTTGCGAAATAAAATATTAACTGGAACATGGTTGCTTGATGAGGTGCTCGGGCGTATTCGATTTGCCATACTTCCAATTTTATTTTGCTTAATAATCACACCGGTATTAAAAGCAGGTAAGGTTTTGATGGCCGGGGTCTTGGCTCTTCTGTTTTTTATAACAATCCCACTTTCGCTGGCGAAATTGCCTTATTTCTATTATGCTGGCTATCTAGTGGTTGCATGGATTCTTGTTTCATCGCATAAGCTTAGTTATAAGCAATTAATAACCTTTTGGGTGGTTATCGCGTCTGCTGGGTTTTGTGTTCTGGTTTTTTTATATATAATGCAAGAGGGTTGGGGGCTCAATGGCTGGCGTAGTTTGTTGCGTCCGGTAATACAGCGGATTTGGGGTGAGCCGTATGCTGCTATTTTGAAATATAGTGCAACATACCCAGATTTATTGTCTTTTACCGGCGTCAGTGGGATTGGGACTATTGCAAAAATACTTGAGTTAAAGCCTCGAATTCCTGATCTTGAAGTATTGCAGGCCCTTTACGGCAGAAATAATTACGGGAGTAATCCTGGGTATTTTGTGTTGGGCGGCTACGCGGCCTGGGGGGGGCTTGGTGTTGCGGGGTTTTCCTTTTTTGGGTTCTTGTATGTTTGCTTTTTAGATCGAGTTTTTGAAGTGCTGCGCGTAATTTTGATTCGACAAGTTTTCAAGACCATTCTTATTTTGAATGTTTTGTTTCTTCTCCAAGTTTCTCTGCAGACGACATTAATTACATACGGATTGTTTGTCATCCCATGTATTTTGTTTTTATTGGATCTGTATTTGTCCTGGTTAATTCGGTTTTTAAGCGGAAATAAGAAAGATTAAATATAATATTGAATGCATATTTTCTTGGCATGAGCCCGCCCAAACAGACGAATTGACCCATGCGTATTGTATTGCTTGATACCTACTACCCGCGCTTTTTGGCCGCGCATTACGCAGCAAACACGGCATTGGCCGGTGCTACCTACGGTGACCAGCGGCAAAGCCTGCTGAATCAGGTGTTTGGCACCTCGGATTTTTACTCGCGCCACCTTTGTTCCATGGGGCATGATGCCCAGGACTTGGTCGTGAATTGTGTGCCATTGCAAAAAGCTTGGGCGATGGATGCAGAAATGGCATGCGGCAACCTGGTTTTTCGCTTGCCCAGCCGTGCCATGCGATTGCCGTTGGTGGGGCCATGGTTCTCTACTTTGTCTGGTTTAGTTCAGATTGCGGTGGAGCAGATCAAGGCCATCCGGCCCGATGTGTTGTACTGTCAAGACCTCTGGTTTTTGCCTCCTCAACAACTTGAAGAGCTGCGACCCTATGCCAGATTGATTGTCGGGCAGATTGCCAGCCCTTTGCCGCCAGAGACTTACCTTAAGGGGTACGATCTTATACTGACTTCGTTTGCCCACTTCGTGCCGCGCATACAGGCTATGGGCATCGCTTCAGCCTATTTTCGCATAGGCTTTGATACTCGGGTGTTGGAGTTGTTGGGTACTGTAGCTAAAGATATTCCGGCCAGTTTTGTGGGGGGGATCAGCCGTCACCACGGCAAAGCCTTGCCCATGTTGGAGTACCTAGCCGACAACACCCCGATCCGGTTTTTTGGTTACGGTGCCAGCAGTCTGAAGCACACGTCGCCTGTGCGGGCAAAACACCATGGTGAGGTGTGGGGGCTGGACATGTACCGCGCCTTGGCCCGCAGCCAGGTTACGTTGAACAGGCACATCAATGTGGCTGAAAACAACGCCAACAACATGAGATTGTACGAAGCCACAGGAGTGGGCTCTTTGTTGATCACAGACCAGAAAGACAACCTAGGTGAGTTGTTTGAGGTGGGGAAAGAGGTGGTAGCTTACAATAGCGCTGAAGAAGCGGCGGAACTTATCCGGTACTACACATCCCACCCGGAAGAGGCGATTGCCATCGCCCGTGCTGGACAGGCTCGAACACTACGGGATCACACTTACCAGCGCCGCATGGAAGAGTTGGGCCCCCTGTTGGAGCAATATCTGTCCAAAGGACGTCCATGATAGTGCACGCCCGCACAGGGTTGCGCCAAGATTAATTGAATTGAGCATGCGCCATTTTTGCACCCTGTTTGACAGCAATTACCTGCTCAAAGGTGTTGCTATGCTTCGCTCGTTAAAGCAGCACTGCCCTGATGCTCATGTAGATGTGTTGTGCATGGACCAGCAGACCCGTGACATACTCGAAAGGCTGCGGTTGCCCGACGTGGAGTACTTGTCCTTGACTGAGGTTGAGGATGAGGCTTTGCTGGCAGTCAAGCCCACACGTGGCATAGCCGAATATTGTTGGACATTGTCGCCCTGTTTGCCTTGGTACGTGATGCAACACAACCCGCACGTGCAGGAGATCACCTACCTTGATGCGGACCTGTATTTTTATGGGTCTTTGCAACCTTTGTTTGATGAAATTGGCGCAGCTTCCATCACTATCATTGAGCACCGGTTCTCCCCGCCATTAAAACACTTGGAAATGAATGGCAGGTTTTGTGTGCAATGGGTGGGCTTCAAGCGGGACGGGCAAGGAATGGCGTGCTTGGCCCGTTGGCGAGAGCAGTGCATTGAATGGTGTTTCCACCGTTTAGAAGAAAAACGGATGGGCGATCAGAAGTACCTAGACGAATGGCCTGCAACTTACAGTAACCTTTGCATATTGACCCATCCCGGAGCTGGTGTGGCACCTTGGAATTATTCACAAAACCGGTTTGGCGGCTGTTCAGAGCAGGGGTTCACGGTGGATGGGGTTCCTTTGGTTTTTTACCATTTCCATCAGTTTCAATTGTTAGCCAATGGCGATTTTGACCGCTTGTCTGCGACGTACCGTGCTACGGGGCGAGAGCCCGATGACGTGTATCGGGTATACGAGGATGCGCTCACGCAAATATTGATGCAGGTCAGAGCTCTGGTTCCGGGCTTTGTTGATGGGCTGAAGCCGGCGTTGCTAGTTAAGTCACAGCGCTTAGTCCAGTATCTGGTGCCACATACAGTCAAAGAAATTTTGAAAAAATTTATCAAGGCGGTTTAAAAATGCGTGAATTCGAAAATAAGACTCTTTTAATTACTGGTGGAACTGGCTCATTTGGTGGGGCGGTCTTGCGCCGTTTTTTAAATACCGGCATAGGTGAAATCCGTATTTTTAGCCGCGACGAGAAGAAGCAGGACGATATGCGCAAACGTTTTGCGCATCCGAAACTCAAGTTTTATATTGGTGATGTACGTGATGCACGTAGCGTAGTTACGGCCATGAGAGGCGTGGATTTTGTCTTCCATGCTGCAGCCTTGAAGCAGGTCCCGTCGTGCGAGTTCCAT
>Ga0228701_1000644_pt1 | contig 27366 bp, 26 predicted proteins | sample McNCre117_Aug_MG_2_FD_178017 | JGI IMG/M metagenome (GOLD analysis project Ga0228701, IMG submission 178017) | Freshwater microbial communities from McNutts Creek, Athens, Georgia, United States - 11-17_Aug_MG | ecosystem: Environmental > Aquatic > Freshwater > Creek | place: USA: Georgia... | reverse complement strand
GGCATCGAGCGCTACAGCAAAACCGACGTTCAGACGATCACGGGCGGTGACAGCCAGCTTGAAGGCTATCTGCCCGGCAGCGCTTCGCGTGCGGGCCACATGACGGGCCTGCTGTCGATTGAAGGCCTGGTCTCCGATGAAGGCATGGACACCTACCGTCGCTACATGACACAGCACGGCTCACTGATGACAGAACCTATGGACCAAATTGGCCGAACCACTCGCCGCGTACTCTCTTTCCGGCTCGGCGCTGAGCGCTGTGCATTGTCACTCGATGCGGTCGACCGCGTGGAGGAATACACACCTTCGGTGGACTTGCCCGAAGGCGACTCCAGCCTGACCGGAGCCATCCAGATCAAAGGCGAAATCGCCCCGGTTCTGGATTTGCGCACACTGTTGGGGTTGACCCCCCAAGAAACCTCCTCGTACGTGATCGTCCGCCTGGATGGTGCCCCTTGGGCATTGATCGTGGACAAGATCGAGCGCGTGATCGAAATACCCGAAAAAGACATCACGCCTGTACGCACCCACCAAAGTGACTACCTGACCGAAGTCGGACGTCTGGACGGTGAACTGATTTCCCTGCTGACGCTGGCCCCTTTGGCAGCTGTGGCCAAAGCCGATTAAAGGACCATCTTGAACAAAGACAACAACGTCAACGACGCCATCTCGCAGATGCGGGCTGCGGTCAGCAATGTGCTGGCAGTGCAGCAAAGTACGCCACGCCCAACCGCGAGCGCCCCAGCACCTGCCATGGCCATGGGCACGACCTCGGGTGCCGAATCCCCCGCTGTACTGGCCCTGATCAGTGAACTGATGGCCGGTGTGGAAACGCGCTTTGGCATCAAGCCAGGCACCCTGGTCGAACGCAAACTGGTGCGCATTCTCAAAGACATGCCCATCATGACGCTGCGCGACTGGGTGCAGAGCATGAACAGTTGCTCATCCGAGCACTCGGAATGGCAATCCCTGGTAGAAAACTTGACCGTCCATGAGACTTATTTCTGCCGCGATCCCGATTTGATGGGCATGCTGACCGACGACATCCTGCCCCAGCTGATCACTTCACGTGAAAAGCACCAGCAGCTGCAAGTGTGGTCCGCCGCCAGCTCGACTGGCGAAGAAGTTTACGACCTGGCTTTTTCATGCCTGCGTGGCATGCAAAAAGCAGGCAAAGCCCGCCTGTTTGAAGGCAAACTGGTGCCAGAACGAGGTTGGTCCCTTTATGTTTTAGGCACAGACATTTCCAATCAGGCTCTGCGCACAGCACGCGATGCCATTTATGGTGACCTCGGCATGGGCTCGTTTCGCAACCTGCCGGCCGAATGGAAAACCATGTTTGAAGACGTCAAGATTGCACCGGCCAATGCCGTGCCTGGCGTCAATTATTTCAAGATCCGCGAATGGATTCGCCATTGCGTGCGGTTCGAGCGCTTCAATCTGATGAACAGCCGCCCACCTGTAGCAGGCATTGATCTGGTGTTCTGCCGCAACGTGCTGATCTATTTTGAAGACCCCGTCAAACGGGCTGTCCAAACCATGCTGGCCCGCGCCATGTCGCCCGGCGGCGTTTTAGTGCTGGGGGCATCGGTTCAAATGCTGGCCCCGGAATACTTCGAGTCGCGCCTTGGCAAAGGTGGACCTTGGTATATCCGAAATGAGGTCCGCGTATGATCCGTTTGCTGATTTCGGATGATTCTGCCTTCATGCGGATTGCCATCCGCAAAATGGTGGAAGGCAGCGCCGACATTGAGGTGGTGGGAGAAGCCAAAACCGGCCAGATGTGCGTCGAAATGGCCGAGACCCTCAAGCCCGATGTGATCACGATGGATGTGGAAATGCCTGTCATGGACGGCCTTGAAGCCACACGTCAGATCATGGCCAAGTGCCCCTGCCCAATCATCATGCTCAGCAGTCTGACTGAACGCAATTCGGTCACCACGATCAAAGCCATGGAACTGGGTGCGGTGGATTTCATCGCCAAAAAGTCCTCTTTCGTGCAATTGGACATTGTGAAGATTGGCGACGAACTGGTTGAAAAACTGCGTTTTTGGTCCCAAAAGCGATCGCGCCTGTCCTCTTTGCTGCAGGCACGCTCTGCCCCAGGGGCATTGCGCTCCATGGCCCCGGCCAGTAGCCCGACCAGCGCTCAACCCCTGCGACGCCCCGCTTCTGCGGCAGCGCCAGGACTCATTGTGTTGGGGATCTCGACGGGTGGCCCCGCCACTTTGCCGCAAGTGCTCAAAAGCATGGGCAAGTTATCTTGCCCCATGGTGGTGGCTCAACACATGCCGCCCATGTTCACCAGCGGATTTGCCAAACACCTGCGCGCCGAAACCGGGCTGGATGTAGTGGAAAGCTCTGACGGCCTCGAAGCCAAACCTGGCATGGTCATCATTGGACGGGGCGGCACCGACGTGGTAGTGCGTGAACCCTTCCCTGGCAAGATCATGATCTACCAAAAAACCGATAACGCGGCACCGATTCACCCGAATGCCGATGTGCTGTTCCGCTCAGCTGCAGCAGTCTCATGCCCCGTTGTGGCTGTGGTGATGACCGGCATGGGCAGCGATGGCACACAAGGTGCCAAGGACCTTGTGGCCCGCAAAGGCTCTGCGGTGCTCGCGCAGGATCCACAAACCTGCATCGTCGATGGCATGCCCTCTTCCATCATCGACGCAGGGCTGGCCTCTGCCGTTCTCAGCCCCCAAGAGCTTGGGGCCCGCCTTGCCCGCCTGTGCGTACAGCGCGCAGCACCACTTTCTTCTATCTCCTTTTCTACTCCAGGGATTGCATCATGACCAAAAAAAATATCCTGATCGTCGATGATTCGTTTGTCATGCGAGCGCTTCTTCGCGGCATCGTCACCTCCGACCCTGATTTGACAGTCATCGGTGAAGCCACCAACGGCCTGGAAGCACTGCAAAGTGTTCGTGAATTGAACCCGGACCTGGTGCTCCTGGACATCGAAATGCCCCACATGGACGGCATTGAGTGCCTCAAACGCCTGCGTCTGTTAAGCAAGATTCCCGTCATCATCGTGTCGTCTGTGGCTCAGGCAGGTTCGCCCCAAGCGCTGGAAGCGCGCAAATTCGGTGCCGCTGAAGTGATTGCCAAGCCGTCCGGAGCCATGAGTCTCGATCTGAACGCCAAAAAGGGCCACGAAATCGTGACCGCGTCCCGAAAAGTCCTGGGCATCTGAACATGACCCGCAAGCCGATCAGGATGGAGGTGAGCCATGTCCGATGATTTCCTGGAAACCATATGGGCGCAGTACGCGGTTGAAACGGAAGAGCACATAGAGAGCATTGAGTCGCTGTTGGTGAAAGCCGACGGCGAAGCCCTCAACGCCGAAGAAATCTCCAGCCTGTTCCGCGCATTCCACTCGCTCAAAGGATTGAGCCGAGTCATGGAATTGGCTGCGCTTGAATCCGTGGCCCACCGTGCAGAAGATTTGCTGGGCTTGGTGCGAGAGGGCGTGGCACAACTCGACAAATTCACAGTCGACCTGTTGCTGCGCGGACTGGACGCAATCAAGTTGTTGCGCGACAAAGCCGTGAGCGACCGAGCTGATGGCGACAAGCCTGAAGAACTGGTCGCAGAACTTGAAAACACCTATCGGCAAATTTCTGCAGGCGAAACGCCTGGCTCGGGTGCCGCTTCTGCCCCAGCCCCGACCGAATCCCCCACGCCAGCCGAGACGGCCCCCAGCGCCCCCGATGCACCCGCAGAGTCTGCACCAGCGCCTAAGCCACCAGCACCGCGCAAACCCGTCGGTGCAGAGCCTGTCAAAGCGGCTGATGGTGAAACCAACAACCGCGAAGTGGTGTTCCTGCGCTTGGTGAGCAATGGCTTGCCCATCCTCGAACAACTGGCCACATCGATTGCGGCCAAACAGCAGCCGTCGCAAATTCTCAGCGTCGCCAACGACATCCGCAAACCGTTGGGCTGGATGCTCAAGGCCTCGAACAATCTCGGATATGCCGGCTTGAACACACGGATCGAAGAGATCCTGCACTCACTGCCGACCTCGGAATCCATCTCTCAACAAGATGGCGAGCGCATGGTCGATGTGATCGTTGCCTTCCTGGACGACCTCAAGACCTTGGGCGAAACCACAGGCGTCGACCTCGGCGGTGAATCCCTGGCCAAAGTGCTGTCGCGCACGTTGAAAGAAAACCTCAACCATTTGCTGGCGCAGGTCGGGCAATCACTGGACACACTGGAGACGGCCGAAGACGGGCTCGACGAGGATGTGGCTAACCAGTTGTCGCAATGCTTTTCGCGCATCCAAGGCTATCTGTCGTCGCTTTACCGCGACATGCACTGCGAAGTCCCCTTGCTGATGGTCGATGCATTTGCCAGGGCAGGACGCAGCCAAATGGGTATTTACAGCGAAGTCATCACGCTCACGCGCGATGCCGTGCTGTTCATCCGGGAACTGCTCACCAGTTCTGGCAAGGACCCGCTCAAACAAGCGGGCATGTCCGACAAGCAAAACCGACTGAGTCAGCGCATGCGCGACTACCTGTGGGCACACGACAGCGCAGGGGATACCCCTGTGGATGCTGTCAAGGCCTTTGTCGCAGCCATGAACATTCCGTCCGAGATGGCCGACCTGCTCTCACCCGAGAACACGCGCGACCTGATGGAGTTGATTCAGGATGGCGCACACGCCTATCTGATCATGGCCCACCTGGAGTCGGCCGACCAGGTTGCCTCCAACTTTCTGACCTGGATCCATGAAAACGGGCGGGTGATCACCAACCGCACTGTGATCGTAGACACCCAGACTTGGTACGAATTGCTGTTTGTATCCAAATCCAGCCGCAATGTCGTTGAGTCCGAACTCAAAGCCATCGACAATGGCCAGGGCATGATGCGACTGACGGGTCAATTGGGCAAGGATAAAAACAAAGCCACAGCCATTGCACCCGTGGTTGCAGCCCCAACCCCAAGCCCAACGGCTGCGCCCACAGCCTCTGCGGCCTCCGCTGCGCCAGCCGCAGAAGGCAGCAAACCGGCCGCCCCGGCACGCGCTGCACCAGCAGTCCGCTCCGCAGCGGCACCAGCCGCAGCTTCGTCCAATGTGATCCGTGTGCCGGGCGAAATGCTCGATCAGTTCATGAACCAGATTGGTGAAATGGTGCTGGTTCGCGGACAACTGGCTCACCACATCTCTGACCACCGCGTGCGTGACATGATGCAACGCCTGCGTCGAGCCAGCGACCAAGTGTCATTCGGCGACAGCACACTTGAAACCGACATCCTGAAACTGGCCGACCTGCTGGAAGACCAATCGCGACGCTTGCAAGAAACCGATGCCCTCATCCAAGGGGCCTTGTCACGTTTGCAAGACAGCGTGATGGGCTTGCGTGTGGTGCCTGTTGAACAAGTGTTCAAACGCTTCCCGCGCATGGTTCGTGACCTGGCTCAAGCCCAGGGCAAGCAAATCCGTCTGGAACTGATCGGTCAGGAAGTCAAGATTGACAAAGCCATGGTGGAGTCGCTGGCCGACCCGCTGTTGCACATGGTGCGCAACAGTGCTGACCACGGCATCGAAGTGCCCAGCGAGCGTCAGCAAGCCGGAAAAGCCGAAGAAGCGGTGATCCGCATCCAGGCGGAACAGCACGGAAGCCGCATCGTGATCAAGGTCAGCGACGATGGCAAAGGCATCGACTCAGAGCGCGTGCGCAGCAAAGCGGTTGAACGCGGCCTGATCAAGGAAGAGGAAAGTCTGCAGCTGAGCAAAGATGAAATTCTCAAATTCATCTTCCGGGCCGGCTTCAGCACGGCCGATGTGGTGACCGAAACTTCAGGTCGTGGCGTGGGCATGGACGTGGTTCGCACCAACGTCATGCGCCTGGGGGGCAGCATTCAACTCGACTCTGAAGTCGGGCGGGGCACAGTCTTCACCATGCAAATGCCCCTGTCGGCCGCTGTGCAAGAAGTCTTGCTGGTCAATACCGCTGCGCAAACACTGGCCATTCCCAGCCGCTATGTGGCCGAGCTGGTTGAAGTGGCACCGTCTGAATACCAATCAGTCAAGGGCCGTGCAGCCATCTTGCTGCGGGGTCATTTCCTGCCCATCGTGAAACTCGAAGATGTACTCGGATTCCCTTCTGCCGACGACATGACACACCGCTATGTGGTCGTTTTGTCAGATGGGCAACACACACTGGGGATCTCGGTCAAGGAGTTTGTGGGTCGACAGGAGCTGTTCACCAAGGACATCCATCCACGCCTGGCCGCATTGCCTGGTGTCGGCGGTGCTTCCATTTTGGGTGATGGCCGAGTGGTGTTGATCCTTGACGGTGCAGCGCTGTATCGCCTGGCAGAAAATCTGCCGCTGGCCAAAGCCGCACTGCCCCAATCAGCCCTGGCTGAAGCCCTCTGAAAGTCCAGCGATGGCCATCTACCTGCAAGTCCGTGTCGCGAGCGTCCATCTGATGCTCGACGCCTTGCACGTGCATGAAATCCTGAGTCTGGACGCTGTGCTGTCAGGAGCAAATGACCACGCCCAGTGGCGCGATGATGTGATCAGTACCGTCAATTTGGCTCGCCAGTTTGGCCTGCCTGATCACAACACCACCATGGGCGTCATCTACAGCACAGCAACCGATTCTCGGCCAGTCATGCTCATGCTGGACGAGGTTTTGGGTCTGAAAGACTTGAAGGAGACCGAGTGGCGAGCCTTCCCTCGCATCCCCTCCGCCAGTGCGCAATTTTTTGACAGGGTCTGGCTTGAAGAAGCTGTTCAACGACAGTCATTCCGACTGCGTCATCCGCTGCAGAACGATCTGCTGGGGCTGCCGTCCGTCGCCAATGAGCCATGATGCCGCCAATTTGATCTCTTTTGAGACATGAAAAAAGGGCCGTCTGGCCCTTTTTTACTTTGGTTCAGAACGCCTCACGGCTCTTCGCCCGACTCTTCCAAATCGTCATCCAGCTCACCCATTTCATCACCTGAATCTGCAGACAATTCTGCGCGCAAGAAGGCCAAGGCTTGAAAGGGTTTATCGAGACCCAACTCATAGTTGCTGATGTGGTTGGCAATGGACTGCATGGCTTCCACGGCTTGCTCTGCCGTGATCTGCATGGTCTGGTAACGCCCCCCCAAGCTGAATGCCTGGTTGACATATTGTTCAGGAAGGTAAACATAGACCTCACCCTTGCCTGATTTGACCTTTTGAAATCGTGATGCAGGGGGCATCTCAGGTGGAGTCTCGCCCTTGGCTGCGGCAAAAGCCGAAATTTGCTGCCAATCGGCCGTTTTTTCTGCCCCTGCAATGAACGTCTTGTCCAAATGCGCTCGGCACAGCAAGCTCATGCCCAAACGCATGCTGCGTGCTTCGCGTGTATCAACCGTCAAGGACACCACTTTTTCGTAGGCAGCCTTGGCCCGCTTCATGTCTTCTTGCGGGCTGGATCGGTTGAACAAATTGGAAAACATAACGGCGTTGGCCTCTCGTCACACAGTCAGGGTGAAAACCATTCTTTGAATCACAGTGCCTCTTTTAAAGGGTTCACCCAATGAGCATGTCCCGGACGGCTCAATAGCTCAAGCCTCAAAGGATCATGTTTGATCACAGTATATACGTGCGAAACATCAAAATTAACAAAACCTTACCCCGAGCTAGGACGGATGCACTAATTTTTTGCGAAAATTGTCGGATTGACCCCACGGATGGCGTGCAATCAGCCCATCAACATCGTGCCACGGCACTTTTTGGCACCGCAACGGCAAACGTAACGGGCCCGAAGCTCATCGCTCAAAGGCTCATCACTGACCAGTCCATAGTCAAACGTCAGCTCTTCACCACGAAATACCGGTCTGCGGGTCTTGATGAAAACGCGGCCTTGCACGTTATCAGCCACACAATTCGGTCGGCATGAATGGTTGATCCACCGCGAATCATTGCCGCCATAGAGAGCATCAATCACACGACCATCATCCAGATGGAAGTAGAAAGTGTGCTCGGGCTGGTCAGGGTCATGCGGGTGCCGACGCAAGGCCTCAGCCATGGTGATGATCTCACCCACATATTCAATGAGCGTTTCGCCTGCGGGCAAATGGCACAGCGCAAAAACCCCCCTGCCATGCAAACTGGAACGAAGGGCTGCAATGCGTGGTGAACTCATGACTGAGATTGTCATTGCAATTCCAGGTGAATAGAAAAACGCAGCAGCATCGACATTCAGCCCATCAGCCAAACACGTGTGGCACGTGACAACCTCATGACCCCAATCGTTCAAGTTCCCACTGGCGCAGCCGATTTGTATGACAACACCCATTGGAGTACGGATGTCTGTCACCATCGCAAATGCATCTGTCAGCAAACTGGCGCAAGCGTCTGCCCCTAAAACAACCGCTACGGCACCATTGCCCGTGGCCAAAGCGGCTGCACCGCAAACAGCCACGGCCAAACCTTTGTCCGCCTTGACACTGGCGGCACCTGCATTCATGGCTGCGGACACCGCTTTGTCGCTGCGCCCTGTAGAGACCACCTTTTCAGCGGCCAGCGCCACCGCATCCATCACGCTGAGCAAGGCTTATCCCGCTTACGAAATGGCTGGCGACACAGGGCGCAAGAGCATCGCTGAGGCGAACTCGGTCAATGAAACCGTGACCCTGAAAAAAGGGGTGACCTACACCCTCAATTCAGCCTTCGGCCTGAACAACATCAAAGGTAGCGTCAAATTGGACATACGGGACGCCAACGGCACCGCACTCAAAAGCACCACCAGCGCTGTAGGCAAGACCAACGCCTCCATAACCTTCACGCCGACCAGTGATGGCACATACAGCATCTTCCTGACCGGACAAGCCATCGCAAAAACAAAAACCGCACCGGCCTCCACCACCAACCTGTACAACAGCTACCAAATTCAGGTGACCCAGGCACTGGCGAAATTACCGAAAAAAAGCGGCAACACCAACGTGGATGCATTGGTACTGGGTGGAACCAATGCCTGGCAACATGCCTTGGGCAGCAGCGCAACCCCGTCCGACCAGGTCATCAACGGAAGTCTGAAATCGCTCAACAACGTGGTTGACAACAACAATGTGATTTATTACTCGTTCATGGACAGTTCGTTCATCAGCCACATGACAGGTGCGGATGCGCAAAATGCATCCGCCATGGATGACGCCACCAAAAATGCTGTGGCCACAGCATTTGACTACCTGTCCAGCCTGGTCAATGTGAAATTCAGCGAAACGAGCAACGCATCCAACGCCAACATCGTCTTGGGCGAAAACGCTCAGGGCGGTGTCAGCGCAGGCTATGCCAACCCGCCCAACCAAAGTGGATCGCACAGCCAATACCTGTTTTTGGCCAATGACGCGGCCACCAATGACGCCACAAAGAACGATGGATTTGCGACCGGCAGCTATGGGTGGCAAACGCTGGTGCATGAAATTGCACACACCATGGGCCTCAAACACCCTTTCAATGGAAATGCAGGCGGCGGCAGCACACCAGGGCCCTACCTGCCAACATCCACCAACAACCAGCGCTACACGGTCATGTCATACACCAGCGCGACCGATTCGAAAACGCTCAAGCTCAACGTCAGCGACAGCGGCACCTCGATCAGCCAAACGTCCATCAACCCGTCCACCTACATGGCGTACGACATTGCAGCCCTGCAATACCTGTACGGAGCGAACACCTCCGTCACCAGCACGGACACCAAACTGGCGAGTGTCCAAACATTGGATTTCTCGGACAACTACAAAGGCATGGAAACCCTGTGGACGCCCAACGGTGGCACACTGGATGCCAGCGCCACCACTCGCCAAAACGTGATTGACCTGCGAGGTGGCGCTTACAGCTCCATCAACTACCTGGGCACAGGGGCTGCGCAATTTACCAACCAACTCAATACCGCAGGCATCACCAACAGCACGGCTGTCGCTGCGCAAGTCAAATATTTCAACGCAGCGATCACAGCCACATACACGGGTAAAAACAACGTCGCACTCGCCTATGGCAGCAAAATCACCGAGGCCAAAGGAGGTGCGGCAGACGACTCGTTTTATGTCAGCAACTACAACAGCGCATTGATCGGAGGCAACGGCAATGACACCGTTTACCTGACAGGCTCGGCAAAAGACTGGGTGGCATCCGACAACACAAGCCTGCAGGCCAAAGGGGGCACCCTGAGTTCATCCATCACCCTGACCAACAAAACCACGCATGCGCAAATTTCACTGAGCAGCATTGAAAAATATGCTTTCTATCAAGCTGGCAGTGCGATGACAAAAGCCTGACCGGGGCCGATGTGGAGAGGTCAACCCTCTGAATGCCCCATGACCGCTTTGAATGCGTGGATCAACGCAACAGAAGATGCCAATGTACTGGCACAGCCATAGACATATTTATCAGGCCGAACCAACATGGCGCAGACCGCCCTGTCCTGCATCCAATTCGCAATCATTGAAGAACGGACAGAAATTCCGTCCGTCACATCCGAGTCGGCTCGGTTGTTGATGGCCACAAATTGAAGCGGCAGCGTGCCTGCGGCCTGCTTCAGGCGGTCCAAATCGAGGGATTCATCGTTGTCGTCAAAGTAAAAGGCGACATCCGAGCCGATCAAATCGTCCAGCAAACGTTCACCGCCAAAAACCTGGACTACAGGCTGAGGAAACACTTGCCCGGCTGCAGGATCGCAAGCATGAATCAGCCCGGTCGTGAGGCCTGGAATCATTTGCTGACGGTAGGTGGTCTGGACAGAGCCACCTTGCTCCTCTCTCAACCTTTGATCGCGTAACTTGGCTTTTTCAGGGTCACGCTCACAAATGACCCGTCCCAACTCCATGGCCTTCAAGGTGGTGGCGCGGACATGCGGTTTGCGCTCCAGCTCATAAGAATCCAGCAAGCCCTCCCCAGCTCGCCCCTGAATGACATAAGCCAGCTTCCAGGCCAGGTTGTGCGCATCACGCAGCCCCTGGACCATGCCCTGCGCCATGAAGGGTGGCGTCATGTGTGCCGCATCACCCGCCAACAAGACATTCCCGGACCGCCATTGCCTGGCAATCAGTCCATGAAAGCGGTAAGCGGCGCGACGCCAGAACGTCACCTCGCCCGGTTGAATCCAGCGTTTCAGAATGGGCCACAACATCTCATCAGGAAATTCTCCCGTCCGATATTCATCGTCATTGAGCATGATTTCCCAGCGGCGATGATCTTCAGTGCAGTAAACGTAAGTGCAAGGCCGCTGGGCTTCGCAGTACTGAACCTGCGTCTGCGGCAATCTGTCCGACACATGCTGGGGCACCAACGCATCCACCACAAGCCAAGGCTCATCAAAACCCAAATCTTCAAGCTCAAGCCCCGTCCATTTCCGCAGGGGACTTGATCCGCCATCACATGCGATCAGGTACTTGCCCGAATACTGTTTTTCAGTCCCATCGGCAAGGTGTTTGACCTGGATGTGCACCTGCTCCGCAGATTGACTGACCGACGTGACCTCTGCGCTTTGATGAACGGTGATGGTGCGGATTTGATGCAGCCGATCACGAATGGCAGATTCAAACTTGGGTTGATTGAAAACATAATTTGGCTCCCACCCCAAACGGTATGGTGGGGGTTCCTTGTCCAGTCGCTTGATCAACTGACCATCCATCCCCAAGTATTCGCTGGGCCGGTAACGGTCAATGATCTTGGACATCTGCGCTGAAATGCCAAGCTCCTGGACAATGCGCATGGCTTCATGGTCCAGGCCCACAGCACGTGGCAGTGGGTACAAATCCTTCAATTTGTCAAATACCGCCACCCGCACACCACGCTGCCCCAAAAGGCCAGCAAGCACGGCTCCGGTCGGTCCAAGACCGCTGATCAACACATCATGGGTGGTCATTTGAATTTGCCGAATACAGGGGCATGAATGCAGCGAAGTGGATCTCAGGCACCCTGATGCTTGCGCTTCGAGCCCTCAGCGTTGGCCGTCGTGGACGGACACATTCTCTTTGCTCAGCCCCCCCAGCCTGGCGTGCACACGCCCTCCGGTGCCCATCACCAAACCAAACAGGATTTCATTGGGTCGAGGCGCATCCTGAATGCCGATTTCCATGCTGTTGAAATGGCTGCGCACATACGCCGCATGGATGTAGTGAAGCGGCACCATCACACGATAACCCGCATTGGCCACAGCTTTGGCTGCCGGCACGATGGCTTTGGGGTCGCCCAGCACATTGCGCATGGCCCAGCCACCGGCTTCATGCCAGACGGCACCATGCTCCAGTTCACCGTTAACGCCCACAATGGCTGCCTTGCTGTAGACCTCGACGTTCTCTTTGCCCAGCGTGTCCACCAGCTCTTGGGCCAACGTGGTGCCCAATGAGCGCAATTCGGCCATGAAGGGCATCAGGTCAGGTTCGTAGCGGCCTGCATAAGGGTTCTTGATCACGGCACATGCCGCGGCCAGCTTGAGCGGTTGCGCAGCCACGGGCCCACCCTCGTGGTAAGTGGTTTCGATGGTCAGGCTGCGTTTGCGGATTTCGATCAGAGACATGGAAGTTCCTCGGTTTCGTCTGTGTCATTGTTTGGGGATCTTGGCCTCGGCGACGACCTGAATCCATTTTTGGGTCTGGCTGGCCACCATGGCTTTCATTTCATCGGGGGTGCTGCCCTTGGCTTCGCCACCCATTTCTTCGAGCCGGGTTTTGACTGCGGGCACCAGCAGCGCTTTTTGCACTTCGGCGTTGAGCCGTTCCACCACTGCCTTGGGTGTGCCTGTGGGCGCCATAAGGCCCGCCCAAGAGCGCACGTCATAGCCAGCCACACCCTGCTCGGCCACGGTGGGCACATCGGGCAACACGGGCCAACGCTGGGGGCCGGTGGCGGCCAGTGCGCGCAGCTTGCCTGCCTTGATGTTGGCCATGACGGCCGTGGGCGGCGCAATGATCATGGGTATGTCCCCCGCCAACAAGGCTGTGAGCGAACCCGAATCGCCCTTATAGGGCACATGCAGCATCTGGGTTTTCGACATGCTGGCCAGCAGCTCTCCGGCCAGGTGGTGTGTGGAGCCAATACCTGCCGTGCCGTAGCTGATCTTGTCGGGGCTGGCCTTGGCTGCGGCCAGCAAGGCCGACAGGTTGGTGAATGGACTGTTGGCCGGGACGACGATCAGGAAGGGAAAGTAGGTGATGGTGCTGACCATTTCGAAGTCCTGCACCGTGCGGTAGGCCAGGTTGTTGTAAAGCGCGCCCGCCACCGCATGCCCCCCGGTCGCCAGCAGCAGGGTATAGCCATCGGGCTTGGCCTTGGAGACTGTGGTGGCTGCGATGGTGCCACCTGCACCGGCCTGCGCCTCCACAACCATCGATTGCCCTAGCCCCTTACTCATTTCCACGCCGACGGCGCGGGCGATGGCGTCTGCATTCCCGCCGGGCGCAAAGCCCTGCAGGATCTTGATGGGGCGCTCGGGGTAAGTCTGTGCGCCCACCTTTGAAGAAAGGGCCAAGGAACCGCAGCCCAGCGCAATCAATACATTTCGACGAAGCATGTTGTCTCCTGTTGGATGAACCATGCGGCCTGTCTTCGCAAGCCTGCATGATGAGGTTGCATAGAAAAATCTAGGGGTGCATCACCAGCTTGCCGCTGACCAACCCCTGGTCAAGCAGCTCGTGGGTTTGTCGTACCTCGCTGAGCTTGAAAATCCGGCATTCGGGCGCTTTGACTTGTCCGCTGGCCATCCGTTCAATGGCTTCGTGCATCAAGCCCCGACGAAGCGATACATCCTCATCAAAGGTGTGCATCGAAAAGCAGCGCACGGCCAGGCTCTTGCCCAACAAATCGCGCATCACCTGAAACACATCCTGCGTGGGCATGCCCTGAATGATGTTGTAAGACACCAGGGTGCCCAGTGGGGCCAGACTGCGCAGCCCATCGATCAGGCTTTGCCCGCCCAGGTGGTCAAACACGACGGACAGTCCATGACCTTGCGTGATGTGGTCAATGCGTTCTTGCAGGTCGTGCTGCGAAGTGCACACCACATGGTCAAAACCTTGGTCGAGCGCGAAGCTGCTTTTGTCAGTGGTCCGGCTCGTGCCGATGGTGCGCAGTCCTTTGAGCCTGGCCACCTGACACAACATGCCCGCCACGCCACCAGACGCCCCAGTGATCAGGGCATGTGGGTTGGGACCATGCACTTCGCCTGCGACACGCATCAACGCCAGAGCCAGCTGCAGGTTCGGCAAGCTGACAGCGTCTTCAAACGCCAGAGCGGCAGGCAGGCGGTAGGGCGCGTCTTGAGGCACCACAATGGCTTGCGCGTAGCAACCCCCACGCTGTGCCAACTCTCGGGCACTGACCAAAACACGATCGCCCGGCTGCCACTGCTGCACGCCTTCACCGACCGCATCGATTTCGCCAGCCATTTCAGCACCGGGGATGGCAGGCAGCGGCGGCATCCATTTGTAGGTGCCTTTGCGGATCAAGACATCGGGGCGGCCCACGCCAATGGCGCAGGCTTTGACCCGCACCTGTCCAGGGCCTGGCAGCGGATCGGGCAGATCCACTTCGATCAGGCTTTCAGGGCCGCCAGGCACCTGGACTTGGATGGCTTTCATGCTCAGGCCTGTGCCACGATCGGGTTGACGAGGGTACCGATGCCTTCGATTTCGACTTCGCAGACGTCGCCGGGTTTCATGAACCACTGAGGCTTGCGGCTCCAGCCCACGCCTGCGGGTGTGCCCGTGGCGATCACATCGCCCGGCACCAGCGTGAAGATGGTGGATGCGTAGCTGATGAGCTTGGCGATCGAGAAGATCATGTGGCCCGTGTGGCTGGACTGCACGACTTCGCCATTGAGGCGGGTGACCAGTTTGAGCTGTTGGTTGGGTGCGATTTCATCGGCGGTGACCATCCAGGGGCCAAAGCCGCCGGTCGACTCAAAGTTTTTGCCTGAAGCGATTTGCTTGGCATGGAATTGCCACTCGCGGATGCTGCCGTCGTTGTAGCAGGAGTAGCCTGCAACGTGGTCAAACGCATCGGCCTCGGCGATGTTGCGCCCCTCTTTGCCAATGATCACAGCCAACTCACCTTCCCAATCCAGCGATGCAGACACCTTGGGACAGACGATCGGCTGACCATGGGCCACTTGTGATCGCCATACCCGCAGGAAGATGGGCGGCTCTTCCGATAGTTCACGGTGCATGCCCGCAGCCAACACCTCCTGGTGGTGGTCCATGTAATTGCGCACGGCGCAAACGATTTTTTCAGGCTTGGGAATGACCGGCAGGAAAGTGATGTCGGCCAACCGCACATCGGCCAATTTGTTGGCCACATCGGCGCTGGCCTGCAAGTAAGCGCCAGAGGCGATGTAGTCGGTCAGCGTCGGGTATTGGGGCATGGATTTGCCCAGATCCACGATGGCGTCCGGTGCGACCAGAGCGCCCCAGGATTCGCGACCTTGGTGGATGAATGAAAGCAGTTTCATGAGGTTTCCTTGATGAATGAAGAAATCAGTGAGCGTTGGCGAATTGCGCCTGCCATTGGTCGATGGGCATGAAGCTCGGATCGCTGCGGCAAATGGCTTCGGTCTCGCGCAGGATGGTTTCATCATCTTTGCTGAGATCGAGAGGATCACCGTGCGGCTGAGAAATGTAGAAAGGCATGTCGATGTAAATCTCGATGGTGTTGCCCTCGGGATCGGCAAAGTAGACGGACAGCGCATTGCCATGGTTGAGCGGCAGCACGCGGGTGGCACCGAGGGAAACGGCTGCGTCCCGGATGTCCCGCAGGGACTGGATTGATGGCACCGCGAAAGAAAGCTGCATGACGGTACTGAAGGTCGCTTCAACGGGGCGGCCCCCCGCGATCACCAGCTGGTGGTGCTGCTGGGGGCTGGCGCTCAGAAACACCAGCGGCGCCTTGAACGTCTTACCCACACCGCGGTCCGTCTCCACCAGACCGAATACGGTCTTGTAAAAATGCACCATCTTCTCCACATCCGTGACAAATATGCCGAAATGGGAAGGGGTGGGTTGACTGACTTTCAGCATGAGGTCTCCTGTTGATCGTTGAGATGGCTTCAGACGTGTTGCGTCGCTGCTTGTTTGAACGCAGCCAACACATTGGCTTGTGTGCTGTTAATGTGTTCAGCAAGAAGCATGACGGCGGTCGAAACATCGCGTTTGAGCACGGCGGTCATCAATGCGCGGTGCTCCTCATCCTTCTTTTTGGACACGGTCCGGTTGCGGGCTGCAAAGTGACGGTAGCGCTCAGCCTGGTCAAACAAACTCATGCTCCAAACCAGCTGGCGCTCTGAGGGGCAGGCGGCAATCAAAGACAAGTGAAAGTCCCGATGGCGCTGACTCCATTCGGCGTCGAGCACCACAGGACCCTGAGGCAAGCGTGACTCAATTTTTTCAAGCCGGTGAAATGCGGCCACGATGGCCGCCTCCCAAGCATCATCCCCTGCCTGGATGGACTCGGTCAACGCCGGGACATCCAGCATCAAACGCATCTTGGTGATGTCAGCCAAATCTGCGGGAGAAATGGGGGTGACCCTGAACCCCCGACGCTCATCAGCCTTGACCAAACCCTCCTGAACCAGTCGGTTCAAGGCTTCGCGCAAGGGGCTGCTGGAAAACCCATACAAGGTCTGCAGCGCATCGAGTTTCAGCTTGGTCTCGGGTGCATGACGCCCCGACAAGACATCTTGCCTGAGCGCCATAAAGGCTTGCTCAGAAACAGTGGTGGTGCCCAACAATTTTTGCATGATTCAAAAATTGTGCACAAAAATAAAATTGTGCGCATTCACGCAAACCCTAGGCGGGTGACCGTGGTGACAACAGTCAGCACAAATGGCGGGGGGATGTGAGGCCCGCTTCTGGTGGCTGCTCCAACTGATTGAATCAGCCTATTGCTCAATCAAGCAGTTTCAGCCGATCGTCGTAACAGTCGCCACAGCGACCCTGACAGACCTAGGATGCGCAGTTGCAACGCCAACCTGCCCACCATGACGGCAGGCCTATCTCAAGCACTGAACACCGATCACACGAATCGGCATATCCGAATCTGTGAGTGAAACTTGATCCGGCAGGTCAAGCTGCTGCAACAGACTGCGAGGCTGCTTCAACTTGGGCCACTGCGGCAGATGCCGATGCAACGGCAGTTTGGGCGGCAATGACTTGTGCACCCACCTGAGCGGCCTGGGCAAAGTGCTGCATCACGGCGTGGCGCAGTTCATCGATCTGCGACAGGGCGTAGCCCAGCTCGGGAAACACAGCAGGCATCTCCATCAGCTTCTGGTCTTCGGTCATGAACAGCGTACGCACGGACACGCCGGCCGCCACGGTTTCCACCAGGAAAACACTGCGCCCGGTGATGGATTGGCCAGCTTCGGCGTCAGAAACGGTGGGCTGGGTGGCTTCAACTGCGCTGACTTCAGTGGAGGTGGTCATGGTCGTATTTCTTGAAAATAGTGATGCCTTAATTTTAATAAATACACCAATAACGACAAATTCAAGGCTCAAAAAAGTCTGCATGTAGGCATTTGAGCGACGCAAACGCCAAAGAACCATGAAAAGTCAAAGCAGGCTTGGAGGCAAGCACTTGACGAGGAGGAGCCCGCCCGCCATCTCCAAGATGATGCCGCTGTGTCTTTCTGCTGAAAATTTAAGCAAGTCAGGCGCAGCCCTGCCTCAGCAGACTGAGACCTGCACAGACTGCAGCAGGCAGCGTGCTTATTGATCGGTATTCACGGGTCGACAGATCAACCAATGGTCAACATATCGCCACGGCATTGAGCGCAAGCGTCAAACTGCGCTATGAAAAGTGTCTACGGGTTTGGGGGAATGCCAATGATCTTGTTTATTACTAGCGTTTAGTTCGCTCTAGGCTCTGCTCCTTACCGTTGCTTTTGACTTTGACGACCATGACCACTGCGGTCAGATCGTCAAAATTACTCACTAGCTGAACTACTCCACTGTAACTGATTAGTCCCGTTCGGGGGTATTTTTTGGGAGGGCTTTCCTCCCCCTACGCTCGACCCCCAAAAGTTAAACTTTTGTGTTCTTTTTTCCACGCTTGAGAGTGTAACCCTTTCGCTTATTTGTCGGGTCGTTCCAGACCACTCCATCGTCCACTATTGGGAGGGTGAACTGGAGGGTCAGGCAAGACTGCTGCTGGCGAATTGCTACGGTTCTGACAATGTGCTTCAGATCATTCGGCAAACCGTGAATGAGCGAGTTCTGAAGTCAATCAAACCGTTGACGCCGGCACAGCTATCAAAGAAGGCAAGCTCTGATCTCAAGAAATCGATGGCACAGAAGATCAAGAAAGATAAGGCTCAAAGGAAGGTCAGGAATGCTCAGGCTGATCTTGCTGTGATCAATCGGCAACCGGCATAAAAAAGGCAAATAAAGTGTCGTTCGGCTTTGTTCTTGTATTTGGGTGTGAATATTTACCGGTGTGACTGATCTTCAGGCTCAGGGCTTCTCGACTTACACACTCTCGCTGTTCTTCTTCAGGATACTCACTCAGAATAAATTTACATGTTGTATGTGGTCGAGGTAATAGATGTCGATTGAACGACTCATCTGATCTGTCACGGTCTATAAATTCGCTTACTGTCTCTCGTGTGAGCAATTGGGCGTATCTAGCGAGATTTACATTCTCAAAGATCGGGACATCACTACTTTGCTGTCACGGGCAATAGTAGGGCCTTCATAACGCTGACAGTAGCTCGAATACGCTACTGTGTCCTTGAGCGGCTCAGAATAGACACTGGTTCGAAGTTCGTGTGTCTTGAAAGCTTCTGAGACTTTGGATTGCCATCGGGCAGCGAAGCGCTCGATGTAGTCATGCTGATCGATGTCGGGCGCGAATTGAAGCAGGGCATGGAAGTGACCGGCGACATCAGATTCTTTATCACCGCCGAGGAAGGCAGCGACCCGCTGTTCAGCACCCAGAAGAGACATCACTTCACGCCGAACACACTCGCTCAGCACTACTCAGCCCTCGATGCTGCCCTCAGAGATCGATTCCAGCTGTCTACCGAGCCGACCAAGAGCGAAATTCAGCCCAGACATAGCGACATACCAACCAACAAGACAAAGTCGCTCCTGAGCCGTTTTGCTAATCAACTTCTTTGATTACCACTTTCTCACATTTTGGTATTTTATTGTTGTCGCTTCTACTTTTTATGGCATTCGAAACACGAGAAATTTCATTTGAACATGCTTTGGCATTCTTCTGATGTCCTACAGACTCTCTGAAACTTTCTTCTGCTTTCCTTTTTGAAAGATAAACACCATCAACAGTAGTCTCTTTTTGAATATTAGAATTCCAAAAAACATAGTCTTTAAGCAGAGCATCACTTCTACGATTCCCGATAAACATTATTCTGTTATTTTGACAATACAATTTGTCAATATCGCTCTTGCTCATTTTTGATAACTTGCTATCGCTAGTGTATTCACATTTTGTCCAATCCTGAGCAATAGCGTTACTGCCTAAATTCAGAATTGTGGCGAGAAAGATATAGAAGAATTTTTTATGTTTTGTCATTTTTTGAATTGGATTTTTTATTGCCAAATGAGCCAATATTGATGTTCTTGATTTGAATAAGATTTCCGCCTTTCATGGCATAAACCAAGATTGGCAAGTAAACGATGATTTCGAGAGTTGTCATAGTTGAGTTCCTTATATTTTGTTGCTAAGGCTCAATTAGACCGGCGATGACCAACACCATTCAAGATGTGTTTTTTTCGACCTCTACTTGTTGTCATTGTTATAAAGATCATATGCTCGTTCTGAGCAGCGACTCAATGATGTCTGTCGCTGTCGTCCCTGATTCCAGCGCCTTGAGCCTGAGCTGCTTGTGAAGATCGACCGGGAGATTGATCGTCAGTCGTTTGTGTCCGGCTGGCGCTGCTTTGCCCTTCGTAGCAGACACAGCCTGCTCACTGACACGCTCTACCGGTTTCGCCTCAGCGAACGCTCTTGCTGCTTCTGACTTGCTGCTCACAGCGAGATCACCGAAGACCGGCTTCTTCAAGCTAGCAATTTTGTTCATTTCTTGCTCACTATTTTGATTACTTCATTGACCAGCTCAGACACTTCTTTTCGAGCATTTTTGTCTGCCGTTTCACTACCTGTCAGACCTACCCCGAGAGCTTCCTGATAAGCAACACGAAGCGACAGACTCGACTTCAAGAACGGTAGATCGAGCACCTGGTCTACTTGCTCAATCAACTCTTTTGCCAGTCGAGTTCCCGCTCGATGCCGAGTCCACACGAGCCTTGCCTCGATATGCCTAACTTTCCTTGCCTCTTCCAGCAGTGTCATCAGATCACTTGTTGCCCAGACTTCAGCAGCACTCGTAGCGACCGGTAGGGTTGCTTCAACAGTATGGGTACTCGTTCAAGATCGATTTGGCTGAAGCAAAACGCTTAAACGCAGAGGGTTAAGTTTCATTCTTCAGCGGACTTCTTCATTCGATCCTTCGGATCCATTTTCATCGACCAATGCTGTAACAGAACCAGACCAACCGTCCTGAAAAATCTCGAAACCTACGTCAATCGGCGTTGCCAGTCTAAAAATTTCATACATATCCTTAGTTGCTTGAACTGCTCTCTTCGCATTGCCAACAGTTAGCAAGGTTTCAAGTTTGGACTTGGGGTGATTTAGCCTAGTTTTTTCGACTGCAATATCAGGCAAAACTTTTTGAGTCTTTACGTGCTCTGGTTTCCCGTGAACGATGTCGTTTCGAAATCCAATTAACCACAGTAACGTTTGCCAAGGCTTGGATGTTTCTGTGAAAGGAACATTCAAGCATTGGCAAAGAGCCTCCAATTTTTGCCCCGTCTTAAGATCCTCGAAGACCTCCCAATCTGGGGAAACACGGTAATGTAAGTCAATCCGCTTCGTGTTTATTGAATCGAAGCTGGCAACTTCAATCGCACGAATTTCTAGCCGTGGAGAGGCGCTAAGACGGTTAACCCTCCCTACCCCCTTCTTGTAGATAGAAAACACGCTCTCGGCTCCGAGAAGGCCTCCTCGGGGAGCTTTATAGCCCTCGGCGATCAGCGCATAGGCTATGGCCTTGAAGGTTAATCTTCTAACCTCCCTGAGCAGACGAACTCGGCTGAACAGCTCCTGCTGATACTCGGAATAGGCTCCGAGCATCAGGGCTCCCGTAGTCATCACCACTTGAAAGCGGACGAGAAAACCACCCTCTAAAATACCCCCGAACGGAATTACTCCACGGTAACCGACTTCGCCAAGTTCCTAGGCTTGTCCACATCCGTGCCCCGTGCACAGGCCGTGTGGTAACTCAGCAGCTGCAGCGGCACCACGTGCAGGATGGGGGACAGCACGCCGTAGTGCTCGGGCATGCGGATCACGTTGACGCCTTCGCTGCTTTCGATCTTGGTGTCCCCGTCAGCCAGCACATAGAGCACGCCGCCACGGGCGCGGACCTCTTGCATGTTGCTCTTGAGTTTTTCGAGCAGCACATCGTTGGGGGCCACGGTCACCACGGGCATGGCGCTGGTCACCAGGGCCAGGGGGCCGTGTTTCAGCTCACCGGCGGCATAGGCTTCGGCGTGGATGTAGGTGATTTCTTTGAGCTTGAGCGCGCCTTCAAGGGCGATGGGGTAGTGCGTGCCACGGCCCAAAAACAGCGCGTTTTCTTTGCTCGCAAAGTCTTGTGCCCAAGCCATGATCTGGGGCTCCAGCGCCAGCACGGCCTGCAGCGCAGCGGGCAAGTGGCGCATGTCCCTGATGTGCATGGCTTCATCGGCATCACTCAGGTGGCCCTTGGTCTGCGCCAGCGCCAGCGTGAGCAAGAACAAGCCCGCCAGCTGCGTCGTGAAGGCCTTGGTGGACGCCACACCGATCTCGGCACCGGCGCGGGTCACATAGGCGTGCTTGCACTCGCGCACCATGGCGCTGGTCGACACATTGCAGATGGTCAGCGTTTGCGTCGTGCCCAGGCTTTGTGCGTGGCGCAGCGCGGCCAGGGTGTCGGCGGTCTCGCCGCTTTGGGTGATGGTGACGATCAGGGTCTTGGGGTCGGGCACCGACTCGCGGTAGCGGTATTCGCTCGCGATCTCGACCTGGCAAGGCACTTTGGCAATGGCCTCGATCCAGTACTTGGCCACGCAGCCGCTGTAATAGCTGGTGCCGCAGGCCAGGATCAACACCTTGTCGATGGCCTTGAAGGTGCTGTAAGCGCCGTCGCCAAACAGCTCGGGCGTGATGCCTTCCACGCCTTCGAGCGTGTCGGCAATGGCGCGTGGCTGCTCGAAAATTTCTTTTTGCATGTAGTGGCGATAAGGGCCCAGCTCGGCCGCGCCGCTGTGCGCGTGCACGGTTTTCACGACACGGGTCACGGCCTTGTGTTCACGGTCCACCACCCAGTATTTGCCCAGCTGGATGTCGACCACGTCGCCCTCTTCCAGATAGACGATCTGGTCGGTCACACCGGCCAGCGCCATGGCATCACTGGCCAGGAAAGTTTCGCCCTGGCCCACACCCAAAATCAGCGGCGAGCCGGCTCGCGCACCAATCACGCGCTGCGGCTCGTCTTTGTGGAACACGGCAATCGCATACGCGCCGTGCAGCTGTTTGATGGCTGTTTTGACGGCTTCAAACAGGTCACCGTCATACACGCTGTCCACCAAGTGGGCAATGACTTCGGTGTCGGTCTGGCTGGCAAACACATAGCCCTTGGCCTGCAGTGCGGCACGCAGTTCTTCGTGGTTTTCGATGATGCCGTTGTGCACCAGCGCCACCTTGCCCGGCTTGGCGTCGGCCGCACCGGTGCCATGGCTGAAGTGGGGGTGCGCGTTGTGCACCGCCGGCGCACCGTGCGTGGCCCAACGCGTGTGGGCGATGCCGGTGCCGCCTTCGATGTGGTCGGCCGTGACTTGGTCCATGAGTTCGGCCACACGCGAGGTGCTGCGTGCGCGCTGCAGACCGCCGGTTTTGCCATTCAGGCTGGCCGCGTGCACGGCCACGCCGCACGAGTCATAGCCCCGGTATTCGAGCCGTTGCAGGCCCTGCACCAGCACGGGAACGATGTTGCGGGAAGAAACGGCGCCGACGATGCCACACATGTTGAAGCTCCTGAATGGGGTGTTTTCACAAAACTGGTGCGATGTTAGGCTTTGCTTTATGAAATTTCAAATCAATTTTTTGCAAAATTTCAAATGAAAATTTCTCGGAATTTTCAATTTGGAATTTAATTTCAATAAAATATGTTTTATGGAATCAAATGAACTCGACAGCATCGACCTGAGGCTGCTGGACGCCATGCAACGCGATGCGGGCATCAGCAATGTGGCACTGGCCGACAAGGTCAATGTCTCGCCCCCCACCTGCCTGCGCCGGGTCAAGCGCCTGACCGAGGGCGGCTGGATCGAGCGGCAAGTGGCCGTGCTCAGTGCCGACCGACTCAGCCAAAGCCTGGGCCACGGCCTGACTGCGCTGGTCGAGGTCTCACTCGACCGACAAGGCAGCGAACATCTGGACGCGTTTGAAGCCCGCGCCGTGGCGAACGATGCGGTGCAACAATGCTGGCGCGTGTCGCCCGGCCCCGACTTTGTGCTGGTGGTGCAGGCCCGCGACATGCCGCATTACCTGGCGATCAGTCAGGCGCTGTTCACACAAGACGCCAATGTGCGCAACGTCAAGTCGTTCTTTTCTACCAAGCGGGCCAAGTTTTCTGCGGTCTTGCCCCTGCCACTGTAAGCCCGCCGCTCGGGCACCTCACGCACAATCGGCCGCAATTTACACACTTCACTTCCAAGGTATTTCCCCATGAAAAAGATCCTGCTTTTGGGCTCCGGCGAACTGGGCAAAGAATTCGTCATCAGCGCCAAGCGCCTGGGCTGCTACGTGATCGCCTGCGACAGCTATGCGGGTGCGCCCGCCATGCAAGTGGCCGACGAATTTTGCGTCTTCAGCATGCTCGACGAAGCCCCTTTGCGCGCCGCAATTGCCAAATACCAGCCCGACCTGATCGTCCCCGAGATCGAGGCCATCCGCACCGAGGTGCTGCTGGACGTGGAAAAAGAAGGCTTTGAGGTCATCCCCAGCGCCCGCGCCACCAACCTGACCATGAACCGCGACCGCATCCGCGATGTGGCCGTGGGCCTGGGTGTGCGCACCGCCAAGTTCAGCTACGCCGACTCGGCCGCAGAGCTGCTGGCCCGTGCCACCGAGATCGGTTTTCCGGTCGTGATCAAGCCGGTGATGAGTTCATCGGGCAAAGGCCAGAGCGTGGCCAAAACCGTCGCCGATGTGCAAGCCAGCTGGGACTATGCCTGCGCCGGCATGCGCGGCGACCGCCAGAAAGTGATCGTCGAAGAGTTCATTCACTTCGAGTTTGAAATCACGCTGCTCACCGTGCGCCAGCGCAAAGGCCCCACACTGTTTTGCCCGCCCATTGGCCACGTGCAAGAGCGCGGCGACTACCAATACAGCTGGCAACCCCAGGACATGACCCCCGCGCAAATCAAAGCGGCGCAAGACATGGCCGAAAAAGTCACCACCGATCTGGGCGGCGCGGGCTTGTTTGGCGTGGAGTTTTTCGTGACGAAAGACGAAGTCATCTTCAGCGAACTGAGCCCCCGCCCGCACGACACCGGCATGGTCACCCTGACCAGCCAGAACCTGAGCGAATTCGACTTGCATGCCCGCGCTGTGCTGGGCTTGCCGATTCCCGTGATCGAGTGTGTGGAAGGGGCCAGCGCCGTGGTGTTGGCCGACAAGGAGGGCAGCAAGCCCTCATTCACAGGCGTGGAAGCCGCCTTGAGCGAGCCGGGTGTGGACGTGCGCATCTTTGGCAAACCCACCACCCGGCCCTACCGCCGCATGGCGGTGGCCCTGGCCAAAGGGCCCGGCGCGCTGCAACGCGCACGCGACGCGGCCAGCAAAATCAAAGTGGTGGTCTAAGGCCCCATCGCGGCGAGGGCGCCGCTCCTACAAGACAGCCGCCCCTCGCGGCAAATGTCAGGGGGCTGCGACGGTCATCGCGGCGGGGGCGCCGCTCCCACAGGAGATATTTTGTGGGAGCCCCGCCCTCGGGGCGATGGCTTGTGGTCCGCAAAGGGCCGCACAAGCCACAGCCCAGCACTCAGCTCTTGGGCTTTTTCTGGGGGCGGGCCCAGTTGGCGATGCTGATTTGCTTGCCCCGGGCCACGCTCAGGGCGCCCGGCTCGGTGCTCTTGGTGATGGTCGATCCACCGCCCACGGTGCCGCCTGCGCCAATCGTCAACGGTGCCACCAGCACGCAGTTGCTGCCGATGTGGACGTCAGCCTCGATCACGGTGCGGTGTTTGTTGGCACCGTCATAGTTGGCCGTGATGCTGCCCGCACCATAGTTCACGCGCTCGCCCACGGTGGCATCGCCCAGATAGGCCAGGTGGTTGGCTTTGGCCCCTTGGGCCATCGTCGAATTCTTCACTTCAACAAAATTGCCGATGTGCACCTCGGCCCCCAATTGCGCGCCAGGACGCAGGCGGGCAAACGGGCCGATCAAAGCGCCCTCACCCACCGAAACGCCGAGTTTTTCACCGTCGATGTGGGTGAAGGGGTGAATGACCGCGCCTGCCGCGATGGTGCAGTTGGACAGCACGCAGTTCGCACCGACCTTCACGCCCTCGCCCAAGGACACCCGGCCTTCAAAAATGCAGTTCACGTCGATCTCGACGTCTTGCGCGCAATCGAGCTGGCCGCGCAGGTCAAAGCGGGCCGGGTCTTTCAGGCGCACGCCCTGTTCCATGAACCGGTGCGCCTGGCGCAGTTGGTAGGCACGCTCCAGCTCGGCCAGTTGCACGGGGCTGTTGATGCCTGCCACTTGCAGCGCGTCGGCAATTTTGTGCGCCACCACGGGCACACCATCGGCCACCGCAAACTTGACCACATCGGTCAGGTAGTACTCGCCTTGGGCGTTCTGGTTGTCCAGCCGGGCCAGCCAGGTTTTGAGCAGGCGCGCCGGCACGGCCATGATGCCGCTGTACACCTCGGTGATCTGGCGCTGCGCTTCGCTGGCGTCTTTGTGCTCGACGATGGCGATGACGGCATCGCCCTGGTCATCGCCACCCCGCACGATGCGGCCATAACCCGTGGGGTCGGCAAAGTCGATGGTGAGCAGTGCCAGCTGCTGGCCTGCGCATTGGGCGATCAGGGCTTGCAGGGTGTCCGCCTGGGTCAACGGCACATCGCCTGACAGGATGACCACCACGCCATCGTCGGCCAACGCAGGCACCGCCTGCTGCACGGCGTGTCCGGTGCCCAGCTGCGGCTCCTGGCGCACGCACTGCACCGCCAGCGCCTGCCCGGGGGCCAGCAGCAGCGGCTCGACCTGGTCAGCCCCGTGACCGGTGATGACCACCGCCGAGCGGGCGTTGAGTTGCGCGGCCGTGTTCAGCACATGCTGCACCAAGGGCACGCCAGCCAGCCGTTGCAAAACCTTGGGCAAGCGGCTTTTCATGCGGGTGCCTTTGCCTGCGGCCATCACCACAACATCAACAGGGGGCATGGAAGGGATGGTCATGGGAAACAAACTTTCTCAAAGAGTCACCGTCGGGTGACGGTCTGCCAATATGCATCGATTATCGCCGCATGCCCCGCGTGGAGTACGGCCCCGCCAGGCACTCACGGCTCACCATCTGGCGGGCTTATGATGCATGGACAAAGGCCATTCACCATGCACATTCACCGTTTTTGGGGTCCCTGGCTCGCCAGCGGCCTGATGCTTTCAGGCTGTGGCGGCGGCAGCGCTCCAGCCACGCCCAACCCGCCACCCTCTGTGTCATGCAGCCTGAACTGGGCATGGTCCAACCCCGTGGGTCAAAGCGGCAACGAACTCCGCCCTTTTGCCGACGTGACCTGGGACAACCAGTCGTGCACGATCACCACCGCCACCGAGGCCAGCATGACCGTGTGCATCCAGCACCCGGCACCCGCTGAATTGAGTCTGCTACTGACCCGGCCCGACCAGATCAGCGTGCCATTGCCGGCACTCGCCCAGGCACAAAACAGCGGCACCTGCCGGGATGGCTCGCCTTACACCTACTTGCTCACACCTGCCTCTCTGCCCGGCAGCCAGTTCACTGGCCGCTGGTCATTGCGGGTGACGGACACGACGCCATCCAACAACCAGTCGGGTTTCCTGATCGGCTGGTCCCTGGTTCTCCAAGGACGGCCTTGATCCGCCGGGCTGCACTGGTCCTGGTCTTGTTGGTGCTGCAAGGGTGCAGCGCCATCAAGCTGGGCTACACCCAGCTGCCCACCCTGTCTTACTGGTGGCTTGACAGCGCACTGTCATTCACTGATGCGCAGTCGCAGCGCGCCAAAGATGCCTTGGACCAGGTGTACCGCTGGCACCGGGGGCAAGAGC
>Ga0228701_1000643_pt1 | contig 27391 bp, 24 predicted proteins | sample McNCre117_Aug_MG_2_FD_178017 | JGI IMG/M metagenome (GOLD analysis project Ga0228701, IMG submission 178017) | Freshwater microbial communities from McNutts Creek, Athens, Georgia, United States - 11-17_Aug_MG | ecosystem: Environmental > Aquatic > Freshwater > Creek | place: USA: Georgia... | reverse complement strand
CAAGCCGCCCAAAGAAAAAACCAATACCTACTTTTTTTAAACAAAGGCTCAAGCGTCATACAAACAAACATGGCCAACCCAAAATGATTCGCAGCATGTGAGGATGTAAAACTAAAGCCGCCAGAACAATGTTCTAACAATAATTTGGAATGATGAATCATGGTAGGATCTGCACAAGGTCTTAAACGATGTACCAAGGGCTTGAATATACCACTACTTATTTGATCGGTTAATGCCACGTTGACTGCCACCAATAGAACCCATTTCCAGGCTTTTTTACCCCATTTAAAAAACAAAAAACCAAGTAAAACAATATAAAATGGATACCAATTATTGGAAGTTCTAGCCCAAGGCATGATCGCATCCAATATCGCATGGGTCCATTTAGTATTGATAAGTTCAAATAGGGACCGATCTTTTTCTAAAAGCCACTCCCAAAATGTATTTGTCATTGCATAAAGATACAAGAAGTGCAAAAAATTAGAGTAAATTTGCCTACTCAAATATTAGACTATGTCTTTAATTAAAAGTATTTCGGGATTCAGGGGCACCATTGGTGGTCAACCGGGTGACAATCTTACCCCTATTGATATTGTAAAGTTTGCGTCTGCCTATGGTGTTTGGCTACAGTCCACTTCATCTGGGCCCAAAAAAGTAGTGGTAGGCAGAGATGGTCGAATGAGTGGTGCCATGGTAGAAGCCTTGGTAGAGCAGAGCTTATTAGCGCTCGGCATAGATGTCATTCATTTAGGGTTAAGCACGACTCCTACTGTTGAGATGGCAGTGGTCTTTGAAAAAGCAGACGGGGGTATTATTTTAACAGCAAGTCATAATCCTAAAGAATGGAATGCTTTAAAATTATTAAATCATAAAGGGGAATTTGTTAGTGCAGAGGAAGGAAAAACCATCCTTGATATTGCAGCAAAAGAAGCCTTTACCTATGCACCCATTGATCACTTAGGAAAATTGATTTCTGATAATAATAGCTTGGACAAACATATAGAAGCCATTTTAAACTACCCTTTAGTAAATACGGCTTTGATAAAAGAAGCGAATTTTTCTGTGGTAATTGATGCAATCAATAGTTCAGGAGCTTTTACTGTACCTGCTTTATTAACAGCATTAGGAGTTAGTAAGGTTAAAGTGTTAAATGAAGCTATGACAGGCAATTTTGCCCATAATCCAGAACCACTCAAAGAACATTTAACGGATTTATCTGCTACAGTCATCAAAGAAAATGCCGACCTAGGAATCGCTGTAGATCCAGACGTGGATCGTCTTTGTTTTGTGAGCGAGGATGGAGAATTATTTGGAGAAGAATATACTTTAGTGGCAGTGGCCGATTATATTTTGCAAAATAAAAAAGGAAGTACCGTAAGCAATTTGTCTTCTACAAGAGCTTTAAAAGACATTACTGAAAAGCATGGCTGTACTTATCATGCAAGCGCAGTGGGAGAAGTGAATGTGGTAACCATGATGAAAAATCAGGAATCAGTCATAGGGGGCGAAGGCAATGGTGGCATCATCGTTCCCGATTTACATTATGGAAGAGATGCATTAATTGGCATTGCTTTATTTTTAACCCATTTGGCGAAAACCAAATTAAAAGCTTCCCAATTAAGAGCGAGTTATCCCGCTTATTTTATGAGCAAGAAAAAATTGGACTTAAATGCCAAGATTTCTTTGCCTACTATTTTCCAACATTTAGAAGCACAATTCAATACGCACCCAATCAATAAGGTAGATGGCTTTAAAATTGACTTTGAGTCAGAATGGGTACATTTAAGAACCAGCAATACCGAACCTATCATGCGCGTATATACAGAAGCTCCTACTCAAGCTGCCGCAGATGCTTTAGCTGATAAAATCATTTCAATCATACAAACTATTCAATAATATTGGCATGGAGAGAATCTATTTTGACAATGCAGCCACTACCTCATTAGACCCACAAGTATTAGAAGCTATGCTGCCTTATATGACTGAGAAATTTGGAAATCCTTCGTCTATTTATAGTTATGGGAGAGAGTCTAGAATGGCGGTAGAACAAGCTAGAAAGTCAGTGGCCTCTATTTTAGGTGCCAAACCAGCTGAGATATTTTTTACAAGTGGCGGTACCGAAAGCAGCAACACCATTTTATATGCTGCTGTACATGATTTAGGTTGCAAGCACATCATTAGCTCTCCTATTGAACACCATGCTACTTTACACACGGTAGAACATTTGGCCCATAAAAATGGATTGAAATTGTCTTGGGTAAAAGTATTACCCAATGGTCATATTGATACGCAAAGCTTGGAAGCGCTATTGAGTAGTACTCCAGAAAAAGCCATTGTAAGTATCATGCATGCTAATAACGAGATTGGCAACATGATCGATTTACATGAAATAGGCACTATTTGTAAAAAATATGGGGCTTACTTTCATAGTGATACCGTACAAACTGTGGGACATTTCCCCTTTAATTTAAAAGAAACTCCGGTAGATTTTATCACTGGTGCAGGTCATAAATTTCATGGCCCTAAAGGTGTTGGTATGTTATATATCAATGAAAATATCAAGATTAGCCCCTTGGTACATGGTGGTGCACAAGAAAGAAATATGCGCGCTGGTACCGAAAATTTATATGGTATTGTAGGATTCGCTAAAGCTTTGGAAATTGCAACTGCCGCTTATGAAAAAGAAAGCGAACATATGCAATCTTTAAAACAATACATGCATGACCAGTTAATACAAAAAGTACCTGGAGTAAGTTTTAATGGAGATCCTTTTGGGAGAAGTTTGTATACTTTATTGAGTGTTAACTTTCCCAAGAACGACAAGACAGATATGTTGCTTTTTAATTTAGACATCAACCATATTTGTGCTAGTGGTGGTAGCGCTTGTTCAAGCGGTGCGCAACAAGGATCACATGTAATACAAGCATTACAAAAAGAAGGAGAAATCGCAACTGTGCGTTTCTCCTTCTCTAAACATAATACTCAAAAAGAAATTGATCAAGTAGTAGACAAATTGACTACTTTACTTTAAGGTCTGTCTCCAATTTGGAGATGGCCCCTTCTAATTGATAACAAGTTAAAATATCTTGTACAAAAGACATTTGCTTATTGCTTAATGCTGTCGACTTTCCTTGGTAGGCAGCATCTGCATTTTGTAAGAATTGATCTTCAGACATTGGGTCGCCTAAGGATCTATAATAAGTTAATTGCTGTTGCAAATCTTTTATAATTGCCTTACTCACTTTTTTAGCCAAATTCATTTCTCCAGATGCATAACAAGCTTGTAAGAAAACATAGCTAAAATAATCATGCTGGTTACCCCTATTGGAAGTCATACCATAAGGGAAGTTTTGCTCGTGTGTCACGGCATCTATTTTTCTTAAAATTTGTTGGGCACTATCTTTTTTCCCTTCTGCTGCCATCGCTAAAGCAATTTGTGCAATAGAATAGCGCATTGAATTTAAGTGGCGGCGATTCTCTTCGTCAAAATATACATTTGCGTTTTGTGCATTTCCAAAAGTAAATTTCGTCATGATATTCTTGTAAGCCACGTCTACGTCCACAGGGGCATTTTCCACTGGCACTAATTGATAAGCCATGCCTGTTTGTCTACTATATTTATCCAAGCCCAATTCTTTTAAATCTTGTTGAGAAGTAAAACAAATCGGACGTTTGAATTGACTCGTTGCAATAATCGCATAGATAGCCAATTCATTTTTTAACATATATTGTCTATTAGGATTAAAATTGATTAACAATTGATCCACTACATTGTCTGTAGGCTTAGCAATACCAGAAGCAATCGCGTTGGCTTTGTTAACTGGCACACTGAATTTATGCGTAGGGAAAATATTCACAGGGCCTTCTTGTGTTGATGCTTGGTATTTTCCAGAAGGATCCGCAACCACATATCTTAAAACAGAATCCAAATTATGATAGCTGTTTTCTCCAAACTCTGGCAATGGATTATAATACACTGCATTTAATTTATTTCCAGAAACCTGATCTTCAGTAAAGATGACATCAAACTTATCACTTTGATTCACTTTGTACCTTAACTCTTTCATATACCAATCAGATCCCAATAAACTATTCACTATTACACGCACGTCTGGTCTTATACCTTCTACTTCTTGCGCATACCATAATGGATAGGTATCATTGTCACCAAATGAAAATAATATGGCATTTGGAGGACAGCTTTCTAAATAGTTACGTGCTAAATCGCGAGGCAATGTTTTTTGACTACGATCGTGATCGTCCCATTCTTGTTGTGCCATTAAAGTAGGTACAGCTAAGAAGCAGATAACAGTAGCTATAATGGTCGCTGTTTTTGGTTGTATGAACTTGCTGAACCATACTGCCACTTGCAATACACCCAAACCAATCCAAATGGCGAAAGCATAAAAAGAACCTACATAGGCATAATCACGTTCACGAGGTTGTAAGCTCACTTGATTTAAATACAAGACAATGGCAATACCTGTAAAGAAGAATAATAAACTAGTTACTACAAAATCTTTTTTAGTATGTTGGTACTGAAAGATAAAACCAATGATGCCTAGTATAAAAGGCAACATATATAAATTATTGTTCGATTTATTGTTTTTACTGATTGAATCAGGTAGCTTAGACTGGTCACCAAATAGGGCATTGTCGATAAATGAAATACCTGTTTTAAAATTACCATCTCTTACATTCCCAAAACCTTGTAAATCGTTTTGTTTTCCTGCAAAATTCCAAAGGAAATAACGCAGGTACATAAAGCCAAATTGATAGTTAGTGAAGTATTTGATGTTGTCTCTTAAAGTAGGTGCTTCTCCATCCACTACCCCTGCAAAAGCTTTGTAACTATCCATTTGTCCGCGATCATTCTCGCCATCCCACATTCTAGGAAAGAAATGGGCAGAAGGTGCTGAAGTCCAATCACGTTTATAAATTTTACCAGCCACTTCATAACTAGATTTGGCTTTTACATATTGGTCTCCGTTCTCCACATTGTCTACTTTGTCTACATAATCAGGGCCATACAAAATAGGCCAATCTCCGTACTGCTCTCTTCCCAAATAGCCCATTAAGGTTACAGGATTGTCTACATTGTACATATCTACTGAAGGATCTGCATTAGAGCGAATCATGGTAGTGATATAGCTAGTATAGCCTAATAAAAAGAACACCATTGCCCAAGTTCCTAATTTCAAGAAATAGAAACCTTTTTTATTCGCATAACGAATCAAAAAAGCAATTGCAATCGCTACTAAAACAAAGAAAGTGATGAAACCACTAAAAAATGGCAAGCCTAGATTATTTACAAATGTAACATCAAAAGCACCTGCCCATTTAATTGTGTATTGGATTAATACTACTTGTATAAAACCTGTAATGACAACACCAATAAAAAAAGCAACTAGTCCTGATTTCCAACTTGGCTTATAGTTTCTGAAATAATAAACCATTACAATGGCTGGAATCGTCAATAAGTTCAACAAGTGTACGCCAATTGAAACGCCCATCATGTAAAAAATAAAAATAATCCACTTATCTGATCCAGGTTGATCGGCTTTATGCTCCCATTTTAAGATCGCCCAAAATACTAAGGCTGTAAAGAAAGAACTTAATGCATACACTTCCCCTTCTACAGCACTATACCAAAATGAATCACTAAATGTATATGCAAGGGCGCCCACAATGCCTGCACCCATTATTAAAATAATTTGATTATTGTTTAACGCAGTTCCAGTTTGTTTTTCCACCATTCTTTTGGCAAAATGCGTAATGGTCCAAAACAAAAACAAGATCGTAAAACCACTAGCTAAAGCACTCATGGTATTTACAGCTTTGGCAGCAGTTAAGGGATTATCACCGAATAATACGATGAATAATCTACCTATCAATACAAACATAGGCGCCCCTGGTGGGTGAGGAATTTGAAGTTTATAAGCACTACTTATAAACTCACCACAATCCCAAAAGCTTCCTGTAGCTTCAGTTGTCATGATATAAACAGTACAAGCAATTAAGGTCACGATCCAACCTGTCCAGTTATTCACTTTCTTAAAGTCCATATTTTGTCCAATTTAGTACTTGCAAACTTAACTGAAATGAGGCAAAAAGGGAAATATATAGCCCCTTTATGATTATTTTAAGATTTTCGGTTTCCCACTTGTTATTTATCTTTGCAGCCCATGAGTCAAAAACGTTCTGTCGCATTTCATACTTTAGGCTGTAAACTTAATTTTTCAGAGACTTCCACCCTGTCAAGGCAGTTGGAGCTAGAAGGATTTGAAAAAAAGGCATTTACGGAGCTGGCAGACATATATGTAATCAACACTTGTTCTGTAACCGAAAACGCAGATAAAGAATGTAGACAATTGGTACGTCGTATTCAAAGACAGGCTCCTGAAAGTTTTGTCGTGATTACGGGTTGCTATGCTCAATTAAAACCGACCGAAATTGCTAGCATTCCTGGAGTCGACTTGGTTTTAGGGGCAGCTGAGAAATTCAACCTTGTTCAACACTTATCTACCCTTACTAAAGGAGATGATACCAAAATATGTAGCTGTGATATAGAAACGGTATCAGGATTTAATAGTTCCTTCTCAGTAAATGATCGCACAAGAACTTTTTTAAAAGTGCAAGATGGCTGTGATTATAGCTGCTCCTTTTGTACCATCCCTATGGCAAGAGGAAAAAGCAGGAGTGATAGTATTGCCAATGTGGTAAAACAAGCACAGGATTTGGCAAGTAATGGAGTACAAGAAATTGTTTTAACTGGTATTAATTTAGGCGACTTTGGGAAAGGTTTTGAAGGTGGCAAAAAAAGAGAAGAGAATTTCTTTGATTTGATCAAAGCATTGGATACCGACACGGACATACCTAGATACCGTATCTCCTCGATCGAGCCTAATTTACTTACAGACGAAATGATTGCTTGGGTGGCTCAAAGCAAGCGCTTTATGCCCCATTTTCATATTCCCTTACAAAGTGGCTCTGATGCTGTTTTAAAATTAATGCAACGTAGGTATAATAGCCAATTGTACAGAGATAAAATTGCACTTATCAATACTTTAATTCCACATGCTGCCATTGGTGTGGATGTGATAGTGGGTTCGCCAGGTGAAACGGAAGCTTACTTTAAAGAAAGCTTTGATTTTTTGCATAGTCTTGATGTAAGCTATTTTCATGTGTTCACTTATTCAGAGCGTGCAGCCACCAAAGCTTTAGACATTAAACCTATAGTACCTATTGCTGTTCGACAAGAAAGAAATAAAGTGCTTCGCAATTTATCTTATCAAAAAGAACAATATTTTAAAGCACAACATATTGGTAGTTCTAGAAAAGTGCTTTTTGAATCGATAAAACAAAAAGACCCTTCCGCAATCGCTATGTTAGAGGGCTATACCGATAATTATATTCGAATTGAAACGCCTTACCGAGCTGCTTGGAGTAATCAAATTGTTGATTGGACAATTGCTTAATCAACTGCAATTTCTTCTACTTTAAATTCCACAATCATCATCATATTGATGCTTTCCAAGCGAACAAAAACATTCTTTTTGCCTGATTTAATGACTTCACCTTTTTGCCCCATAAATAAACCATTGGTAATGGAAACCTTGGTTTGTGGTGGCAAATTACTCATATCTACCACTTGAATAGATTGATAAGACTCCCCTAAGTATTTTTTAATCGTTTCAATTTCTTTGTCGCGAATAATCGCAGGCTTTCTTTCAAAATATAAGAAATTCACGACTCCATTCACATTTAATATTTGATTTCTTTGTTCCACAGTAGCTTTTACAAAAACATAAGATCGAAACAAAGGTTCTTCGATAATTTTTTTTCGATCAGACCATTGCCTTTCTTTTTTTTGTACTGGACACCAACTCTCAAATCCTTTTTGCATCAGTAATTCATCTACTTTCTTCTCCCACTTGGACTTAGTATAAATAACATGCCACAGTTTCTCTTGAACATCCATGCGTTCTATTTTTAAAATTATCCCTTTTTAACAACGGTGCTCGTTGCACTTAATTTATCAATCCAAGTGTTAGTTTGATAAATCTGATTGTCTTTTGCGATTTGTTTTAACCAAGCCTGATACCTTTCTTGTTTAGGCTTATCAGGATTGTTGTAAAATTTATCATAGTCTGCTTTCAGTGCAGCAACAGACATAGAATCTTTTAATTTTAATATAGTTTCATTTTGTTTTACCACTTCTTGAATTTGCTTTCTAAAAGCTTTGTACTTATCTATATTTAAATAGGAAGGACGCTCTACTTGTGTAGCAATCCACATGGCATTTTTCTTAAATCTTGCAATTGCAGTATCGGCATTCAACTTTGCATTTTCATTATTAGCAATAGTAGAGATCGCAGGATGCTGTGTCCATGTTTGGTATTTTGCACGCTCCATCTCATCCCAAGCCAATGCCGATGGATTGTCTTTCTCTCTGTATTTGAAATACTCATAATCATCAGGCGTGATAATATCTGGCACTACTCCTTTCTTTTGAGTAGAGCTACCCGTGATTCTATAAAATTTCTGAAAAGTTAATTTTACAGCACCATACTCTGTTTGAATACCCAAAGAATCCAAAGGCTTTCCGAAAGAAACATTTCTTTGAACTGTCCCTTTACCATATGTAGAGCTACTACCCACAATTAATCCTCTATGGTAATCTTGAATGGCACCGGCAAAAATTTCACTTGCAGACGCACTAAATTCATTCACCATCACTACTAGTGGACCGTCATATAAAATGCCTGGCGTTTCATCATATAAAACCTGCGACTTGCCTTCTTTATTTCTGATTTGTACTACAGGCCCTTTATCGATAAATAAGCCAACCATTTGCACCACTTCGTATAATGAACCTCCTCCATTATATCTTATATCTATAGTAATGCCTTTTACATGTTCCGCTTTTAATTTCACAATTTCTTTTGCTACATCTTCTGAACATCTATGGCCATCTTCTCTATCGAAATCTGCATAAAAATCGGGCAAGTAAATATAACCATACTTGTCATTTCCTTTTGTAATGACTGCGCTTCTTGCATAACCCTCATCTAATACAACTTTCTCTCTAATTAAAGAAACGACTTTAATAGTGCCATCGGGTTTCCTTACAGTCAATCTAACTTCTGAACCCAAATTACCTCTTATTAACTTCACAGCATCAGTTGTTTCATACCCTTCAATGTCTACAGGCTCTCCTGCTCCTTGTGCAATTTTAATAATCACATCATTAGCAACCAATTGTCCCGATTTCCAAGCAGGACCACCTGGCGTAATATTGGCAATTTTCACTCCATTGTCGTCTTGGGCTAGCAATGCTCCTATTCCATAAAACACCCCACTCATCTGCTCTGTAAATGACCTTTTTTCAACAGGTGCAAAATAATCTGTATGTGGATCCATTAAACCAGTAATGGTATTTAAATAAGTTTCAAATCTTTTTTCTCTGCCAAATGTTTTTTCTAAGGATTCGAATTTTTTAACCTGAATTTTCTTAACCGCTTTTCTTGCTTCTGCTTCTAATACACTATCCGATTTTACTTCATACTTATCTTTTCCCTTATTTTTTTCTCTCTCATCCAACGCAATCACATATCTATCTAAGATTTTATATTTAATTAGTTTAACCCAACGCGCATCTCTTTCTTTGATGCTTGCAGGGTATGGTAAATGAGTAGGATCAATAAAAACAGAATCATCCGATGTAAACTCAAAAGGAGTTTCAATGATTTTCTCAAATACTTGTTTGGCTTCTTGAATTCTTCTATCATAGATCGCATCCACCGCATCTGTAAACACAAGATTACTTCCATGAATTTCATCGTCGATACGCGTCTCGAAAATGCTCAAGCTATCAATATCAGCTTGAATAAACAAAGATTTATCGGGATCTAATGCTTTTAAATAGCCGTCAAAAACTTCCTTAGAAAAAGCATCATCAATTTTTCTAGGGCTATAATGCTCCGATTCTAATAAGTGACCAATTGTAGAAACTAATTTTCTATGTCTTACACTTACAGGCTCTTGATTTTCAGAAATAGTCTTAAAAGCAAAAAATAAACCACCAAAGACGATTACAGTAGCCAAAAAGGACCACTTATTTTGTTTTACATATGTCATAATTGCGCGCATGAGGAAGTTCAAAAATAGCGTAAAATGGGTTCTAAAGCTGTTCTCAATCAATAATCTGCATTTTTTTACCATAATTTTATAAAAACTTGCCAAACTAATTTTATAGATTAGTTAATTAATGTATTTTTGCGACCCCAATACGGAGGGTATAGCTCAGTAGGTTAGAGCGACAGTTTGTGGCACTGTAGGTCGTGGGTTCGAGACCCATTACTCTCCCCCTAAAAAACCTATCTCCATTAAGAGATGGGTTTTTTAATTTTAAAACCGAACTATGCAACTACTTATTATTCTATTCATGACCGCTTCATTAGCTTGGTTACTCGTTTGGGGCATGGTGAAAGTCATTTTTATACCCTCAAAGACCCGTTCCATATTAGGTATTACATGGCAAGCGCCCATTCATGTATTAGTAAAAAAAATAAACCTTACTCAATTGGTTCAAGGCAATGCAGATCCATTAGAGCAACTTATGCCTTTAATTGATACTAGATTAGATGATTTTTTTAGAAATAAATTATCAGAAAAGTTACCAATGATATCGATGTTTATCGGTGATAAAACGATTCAGCAATTAAAAGAAGTTTTTATGGCCGAGTTAACCCTATTATTCCCCGAACTCATACAAGAAATGTCTTCTCAAATTCAAACAGATTTAATGCTACGATTACAGACAAATTGGATCAAGCAAATTGAATTAGAGTTACTTTTAACCACTGCACCACTAAGGAAGCTAGCGGTATTAATTGGTATTTTCTGGGGCCTACTCTTACATATTATTTTAACTCTTTTTTAATCCTTCCAAAAAAAGGGTGCATCAAGTATTCTTGCCGTTTATACTATCTATAAACCAATATTACTTTATTATATAAGATATTTGCGGATCGATTAAACCCTTTATTAAAAGCGGTGTCAAAAAACAAAATATGAACAAAATGAAATATATATTAATGACAATGGGCTTATTTTTTATAAGCCAATTCAATACCCAAGCACAAGTACCTGGCGCAGGAAGAGCTGGAAGTGGCAACATGAATATGGGCCATTTGTATGGTAAGATAGTAGACGCCAAACAAAAAGCCATAGACGGAGCTACTGTACAATTAAAAGGCAGCAAATTTGACCCAGCTACAAAAAAATCAACTGAAGTGATTTTGGGCACTATGCTTACTGCAAATAATGGTGATTTTAGCTTTGAAAACTTACCCATCATGGGCACTAATTTTAAGTTAGTAGTGAGTGGGCTAGGGTTTAAAAAATTAGAAAAACAAGTGGGTTTCAATATCAAAATGGGCGCCGGTCAAAATATGCAAGACATGATGGCCATGGTGGACAAAGATTTGGGCAATATTAAATTAGATGAAAACCCCAATGAATTACAAACCGTAACCGTAGCGTCGACTGCGAAACCGCAATTCGAAATGGGTATTGATCGTAAAGTATTCAATGTCGATAAAAACTTAACAAGCACTGGGCAAACAGCAGTAGAAGTCATGAAAAACATTCCCAATCTAAATGTAGATATTGACGGGAATGTGACTTTAAGAAATGCAGCCCCTACCTTATTAATTGACAACCGTCCTACTACTTTAACAATGGACCAAATTCCTGCCGACATCATTGATAGAGTGGAGATCATTACCAATCCCTCTTCTAAATATGATGCTACTGGTGGTAATGCAGGGATATTAAACATCGTATTAAAGAAAAATAGAAAGAATGGTTACAATGGGGGTATTAGAGCAGGTGTGGATATGCGCGGCAAATTTAACGGTGGCACGGATTTGAACTTAAGAGACAATAAATTTAATTTTTCTTTAAACGCCATGATGAATGGTAGAAAATCAATTGGCACTTCTGAAAATATTAGACAGATCTTAGGTACGGCTGTTCCAACTAGTGTGAAAACTATCAATAATAGTACCAATGAAGGAAGTTTCAATTTTTACAGAGCTGGATTTGATTACTTACCAGATAACAGAAATACCTTTTCTATCTATGGTAATATTGTAAATGGCAAAATGAGCAATGGCGGCACTCAATTAATTGACTCCATTAAATCGGCCACCACTAGCTCTTATTCATTAGATAATCAGTCTCAATTTGAATTCTTAAACAAAGGCGCACAATTGAGCTACAAGCATTTATTTGCTGAAAAAGGACATGAACTTTCTGCAGATGTCAATTATAATGCTTCTGATTTGAATAGCTGGTCTACTATTAACTCTAGCTTATTTAATCAAAAAAGCGTTGGAACAGGCAACAATAAAAACAATTCTGCCAATCTTGATTATGTAAGAGAGTTTAAGAATGATATTAAATTTGAATCTGGCTTGAAATATAATTACAGGGAAGAATATAATAAGAGAGATCAGTTTAGAAATAATATCTTATTGGCTTCCATTAGCAGCCCTTACACTTATAATGAAAAAACATATGCTGCTTATAGCAATCTAAGCTTTAAGAAGAATAAATTTAGTTATCAATTAGGATTAAGAGCCGAAAGCAGGTCTTATGATGGTACTATCTTAAACACGCGTGGAACAGATTCCTTACACTATAACAGAAGTTATCCTATTTCATTATTTCCAAGTGCGTTTATTAATTACAAGAAGAATGATAAAGAAGATTTTCAATTCAATTACTCAAAGAGAATCAACCCACCTAATTTCTTCCAATTATTACCTTTCCCAGATTATAGCGATCCCCAAAATATTCAAATTGGTAACCCTGGTTTAAAACCTCAGTTTACACATTCATTTGAAATTGCTTATAATAATGCTTATAAAAAAGGGTCTAATTTTTTAGCAACTGCTTATTACAAGTATAGCACTGATTTAATCACCAACTATGTATATCGTGATATCAATCGCGCTAGCAGTACTTTAGACAGTGCTTATTTTAGCTCTTCTATCAACGCAAATACAGCAACTGTTTATGGTTTAGAGTTGAGCAATAAAACAGCAGTCACTAAATGGTGGGATCTAAACCTAAGCTTTAATTTATTTAGATCTTCTATTCAAGCAACTATTCCTGGCCAAAACGTAAACAATGATTTAACTAGCTGGTTTAGCAAAATGAATAACACTTTCAAATTAAGCAAAACATTGTCTTTCCAATTTAGTGGTCAATACCAAGCTAAAACGATCTTGCCTCCTGGAGGAAGCAGCAGCCGTGGTGGTGGTTTTGGCGGACCGGGTTTTGGCGGACCTCAATCTACAGCACAAGGTTACAATTTACCAGTGTATGATTTTGATATGGCTATTAAGAAAGATTGGGCAATTAAAGGTGGAAATACCGCTAGCTTATCTTTTAGCGTAAATGACGTATTTAAAACTAGAGTAAATAAAACTTATTCTGAAAGTCAATACTTTATTCAAAACCTTACTAGAACTAGAGACCAACAATTATTTAGAATCAATTTCTCTTACCGTTTTGGTAAATTTGATATGAATTTATTAAGAAGAAAAAATAATAAGATGGACGACAGTGGAAGTTCTGGAATGGAACAAATGCAATAATAGCAACCACTATAAACAAAAAGCTAAACTGAAAAGTTTAGCTTTTTGTTTTTCCCTCTAACATGGGGACAAATGAAAATGCCTCAAATGATTCTTTTTTGACTGTTCCGTCTTTTCTTTTTGTTAAACGCATCATTCTTTGTACTTCCGATGATTCGTCAACAGGAATAACCATTTTACCACCTACTTTTAATTGTTCCCAAAGTTTAGGGGGAATAATGGGTGCTGCAGCCGTGATAATTATTTTATGAAAAGGGGCTTCCTCTGGCAATCCTTCAAAACCATCTCCAAAAAAGAAATGCACATTAGGATATTCCTTTTTAAAAGGGAACTTAACAGTCAAGTTAAAAAGTTGTTTCTGCCTTTCAATGGTATATACTTTTGCACCCATTGCTGCTAATACCGAGGTTTGATACATACTACCTGTTCCTATTTCCAGTACTTTTTCCCCTTTTTTGATTTGTAATAATTGGGTTTGGTAGGCTACTGTATAAGGCTGTGAAATGGTTTGGTCAGCTGCGATAGGGAATGCTCTATCCTCATAGGCAATTCTCTCAAAAACTGAATCTAAGAAAAAATGTCGTGGTATAGACCTTATGGCTTCCAATACGTTTTCCTCTGTAATGCCTTTTTCTTTCAAAATTGCTACGAGTTGATTTCGTAGATTTTTATGCAGATAACTATCTGTAAGATCTAATCTCATTGGTATTTACTTATCAATTAATTTAATTGCATATCTGCAATGATACCTTTGATTTTAGCTTCTAAGATCGCAAACTGTGTATCAAAGCTTGCCTTATCTTTTAATAGTGTGTTTACGCTAAAGTAAAACTTGATCTTAGGCTCTGTTCCACTGGGTCTTGCTGAAATTTTACTGCCATCTTCTGTTACAAATTGCAACACATTGCTCTTGGGTAATTGAATTGTCCAGGTTTCGCCAGTTAATAAATTGGTCCCTTTTTGCAACTCATAATCTAATAAGGTTGCCACTTTAGAACCGTTGATGGTAGCAGGTGGTTGGCTTCTGTAAGATTCCATCATTTGTGCAATTTCTTGCTGACCATTCATTCCCTTTTTAGTAATGCTAATTAATTGCTCATAGTAAAAGCCATATTGTACATACAGCTCAATCATCTTGTCAAACAAGGTTCTGCCCTTGCTTTTTTCATAAGCAGCCATTTCACATAATAAAGCCACAGCGCTCACTGCATCTTTATCTCTTATTTGGTCACCGATCATCAAACCAAAGCTTTCTTCGCCACCTATGATATAATTTTCTTTTCCTTCTTTTTCTTTTATAAGTTCAGCAATCCACTTAAACCCAGTCAACACATTATAACATGCTACTTCATTTTGCTTTGCTACTTCATTGATCATTTCTGTTGTAACAATGGTAGTAATCACCATATCATTGGGTTTGGCAATTCCTTTTGCTTTTCTTGCCTCCATCATATAAGCAAAAGCCAAAACAGCTGTTTGGTTACCATTCATCAACACCCATTCTCCTTTGTGATTTTTCACTCCTACCCCAACTCTATCCGCATCGGGATCTGTACCTAATAAAATATCAGCATCCATTGCTTTTGCTTTGGCTAGCCCTATACTCATTGTTTCACTCTCTTCAGGATTAGGATAAGCTACGGTTGGAAAATTGCCATCTGGAGTAGCTTGCTCTTCTACTACATGAACGTTTTCAAAACCAAACTCCGCCAACACTTTTGGAACCAATGTAATTCCAGTGCCATGAATAGGTGTATACACAATTTTTAGATCTTTCTGTTCTCGAATCACTTCAGGATACACACTCAGAGACTTCACCATCTTAATATATGCGTCATCAATAGCGGCTCCTAATAATGTGATATTGGATTCCCCTCCTATCCATTTCACTTCATCTACAGATCGAATCGCTTCCACTTCTGTAATCACATTTTTATCATGCGGAGGTACTAACTGACCTCCATCATTCCAATAAGCTTTATACCCATTGTATTCCTTAGGATTATGTGAAGCGGTACAAACTACCCCAGCCTTACATCCTAAATGTCGGATACTAAAACTTAATTCTGGTGTAGGCCTCAATGTTTCAAAAATATATACTTGAATTCCATTAGCGGCAAAAACCTGTGCCGTGGTTTCGGCAAAAAATCGAGAATTATTACGACTATCATGTCCAATAGCAACACTGATTTTTTCATTGGGGTATGCTTTACTTAAATAATTAGCAAAGCCTTGCGTAGCCATCCCAATCGTATATTTATTAATTCGATTGGTTCCTACCCCCATAATACCGCGCAGTCCACCTGTTCCAAACTCTAAATTTTTATAAAAAGATTCCTCTAATTCATTCGTATTATTAATTTGTAAATCGCGGATCGTTTGCTTGGTTGCTTCATCATAATTTCCTGCCAACCAAGTGGCTATTTTAGATTCAATTGCTGGGCTCATATTGCAAAATTTAAGTCTGATTTGAGATATAGTGGCAAATTAAATCATTCCCTTTAAACTTGTGTATTATTTGAGGGTATTTTAAGTTTATAGCTGGTTAAAATGGGCTAAATTTGTAATTGTTGATTATACATACCAAAAACTCAATTACCCATGTTTGCTGAGCTCCTTTTTGGCCTTATTACTTTACTTGCATTTTCCTTTTTTGGGAAACAGCTTTTAACCATTAGAAAAAATATCTTCATCGGCAAAAAAGTCGATATAGCAGACGAACCTGCCTCAAGATGGCGTAATGTTTTTCTACTTGCCTTTGGTCAAAAAAAAATGTTCCAAAATCCATTGGTGGCCATTTTACACTTATTGGTGTATGTTGGTTTTATTATAATTAATATTGAATTATTAGAAATCATTGTTGACGGTATTACAGGTAGTCATCGTGCATTTGCTCCTTATTTGGGAACTTATTATGATGTCATCATTAATGGTTTTGAAATATTGGCAGCACTTGTTTTAATAGCCTGTATTGTATTTTTCTTTAGAAGAAATGTCATTAAATTAAAACGTTTTATAAGCAATGACCTCGATGGATGGCCAAGATCTGATGCCAATTATATCCTTATCACTGAGATCGTATTAATGTGCTTGTTTTTAACCATGAATGCAGCTGATACCGATGCGCATTTCTTAATTTCTTCTAAGTTAAAGCCAGTATTTAATAATTTTTCTTCTGCACAATTGAATAGTATTGAACATAGTGCATGGTGGATACACATTTTGGGCATCTATGCTTTTATGAACTATCTACCTTTTTCAAAACATTTACATATCATTTTGGCTTTCCCTAATGCTTATTATGCTGCACTAACACCTAAAGGGCAAATGCATAATATGGAATCAGTACAAAAAGAGGTATTGTATGCTATGCAACCCGAATTGGCTCCAGCAAATGCTCCTGCTCCTGATCAATTTGGCGCCAAAGATGTAATGGACCTGAGTTGGAAAAACTTAATGGATGCCTATAGTTGTACAGAATGTGGAAGATGCAGTGCTGCTTGTCCCGCTAATATTACTGGTAAATTATTAAGCCCCAGAAAAATCATGATGTCCACTAGGGATCGATTAGAAGAAGTAGGGAAAAATATAGCGAAAAATAAATCTTTTGCTGTTGACGGAAAATCTTTATTACACGATTATATCCCAGTAGAAGCAGTAAGAGCTTGTACCACTTGTAATGCTTGTGTGGAAGCTTGCCCTGTAAGCATATCTCCTCTTGATATTATCATGGAATTAAGACGATCACTCATTATGGAAGAAAGCAATGCCCCAGCAGAATGGAATGGCATGTTTAGTAATATAGAAAACAATTTTGCTCCATGGAAATTCTCACCCGACGACAGAGATGCCTGGACGCAACAAGCATAATTTTATGAGTATGAAAGTAGCAACCATGGCTGAATTTTTAGCTGCAGGAAAACAACCCGAAGTTCTGTTCTGGGTAGGTTGTGCAGGCAGTTTTGATCAAAGAGCTCAAAAAATCACTAAAGCATTCGCCACGATTTTAGATAAAGCTGGGGTGGAATATGCCATATTAGGAAAAGAAGAAGCTTGTACAGGTGACCCTGCAAGAAGAGCCGGCAATGAGTTTATGTTTCAAATGATGGCCTATCAAAATATTCAAATTTTGAATGGGTATGAAATTAAAAAAATTGTAACCACTTGCCCTCATTGTTTTAATACTTTAAAAAATGAATACCCTGCATTGGGTGGTCATTACGATGTCATACATCATACAACGTTTTTACAAGAACTCATTGAACAAGGTAAAATTAAATTCACTGATAGCAATAAATGGAAAGGTAAAACCATCACGTATCATGATAGCTGCTACCTAGGAAGAGCCAATGATATTTACGAAGCCCCTAGAAAAGTATTGGAGCATTTGGATGTGGAATTAAGAGAAATGAAAAGATGCAAATCCAAAGGACTCTGCTGTGGTGCTGGTGGGGCGCAGATGTTTAAAGAGGAAGAGAAAGGAAGCATCAGAATCAATACAGAAAGAGCGGAAGAAGCAATAGCTACTCAAGCCTCGGTGGTTGCCAGCGCTTGTCCATTTTGCAATACCATGATGACAGATGGTATTAAAAATAGATCTGAAGAAGCGCATACTGAAGTATTAGATATTGCAGAAATCATTGCCAAAGCTATTCAATAGTCCAACCCATACATCATAAACATGAAAGTAGATTTAGCCACTATATTACCTACAGACTTCCACCCTCAATCCAAACTTTGGATTTATCAAGCCAATCGCACTTTTACGATGGGTGAATTATTTCAAATAGAAGAGGTATTAGAACAATTTATTGCAAGTTGGAAAAGCCATGGAGCAGATGTTAAAGGTTTTGGTACCGTATTATATGGCCAGTTTATTATTTTAATGGCAGACGAAAGCAGTACGACTGTTGGAGGTTGTAGTACGGATAGCTCAGTACGTGTCATAAAAGAAATCGAAAAAATGACGAACGTATCCTTATTCAATAGAGAATTGCTCGCATTTTGGGTAAAAGAACGCGTACAAACCATACCCATGGCGCAAGTTGGCTATGCTTTGGAAAACGGACTCTTGCAGCCCGACACATTATACTTTAATAATTTAGTTAACAACAAAGCCGACATGGAATCTAAATGGATGCAACCTATTAGTGAAGGTTGGTTAGGAAAGAAATACGTAAAATAACCATTAGCAAATTACGATATGAAGACTGTTTATGCCATCCCTAATTGTAACACTGTTAAAAAAGCGTTGGATTGGTTAAAAGCGCATAAAGTAGCTTATGCATTTCATGACTACAAAAAATTGGGAATCACCAATGCCAAATTAAATGTATGGGCCAAACAAATTGGATGGGAAGCCTTACTCAATAAAAAAGGCACGACTTGGAAACAATTACCTAAGGAAGTACAAGAAAGTATCACTACTCAAAAAGCAGCCATTGCACTTATGATGGAAAAAACATCAATTATACGCCGCCCCATCTTTGAAGAAAACGATACAATAATTGCTATAGGATTTGACGAAAATGAATTGAAAAAAATAACACATCATTAATACACAACTTCACAAATAGCTCGCAAATAGTTCCATTTCCTCCTATTTCGTTTAAAAATATAAATTCCGTCGCTTCCTCTAAACACTGCACAAGAAATGATTGCATATTTTTTATTAGAAAAATATAATGGCTCAGTAAATGAGATTATATCATCTTTTTCCACTAAGCTATATTTACTTGAATCAAAATAAGCTTTAACTAGTATTTTCCTACTATTAGATAAATTTAGTATTTCATTTGAATCTACAAATTTATCACTCCGAAGTATTTGGTATAATGTATTTAAACAATTAACCCTATCAGGAACTGAATAATCTAATACTTTATTCAATGGGTAATCAATGGTGTATCTCGAAATATTTAGCTTAGCACCATCACGAAGATTCATAGGGTTTGAGTCCATTTTCACGACTGAATCTAAAATATAATTATAAAAAAAATGTGCATTTTTATCATTCAAAGTTTTTTCTTGCGAATATCCAAAAATATTAAAAATGGTTAAATTCAAAAAAAACAGTAATAATATCTTCTTCATTAATTATTTTAAATATGCTGACAAGATCTTATTTAAATCCTCTCCTCTTACATCTTTTGCAATGATGACACCATTAGGATCTAATAAAAAATTAGCAGGAATGCTTTGAATGCCAAATTGCACCGCTACTTCATTGTTCCAGTATTTTAAATCACTTACATGAGTCCAAGTAAGTCCATCTTTTTTGATGGCTTCCAACCATCTTGATTTGTCTTGATCCAAAGAGACACCCAATACAGTGAAATTTTTGCTTTTATAGGCATTAAAGGCTTTTACTACATTAGGATTCTCTGCTCTACATGGTCCACACCAACTTGCCCAAAAATCTACCAATACATATTTGCCTCTAAAAGAAGATAGACTAACAGATTTTCCATTGACGTCGTTTTGTTTGAATTCAGGTAAAACAGTTCCTATTTTTCCTATGCTTGAAGATTGTAAGGTTTTTTCAATCACTGAAGCAAAAGCTCCCTTTTTAGCATCACCACTTAACTTGTCGTAGAATGAAGCAAGGTTATCTTTTACTTGTGGAAAGATATTAGCATATTGGAATAGAAAGAAAGTAGTCACTGGAGAGTTAATATAAGTATTACTTACAACCCCATAAGCCATCAAACAATCCTCGGCTTGTTTAGCCGCTACTTTAGCAATAGAATCTTTTGCAGCAGCAGTAGTAGCTCCATTGGAAGCTGCTAAGGTTTTAAAATAAGGTTCCATTAAAGGAGTCAATTTTTTCATATAGTCTTGATAGATATCATGACTTGCAGAACCTTTATAACTAATTGCTGCAGCTTGCTGAATATCACCTTCCATTGTCAAGTGATCATTGCCTATAAATAAAGGTAGTTTTTGTGTTAAACCGGTAAAACTTAAAACAAAAACTCCCGTGCCTTCTGCCTTAGCATTTAGGTTAAACTTTCCTCCCACCACTTTGGCATTGGCGATTTCTTTATTTGCCATACCATCAATTAAACTCACAGAGGTATTGTCTGGCACGTTTTTTAGCATGCCATCAATTTGTAAGTTTTGAGCCATACTCACTTGAGCCACCATTGCACTTAGAATACAAAATATTATTTTTTTCATGGGATTGGTTTACATTAAAATTGTACTATCAAATATACATTATTCTGGCTTATGCCTTTTCGATAACACTTTTACAATATCAGCCAAGGTATAACCCTTTGCTTGTAAGAGAATTAGATAATGAAACAATAAATCTGCTGATTCATTCAAAAACAAATCGGCATTATCGTCCTTGGCTTCAATAACCGTCTCAACCGCTTCTTCTCCTACTTTTTGTGCAATTTTATTGATGCCTTTGGCAAATAAAGATGCTACATAGGAGCTATCTGGTGCAGCAGTTTTACGTTGAGCAATGACAGCTTCTAATTGTTTCAAGAAAATCAAGTCAGAAGGTTGATTGTCTTCTCCCCAACAAGTAGCTGTGCCCTTATGACAAACAGGTCCTTCAGGACTCGCTTGCACTAAGATCGTATCTTGATCACAATCCACTGCCATACTAATATAATGTAAGAAATTACCACTCTCTTCTCCTTTGGTCCATAATCTATTTTTGGAACGGCTAAAGAAAGTCACTTTCTTTTGAGACAAAGTTGCATCAATAGCTTCTTGGTTCATGAAGCCCATCATTAATACTTGCTTTGTATTCGCATCTTGCACTATAGCTGGAACTAAACCATCGCTGTATTTTGAAAAATTAATTGTCATCGTATTCATTTAAAATTTTTATAATCGCATACTTATTCCTTGATCACTTAAGTATTGTTTTAAGTCAGGTATGGCTATTTCTTTATAATGAAATATACTTGCAGCCAAAGCTGCATCTGCTCTCCCTTTTGTAAATACGTCCTTAAAATGTTCCATCGTTCCCCCTCCACCTGAAGCAATAATCGGGACAGGCAAAGTCTCTGCTAATTTTGCAGTGATATCCAAGGCAAACCCTTGTTTGGTCCCATCATGATTCATGGAAGTTAATAAGATCTCTCCCACTCCTAAATCAACGGCTTGCTTTGCCCAATCCAGCACTAAGGTATCTGTTTTTGTTCGACCTCCATTTAAATATACATACCAATTATTATCTGCTTCACATTTGGCATCAATTGCTAATACCACGCATTGGCTTCCGAAATTTTTGGCAAATCTATTGATGGTACTAGGATCCATATAAGCTGCCGTATTGATAGAAATTTTATCTGCACCATTTTGCAATAAGACACTTACATCTTCCTCCGTTTTAATGCCTCCTCCCACTGTGAAAGGAATATTAATACGATGGGCAATTTTATTTACCAATGCACTAAGTGTTTTTCGCTTCTCAACGGTAGCAGTAATATCTAAAAACACCAATTCATCTGCTCCCTGAGCTGCATATAAAGCCCCCAGTTCGATAGGGTCACCCGCATCTCTTATTTGCTCAAAGTTCACTCCTTTCACCGTGCGGCCATCTTTGATATCTAAACAGGGTATAATTCTTTTTGTTAACATCTTACTTATTTTGCATTCATTTTTGATAATTCAGATAAGCTAATTCTATTTTCATAAATTGCTTTACCCACTATCGCTGCCGCACAACCTATGGTATCTAATGCTACTAAATCTTCTGCACCACTCACTCCACCACTAGCAATTAATTGCAAGTGAGGAAATGCTTTGATGATTTTTTGATACAATTCAATAGAGGGGCCTTCTAGTTTTCCGTCTTTTTGAATATCGGTACAAAACATTTGCTTAATTCCTTTTTCAATATAGGATTGCATAAAATCATATACCGAGATATCTGTTTTTTCTAACCAACCACTGATGGCAATTTTTTCCTGATGCACATCTGCTCCCAACATAAATTTTTCTGCACCGAAACGACTAATCCATTCTGCAAAAATGGTGGGTGATTTTACAGCCAAGCTGCCAATTGTTGCATAAGCAGCACCGGCATCTAATACAGTTTGTAAAGTGGCTTCCGTTTTAATACCTCCTCCAAAATCAATTTGCAAACTAGTGCGATTAGCAATCGTTTCTAGTACTTTCCAGTTTACTACATTCCCTGCTTTAGCGCCATCCAAATCTACTAAATGCAAGCGCATCAATCCTACGCCCTCGAATGCTTTGGCTACTTCTAAAGGATCTTCGTTGTATATTTTTTTTTGTGCATAATCTCCCTCTGTGAGTCTTACACATTTCCCATCAATCAAATCTATCGCTGGTATAATTTGCATTTTATAAATCTAAAAAATTTTGAATAATTTGTTCTCCAAGTATCGCCGATTTCTCAGGATGAAACTGCACTCCATAAAAATTATTTTTATGTAAGGCACTACTATAAGGTTGAATATATTGGGTAGTAGCTATAGTATGGTTCCCCAATGCTGCATAATAACCATGTACAAAATAAGCATACCCATTTTCTGGAACAGCCCTAAATAAATTTGTTTTTAAACCGTAAATAGTATTCCATCCTATCTGAGGTACTTTTAGTGTAGCATCGGTTGGATTAAATCGCTTTACCTGTTCTTCAAAAATACCTAAACAAGGCGTATTGTTCTCTTCTGAATAGCTGCACATTAATTGCATACCCAAACAAATCCCTAATACAGGTTGTTTTAGATCGACAATCAATTGATCTAAATTTCTTGCTTTCAAATAGTCCATCGCAGTACTCGCCTCTCCCACCCCGGGAAAAATAACCTTGTCAGCAGTTTGTATCGTCTCTATATCATCAGATACTGTTGCTGACACACCCAAGCGCTCAAGTGCATACAAAACTGATTGTATATTTCCTGCATTATATTGTATGATGACCGTCTTCATGTTATTGTAAAATAGCTTCTAAAAATGCTTGTGTACTAGTATTGATATCTTGTGCTTTAGAAAGGGCTTTAATATATGCCGACCCAATGATGGCTCCATTAGCATAAGCAGCAACCGCTTCGAAGCTTTCTTTATCCTTGATTCCAAAACCAACTAATATTGGATTTTTCAATTTTGCTGCTTGTAAAGATTGTAAATATATGGCCACTTTGCTAAAATCCTGTTCTTTGCCTGTTGTTGCAGAAGAACTTACTGCATATAAAAAACCAGTACTTAGTTGATCTAATTGATGCAATCTTTCCGAATCTGTTTCGGGGGTTACTAAAAACACAAAATCTAGTTCATTGTTTTTGATGATACTACCATATTCTTGTTCAAATTCATACAAAGGCAAATCGGGTAAAATCAATCCGTCTATTCCTACTTCTTTTGCTTGCTTACAAAAGGCTTCAAATCCATACTGTAATATAGGATTCATATAACCCATTAATACCACTGGAATGTGTATCTTTTCTCGCATAGCTTGTAGCTGTTTAAACAAGACTTCGATGGTCATGCCATTACTTAAAGCGACATGACTGCTTCCTTGTATCACTTCACCATCCGCTAAAGGATCACTATACGGCATACCCAATTCTATAATATCAGCCCCATTGGCTTGTAAGGCTTCCATGACAGAGAGCGTACTATTTAATTGAGGGTAACCTGCAGTGCAATACACATTCAATACCCTTTTATTTTTTACTTCAAATAAATTTTTTAATCTAGACATAATGATAATTTTATTGAATGCCCATGGCTTTCATATAAGTTGCTAAATCTTTATCTCCTCTTCCACTTAAACAAACTACGACAACATCCTCTGGTTTAAATTGCATACTTGATAAAGCAGCAAAAGCATGTGCCGATTCTAAAGCTGGAATAATGCCTTCTAATTTAGACAGATGAAAAGCACTTTCAAGTGCTGCTTCGTCGGTAGCACTCGTGAAACTTCCTCTACCGCTTTTAAATAAAAAAGCGTGGAGTGGTCCAATACCAGGATAATCTAAACCTGCACTAATACTATGTGGCTCTACCACTTGCCCATCTTTGGTTTGCATTAAAATACTTTTACTTCCATGTAAGATACCTGTGCTACCTAATTGTGTAGTGGCAGCACTCATGCCTGAATGTACCCCATGTCCTGCTGCCTCTACTGCTACCAATTCCACCGTAGGTTCATTTAAGAAATGATAAAAGGCACCTGCAGCATTACTTCCCCCGCCCACACATGCAATCACATGCGTTGGAAGTTCCGAGCCTGTTTTTTCCTTTAATTGCTTACGTATCTCTTCACTGATTACACTTTGGAATCTTGCCACCATATCCGGATAAGGATGTGGTCCCACCACACTACCAATAATATAATGTGTCTCTTTGGGCTCATTAATCCAAGCACGAATAGCTTCATTCGTAGCATCTTTCAAAGTCTTGCTTCCACTGGTTGCAGGCACCACCGTCGCACCTAACATTTTCATTCTTGCTACATTCGGCGCTTGTCGTTCAATATCTTTCTCACCCATGTACACTACACATTCCAAACCTTTTAAAGCACATACTGTGGCCGTTGCTACCCCGTGTTGACCTGCACCTGTTTCGGCTATGATTTTTGTTTTACCCAATCTTTGTGCTAATAAAATTTGCCCGATGGTATTATTGATTTTATGTGCTCCTGTATGACACAAGTCTTCTCTTTTCAAATACACCTGTGTGCCCAATTCTTTGCTTAATCTTTCTGCAAAGAATAAAGGAGTAGGCCTACCTACATAATCTTTTAACAATGATTCGAATTCGGCTTGAAAAGCAGGATCCTGCATTATTTTCAAATACTGCTCTTTTAATTCCTGTACATTAGGGAATAACATTTCAGGAATATAAGCACCGCCAAATTCCCCATAATAGCCTTGTTGGTTCGGATTTTGATAATCCATATCCTTATTAAATGAGTGCATCTATAAATGTTTTAATTTTTTCTAAATTTTTAATCCCTGGTGTAGTCTCAAATTGACTATTTAGATCTAATGCCATTAAATGTTTACCCACTTTGGTTTGCGCTAGCACTTGTATACCACCTATATCATTAGCTCCAATGCCTCCACTTAAAAAATAAGGCGTTTTAATAGTAGTCAATTTCAATAATTCCCAATTAAAATGATTCCCAGTGCCTCCATATAATGCACTATCTGTATCAAATAATATATAATCTGCAACCGACTCAAAATGGGTAACCATTGGTGGCATCGCTCCAACTCGACACACTTTGATAATCTTTGCATAATTCGCTAATGACTTGCAATAATCCACGTCTTCATCGCCATGCAATTGTACCATGTCTAACCCTGCAGTTTGTACGATTTTTTTCACTTGTTCCAAATCTTCATTCACAAAAACACCCACTTTTAAAGCATTTTTAGGTTTAAAAGCAGCCAATGCTTCCAAAGTCAAATGCTCCAATACATATCTTTTTGATGGCGCATAAAAAATAAAGCCAATAAATTGCACTCCCATCGCATCTAATGCGCTTGCTTGTTCTATTTGAGTAATGCCGCAAACTTTAATTTGCATAATTTATAATTTAAGGGCTTCTGAAAATAATTGAAATGCTTTAGCAGGATCTTTCTGTTTCATAAAAAACTCTCCCATCAAAAAACCTTGGAAGCCTTCTTTTTTTAATAATTGAAAAGTAGCCATATCATAAATGCCACTTTCAGCAATACTTAATTTGTCTTTGGGCAATTGATTCTTAAGATGTAAACTATGTTCAATATTCACTTCAAAAGATTTCAAGCTTCTATTATTAATGCCCACCAAATCCACTTCCTCACAAATATGTGCTAATTCAGATTCATTATGAATTTCTAATAATACTTCTAGACCTAATGATTTCGCAACAGTAGCAAATTGTTTTACTGCTACAGGAGTCAAACATGCTGCTATTAATAAGATAACCGATGCCCCAAATGATTTAGCTTCAATGATTTGAAATTCGTCTATAATGAACTCTTTTCTTAATACTGGTATATCATTTTGCACCGCAATAGATAAATCGTCTAAATGTCCTCCAAAAAATTGCTGATCAGTTAATACTGAAATGCCTGCTGCACCATAAGTGGTATACGCTTTAGTGACTTCAGCAACTGAAGCTGTATTATTGATCACCCCTTTAGAAGGAGATTGCCTTTTAAATTCGGCAATGATACCTGTTTGGGCAGGATCTAATAAATTTGTTTTTAAAGAGGTAGCAGGCAATGTAAACAATGGCATTGCTTCAAGCACTTGATTACTTATTTGTTGTTTACGCGCTTCCACTTCTACTCGTTTATGCGCCACTATTTTTGCTAAGATGTTTTCGCTCATTGTAAACTAATTAATTTTTGTAAACAATTATTAGCAGCTCCATTTAGTAAGCTATGCGATGCAGCTTCAAAAGCAGTTTCATAATTTTCATATTTTCCAGTCACTTGCAAAGCCATTGCTGCATTCGCAAGTACTACTGCATTTTGCTGTTCGGTACCTTTCCCTTCTATAATATTTTTAAAGATGGCAGCTGCTGCTTCAACCGTAGCACCACCATGTAAATCTGACTGTAACACTTTTAGTTTGCCCAAATCTATAGGAGATTTTATAAATTCTCCTTTATTGGTAACTACCTTCGTGTCTGCGGTTAATGAAATTTCATCATATCCATCAATACTATGTATTAAAGTGAATTCCTTTTGCAAAGACTGTAATACATAATTATAAATTCTAGCCATTTCTAA
>Ga0228701_1000642_pt1 | contig 27393 bp, 25 predicted proteins | sample McNCre117_Aug_MG_2_FD_178017 | JGI IMG/M metagenome (GOLD analysis project Ga0228701, IMG submission 178017) | Freshwater microbial communities from McNutts Creek, Athens, Georgia, United States - 11-17_Aug_MG | ecosystem: Environmental > Aquatic > Freshwater > Creek | place: USA: Georgia... | reverse complement strand
GCCCCGACCGCGGGCTTCCAGCGGGTGATCCAGCGCGCGATCCTGCACGTCCAGTCCTCGGGCAAGGATACGGTTACGGGTGCCAACGTGCTGGTCGCGCTGTTTTCCGAGCGCGACAGCTACGCCGTCTATTTCCTCCAGCAGCAGGACATGAGCCGGCTCGACGCGGTCAGCTATATCAGCCACGGCATCGGCAAGGGCGGCAAGCGGATCGAGGAACGCAATCCCAAGGGCGCCGAGGCCGAAACCCCGCCGGCGGAAGACAAGGCCGCAGCCAAGGACGGCAAGAAGGATTCCGCGCTCGACCAGTTCTGCGTCAATCTCAACGAGAAAGCCCAGGCCGGCAAGGTCGATCCGCTGATCGGGCGCGGGCCCGAGGTTGATCGCACGATCCAGATCCTGTGCCGCCGCTCGAAGAACAACCCGCTTTATGTCGGCGATCCGGGCGTGGGCAAGACCGCCATCGCCGAGGGTCTGGCGCGCAAGATCATCGAAGGCGAAGTGCCCGAAGTGCTGGCGGGTGCGGTGATCTATTCGCTCGACATGGGCGCGCTGCTGGCGGGCACCCGCTATCGCGGCGATTTCGAAGAGCGGCTCAAGCAGGTCGTGAGCGAGCTTGAGAAGATGCCCGACGCGGTGCTGTTCATCGACGAGATCCACACCGTGATCGGCGCGGGCGCAACCAGCGGCGGGGCGATGGATGCCTCGAACCTCTTGAAGCCCGCGCTGTCGGGCGGGACGATCCGCTGCATCGGCTCGACCACCTACAAGGAATTCCGCAACCACTTCGAAAAGGACCGCGCGCTGCTGCGCCGGTTCCAGAAGATCGACGTCAACGAACCCACGATCGAGGACACGATCAAGATCCTCAAGGGGCTGCGCAGCGCCTTCGAGGACCACCACAAGGTCAAGTACACCCCCGAGGCGATCAAGACCGCGGTGGAACTGTCGGCCCGCTACATCAACGACCGCAAGCTGCCCGACAAGGCAATCGACGTGATCGACGAGGTCGGCGCGATGCAGATGCTGGTCCCGCCCTCCAAGCGCAAGAAGACCATCACCGCGCGCGAGATCGAGGCCGTGATCGCAACCATGGCGCGCATCCCGCCCAAGTCGGTCAGCAGCGATGATCGGACCGCGCTCGAACATCTCGAACGCGATCTCAAGCGGGTGGTGTTCGGCCAGGACCAGGCAATCGAAGTGCTGTCGAGCGCGATGAAGCTGAGCCGCGCGGGCCTGCGCGATCCCGACAAGCCGATCGGCTCGTTCCTGTTCTCCGGCCCGACCGGGGTCGGCAAGACCGAAGTGTCCAAGCAGCTTGCCTCAATCCTTGGCATTCCGATCCAGCGTTTCGACATGTCGGAATATATGGAGCGCCATTCGGTTTCGCGGCTGATCGGCGCGCCTCCGGGCTATGTCGGCTACGATCAGGGCGGCCTCCTGACCGATGCGGTCGATCAGCAGCCCCACTGCGTGCTGCTGCTCGACGAAATCGAGAAGGCCCACCCCGACCTGTTCAACATCCTGCTGCAGGTGATGGACAATGGCCGGCTCACCGACCACCACGGCAAGACCGTCGATTTCCGCAACGTGGTCCTCATCATGACCACCAATGCCGGCGCGTCGGACATGGCGCGCCAGGGGATCGGCTTTGGCGATGTCTCCAAGGCCGATGCCGGGGACGAAGCGGTCAAGCGGATGTTCAGCCCGGAATTCCGCAACCGCCTCGATGCGATCGTGCCCTTCGCCTATCTCGGCAAGGAAGTGATCGCCCGCGTGGTCGACAAGTTCGTGCTCCAGCTCGAACTGCAGCTGGCCGAACAGAACGTCCACATCCAGTTCGATGGCGATGCCCGCGAATGGCTGGGTGCGCGCGGCTATGACAAGCTGTTCGGCGCGCGGCCGATGGCCCGCCTGATCCAGGACAAGGTCAAGCAGCCGCTCGCCGAGGAACTGCTGTTCGGCAAGCTGGCCCATGGCGGCGAAGTCCATGTCTCGGTCAAGGACGAGGTGCTGGCCTTCGAGCTGACCCCGGCCCCGCCCAAGCTCGACAAGAAGTCTGCCCGCAAGGCGGCGCCTGCCGGGCGCAAGCCCAAGGCCGCTCCCAAGCCGGCCGGCGATGCGGACTGATTGACCCGGGTCAATTCAACGCGCCGCCAGCCCGGCTAGGGGCAAGGCTTGCACAGGCCTGCGCCGGGAGAATGTAGTGAGTGAAGTCGAGGCTCCAGCCGCCCCCACCGCCACCCCGTTTGAACGGATCGGCGGCCATGCGGCGCTGCGCGAAATCACCGCGCGCTTCTATGACCTGATGGAGCAGGATCCGGGCTATACCGAACTGCGCGCGATGCACGCGCCCAATTTGGCCGAGATGCGCGAGGCGCTGCCGCTGTTCCTAGCGGGCTGGGCCGGCGGCCCGCGCGACTGGTTCGAGGCAAATCCCGGCAAATGCATGATGTCGATGCACGCGCCCTTCCCGATCGACCGCCAGACCGCCACCCAGTGGGCCGAAGCGATGCGCCGCGCGATCACCGATACCGAAGTGGCCGACCGCGAAATCGCCGATGCCATGGCCGACGTGCTGACCCGCATGGCCACGGGCATGGCGCGCGGCTGACACGCGGCTTGCCCCGGCCCGGCGCGCTGCGCTAGCCTGAGCCCCATGCAGCAGATCGATCGCCCCCGCCGCCGCCTTGCCATCGCGCTGGCTGGGCTGGCCGGATATGTCGATGCCGCCGGTTTCCTTGCCGCCAACCGCTATTTTGTCTCGTTCATGTCGGGCAACACCACCCGGCTCGGGGTAGATCTGGCGCAAAACCCGGCGCTCGCCTGGATGCCCGCCGTGCTGATCGGCAGCTTCGTGGCCGGGGTGACCGGCGGAGCCTTGCTCGCCCAGCGCGCGGGCGCGCGGCGCAAGCCCGTGGTGCTGGGGCTGGTCGCGTTGCTGCTGACGCTGGCCGCCGGGTTCCACGTGGAACAGGCGGTGCTGGCCGCGCTGATCGCGCTGGCCGCGGCCATGGGCGCGCTCAACAACACCTTCCAGCGCGGCGGCGAGGTTTCGGTCGGGCTGACCTATATGACCGGAGCGCTGGTGCGCATGGGTCAGGGGCTGGCGGCACGGCTGACCCGCACCGGCGGTGAGGGGTGGAGCGGCTGGCTGCTGCTGTGGCTGGGCCTCGCCAGCGGCGCGCTGGCCGGGGCGCTGAGCTGGCTGCACGCGCCTCAATTCGCGCTGTGGCTGGCGGCGGGCTATGCTGGTCTGCTGGCCGTTGCCGCGCGGCGCCTGCCCGCCGCCTGAACCACGCGGGCCTAGCCTTCGATCCGCACCAGCTTGTCGCGCCCAGTTGCGCCGCGCAACAAGTGCAGGCGCGAGGCGGCGATCCCGAGGGCCCCGGCCAGCAGATTGAGCACGGCGGCATTGGCCTTGCCGTCCTCGGGCTTGACCCGGACCTTCACCACCACCTTGCCATCGGCCAGTTCGACGGATTCGCTGCGCGCACCCGGTGTCACCCGCAGCGCCAGCCGGCCTTCGCCGTCGGCCAGCGCGCGGATCGCGTCAGCGGGCGGGAACTCAGCCTTGGGCCGGGCCATTGGCCAGAGCGTCCACCGCCGCCTGATGATGCTTGGCGTTCTCGACGTAATGCGCCACGCCCAGTTGCAGCCCGGCAATCGCGCGGTCATCGAGATCGCGCATGAAGGTGGCGGGGCGCCCGCTCCACAGCTGGCGCGCGGGGATGCGCTTGCCCGGCGCGAGCAGCGCGCCGGCGGCAAGCATCCCTTCGGCCTCGATCACGCAGCCGTTCATGGTCTGCGCCGAAAAGCCGACGAACCCGCGATCCTCGATCCGGGTGCCGTGGATCATCGCCATGTGGCCGACCAGCACGTCTTCACCGATCAGCGTGGCGAAGCCTTCGGGCGCGCCGGGCATAGGGCTGTCGCAATGGATCACCGTGCCGTCCTGAATGTTCGAGCGCGCGCCGATGACGATGCGGTTGACGTCGGCGCGGATCACGCAGTTGTACCAGACGCTGACATCGGGGCCGATCTCGACATCGCCGATGATCCGGCAGCCGGGCGCGATAAACGCGCTGTCGTGGATGCGCGGGGTCTTGCCGTGGATCGGAACGATGGTGACGTCAGGCCGCATGATTGATCCTTCCTCTCAAATGTCTGCCCGCCAGATCGGCGGATCGCTGGGCCGAATAGACGATGTGCTTGAGCAGCGGATTGCTGCGGGCGAGATAAGGATGATCGAAATCGAGCGCCGCGACGCGCTGCATCCCGAGCCGTTCCATCAGCCCCCAAGAGCGGACGTTGCCCGGCACGGTAATCGCCCAGATTGCGTCTGCCGGCAGGGTGGCAAAGCCCCAATCGAGGCTGGCCTGCGCCGCTTCGCGGGCATAGCCCTGGCCCCAGGCGTGGTGCGCCAGCCGCCAGCCAATCTCGATCCGGCCTTCCAGCGGGGTATCCTCGGGTCCGGGCTTGAGCCCGCAAAAGCCCAGAAAGGCTCCGTCCTCGCGCCGCTCGACCGCCCAGAAGCAGTGCCCGTGGCGGCGCTGGAAATTGACCTGCCGGTCAAGCGCGGCATCGATGTCCTCCCGCTCCATCGGCGGGCCGAGAAACTCCATCACCCGCGGATCCTGACCCATGGCCAGGAACGGGTCCGCGTCCGCACCGCGCCAGCTGCGCAGCACGAGCCGGTCAGTCTCGATCCGGAATTCAGCCATTCATCAGCCGCGCGGCATGGGCGGCGTGATAGGTCAGCACGCCCGAACAGCCGGCGCGCTTGAAGCTGGTCAGCGTTTCGAGCACCAGCGCGTCGCGGTCGCCCGCGCCGGCGGCGACGGCAGCCTCGATCATCGCGTATTCGCCGCTCACCTGATAGGCGAAGACCGGGACTTCGAAGGCTTCCTTCACCCGGCGCACGATATCAAGGTAGGGCAGGCCCGGCTTGACCATCACGCTGTCCGCGCCTTCGGCAAGATCGATTTCCACCTCGCGCAGGGCTTCCTCGGCGTTGGCCGGGTCCATCTGGTAGGTCTTCTTGTCGCCCTTGAGCAGGCCCCGGCTGCCCACCGCATCGCGGAACGGGCCATAGAAGGCCGAGGCATATTTGGCGGCATAGGACATGATCTGAACATTGACGTGGCCCGCGCTTTCAAGCGCATCGCGGATCGCGCCGATCCGGCCGTCCATCATGTCGGACGGGGCAATGACGTCAGCCCCGGCGGCGGCCTGATTAAGGCTCTGGCCCACCAGCACGTCGACCGTGGCATCGTTGAGGACATAGCCCGCGCCGTCGATCAGCCCGTCCTGCCCGTGGCTGGTATAGGGATCGAGCGCGACGTCGGTCAGCACGCCGATGCCTTCGCCGCAGGCATCCTTGATCGCGCGGATCGCGCGGCACATCAGGTTGTCGGGATTGAGCGCCTCGGCTCCGTCTTCGCTGCGGCGCGCTGCCTGGGTGTTGGGGAACAGCGCCAGGCAGGGAATCCCCAGCGCCTGGGCTTCCTTGGCCCGCGCGACAATCCCGTCGACCGACCAGCGCGACACGCCGGGCAGCGATGCGATCGGATCTTCGATCCCGCTACCTTCGGTGACGAACAGCGGCCAGATCAGGTCGGCAGGAGTCAGCACCGTTTCGCGGAAAAGCGCGCGGCTCCACGCGGTGGCACGGGTGCGGCGCAGGCGGGTGGCGGGAAAGGGTCCGGTCATGGCAGGCTCTCTAGCCCTTCAGGGCCAGCGAGGAAAGCTCAGTTGATCGCGGCCCCGCCCGGCCCGCCCGGCAGGGCAACCATCGCCTGACGCGGGGCCAGACTGGCCAGCCCCGCCCCGGCTTTCAGCCCCTTGAGCTGCGCGATCCGCGCCCGGAAAGCGGTCAATTCGCCCGCATCGACCTGGTTCGAGACGGTAAAGCGCACCGTCAGCGGATTGACCGGCGCGCCGCCGCGATAAAGCTCGTAGTGGAGGTGCGGGCCGGTCGACAGCCCGGTCGAACCGACATAGCCGATCACTTGCCCGGCGCGCACGCGGGTGCCGCTGGCCACCGCGATCCGGCTCATGTGGCCGTAACCCGTGGCATAGCCGCCGCCGTGGTCGAGCCGCACGTAATTGCCATGCCCGCCGTGCCATCCGGCAAAGTTCACGGTGCCATCGCCCACAGCATAGATCGGCGAGCCATAGGCCGCACCGAAATCGACCCCGGCGTGCATCCGGGTATAGCCGAGGATCGGATGGCGGCGCGCGCCGAAGGTCGAAGTGATCCGGCCCACCACCGGCATGATCAGGCCGGTGCGCTGCGCGCCCATGCCCGATGCCTCATAGTACTGACCCTCGCGGCCCCAGCGCAGCAGCTGCGCCTTGGGCCGGCCGCCCTGTTCAAGCCCGGCGAACAGCAGTTCGCCGACCTGCGCCTCACCCCCGGCCGAGCGGCGATAGGCAACGATGATGTCAAAGGTATCGCCCGGCTCGATCGCGGTATCGAGGCTGAGATGCTGGTCGAGCGTCTGGAGATATTGCTGGATCGCCTCGATCGGGGCGCCGCTGGCACGCGCCGCGCGGTAAAGACTGGTGCCGACCGTGCCGCGAATCCGCAGCGGGGTCGTGTCAACCGCGATGGCGCGGCGCTCAAGCGTAAGCCCCGCCGCCCCGCGCGTCACCGCCAGATCAAGATCAAACCGCGCACGCAGCGCCAGCCGCTCGACCGGGCGGGCCGGGCCAGCGCCGCGCTCGCCCAGCACGGCCTCGATCCGGGTGCCGGGGGCCAGCCCCTCGCCGCCAAGCGCGCCATTGACCAGCCGTTCGGCCGCGCCGGCATCGCCCGGCAGCGCGCCGCCGCGCTCGAGCATCCGGGCAAGGCTGTCATTCTGGCCCAATGTCAGTGTCAGCGCGATCCGGGGGCGTTCGGGCAGCCCGGCGATCGGCACGACGGCCGCTCCCGGACCCACATGCCGCCCGCTGACCGCGCCGCGCGCCAAGGGCTGGATCAACTGGCTGCGAAATTCATCGCGCTCGGCAGTGTCCAGCACCATCGCCGGGGGTGCCGGGCGCACCGAAAAATCGGGCCAGAAGGCCAGCGCCGCACCGCACAGCAGGATCAGGGTGGCAAGGCCGCGAAACCATTCGGCGCTGCCGATGTCCTCGGCCAGATCGCAGGACCAGTTGATCGCGGCGAGCCGCTTGAAAAGGGGATGCCGCAAGCGGCCGGGCCGCACCGCGCCGCGCCACTGCGGGCCAGCCATGACGGCGGCCCCGGTTCCCAGGGCCGCACCGCCGCGGGAGGCTTCCAGCAATCGGTGCGGCTTGAACAAGACCCGGCCCTTCGCAACCCAGCGGCATAATGCGCCAGACCGCCTTGCACCGGGCGTGGTTAATCTTCGCCTAAGGGGGCGGGGATTCGCGGCTTATGGACAACAAGTTGCCGCGCTTTGGCTGCGCTTGCCTTGCGGGCGCTTGGTGACAATGCCTAAACTGCCGCCATGGATCGCCAGCCCCCTTTCCGTGATCACCGCAATCACGACAGCCGCGTAAAAGCGGTGCTGGGGCCGACCAACACCGGCAAGACCCACCTCGCGATCGAGCGGCTCTGCGCCCATTCCTCAGGCGCGATCGGGTTTCCGCTGCGGCTGTTGGCGCGCGAGGTCTATGACCGGGTCTGCGCGATCAAGGGGCCGGATCAGGTCGCGCTGATCACCGGCGAGGAACGGATCGAACCCAAGCACGCGCGCTATCTGCTGTGCACCGCCGAGGCGATGCCGCTGGATGCCGACCTCGCCTTCGTTGCGCTCGACGAGGCGCAGCTGGCGGCCGACCGCGAACGCGGCCACGTGTTCACCGACCGGCTGCTCCACGCGCGCGGCCGCGAGGAGACCATGCTGCTGGGCTCGGCCACGCTGGAGCCGATGGTCAAAGCCCTGATTCCCGAGGCCGAGATCGTCTCGAGGCCGCGCTTCTCGACGCTCAGCCATGCCGGGGCGAAAAAGCTCTCGCGCATTCCCCCGCGCAGCGCGATCGTCGCCTTCTCGGCCGAGCAGGTCTATGCCGTGGCCGAAATGCTGCGCCGCTTCCGAGGCGGGGCCGCGGTGGTGATGGGCGCGCTCAGCCCCGAAACCCGCAACCGCCAGGTCGCGCTCTATCAGGCGGGCGAAGTCGATTACCTCGTCGCCACCGATGCGATCGGGATGGGGCTCAACCTTGATGTCGGGCATGTCGCCTTTGCCGGGCTGTCAAAGTTTGATGGGGTGCGCCAACGCCGCCTGACCACAGCGGAAATGGCGCAGATCGCGGGCCGCGCCGGGCGCCACCAGCGCGACGGGACGTTCGGCACGCTTGCCGGGACCGGCGGCCATGACGCCGAATTTTCCGCCGATGAGGTGTTCGCGATCGAGGAACACCGCTTCCCGCCGCTGACCCGGCTGTTCTGGCGCGAGGCCGAGCCCGATTTCAGCTCGCTCGCCAGCCTGATCGCCGATCTCGAACGCGCGCCCGATCACCCGGCGCTCGCCGCCGCGCCCGAGGCAGTTGACCTCGCCGTGCTCAAGCACCTGGCCGAAGACCCAGCGATTGCCGCCGCGATCCGCGGCAAGGGCATGGTCCGGCGGTTCTGGCAGGCCTGTTCGCTTCCCGATTTTCGCCAGTACGGCACCGACAATCACGCCCGCTTCGTCGCCCGGCTGTGGCAGGATCTGGCGCGCGGGCACCTCGGCAGCGACTATGTCGCGCGCTCGATCGCCGATCTCGACAATGTCAGCGGCGATATCGATACCCTGCAAATGCGGATCGCCGCGATCCGCAGTTGGGCCTATATTGCCCAGCGCCCCGACTGGGTGCTGGGCCGCGAGGAAATGGCCGCGCGCGCCCGCGCGGTCGAGGCCCGCCTGTCTGATGCTCTCCACGCCCGGTTGACCGAACGATTTGTCAACCGGCGCACCGCCATACTCATGAAGAAACTGGGACCGGATACTGCCTTGCTGCCTGTAACATGTGAAAACGACACCGTGCTGGTCGATGGTGAAACCATTGGCCGGCTGGATGGCTTCCGCTTCAAGGTCGATGCCGCCGCGCCGCTCGCCGACCGCAAGCTGCTGCTCGCCGCTGCCGAGCGCCACTTGCCGCAATTGCTGGGCGAACGCGCCGAGGCGCTGGCCCGCGATCTGGCCGCCGGCACCGCGCAGCTTGCGCTGGAGGGCACGCGGATTGTCTGGAACGGCGCACTGCTCGGCCAGCTGGGCGCGGGCAAGGCCGTGCTCGCCCCGCAGTTCACCGCTGATGTCGCGCTCGACGCCGTGCCCGCCCCGGCGCGGACCGCGCTGCTCGGCGAAATCGAAGCCTGGCTGGCGCGCGCGCAGGCCCCGCTCGAACCGCTGCGCAAGCTCGACGAGGCAAGCCGCGCGCTCGACGCCGGGCCCGAACTGCGCGCGCTGCTGATCCGGCTCGCGGAAGCGGGCGGGATGCTCGAACGCCTGCCCTCGGGGCTCGACCGGCTGGACAAGGACCAGCGCGACCGGCTGCGCAAGCTTGGCGTGCGGGTTGGCGCGCTCGACCTGTTCGTGCCGGCCATGCTCAAGCCTGCCGCGATCGCCGCATGGTGCGCGCTGCAAGCCGCACGCGGGCGCCGCCTGCCCGAACCGCCCGCCGGCGTGCCGGCCGTGATCACGCTGGGCGGCAAGGCGCCCTGCCCAATCGCCTACCGGCGGCTCGGGCCGCAGGCGCTGCGGCTCGACATGGCCGAAAAGCTGCTGCGCGAAGCCCACGGCGCGCGGGTGGCCGCTGGCGGCAAGGGCTTTACCCTCGATCCCGCGCTCAGCGTGTCGATGGGGCTGAGCCATCCTGGCTGGATCCACCTGCTGCGGCTCGCCGGGTTCACCGCCAACACCCCGCGCCCGCTGGCCGAGGGCCAGTTCGGCCCGCCGGTTCCGCCGCGCTGGCGCTGGCGTCCGGTGCGCCGCCAGGCCGAACCCCAGCGCGAGGCCCGCCCGGCCCCGCCCAGCGGCAGCGCCTTTGCCGCCCTGGCCGATCTCGTGCGGTAATGCGGATCGACCGCCTGCTCTGGTTCCTGCGCCTCGCGCCCAGCCGCACGCTGGCGCAGGCCTGGGTCCAGGAAGGGCACATGCGGCTCAACGGGCGGCGGATCGAGCGCGCCAGCGCCGCGGTCGGCCCGGGCGACATCCTGACCCTACCGCTGCGCGCCGGGGTCAGCGTGATCGAGATTTTGGTCCTGCCCGCCCGCCGCGGTCCGGCCAGCGAAGCAAGCGAATGCTATCGGACGCTTGACGAGCGCGGCGCAAATCCCATAGCAGCGACACAGAACGAAATACCTTAGGGGATAAGCCTGCCATGACCTATGTCGTCACCGACGCCTGCATCAAGTGCAAGTACATGGACTGCGTCGAGGTCTGCCCGGTGGACTGTTTCTACGAGGGTGAGAACATGCTGGTGATCAATCCCAGCGAATGCATCGACTGCGGCGTGTGCGAACCCGAATGCCCGGCCGAAGCGATCCTGCCCGACACCGAAAGCGGTCTGGAGCAGTGGCTTGAACTCAACGCCAAGTATGCTGGCGAATGGCCGAACCTCACCACCAAGAAGGATTCGCCGGCTGATGCCGACGACTTCAAGGGCGTGGAAGGCAAGTTCGAGAAGTTCTTCTCGGCCGAACCCGGCGAAGGCGATTGAGCCTGACCCTGCGGTCCAGGCCTAACGCTACGGATCGCGGCTGTTCATGAACGAATCGCCGTGCTTGCGGCGGCCTTTTCCTGACGGCAAAGGCCGCTGGATTCTGCGTACTGGCAATTTTGTTGCGGATATGTTATATAATCCGCGACTGCCGGGGCTTTCGCGCCCCTTTCGCAGCCGACGATCATGAAAGGCAGGACAATTCTGATCGGTTGATGGGGACATCGGACCGGGTCGCAAGGGCTTTAGCCCACTGGTCCCCCGCGAACATCACCGGTAACTGGCGCCGCGGCGCCGGTCCTGGCGAATGAAAGGACGTTACATGGTGGCCAAGGCTCACCCCTTCGATGTTGGTGACTACGTCGTTTATCCCAAGCACGGTGTTGGCCGGGTGATGGAACTGCTGGAGCAGGAAATCGCCGGCATGAAGCTCGAACTTTATGTCCTGCGCTTTGAAAAGGAACGCATGACCCTGCGCGTGCCGACCAACAAGGTCGAAGCGATCGGGATGCGCAAGCTGGCCTCTGACAAGACGCTGCGCGAAGCGCTCGATACCCTCAAGGGCAAGCCCAAGGTCAAGCGCACAATGTGGTCGCGCCGCGCCCAGGAATACGAAGCCAAGATCAATTCGGGCGATCTCATCTCGATCGCCGAAGTGACCCGCGACCTGTTCCGGGCCGACGATCAGCCCGAACAGAGCTATTCGGAACGCCAGATCTTTGAAGCGGCTTCGTCGCGACTCGCGCGTGAACTCGCCGCGATGGAAAAGACCGACGAGCCCGCCGCGCTCAAGAAGATCCTCGCGATCCTCAACGAATATGCGCCCAAGTACTACGCGGAAGCGGCCACGGCCTGATCCGCGCAGCCGGTTGGCGCGCAAAAGGGCCGTCCCGCAAGGGGCGGCCCTTTTTCATTGCGCCTCTTGAACGCTCTGCCATGCTGTATTATTACTCTAATACACATTGGAGGGAGTTTCGACATGCACCCAGGCAAGTTACTGCGCGCTTTCGCCCCGATCATCGCCGTCGCCCTTGCGGTTGGCGCGTCGGGCTGCAGCGGCGCGAACGTCACGATCAACGGCGAGAAGGGCAAGCGCCTCGCCGAACTCGATCTCACCGGCAAGGCGCCCGATGAAATCGTCCTGCTTGGGCCCGACCGGGTCGAAGTGACCAGTGGCGACAAGCTGGCGATCACCGTCGATGGTGATCCCGAGGCGGCCGAGCACATGCGATTTTCGCTCAAGGACGGGTCGCTGGCGATCCTGCGCGAAGGCAAGGACAAGCTCGCCGGCCATCAGATCGCCGTGGTCCACGTGACCATGCCCGCGCCGCGCAAGCTCAATATGCTGGGTTCGGGCACGATCACGGCCGGGGCGCTTGCGCCCGAAGCTGAAGTGACGGTTGCCGGATCGGGTCAGATCGAGACCGGCAGCGTTTCGGGCAGCAAGCTGGAAGTCACGCTGCCGGGTTCGGGCAGCTTCCGCGCCGCCGGCGCGGTCGGCACGCTTGATCTCACAATCCTTGGCAGCGGCACCGCGCAGCTGGACGCGCTCAAGGTCGACAAGGCCAAGATCACCATCGCCGGATCGGGCGGAGCCGCCTTCGCCTCGGACGGTGAGGTCAAGGCCGACATCCTCGGCTCGGGCACGGTGACGGTGAAGGGCCGCGCGCGCTGCACGGTGAGCGCGATGGGTTCCGGTAAGCTGGTCTGCGAAACCCCGGCGCAATCCACCGACAAGGCCACCAGCAAGGACGATGCGCCCAAGCCGCCGCAGCCGCCCGAATCGCCCGCCGCGCCCTAACGTCAGCCGATCAGACCGCGGCGCGGCCCAGCCGGTCGTTGATCGCCGCCCCGATCCCGGTCCCCGGCACCGCCGCCACGGCGATCCGGGGCTGGGGGGCGGACGCGGCAAGGTGCAGGCATTCGTAAAGTCGCGCCGCCGCTTCGGCGAGATCGCCGCTGGGGGAAAGATTGGCATCGCCCGCCAGCGGGCCAAAACCGATCAGAAATTCATCGGGCTCAGCCGCGCTCGCCCCCAGCCGAACGGGCTTGCCCGGGGCATAGTGGCTGGCGAGCTGGCCCGGCGCTTCGATCCCGCCGCTTGGGGCAAGATCAGCCTCGCGGCCAAGAACGGCGGCAATCTCGGCCGCGGTGATCGGCCCGGGGCGCAGCACCTGCCACCCGCCGTCTGCGCGCAGTGCAACGATCGTGCTTTCAATCCCCGCCGCGCAGGCCCCGCCATCGAGCACCACGGGAATCCGCCCGCCGAGCGATGCCGCCACGTGTTCGGCCCGGGTCGGGCTGACCGCGCCGCTGCGATTGGCCGATGGTGCCGCCAGTGCGAGCCCGCTCTCCCCCAGCAGCGCGCGCATTGCCGGGTGCGCTGGGCAGCGCAGCGCGATCGTCGGCAGGCCAGCCGTCACGGCGGGGGCGATTCGCGCGTCCTCACGCAGCGGGACAACCAAGGTCAGCGCGCCGGGCCAGAAGGCCGCCGCCAATTTTTTTGCAGGTTCATCCAACCGGGCAATCGTTTCTGCCTGGGCCAGATCGGCGACATGGACGATCAGGGGATTGAAGTCGGGCCGGCCCTTGGCGCGGTAGATTGCCGCTACGGCATCGACGCTGTCAGCGCGCGCGGCCAGGCCATAGACCGTCTCGGTCGGCACCGCGACCAGCCCGCCAGCGCGCAGCACCTGCGCTGCCGCGGCGATTCCGGCGGCATCGGCGGCGATGGTTTGGGTGGCTTGCGGCTTGTCGCTCATCGCGCCTGCGCTATAGGCGAAGGTCAGGAAAGCCAAGGAAAAGCGCGAGGGAACGCATGGAATTCACCGCCGCAACCGCCGATCAGGTTCTTGCCATCCGGGTCAACGCCGGGATCGAAGAGATCGCCGCGCACCCGCGCTTTGCCGCTGCCAGCCCCGACATGGTCGAAGCGATCGTCGAAGGGATCGGCGGATTCGCCGCTGGCGAATGGGCCCCGCTCAACCGCAAGGGCGATCTCGAAGGCGCGGTGCTGGCCAATGGCCGCGTCACGCTGCCCGATGGGTTCGAAGCGGCCTACCGCGCCTATGTCGAGCAGGGCTGGAACGCGATTGCCGGTGACGAACGCTTTGGCGGGCAGGGCCTGCCCTTCACCCTTGCGGCCAACGTGATCGAGAATCTCGGCACCGCCAACATGGCGTTCGGCCTGCTGCCGATGCTGACCGTGGGCGCGATCGAGGCGATTGCCCACCACGGCAGCCCGGCCCAGCAAGACCTGTTCCTGCCGCGCCTAATCAGCGGCGAATGGTCGGGCACGATGAACCTGACCGAGCCGCAGGCGGGCTCCGACGTGGGCGCGCTGCGCACCACCGCCGCGCCGATCACCGAAGGCGAACACGCCGGGCGCTACCGGATCAAGGGCACCAAGATTTTCATTACCTGGGGCGAGCACGATTTTACCGGCAACATCGTCCACCTCGTGCTGGCCCGCACCCCGGGCGCGCCCGAAGGCACCCGCGGGATCAGCCTGTTCATCGTCCCCAAATATCACGTCGCCGCCGATGGCAGCCTTGGCGCTCGCAACGATGTCCGGGTGGTCAGCCTTGAGCACAAGCTCGGGATCATGGCCTCACCGACCTGCGTGATGAGCTTTGGCGACAATGACGAATGCATCGGCGAGCTGATCGGCCATGAAAACGGCGGCATCAAAGCCATGTTCACGATGATGAACTCGGCCCGGATCAACGTCGGCAATCAGGGCGTGCAGATCGCCGAGCGCGCCTTGCAGCAGGCGCAGTACTATGCCCGCGAACGCGTGCAGTCGGCCCGCGCCGGCGCGCCGGGCAAGGAATCGGTCGCGATTGTCGAGCATCCCGATGTGCGGCGGATGCTGCTGCGGATGCGCGCGCTGACCGAAGGCGCACGCGCGCTGCTCTATTACACCGCCGGCATGGTCGATCGCGGCGCGCTCGGGATCGAGGGCGCAGCCCAGCGCGCCGATTGCCTGGTGCCGATGATCAAGGCCTGGGGCACTGACATCGGCTGCGAGGTTGCCAGCCTCGGCGTGCAGATCCACGGCGGGATGGGCTTCATCGAGGAAACCGGCGCCGCCCAGCATTACCGCGATGCGCGCATCACCCCGATCTACGAAGGCACCAACGGCATCCAGGCCGCCGATCTCGTCACCCGCAAGCTGGGCTATGAGAATGGCGCGGTGCTGACCGCGCTCCTGGCCGAAGTGGCCGCCGAGGCCGGCACCGGTTCGCCTCTGGCAGCCCTCGCGCAGGAATGCGGCGCGATTGCCCGCTGGATGAGCGATGACGCCAGCCTGGATGACAAGCTGGCTGGCAGCGTGGCGTTCTGCACGATGTGCTCGGTCGCGGTGGCGGGCTGGCAATTGCTGCGCCAGGCCCGGGCGCTGGCCAGCGAAGGCAGCCCGGCAGCCAAGGCCAAAGACGTCATCGCGCGCTACTTCATCGAACACCTCGTGCCCGAAGCCCACGGCCTCAAGGCCGCCGCGACCGCCGGGGCCGGCCTGCTCTATGCCCTCGATGCCGAGGCGCTGGCGGGATGAGCGACGAGGCGCAATCGCTGGCCCGGATCGCCGCAGCGCTTGAGCGGCTGATCCCGGCCGCCGCGCCCGCGCCCAACTGGCGCGCCGCCCCGGCCTATGTCTGGGATGGCAGCGCCCGCCCGATCAAGCGGATCGTCGCCCCGGTGCTGGCCCTGCTGCGCGGGATCGATGCGCAAAAGGATCTCGTCACCGCCAATGTCGCGCGGCTGGCCGCTGGCCACGCGGCGCATGACATGTTGCTGTGGGGGTCGCGCGGCATGGGGAAATCGGCCCTGCTGCGCGCCAGCGTGGTCGCCGCGGAGGCCGCCCAGCCCGGTCGGATCGCGCTGGTTCAGGTCGCGCCCGATGCCCTCTCCAGCCTTGCCGCGCTGTTCGCGGCGCTGGGCGCGGTCGATCGCAGCTTTCTGGTGTTCATCGACGATCTCGGGTTCGAGGACAGCGACGGTGCTGGCCCGCGCGCACTCCGATCATGGCTTGAGGGCGGGGTCGAGGCGCGGCCCGGCAATGTCCGGCTGGCTGTGACGTCCAATCGCCGCGCGATCGTGGCCCGCCACCTGTCCGAACAGGACGATCCGATCAACCCGCGCGATGCGGTCGATGACCGGCTCGCGCTGGCGGACCGCTTCGGGCTGTCAGTGGGCTTTCACAACTGCACCCAGGACGATTACCTCGCGATCATCGCGGGCTATTGCGCGGATCTGGGCCTGCCCTTCGATGATGCCGACGCGCTCGAATGGGCCAAGCGGCGCGGGGCGCGCTCGGGCCGGGTGGCCTGGCACTATGTCACCGAACTGGCGGGACGCGCGGGGCAGGCGCTTTAAGCGCGCAGCCCCGCTGCCGCCCGCGGCTTACTGTTCGCGAATCTTCGATTCCGACTTGAAGCCAGCCTTGAGCTGCGGCCCCTTGAGCGAGGGATCGCCCTTGAGTTCGCGCTGCGGCGGCATGTGCGCGGTCACCACCGGATGGACCGGAGCAGCCGGCGCAGCGCCCGGCGCAATCACCCGCCAAATGATCCCGGCGGTATCGTCGCTCACCAGCAGCGCGCCATCCTTGGCAAAGGCCAGCCAGGTCGGGCGGCCGTGGGTCTTGCCGCCATCGGCGAGGAACCCGGTGAGCACCGGCAGCGGCTTGCCCTGAGGGTTGCCGTTGGCATCGAACTTCACGAAGACCACGTCGTAGCCCGACAGCGGCTTGCGGTTCCACGACCCGTGACGAGCGATGAACGCGCCATTGCCATAGGCCGCGCCCAGCCGTTCGCCCCCGGTCACGAAGGCCAGTCCCAGCGGGGCAACGTGGGCGCCCAGCCCAAATTCGGGGCGGCGCACGAAATCGTCGAAATATTCGGGCGGCGGCGCGGTCACGCGGTCATCGTCATACTTCTTCCAGTAGACCCACGGCCAGCCATAGTGCGCGCCGACCGGGACATTGGTGAGATAGTCGGGGACCAGATCTGGTCCCAGCTGATCGCGTTCGTTGACCACGGCCCACAGTTCGCCGGTCGACGGGTTCCAGGCCATGCCGTTGGGATTGCGCATCCCCTGGGCGAACTGGCGCGGGTAGCCGTCCTTGTAGAGGTTCTTTTCCCAGATCGCGGCGCGGCCCTTCTCGGCCTCCATTCCGCGCTCGCCGATGTTCGAGGCCGAACCGACCGCGACATAGAGCTTGTGCCCATCGGGCGAGAGCACGAGGTTGCGCATCCAGTGGTTGCCGCCGCCGGGCAGGTCCATGACCTTGCGCGGATCGCCCTTCAGCTCGGTTTCGCCAAGCTTGTAGGTGAAGGCCAGCACCATGTCGTGGTTGGCGACGTAGAGCGTGCCATCGCTCCAGGCGAGGCCCGAAGGCGAAACCAGACCATTGCCCTGGCGCAGCACGTGGCGCTCGTCGGCCTTGCCATCGCCGTTGGTGTCGCGCAGCAGCACCAGCGCATCGGGCGAACCGCCGTGCGCACCCGCGCTCTTCATCAGGATCGCGCCGACCTTGGCGGTGAGCCCGCCGCCGAGATTGCCCGCCGGGGCATCGGCTTCGGCCACCAGCACATCACCGTTGGGCAGAACATAGGTCACGCGCGGGTGATCGAGCCCTTCGGCAAAGCGCGTCACCGCAAGGCCAGCCGCCGCCTGCGGCGCTTCGCCCGCCGCCCAGCCGATCGGCTTGGCAATGGCAACGCTGGGGATTTCCTCGGGCTTGGGTTCGGCGAACACCGGATCGCGGCCGGACAATTCGTCCTCGCTGTGCTTGGCGGGGGTGCCGCGCACGATCCAGGTGACAAAGCCGCCGAGCACCACGAGGATGACGGCGAGGGCGACAAGCAGTTTGCGTTTGGTCGACATGGCGCGGGAACTTAGGGCCAAGGGCGCTAGGCGGCAAGGCACGACTGGGATAGAGCCCACCACATGTACACCTTCGAACCCGATGCCGCCCTGCCCAAGGACGAACTTTACCGCGAACTCGCCGCCGCCGCCGCTGCACTGGTCGATGGCGAGCCCGATCCGGTGGCCAATATGGCCAATGTCGCGGCGCTGATCTGGCAATTCCTGCCCCGGCTCAACTGGGCGGGCTTCTACCGCATGGTCAGCGGCGAACTGGTGCTTGGCCCGTTCCAGGGCAAGCCCGCCTGCATCCGCATCGCGCTGGGCAAGGGGGTCTGCGGCGCGGCGGCGGCCAGCGGAGAAACCCAGCTGGTGGCCGATGTCCACGCCTTCCCCGGCCATATCGCGTGCGATGCGGCAAGCGCGTCGGAACTGGTGGTCCCGGTGCTGCGCGATGGCGCGGTGATCGCGGTAATCGACCTCGATAGCCCCGAACTCGCCCGCTTCGACGCTGCCGATGCCGCCGGGATCGAACTGCTGGCCCAGACCATCGCCGCAGCGATCTGAACCTGCACCGAAACGGGACAGGGCCGTAATCAGCACGGCCGGCGGCGTGGCTGCGCGGGCGCCAGAGTGCTAACCTAAGGATTATTACCGGGAATCGTCCCGGCCGATCCAGGGGTTATCGCCATGTCCCGTCTTGCCCGCCTGCCCATCACCGGCGCCATGCTGCTTGCGCTGGCCAGCCCTGCCTTGCTCAGCCCGGCAGCGGCCCAGCCCGTGCCGCCGCCCGCCGATGCGGTGGTCGATGCCGAAGGCCGGGTCTTCGGCAATACTCCCTACGACCCGCGCCCCGAATGGAAGGGCCCGGCCGCGCCCGCCATGCCGCAAGCGATGCCGCCGGTTCCTCCTATGGCTCAGGCGCCGGCGGCAATGCCCGGCGCGCCCTATGCCGGCCAGCCGGCGGGCTATGACCGCCCCGGTTATGATAGCGCCGCCTGGCAGCAGGCCCGCGCCGATTGGCTCGCCGAATGCCGCCGCAACCACCGCGGGCGCGATGGCAAGACGCTGGGCGCGGTGCTCGGCGGTGTGCTGGGCGGCGTGGTCGGCAACCGCGTGGCCGGGCGCGGCAACCGCACGGTCGGCACGATCGCCGGCGCAGCAGTGGGTGCGGTCGCCGGCGGCGCGATCGGCAATGGCAGCGATAATCGCCGCGCGCGCGATTACTGCGAAACCTATCTCGATCGCTACACCAGCCAACCGCAAGGCTATGGCTATGGCGCGCCGGGCTATGCCCCGGCCTATGGCTATGCCTACCAGCCGGTCATGGTGATGATGCCGGTGATGGTGGCCGCCCAGCCCAGCGCCGCGCCGCGCAAGTGCGTGGAAACCGTGGTGACCGAGGAATGGGTGCCGGTGGCGACCCCGCGCCGTCCGGTTCACCACATCATCCGCCACGTGCCCGACAAGCGGGTGCGGATCACGCCGGACAAGCGCCAGCGCGCGAACTGATCGGCCGCCAGAACACATAAAAAAGGGGAGGCCAAAGCCTCCCCTCAAGCGAAGCGCCCCCGACCTTGGCCGGGGGCGTTCGTTTATCCGATCAGGCTCAGAGCGAGCGGCCGATCAGTTCCTTCATGATTTCGCTGGTGCCGCCGAAGATCCGCGTCACGCGCGCGCCGCGCCACTGCTTGGCAATCGGATATTCGTTCATGAAGCCCGCGCCGCCGTGCAGCTGGAGGCACTTGTCGACCACTTCGCCCTGCAGCTCGGTGTGCCACAGCTTGGCCGCCGAAGCTTCAACCGAGGTCAGCTCGTGCTTGATGTGGCGCGCGATCACCCAATCCAGGTGCGCCCAGCCGACCTGCAGCTTGGCCTTGAGATCGGCCAGCACGAAACGGGTGTTCTGGAAATCGAGCACCGACTGGCCAAAGGCCTTGCGCTCGCGGCAGAATTCGACGGTCATGTCGAAAGCGCGCTGGGCGGCGGTCTGGGCCGAAACCGCGATCCCGGTGCGCTCCTGCGGCAGTTCGCTCATCAGGTAGATGAAGCCCTTGCCTTCTTCACCCAGGCAGTTGGTGATCGGCACGCGCACGTCCTCGAAGAACATTTCCGAGGTGTCGGCCGCATCGAGCCCGACCTTGTCGAGATTGCGGCCGCGCTTGAAGCCTTCGCGATTGGCTTCGACCAGAACGATCGAAACGCCCTTCCACGCCGGCTTCACATCGGTGTCGGTCTTGCAGCAGACCAGGATCAGGTCGGCATTCTGGCCGTTGGTGATGTAGGTCTTGCTGCCGTTGATGACATAGTGGTTGCCATCCTTCTTCGCCGTGGTGCGCAGCGCCTGCAGGTCCGAGCCGGTGCCCGGTTCGGTCATCGCGATGGCGGTGACGATCTCGCCCGAGACCATCTTGGGCAGCCAGGTCTGCTTCTGCTCTTCCGAGCCATACTGCATGATGTAGTTGGCGACGATGTCCGACTGGAGCGAGAAACCGGTGGCAACATCGGTGCCGTAGCCGATTTCCTCGTCGATGATCGCGTTGTAGCCGAAATCGAGGCCCAGCCCGCCGTAAGCCTCGGGCACGGTCGGGCAGAGCAGGCCAAGTTCACCCGCCTTGGGCCAGACGTCCTTGGGGATGATCCCGTCTTCGTCCCACTTGGCGGCATTGGGTTCGAGCTGTTCGGCAACGAAGCGCCGCACGGTCGAGCGGAACGCTTCGTGGTCTTCGTTGTAGCAGGTGCGGTGCAGGTTATCGAGCGACATGGAATCCCCTCTCACAGAGCCGGTGTTGGGATGAGGGTTAGGCGCCGGTGCGCGGGCCGGTCAAGCCGAATTTAATCGAACGGTTAAGGAGATGCCGCCGCAACCTGCGCAGCGGCCGGGGCGGGCTCCAGCCGCAGCCTTCCGAGCCGCTGCGAAGCGTGGTCGCGGTCGATCCGCAGCGCCCCGACCAGCACCGGCTGCACCCCAAGCGAGGCGGCGCTGGCCGCGCCCACCACCAGCCGGTAATCGCCATAGGGCACGGCATCGAACAGCACATAGCCATCGAAGTCCGAGCGCGCGCGCAGCAGCACCCGCCCGGCAGGATCGGTCAGCTCGATCGCCACCCCGCCGCGCGGCTCGCCATCGCTGCCGAGCAGCACGGCCTCGATTTCGCCGGTCGGGGCAAGCGGCAGCGCCAGCCGGGCCTGCACCCCCGGGCGCGGCACCACCACCATCCCCGGCCCCTTGGGCTGGAGCAGCGGATCGGGCAGGCTGCCGCCATCGATCGACACCAGCACCGGAACATAGGGCTGCAGTCCGTCGATCACGGTAAGCCCGGCTGCATTGGTGGCACTGCGCGAATGGCGGAAGCCGGCCTCAAGCGTCACCCCTTCGACCGCCGCCTCACCCGCCTGGCGATAGCCATCGCCGTTGTCATCGCGGAACACCTCGATCGCGGCCTGCCCGTTTTCGGCCAGCCGGTCGCGCGAGGTGCGCCAGCCGCCGTCGACCGGATCGGGGCCGAAACTGAACGCGGCGGTCAGCGAAACGCCCAGTCGCCCGCGATTGTCAGCCCGGGCATCGCCGCGCAGAGCAAAGCGGTCGAACTGGCGCACCAGCCCGAGCGCATAGTCGTGCCGGGCGGACAGCGCGTCGTATTCATAGCTCGCGCGCAGGCTCGATGCCGTGCCGAGCGGGCTTTCGACCACCAGCTGGCCTTGCTCGAACCCGCGATGCGCCTGCCCGCCAACCGTGCCGGCAAGGCGGAACCGCGCCGACCCGCGCAGCCGCACCCGGCCAAGCGTGGTATTGCCGATCAGGGTCAGCTCATCACCGGGCTTGTCGGCCGCGCTCGCCGCGCCGGGCCCGGCAACCGAGCGATGCAGCCATTCGGCCCCCAGCGACACCCGCGCCATGCGCAGCGAACCGCGCGCGGTCCATTCGCTGACCGTGCGGCCCGTGCGGGTGCGCAGCTGACGCAGTCCGCCCTCGACCGGCAAGCGCCAGCGCCCGAGGCTGACCGTGCTGTTGAGCCGGAGGCTGTATTCGCGGTTCTGCTCGGCCTTGACCAGCTCGCTATCGAACCCGCCGTCGCTCCACAGCGCCTGGGCATCGAAGCCCACCGGGCCAAGCTTGCCCAGCGCCTTGGCGCGCACGGCGCGGCCCGCCCCGAGCTGCTGCGCCGCCGAGGTTTCCACCAGCAAGCCGCCGAGCGAGCGGCGCAGAGTGGCTTCGAGATAGTCCTGACGCCGGCCGGTAAGGATCATGCTATGATATTCGATCCCGGCCGAAGTGCGCCGGTCGATCCCACGCTCCACCCCCACGCCCCAGCGCCAGCCGGTCTGCGGATCGGCGAAATGCCCGGTAAAATCGATCAGGTCGTGGCGGTCCTCGATCAGGCCCGCCCAATACCAGGTCTTGCCCACCGGGATCGCCTCGATCCCGACCGGCACGCTCGAGCGTTCGTGGCGGATCTGGCCTTGCGGACCATAGAGCACGACTTCGAAATCGTTCTGGCCGAACAGCAGTTCGATGTCGGCAAAGTCATAGCGCCCATCGCCGCGATCGGCTTGATAGGCGCGCAGTTCGCCGTTGCGATACAGCTCGGCATCCCAGCCCGCCGGGAGCGCGCCGCGCAGCGTCGTCACCCCGAACCGAGCCGGCAGATCGGGCGGGCGGTTCGAAATGAACAGCCCGCGGCCATAGGCCCCCTGCGCCGCCAGCGCGCCGCGCAATGTCTCGACATCGCCCAGCGCCACCTGGGTCGCCTTGAGCGGCCCGAGCAAGGCGCCTTCGGGATCGATCCGGAACATCTTCAGGCGCAGGCTATCCGGGCCATGCAGCCCCGTTCCGGTCAGCCGCGCCCCGTAGCTCATTCCCAGCGCCTCGCCCGAGGCGAGGGCTTCATACTGACCGGTCAGCCCCGCACCGCGATTCCATTGCAGCTGCATCTGGACATCGACCGAAGGCGCACGCCAATCGCGATAGGGCAAGGCCGCCTGCGGCATCCGCGCCAGATCAAACGCCGTGTTCGCCGGCGGGCGAATCCGCTCGGCGCGGGCCCGGCGTTCGATCGCTTCGAGAAACGGCAGCTTGCGCGGCGATTTGATCACCACCGCCAGATTGCCCAGATCGGGCGCGAATTCGACCCCGGTCCAGCCCGACAGCGCGGCAAGGTCGATGCACCAACCCTCGGGCGTGTCGAGAATCGCGGTGCCCGGGATAGCGCGCAGCCCGCCCGGCGCCTGAACCGTGCCGGCATCGCGATCGAGTACGAAGCGTTGGTCCTCGGCAAACAGCCAGCCGGTTGCGCGGCGCGACTTCTTGTCGAGCCGAACCGGCAGGTCGAGCGCCTGGATCAGGTCGGCAAAATCGACGCAAGTCCCGCCCGGCGTCTGATAACCGCGCAGCGCCTCGCCAAGGCGATAGGAGCCGCTGCGCAATTCAAGCAGCAGCTGGTCGTCTTCGGACGGCTGCCACGCCTCGGCCCGCACCGCGCTGCCGGCACCCAGCCCCGCCCAGCTGGCCGCCAGCAGCGCGAAAATCGCGGCAAGGCGGACAAGGTGGCGGATGAGGTGCGGCATGACGTCGCGTCCCGCCCGGAAATTCCGGGCCGAGGCCCTACTTGATCGCGGTAACCAGCTCGGCGATCAGCTTGCCGCCGTTTTCAGGCAGTTCGCGATATTCGAGCCGCACCGGCCCCTTGAGCTTGGCGGCCTGTTCGGTGCTGAGCGGAACCCGCGCCGCGCGGCGGGTGACTTCAGGATAGATCGCGATGCCCTTGAGATCGAAGATCAGCTCACCCCGGGCCGACTTGCCGATCAGCTCGCCATAGGTCGAGCGGGTGCCGCTGCGGGTCATGTCGAGTTCGAGATAGGCGCCCTGCGGCCCATTGACGATGCGCGGGTTGGCAAGGGTTGCGGCGGCATCAAGCTGGCCCTTGCGCACGATCACCGGAATGGTGATGCCGTACACCGGCACCAGCCGAATAGAGACGCCGCCGTCGCTCGCCTCAGCCTCGGCCGGCAGTGCGGGCGGGATCGCGCGAAAGCTCATGTGAACGCGGTATTCGCCGTCGGGCAGGCCCTCGGGCGGGCGCACCGAAATCCGCACGGCCTGGGGCTGTCCCGGAAGCAGCGTGATCCGCCGCGGGGCATAGCGCACCATCGCCAGCGCCGCCTGTTCAGCCGGGTTGGCGGCGGCTTCGGCCACGTCCTGGAAATCGCCATTCTCGCCCATCCGCCGCAGTTCCAGCGCGATGCGGTAGGTCGCCGGCGCGCTGCCGATGTTGCTGAGCACCACTTCGGCCCCGCCGCCGCCCGCAATCACCACCCGGGTTGGCGCAACCAGCAGGTCACCCTGCGCCGCCGCCGGGGCAGCACCCGCAAGCAAGGACAAGGCCCCGAGCATGACCCGCAATCCGGCGCGAAGACGGCGGTTGAGCGGAAGGCGGTTGAACATCGTGGAGGCCCCTTGCAGTTCCTGCCGCGGGGTAAAGATTGCCCCACGGGATTTCCCCTAGGGCCTAGGCAAACAGGGTTAATATCCGGCTAACCACCTCGCCTCAGCGCAACAGCAAAGGGCCGCACCCGCGTGGTGGCGGATGCGGCCCTTGGCTTGGCTCTGCGGCGCGGCGGATCACCGCGCCCCAGGCGGGTCGGGACTTACTGATATTCGACCGAAACGGCGAACGTGCCGCTGTAGCTGCCCGGCACCTGGGCATTGGCGACATGCAGCGTGCCGCCGACCGCGAAGGCGCCCTTGCCGGTCGCGGCATCAAGCTGGAACGCGCCGTTGGGATTGGTGTTGAGCCCATCGAGCGTCATCGTTTCGGTGCCGGTAGCGCGGGTCAGGGTGACCGCGCCGGCGGGCAGGGTGATGCCAACCATCGCGTTCGGGCTGCCGGTGACCGAGAAAGCCGCCGGCGCGCGCGTGCCGGTGACCACCAGACCGCCGCTCTGCGACACGGTTGAGTTCGAATTGACGGTAACCGTGCCGCCGCTGTTGGCTGCGATCTGGCCGAAATCGAGCGCCGAATCGGCGGTCAGCGTCAGCGAGTTGAGCACGTCGGCCGTGGCGGTCGCGGTGGCCGTGGCGGCGGCATTGGCCGACGTGGCAAGCGAAGCGGCGGCAAGCGCGGCGCCGAACGCGGCGATACGAAGCGAATTACGCATGAATCCTGGTCCCTTCCAAGCAAATCACGATACGCAGCGCCCCCTGGCGCTGCCGAAGGAGCACATTCGGCCCTTCGCGGATCGTCTTGTAAGATCACAATATTCGCCGTTTCCCTTGCAGGCATGGTTAACGGCACGGGCGCATTCGTTAAGATCTGGCCCCGTAAAAATCCGGGGTGCGCGGCAAGTTTCCTAAATGCTCCCGCCGGTCAGCCGCTGGCAGATCAGATCGAGCTGATCGAGCGTGCGATAACGGATCGTCACCGAGCCTGAACGCGGATCGGCATCGGCATTGATCCGCACCTGTAAGCCCAGATACTCCTCCAGATGCGCCTGAACCGCGGCAATATCGGCGGCATCGCCCGGATCACGCTCACCGCGCGCGCGGCGCGGGGCGTGAGTGGTGCCAGCCTTGCGGCGAACCAGCTTTTCGACCTCGCGCACGGAAAGCTGACCGGCGACGGCCTGATCGGCGAGGGCGCGAGCATTGTCGGCCCCGATCAACGCGCGGGCATGGCCCATCGACAAGCGGCCATCTTCGACCATGGCGACGACATCGCCGGGCAGCGACAGCAAGCGCTGAAGATTGGCAACATGGCTGCGGCTCTTGTCGACCAGCTTGGCGATCTCGGCCTGGGTCAGGCCATCGTCTTCGGACAGGCGGTGATAGGCGCGCGCTTCTTCGATCGGGTTGAGATCCTCGCGCTGGAGGTTCTCGATCAGCGCCAGCGCGGTAATCTCGCGGTCGCTGAGATCGCGGATGATTGCCGGAATATCATGCAGCCGCGCGCGCTGGGCAGCGCGCCAGCGGCGTTCACCTGCCACCAGCCGCCACTGGCCCGCGCCATGCGGGGTGACGATCACGGGCTGGATGACGCCGCGCGCGGCGATCGATTCGGCCAGTTCCGCCAGCGCGGCTTCATCAAAATGCCGGCGCGGCTGACCGGGATGCGGAATGATGCTGGCCACCGGCAGCACCGCGAGCCCGCCAGCAGGCATGGCTTCAGCGCCAGCCTTGGCCCCGCCCCCGGCGCTCGTCACCAACGGTTCTTCGCGACGGGTTTCGCCCAGCAGCGCGCCCAGCCCGCGCCCCAGCGCCGGGCGCTTGGCGCCGCCTTCATTCTTGGGCACGGAAATGCGGATAACCGGATCGTCGCTCATGCGGCTTTTCTCTGTTCAGGAAGGCGGGAAATCAGTTCGCGGGCCAGCGCCATATAGGCGCGGCTACCGGCACAGTTGTGGTCATAGATCAGCGCGGGCAGCCCGTGGCTCGGCGCTTCGGACAGGCGAACATTGCGCGGGATTACCGCTTCGAACACCAGCCCGCCCAGGCACGAGCGCACGTCTTCGGCGACCTGGTCGGTCAGCCGGTTGCGCCGGTCGTACATCGTCAGGGCAATCCCGACGATGCCGAGATCGGGGTTGAACCGCTGCTGCACCCGCTCAACCGTCTGGAGCAATTGCGACAGCCCTTCGAGCGCGAAGAACTCGCACTGCAGCGGCACCAACAGGGTATCGGCGGCGGCCAGCGCGTTGAGCGTCAACAGGCCGAGTGACGGCGGGCAATCGATGAAGCAGATATCATAGCCGGTTTCGCCCGAGAGCGCGCGGCGCAGCCGGTCGGTGCGGTTCTCGACCGCGACCAGTTCAACCTCGGCGCCCGACAGGTCGACCGTGGCCGGAACCACATCGAGCCCGGGAATTCGGCTCTGGCTGACGCACTCGGCCAGCGGCAGCTCATCGATCAGCAGGTCATAGGACGAACGCTCGCGCTCGGCCGCGCCGATCCCGATCCCGGTCGAGGCATTGCCCTGCGGGTCGAGGTCGACCAGCAGCACCTTCCATCCGGTGGCAGCCATGGCCGTGGCGATGTTGATCGCCGTGGTGGTCTTGCCCACCCCACCCTTCTGATTGGCGATAGCCACGCGGATCACGGCTTGGTTCCCTTCCTGCCGGCAAGCGTGCCGACAATCACACCGGCTTCGGGATCGCTCAGCGATTGTTCCACGTGGAACATGTGACGCCAGCCCGACAGCTCGGCCAATTCTTGCCGGGCCGACCGCCCCTTGGGCAACAACCAAATCGTGTCGCTTGTGGAAAATCGCGCGGACAAGTCGAGAAGCTTGGGCAGCGGCGCAAAGGCACGTGCCGAAATGGCGCTGAATTTACGCTCGCCAAGCAGCTCGACCCGCACCCCGGCAATCGATGCCCGATCAAGCCCCATCGCGATTCGCGCGCGTTCAAGCCACTCGACCCGGCGGGCGCGCGATTCGACCATCACCACTTCGCATTCGGGGCGAAGCGCGGCAATCACCAGCCCCGGGAAGCCCGCGCCGGTGCCAAGATCGAGCCAGGGCGAATCGGTTCCACGTGGAACATGGCGCAGCAGCTGCGCCGAATCCGCAATGTGGCGCAGCCACACCGCATCAAGGCTGGCCGCCGAAACGAGGTTCTGGCGCTGGTTCTCTTCGGCCAAGAGCGCCACCAGCAGGTCAAGCCGGGCGGCGGCGGCATCGTTCCATTCGGGCAGGTCGCGCAGCCACGCGCGGGCCTGGTCTTCGCTTTGCAGAATCATGCCGCGCGCCTCCGAGCGTGAACCAGCAGCGCCGCCAGCGCTGCCGGGGTGATACCGGGCACCCGTCCGGCTGCCGCCAAGGTAGCCGGGCGCGCCCGATCGAGCCGCTCGACCATTTCGCGCGA
>Ga0228701_1000637_pt1 | contig 27466 bp, 25 predicted proteins | sample McNCre117_Aug_MG_2_FD_178017 | JGI IMG/M metagenome (GOLD analysis project Ga0228701, IMG submission 178017) | Freshwater microbial communities from McNutts Creek, Athens, Georgia, United States - 11-17_Aug_MG | ecosystem: Environmental > Aquatic > Freshwater > Creek | place: USA: Georgia... | reverse complement strand
GCTTACCTCGGCACTTCACACTAAGGACAAGAACATGGCATTTTTTCTTGAAACCCTTTTCGGCGGCCTCATGGCAGGCATGCTGTATTCGTTGGTGGCCCTCGGCTTCGTGCTGATTTACAAAGCGTCTGGCGTGTTTAACTTCGCGCAAGGTGCGATGGTGTTGTTTGCTGCGCTGGCCATGGCCCGTTTGGGTGAGTGGATTCCTGCACTCACTGGCATCGACAACTTCGTCCTCGTCAACTTGCTGGCCTTTGCTGGCGCTGCTGCCGTGATGTTTGTCGTGGCTTGGGTGATTGAGTTCTTGGTGTTGCGTCACTTGGTCAACCAAGAAGGCACCACGTTGTTGATGGCCACATTGGGCATCACGTACTTCCTCGACGGTTTGGGTCAATCCATCTTTGGCAGCGACATTTACAAGATCGATGTGGGTATGCCCAAAGAACCGTTGATGTTGTTGGAGTCAACCTTCGATGGCGGGATCATGATCAACCAAGAAGACTTGGTCGCTGCGTTCATCGCGGCAGCCTTGGTGGCGTTGCTCAGTGTGTTCTTCCAAAAAACCACCACGGGTCGCGCCTTGCGCGCTGTGGCGGATGACCACCAAGCGGCGCAATCGATTGGTATTCCACTCAACCGCATTTGGGTCATCGTTTGGTGCGTGGCGGGTGTGGTGGCCTTGGTGGCCGGCATGATTTGGGGTTCTAAGTTGGGTGTGCAGTTCTCGCTGTCGACCGTGGCTTTGCGCGCCTTGCCAGTTGTGATTTTGGGCGGCTTGACCTCTGTGCCTGGCGCCATCATCGGCGGTCTCATCATCGGCGTGGGTGAGAAGTTGTCTGAAGTGTTCCTCGGTCCTTATGTGGGCGGTGGCATTGAGATTTGGTTTGCGTACGTCTTGGCCTTGGGCTTCTTGTTGATTCGTCCACAAGGTCTGTTCGGCGAGAAGATCATCGACCGCGTGTAAGGAAAAGAAACATGTTTTACAGAGAAAACGGTCAATTCAAAACGACTTACAAGGAAGACCAACAAATCTTCCCGATCACGCAAGACCGCATTGGTGTTTTGCTGCTCATCGCGTTTGCATTCATTGGCGTGCCCATGCTCGCTGACGAATACATGTTGCGTGCGATTCTGATTCCCTTCCTCATCTTGTCGCTCGCAGCTTTGGGCGTGAACATCTTGGTGGGTTATTGCGGTCAGATTTCTTTGGGCTCAGGCGCCTTCATGGCCGTGGGCGCGTATGCCGCCTACAACTTCTTTGTGCGTGTGGAAGGCTTGCCTTTGATCGTCTGCTTGCTGATGGGCGGCTTCTTTGCCACCTTGGTCGGCATGTTCTTTGGCATCCCAAGCTTGCGTGTGAAGGGCCTGTACTTGGCCGTGGCCACGTTGGCCGCACAGTTCTTCTGTGACTGGGCGTTCTTGCGCATCAAGTGGTTCACCAACGATTCCGCATCAGGCACGGCCTCGGTGTCTGACTTGCAAGTGTTCGGTTTCCCCATCAACACGCCGTTCGAAAAGTACATCTTCTGCTTGAGCTTTTTGGTGGTGTTTGGTTTGCTCGCTAAAAACTTGGTGCGCAGTGCCATTGGCCGCGAGTGGATGGCCATTCGTGACATGGACGTGGCCGCTGCTGTGATTGGCATTCGCCCCATGTACGCCAAGCTGAGCGCCTTTGCCGTGAGCTCATTCATCGTGGGTGTGGCGGGTGCTTTGTGGGCTTTCGTTTACCTGGGTTCTTGGGAGCCAGCTGCTTTCTCGGTGGACCGTTCATTCCAGTTGTTGTTCATGGTCATCTTGGGTGGCATGGGCTCCATCATGGGTAGCTTCTTTGGCGCTGGCTTCATCGTGATCTTGCCCGTCATCATCAACCACGCTTTGCCTTGGTTGGGTGATTTGGTCGGCATCCCTGTCAGCACGGCAGCGCTCACACATGCTGAGCAAATGATCTTCGGTGCTTTGATTGTTTGGTTCTTGATCGTTGAGCCTCACGGCTTGGCCAAGTTGTGGAGCGTGGGTAAGCAAAAGCTGCGTCTGTGGCCTTTCCCTCACTGATTCACATTTCATTTTTCTGGTGTTTGCATAATTTTTCTAAGGAGACTTCAATGAAAATCCGTTCCCTCATGATGGCAGTGGCCGTTGCCGCGACTGGTTTGACCAGCGCCTTGGTCACCCCATCAGCTCAGGCACAAGCCAAAGAGCAGTTCTTCCCGGTGCTGCCTTACCGCACTGGCGCCTATGCACCCAACGGTGTGCCATGGGGTAACGCCTATGTGGACTACCTCAAGTTGATCAACACACGTGATGGCGGCATCAACGGCGTGAAGATTACTTATGAAGAGTGCGACACCGCCTACGCGACAGACCGCGGCGTGGAGTGCTACGAACGTCTGAAAGGCAAATCGCAAGGCGGCGTGTTCCAGCCTTTGTCGACAGGTATCACGTTCGCTTTGACAGAAAAAGCACCTACCGACAAAAACCCATTGATCACTGGCGGCTATGGCCGTTCAGAGTCCAGCGATGGTCAAGTGTTCAAGTGGAACTTCCCATTGCAAGGAACCTATTGGTCTGGTGCTGACATCATCATGCAGATCATCACCAAAAAAGAAGGTGGCAACATCAAGGGCAAGAAAATCGCCTTGGTCTACCACGACAGCCCATTCGGTAAAGAGCCAATTCCTCTCTTGCAAGAGCGCGCCAAGATTCAAGGTTTCGACCTGCAACTCTTGCCTGTGACAGCACCTGGTGTTGAGCAAAAAGCCACTTGGTTGCAAGTACGTCAAGCACGTCCAGACTACGTGCTGTTGTGGGGCTGGGGCGTGATGAACTCTGCCGCTTTGAAAGAAGCTGTGGCCACAGGCTACCCCCGCGAAAAAATGTACGGCGTGTGGTGGTCCGCTGCTGAGCCAGACGTCAAAGACGTGGGCGAAGCTGCCAAGGGCTACAACGGTTTGGTCGCCACAGGCGAAGGCGGCAAAGTCATTGCTGACATCAAGTCTGTTGTGCACGGTAAGAAGCAAGGCACAGGTCCGATCGAAGAAGTGGGCACCACGCTCTATAACCGTGGCATGGTCAGCGCTGCGTTGGCCGTCGAAGGCGTGCGTCGTGCGCAAGAGCGCTACGGCAAAGGCAAGGTCATGACTGGCGAGCAAATTCGTTGGGGCTTGGAGAACTTGGCGTTGGACCAAAAAGCCCTCGACAAGTTGGGCTTGGGCACTGTGATGAAGCCCATCAGTACCACTTGCTTGGACCACGAAGGTTCACGCTCTGCACGTCTGCACACATGGGATGGCAAGAAGTGGGTTTACAGCACTGACTGGATCGAAGCCGATGAATCCATCATCAAGCCTTTGGTCAAGCAGTTCGCAGACAAGTACGCCGTCGAGAAAAAACTCACACGTCGCACACCTGCAGATTGCCAGTCTTAATCTGACGCACATCAGCCCAGTGGGCTGATGATTTGGTGGCTCTCACGAGCCGCCAAACCTCAGATGCAAATCATGGGTTTGCTTTGAGGTTTGGTCCAGTCCAACAACGTTTTTTTAGCAAGGTAAGTTATGAGCGCCAACAACATCGTTCTCAACGTCAATGGCATTGAAGTCATTTACAACCACGTCATCTTGGTGCTCAAGGGCGTGTCGCTCAGCGTGCCTGAAGGCAGCATCGTGTCTTTGCTGGGCGGCAACGGCGCGGGCAAAACCACCACCTTGCGTGCCATTTCAAACTTGCTGCAAGGCGAGCGCGGTGCGGTGACCAAGGGCAGCATCGAGTTCCGTGGCGAGCGCATCGAAAACCTCACACCTGCCGAGTTGGTCAAACGTGGTGTGGTGCAAGTGATGGAAGGCCGTCACTGCTTCGCCCACTTGACCATCGAAGAAAACTTGCTGACGGGCAGCTACACACGCAGCAGCAAAGGCGAGATTGAAGCCAACTTGGAAAAGGTCTACAACTACTTCCCACGTTTGAAAACACGTCGCACCTCGCAAGCGGCCTACACCTCAGGTGGCGAGCAGCAAATGTGCGCGATTGGCCGCGCCATCATGGCCAACCCCAACATGGTGTTGTTGGACGAGCCCTCCATGGGCTTGGCGCCGCAAATCGTGGAAGAGGTGTTCAATATCGTCAAAGATTTGAACGAGAAAGAAAAAGTCACCTTCCTCATCGCTGAGCAAAACACCAACATGGCTTTGAAGTACGCCGACTACGGCTACATCATGGAGTCGGGTCGCATCGTGATGGACGGCGCGGCTTCTGACCTCGCCAACAACGAAGACGTGAAAGAGTTCTACCTCGGCATGGGTGGCGGTGAACGCAAGAGCTTTAAAGACGCCAAGAGCTACAAGCGCCGCAAGCGCTGGTTGGCATAAGGGGCGCGCACATGTCCAAGCACTACGACGCGCTCGAAACCCGCAACCCTGTCGAGCGCGAAGCTGCGCTCATGGCTGCATTGCCTGCGCAAATCGCGCATGCACAAAAGAATTCACCCGCATTTGCCAAGTCATTGGCAGGTGTGAACGCGGCCAGCGTGACCACCCGCGAAGCTCTGGCCAAGTTGCCTGTGATCCGCAAATATGAGTTGTTGGCGCAGCAGCAAGCGCAACGTGCCACCAACGTGTTTGGTGGTTTTGCCGCCATTGATTTTGGCAAAGCCATGCCCCGCGTGTTTGCCAGCCCCGGCACCATTTACGAACCCGAAGGTGCACGCGCAGACTACTGGCGCATGGCCCGTGCCATTTACGCTGCAGGTTTCCGCGCTGGCGAACTCGCACACAACTGCTTCAGCTACCACTTCACGCCTGCAGGCTCGATGATGGAAACTGGCGCGCACGCCATGGGTTGCACCGTGTTTGCAGGCGGTACGGGTCAAACTGAACAGCAAGTCGGTGCCATGGCTGAGTTGAAGCCTGCGGGCTACATCGGCACGCCCAGCTTCTTGAAAATCATTGTTGAAAAAGCCGCTGAAATGGGCGTCAAGTTGCCCAGCGTCACCAAAGCCTTGGTGTCTGGCGAAGCATTTCCTCCCAGCTTGCGCGATTGGTTGGCTGGACACGGCATTGCAGGCTACCAGTGCTACGCCACCGCCGACCTCGGCTTGATTGCGTATGAAACCGAAGCGCGCGAAGGCTTGGTGTTGGACGAAGGTGTGATTGTTGAAATCGTGCGTCCCGGTACCGGCGACCCCGTGCCCGAGGGTGAAGTGGGTGAGTTGGTGGTGACATCGCTCAATCCTGATTACCCCTTGATTCGTTTTGGCACCGGCGACTTGTCGGCGGTGTTGTCTGGCCAATGCCCCACAGGTCGCACCAACGTGCGCATTAAAGGCTGGATGGGTCGTGCCGACCAAACCACCAAAGTGCGTGGCATGTTTGTGCACCCAGGCCAAGTGGCCGAGGTGGTCAAACGTTTCCCTGAAATCAAGCGCGCGCGTTTGGTAGTGACGGGTGAGATGGCCAATGACCAAATGAGCCTCAAAGTCGAAGCCCAAGAGGCGGATGGTTTGGCTGCAAAAATTGGCGATGCCGTGCGCGAGATCACCAAGTTGCGTGCCGATGTGACGCTGGTGACGGTGGGCAGTTTGCCCAACGATGGCAAGGTCATTGAAGACGCACGCACATACGAATAACGGGTTTGTGGATTCGGATTGATCTGAATCAAGGAATGCCCTTACGTATTAACCGGAATGACGAAAATGTCAATAGTGCTTTAGTATGGGAAGCTATTTAGAGGAGTCCCAATGAAACAACTATTCACATTGAGTTTGCTGGCCGTTGCCGCATTGACCGGCGCCAACGCTGCCGATTTCCCTATCAAAGACAAACCCGTGACCATCGTGGTGCCGTTCACCGCAGGTGGCCCAACAGACCGCGTGGCGCGTGATTTGGCCGAAGCCTTGCGCAAGCCTTTGGGTGCGAACGTTGTGGTTGAAAACGTGGCGGGTGCCGGTGGCACGATTGGCGCGAACAAAGTTGCCAAAGCACCGCAAGACGGTCACACGGTGTTGTTGCACCACATCGGCATGGCCACATCGCCTGCCTTGTATCGCAAGATGCCTTACAACACGACCGAGGATTTCGAATACTTGGGCATGGTCAACGACGTGCCGATGACACTCATTGGTCGTCCCACATTGCCCGCCAATAACTACAAAGAATTGGCTGTTTGGATCGAGCAAAACAAAGGCAAAGTCAATTTAGGCAACGCGGGCTTGGGCGCAGCCTCTCATCTGTGCGGTTTGTTGTTCCAAGACGCAATCAAGACGGACATGACCACCGTGCCTTACAAAGGTACAGCGCCTGCCATGAATGACTTGATGGGTGGTCAGATCGACTTGTTGTGCGACCAAAGCACCAACACCACCAGCCAAATTGAAGGCAAAACTGTCAAGGCTTTTGCTGTGACCACCGCCAAGCGTTTGACCACACCCGCTTTGAAAAACTTGCCAACTCTGCAAGAGTCTGGCCTCAAAGGTTTTGAAGTCACCATTTGGCACGGCGTGTATGCCCCCAAAGGCACACCTGCTGATGTGACTGCCAAGATCAACAAAGCCTTGAAGGCCGCGTTGAAGGACCCTGAGTTCATCAAGAAGCAACAAGCTTTGGGCGCTGTGGTGGTGACCGACAAACGCTCTGATCCTGCTGAGCACAAGAAGTTTGTTGCTGCAGAAATCGCCAAGTGGGGCCCGATCATTCAGGCAGCTGGCGTGTACGCTGACTAATCCAACCGCTTAACGGTTGAAAATAAAAAGCCACCCTCGGGTGGCTTTTTTGTTGGGCGAAAGATCAGCTATTGAGGTGCTCAAACGGCAATGCTTGCTTCACCAAAATGACGGTGCAAGGCGCCTCCATCGCCACCTTGATGGGCACGGTGGCCACAAAGCGTTGCATTTGTAAACCATGCGTGGCCGCACCCATGACGATGATGCTCACGTTGTTACCCTCTGCGTAGCGCACGATGGCATGGGCCACATCGCTGGCTTCGAGCACGTGGTACGAGGTCTGGTGCTCGCTCAAGTCCAGCGGTTGCGCCCATTGCTGCAGCATGGTGCGGTACTGGCGATGCAGTGTGGTTTCGCTCTTGTCATGCTCAGAGGTGCTGCTGAGGTTGGGTGAAATCACGGTGACCACCGCCAAGCGTGCGCCGGGGCGCAATCCCAAAGAACGCGACACCGACTGACGCAACGAATACAGCGTGGCATCACTGGCCTCGTGGTGTGGTACGGCCACCATGACGATGGGCACTTCGTCAATTTGTTGCGATGGCAATGGGCTGGGCTGGTAGTGCATGCCTGCCGCTTTGAGCCAGCGTTTGAAGTGGGTGAAGAACGGCGTGCCTTGCAGCTGTTTGCCGCGCTTGGTGACTTTCACTTGCTCGGGGTGTTCCAAGTCGAATGCCAAATGCGCGGCCGATGGGTATCGCTTGGCCGCCTCGGGCTCCAGGCAGCGCAACACCACTTCTTGCAGCCACTCGGGCATGTCGTCACGCAAACGGCGTGGCGGGGTAGGGTCCATCCACAAACGTTGGCGCATGCCACCATTGGTTTGCGGGTTACCAAAAGGCAATTCGCCGGTGGCCAATTCGTACAGCATCACACCAATGGCAAAGATGTCGCTGCGCGGGTCACCGCGTACGCCCACCACTTGCTCGGGGGCAATCCATGCGGGTGAGCCCACGGCTTTGCGTAACTCTTCTGCTAGCAAGTCGGGGTAGTGCGCGTGGCAGGACAAGCCAAAGTCCAGCAATACGGCGTGGCCGTTTGGGTGCATCAGCACATTGGCTGGTTTGATGTCGAGGTGGCAGGTGTTTTGTTGGTGCAGGCTGTGTGCTGCACGCGCGATGGATGCGCCGTAGCGTGCAATGTCAGTCACTTCTGCGCGTGTGCGGTTGCGTGTGTGGGCATCTAGCACTTGCTGCAAGGTCTGGCCTTGCACATGCTCCATCACCAGATAAGGCAGGTTCACCAAATCGCCTGCGGCCACAAAGCGAGGCACATGCGTGCCGTGCAGCACTTGCAAGATTTGGTGTTCGACCTCGAAGCCCACAATGTTTTCTGCCCCGTCACCTGCGGTCATGCGGGGTACTTTCATCACCATGTCAAACGGAGCGGGGCGCTCGTCGGCATAGGTCACTTCGTAAATGTGGGCCATGCCGCCCGCATGCAAGCAAGCACCGATGCGGAACCCGTCCAGCTCGGTGCCTGCTTCTAGGCGTTTCATTTGCCGGTCTCCAAGCGTTGGGCAAAGTATTCGGGCAAGCCTGCTTCGCGCACAGCGCGAGCGGCCGCGCGGTGGTCATACGCCACGCGGTGAAAAGTCAGCTTGGCTGCGGTGCTGTCAAACACCGCGTACATCGCCCGTGGGTTGCCATCACGCGGCTGACCCACCGAGCCAATGGTGGCAATCCACTGGCGATGTTTGGGCGTGGGGATGGGCACACCAGACGTGGGTTTGAACGCCATCAATTGGCGACCCGTGCCTCGGTAGTACAGCGACTGGTGGTGCACATGGCCACCAAACACATAGCGCACATCCGGATGAGCGCAGGCTGCATCTAAGCTCAGACCGGCGGTGCGTTCGTCTTCCACATAACGCCAACGTTCGGGGGCATCCGCGCTGGCGTGGACCAACAGCATCTGATCGACCCGCGCGGTGAGCGGCAAGATTTCTAACCAAAACCGCTGCGCGGGTGACAGCTGGTTGTGCGTCCATTCCGCTGTTTGACTGCCCAGTGAAGGGTTGGGGTTAGCTGAGTTGATGTTGTGCGTTTGAATCAGCTCTTCGTGGTTGCCACGCAGCACGATGGCACCATCTTGCTGCAGCTTTTGGCAGCGTGCCACCACCTCGGCTGGAAAGGCGCCATAGCTCACCAAATCACCCAGCAGCGCAATGCGCTCAACGCCTTGCGTTTGTGCATGTGCCAAGCACGCGTCAAGCGCGTGCAGGTTGCTGTGGATGTCGGAGAGCAGGGCGTACTTCATAGCCAGCGTGTGACGTGATGGCTGAGAGACTTAGTAGGTGTACACGCCTTTGCCGGTCTTGCGGCCCAACTGGCCGGCCGCGACCATCTCTTTGAGCAAGGGGCAAGCTCGGTATTTGCTGTCGCCAAACTCTTGCAAGTACACGTCCATCACTGCCACGCACACATCCAGACCAATCATGTCGGCCAAAGCCAAGGGGCCAATCGGTTGGTTGCAACCGAGCTTCATGCCAGCGTCGATGTCTTCAGCCGTGGCCACGCCTTCGGCCAGCACAAAGAAGGCCTCGTTGATCATGGGTACCAAGATGCGGTTGACCACGAAGCCCGGTGCGTTCTTCACGGTGATGGGGCTCTTGCCCAAACGTGTGGACAGGTCGTGCACAGCCGCGTGGGTGGCATCAGAAGTTTGCAAGCCACGGATGATTTCAACCAAGGCCATCATCGGCACGGGGTTGAAAAAGTGCATACCAATGAAGCGGTCGGCACGTGTGGTGACCGCTGCGAGCTTGGTGATGGAAATAGACGAGGTGTTGGACGCGATGATGGCTTCGGGGGCCAACATGCCGTCGAGTTGTTTGACGATTTTGACTTTGAGGTCGTAGTTCTCAGTCGCGGCTTCGATGACGAGCTGTGCGCCTTTGAGGTCGTCGTAGCTGGTGCTGGTTTTGATGCGTGACAAGGCGGCAGTTTTGTCAGCTTCGGTGATTTTTTCTTTCTTGATCAAACGGTCCAAGCTACCTGCCACAGTGGCGAGGCCTTTGGCCACGGCTGCGTCAGAGATGTCGACCATCACCACGTTCACGCCAGAGACTGCACATGCTTGTGCAATGCCGTTGCCCATGGTGCCGGCGCCGATGATGCCTACGGTTTGAATGTTCATTGGAAGTCCTTGTGTTTGGGTTGAATCTAAAAATCAATATTAGCGGGGGAAGAGTTGCGTTTGGCTGACGTTGGTCAATTTCTGTCACATCCGTGTGTTCTGGCGCTCCGGTGAACGGGCTTGGGGCGGCTTCCTCATGCTGGGGTACCAGAAATCGTCAGCCGCCCCAAGCCCATTCACCTGCGACTGTTTGTTGCGGCACTTCGCGTTGCTCGTGCCTTCGAGCCCAGCTTTAGGTTTTGAAACGTTTTTTCGTCAGGTGCAGTGCAATCTTCCAGGCGACCACGGTGTAGACGGCCAGCACGCCTAGGTGCATTGCTACGTCAGTGGGCCATTGGTCTAGAAACAAAGGGCGGACTAAGGCAATCGCTTGGGTGAGGGGCAGCCATGCCGAGATATCGCGCACGATGCCTGGCAGTTGGTCACGCGGGAAGAACACGCCGCTCAAGAACATCATGGGGGTGAGGAACAGGGTGAAGTAGTAGGTGAAGAAGTCGTAGCCTTTGGCCAGCGCGTTGAAGATGAGCGCAATGCAGCTGAAGGTGATGCCGACGAACAACAGAATGGGCCACGCAGCCAAGAGCTTCCAGCTTTGGGTGATGCCCAGTGCAAACATCACGCCCAAGATGGCTGTGATGGTGAACAGCGATTTGAAGGCCGCCCACAGCATTTCAGCCAACAGCACATCGTCCAAGCGCATGGGGGCGTTCAAGATGCCGTCCCATGTTTTTTGCACATGCATGCGCGAGAAGGCCGAATACAGCGCTTCAAATGTGGCGGCGTTCATGGCGCTCATGCAGATAGAGCCGCTGGCCAAGAACAAGATGTACGGTACTTGTGTCTGCCCAAGCGTCACATCGCCCACCAGTGCGCCCAAGCCGTAGCCAAAGGCCACGAGCCACATCAAAGGTTCGGCAATGTTGGCCACGAGACTGGGAATAGCGAGCTTGCGCCACACCAACAGATTGCGCAAGAAGACGGGCCAGAAACGGAAATAGGTGTTCATCGCGCTTAGCCTTCCTCGCGGATTTGGCGTCCGGTCATTTTCAAAAACAAATCTTCCAAGTTGGCGGGGCGGTGCAGGGTGCGCAGGCCCGTGTGGACGCTTAAGCCTTGTAGCAATGGCGCAGCATCTTGGGTGTAGAAAAACACGGTCTCGCCGCTGGTCTCCACGCGTTGGGCCAACGTGGCAATGGGGCTGTCCACCAAGGCCAAAGCACCACTGCCATACACCTCCACCACATCGGGCTCCAGGTGTTGGGCGATCAAATCACGCGGTGTGCCTTCGGCAATTTTTTTGCCGTGGTCCAGCACCAGCAATCGGTTGCACAAACGCTCTGCCTCGTCCATGAAGTGGGTGGTCAGCAAAATGGATTTGCCTTGTTGCAAGAGTTGTTGCAAACGCTCCCACATCAGGTGACGGGCTTGTGGGTCTAGGCCGGTGGTGGGTTCGTCGAGCAACAGAAGGTCAGGGTTGTTGATGAGGGCCCGTGCCAGGCTGAGTCGGCGTTTCATGCCACCCGACAACTCGCCGGGTTTGGCATTGGCTTTGTGCGAGAGCGCAGCAAATTCCAGCAGCTGCGGAATGCGCACTTGAATGTCGGCCTTCTTCATCCCAAAGTAACGGCCAAACACCATCAGGTTTTCGGCGCAGGTGAAGTCGGGGTCGAGCGTGTCGAATTGGCTCACCACGCCGAGTCTTGCTTTGATGGCCAGCGCGTCATCGGGCATGGACAAACCAAACGCGCTGATGCTGCCACCGTCGGGTTGCGCAAGGCCTAGGCACATGCGCAGCGTGGTGGTTTTGCCCGCGCCGTTGGGGCCAATGACGCCCAAGCATTCGCCGGGGGCGATGCTGAAAGACACATCGTTCACCACGGTGTTGTCACCGTAGCGTTTGAGAAGGTGCTTACATTCAAAAAGTGAGGTGCTCATGCGCTCCATTGTGCCTGTGAGCGACCACCTCGTAGCCCATCAGCGCCATTCTTGAGGCGGTGGTGAAACGCCTAAAATCTGCGCAACTAATTACAGGGCTACGACGTGTCTGATACCTTATTTGTTCTCTCCCAATATGTGATGCCCAAACAGTTGCTCACGCAGTTTGCGGGCGCTGTGGCGCGTGCGCGTTGTGGCAAATGGACGCATGCCCTGATCAAGTGGTTTGTGGGCAAATACCAAGTCAACATGGACGAGGCTGCGCAGCCTGACATCACGCAGTACGAATGCTTCAACGACTTCTTCACCCGTGCCCTAAAGCCAGGCGCACGCCCTCTGGCCGATGCGGCGTTTGTGTCCCCTGTGGATGGCGCCATCAGCCAGTTGGGCCACATCGATGGCGATCAAGTGTTTCAAGCCAAAGGCCACAGCTACAGCACGCAAGCCTTGGTGGGCGGCGACCCAGCGTTGGCTGCGCAGTTTCAAGATGGCGAGTTCGCCACGATTTACCTCAGCCCCAAGGACTACCACCGCATCCACATGCCCAGTGCCGGTCGCTTGCGCCGCATGATCCATGTGCCCGGTGATTTGTTCTCGGTCAACCCAGCCACGGCGCGAGGCGTGCCCGGTTTGTTTGCGCGCAACGAGCGCGTGGTGTGCGTGTTTGACATGCCTGCGGCTTCAGGTGAAAAACCTCAGCAATACGTGTTGGTGCTGGTCGGTGCAACGATTGTGGGCAGCATGGCCACGCCTTGGCATGGCGTGGTCAACCCACCGCGTCCCGGCACGGTGCGCGAGTGGACGTATGACGACCAAGACCTAAGCTTGAAGCAAGGCGACGAGATGGGGCGCTTCTTACTCGGCTCTACCGTGGTGTTGCTGTGGCCTAAGAACACGATTGCGCTCAACCCAGCTTGGCAAGCGGCTCAAGGTGTGCGTTTGGGCGAGAAGATGGGTGATGCCGCGTAAGGCTTATTGAAACGCCACTTCTGCAAAGCTGCGTAACTTGCGGCTGTGCAGTTGCGCAGGGCCTTGCTGTCGTAACAACTCAATGGCACGCATGCCGATGCGCAAGTGTTGGTCCACACGCTCGCGATAAAAATGGTTGGCCATGCCCGGTAGTTTGATTTCGCCGTGCAGCGGTTTGTCGCTCACGCACAGCAGCGTGCCGTAGGGCACACGAAACCGAAATCCGTTGGCGGCAATCGTTGCGCTTTCCATGTCGAGTGCCACTGCACGGCTTTGGCTGAAGCGGCGTTGCGGGGTGGTGGCAGCGTTTTGAGTGGGCAGCAGTTCCCAGTTGCGATTGTCTGTGCTGGCCACGGTGCCTGTGCGCAAAATGCGTTTGAGCTCTGCACCTTGGCATTGCGTCACGTCTTTTACCGCTTGCTCTAACGCGACTTGAATTTCAGCGAGTGCAGGGATAGGTACCCACAGCGGCAACTCCTCGTCCAGCACATGGTCCTCACGCACATAGCCGTGGGCCAACACGTAGTCGCCCAGTTGCTGCGTGTTGCGTAAACCCGCGCAGTGGCCCAACATCAGCCACGCATGCGGGCGCAGCACGGCGATGTGGTCGGTGATGTTCTTCGCGTTGGCAGGGCCCACGCCGATGTTCACCATGGTGATGCCCGTGTGGTCTGCGCGCACCAAGTGGTAGCCGGGCATTTGCGGCAAGCGTGGTGGCACTTTGCCCAGTGCATCGTTGGCCTCTGCCGCTAAACCCACGCGACGCGTGACCACGTTGCCGGGCTCCACAAACGCGATGTATTCGCTGTTGGGGTCTTGCATGGCCTCGTGGCCTAAGCGCACAAACTCGTCAATGTAGAACTGGTAGTTGGTGAACAACACGTAGTTCTGAAAATGCTCAGGGCTGGTGCCGCTGTAGTGGCGCAGGCGCTGCAACGAATAGTCCATGCGCGCGGCGGTGAACAGCGACAAAGGCTGCGGCTCATTGGGCTTTGCTTCAAAAGTGCCATTCGCAATGCCGTCGTCCATGGCAGTGAGATCGGGCAGGTCAAACACCTCGCGCATGAGTTGGCGTCGCTCAGCGCTCATCTCGCCTTCCACATGGTCGTTGTCAGCAAACGAGAAGTGCACAGGGATGGGCTGGTGGCTCACGCCCACCTCCAGCGTACCGCCGTGGTTTTGCAACAGCAGGCGGAATTGCTCGTGGTAATACGCAGCAAACAAATCGGGGCGAGTGAGGGTGGTCTCGTAGCGACCGGGTTCGGCCACAAAGCCGTAGCTCAAGCCAGCGCCTTCGCCATGTGCTGGCAATGCCCCCGTTTTGGTGTGAATGCGCACAAACGGATAGAACGCCCGCACACGTTGTTCAAACTGTTTGCCCGCTACAAACTCACGCATGGCGAGCCGCAAGTGGTCGAGGCTGGTTTGGTACAGCGCCTGGACTTGAGCCAGGGCGCTGTCGGCGTCGGTGTGACGGGTGGGGGCGATGAAGGGGGGACGAATGCTCATCCCCCGATATTACCGATTACATGTTGCGACGGTATTGCCCACCCACTTCAAACAAAGCGTTGGTGATTTGACCGAGTGAACACACACGCACGGCATCCATCAACACCTCAAACACGTTGGCGTTGTCGATGACGGCTTGTTGCAGGCGTTTGAGTTGCACTGCGGCGGCGTCTTTGTGGCGCGTGTGGAAGTCGTTCAAGCGGGTCAGCTGGCTTTGCTTTTCCTCTTCGGTGGAACGGGCCAGTTCGAGCTTGTCCATCACTTGCTCGCCGTGTGGGTTGCGGAAGGTGTTGACGCCGATGATGGGCAGCTCGCCGGTGTGCTTGAGCATCTCATACGTCATCGATTCGTCTTGAATCTTGCCGCGTTGGTAGCCTGTTTCCATGGCGCCCAACACACCGCCGCGCTCGGCTATGCGCTCGAACTCGGCCAGCACGGCTTCTTCCACCAACTCGGTGAGTTCTTCGATGATGAACGAACCTTGGTTGGGGTTTTCGTTTTTGGCCAAGCCCCACTCGCGATTGATGATGAGCTGAATCGCCATGGCGCGACGCACCGAGTCTTCGGTGGGCGTGGTGATGGCTTCGTCAAACGCGTTGGTGTGCAAGCTGTTGCAGTTGTCGTAAATCGCAATCAGCGCTTGCAGCGTGGTGCGGATGTCGTTGAACTGAATCTCTTGCGCGTGCAATGAACGGCCAGACGTTTGGATGTGATATTTCAGCTTTTGTGAACGCTCGTTTGCACCGTATTTCTCTTTCATGGCCACGGCCCAAATGCGACGTGCCACACGGCCCATCACCGTGTACTCGGGGTCCATGCCGTTGCTGAAGAAGAAGCTCAAGTTGGGCGCGAAGTCGTCAATGTGCATGCCACGCGCCAAGTAGGCTTCCACAAACGTGAAGCCGTTCGAGAGCGTGAAGGCCAATTGCGAAATCGGGTTCGCACCGGCTTCGGCAATGTGGTAGCCGCTGATCGACACGCTGTAGAAGTTGCGCACTTGGTTGTGCACAAAGTACTGGGCGATGTCGCCCATCACCTTCAAACTGAATTCGGTTGAAAAGAGACAGGTGTTTTGGCCTTGGTCTTCTTTCAAGATGTCGGCTTGCACAGTGCCGCGCACGTTTTGCATGACCCACTCTTTGATCTTGGCGGTCTCGGTTTCGGTCGGGTCGCGGCCGTTGTCCTTCTTGAACTTGTCGATGTTTTGGTCGATGGCCGTGTTCATGAACATCGCAAGAATTGACGGCGCTGGACCGTTGATGGTCATCGACACGCTGGTGGTGGGGTTGCACAGGTCAAACCCGTCGTACAACACCTTCATGTCGTCCAGCGTGGCCACGTTCACGCCGGAGTTGCCCACCTTGCCGTAGATGTCCGGACGTGGGTTGGGGTCGTTGCCGTACAGCGTGACCGAGTCAAACGCGGTAGACAAACGCTTGGCATCCATGCCCTCGCTCACCAGCTTGAAGCGGCGGTTGGTGCGGAAGGGGTCGCCTTCGCCCGCAAACATACGGGTGGGGTCTTCGCCTTCGCGCTTGAATGCGAAGGTACCTGCGGTGTAGGGGTAGCTGCCGGGCACGTTGTCGAGCATGAGCCACTTCAAGATTTCGCCGTGGTCTTCGTACTGTGGCAGCGCCACTTTGCGAATCACCGTGCCGCTGAGGGACTTGGTGGTGAGCGCGGTGCGAATCTCTTTGTCGCGAATCTTCACCACGTACTCGTCGCCTGCATAGGCGGCTTGCATGTCGGGCCATTGGGCCAACAGCTTGCGTTCGGTAGTGCCCAGGTTGTCTTCGCGCTTGACGGCCAAGTCAATCGCAGCTTCTGCGGCTTTGGCGCGGTCAGGTTTGCCTTCGGACAACATGCGTGCGGCTTCGCGCAGTTGCTGAATTTCGCGGGCCAGTTTGGCTTGTGTGCGTGCGCGCTTTTTGTAGCCGCGCACAGTGTCGGTGATTTCTGCCAAGTAGCGCGTGCGTGCCGCAGGCACTACCGGCGTTTGGTTGCTGCTGTGGCGCACATTCACCAAGGGCAAACGGCCTTCTTTGAAGCTCAGGCCCAACTCGGTCAAACGGCCTTTGAGGGCTTGGTACAGCGCGGTCACACCGTCGTCGTTGAAGCGCGCGGCCATGGTGCCGAACACGGGCATTTCTTCGGTCGGTGTGTGCCACGCTTCTTTGTTGCGTTGCACTTGCTTGGCCACATCGCGCAGCGCGTCGCTGGCACCTTTGCGGTCAAACTTGTTGATGGCGATGAACTCGGCAAAGTCCAGCATGTCGATTTTTTCCAACTGACTGGCTGCGCCAAACTCAGGCGTCATCACATACATGGGCACGTCTACGTGCGGCACGATGGCCGCGTCGCCTTGGCCAATGCCTGAGGTTTCCACAATGATCAAATCGAACCCCGCGCACTTAGCAGCGGCCAACACATCGGGCAAGGCCGCGCTGATTTCGCTGCCAAAGTCGCGCGTGGCGAGTGAGCGCATGAACACGCGTGAGCCGCTGCTCCAAGGCGAAATCGCATTCATGCGAATACGGTCGCCCAGCAGTGCGCCACCGCTCTTGCGGCGTGAGGGGTCAATCGAAATCACAGCAATGCGCAAGGCATCGCCTTGGTCTAAACGGATGCGACGCACCAACTCGTCGGTGAGCGACGACTTGCCCGCGCCGCCTGTGCCGGTGATGCCGAGCACTGGCACCTTGTGCTTGAGCGATTCTTTGCGCACGGCCTCGACCATCTTTTGATCGGCCTTCTCGTTTTCGAGCGCAGTGATGAGCTGCGCCAATTTGCGCCAAGCCATTTCATCGTGGCCTTGAATCTCTTTCACGGCCTTGGGCGCGTAGCCCGACAAGTCTTTGTCGCAGCGCATGATCATCTCGCCAATCATGCCTTGCAGGCCCATCTTCTGGCCGTCTTCTGGGCTGTAAATGCGGGTCACACCGTAGGCTTGGAGCTCGCGAATTTCTGGTGGCACGATCACGCCGCCACCGCCGCCAAACACTTGGATGTGTTCGCCACCGCGTTCGCGCAACAAGTCCACCATGTACTTGAAGTACTCCACATGCCCGCCTTGGTAGGAACTGATGGCAATGCCTTGCACATCTTCTTGCAGCGCGGCGGTGACCACCTCGTCCACCGAGCGGTTGTGGCCCAAGTGAATCACCTCGGCGCCCATGCCTTGCAAGATGCGACGCATGATGTTGATGGCCGCATCATGGCCGTCAAACAAACTGGCGGCGGTGACGAAGCGCACTTTTTGTGTGGGCTTGTAGTTGGCGAGGGCTTGGAATTCGGCTGAAAGTTCTGACATCGAAGGCTCCGAAAAAACGGGAGTGAAGCGGAAAAGATGGAGTTTACGTTTACGTAAACGTCAATCATAGCGATTTGGCAGCTTTTGTGTCGAGAATTTAGGGAGGATTTGCCCTAATAAAAAAGCCGCAGGGCCAAAAGGCGCTGCGGCTTTGTCTGAAACCCGTGTGCGGTTTACTTCGGACCGTACAGGTAGTCAGGCAACCAGAGGGTCAGTCCTGGCCAGATGTACATCAAAACCATGCAGATGATGACGATGAACATGTAAGGCATCATGCCCGCAAAAATCTGATTGAGGGTCACATGTGGCGGTGACACCCCTTTCAGATAGAAGGCCGACATGGCCACAGGCGGTGACAAGAAGGCGGCTTGCAGGTTCACAAACACCAGCACGCCCCACAAGATCGGATCGATCTGGAAGTGGGTGAGCAGTGGCAAGAAGATAGGCACAAAAATCACAATGATTTCGGTCCACTCCAAAGGCCAGCCCAGTACAAAGATGAGGGCTTGTGACAGCAGCATGAATTGCAAGGGCGTGAGGTCCATGGCCATGACCCACTCTTCCACCAAACGTTGGCCGCCCAAGACGGCAAACACCGCAGAAAAGAGAGCAGAGCCCACGAACAACCAGCACACCATGGAGGTGGTTTTGGCCGTCAAGAACACGGCTTGCTTGGTTTTGTCAAAGTCCAAAGAGCCTGACCACCACGCCATGATGAACGCGCCTGTGGCACCTACCGCTGCCGATTCAGTGGCTGTGGCGAGTCCCAGCAAAATCACACCGAGGACCACCGCCGTCAGGATGCCCAGTGGCATGACCGACTTGACCAGCATGTTCAAAATCTCATACTGCTCAGCATCAAAGCCTTTGTAGTACCAAGCCAGCAAGCCAAACAAAATCAATGCTGTACCCCAGAAGCCGGTGTAGAAGCCCTCAGGCACCTCGATCACCTTGTCTGCTTCCACCACTTCATCGCCCAACGACACGGCGTTGTCGTTGGCTTCGGGGGCATCTGCCACCGTGTCGCCACCCATTTCTTGCAAACCTTCTGGTTCTGCAGTGGTGGTTTTCTCAGTCACGATGTCGGTGGACATCTGAACGATTTCAGTGCCAGCTTGCGCGTTGGCAGTGGCTTGCGAATAAATCACCACATACCACCAAGACGTGGCCAACATGGCTAAAACGATGAACACAGGTGCCAATGCCATGCTGAAGCTGCGGACCAACAGGCCCCAGGTCACGCGTACCTCTGACGTGCTGATTTGCAGCGCACGGCCGGGCATCACGACGGCCTTGGCCAAGGCGGGCAACATGCGTTTGGAGTACTGCTCGCCGAGTTTTTCTAACCAAGGCGACACAGGCGCTTTGGTTTGGTCTTCAGGCAACTTAGGTGCAATGGATGGGTCAATCAACACCCAGCCGATCACATACACCAAATACAAGAACGCCAAGAAGAAACCGGGAAACATGGCTGCGGCATAGAGCTTCACCACAGACTGTCCGGCCACTGCGGCGTACACAATGATCATCACCGACGGCGGAATCAAAATACCCAAAGTGCCGCCAGCTGTGATCACGCCTGCTGCCAGGCGTGTGTCATAGCCCGCATTCAACATGGGGCGCATCGCAATCACGCCCATGAGCACGACCACGGCGCCCACCAAGCCGCTGGCAATGCCCCAGAAGGTGCAAATCACCAACGTGGCCACAGCCAATGAGCCGGGCAAGCGGCGGAATGCCAACTGAACGCTGTGGAACATCTTGTCCACCAAGGCGCCGCGTTCCATCACATAGCCCATCAGCACAAACAGCGGAATGGACAGCAGGGTGTCGTTGGTCATCGCGCCATAGGTGCGTTGCACCATCAGGTTGAATACGCGGTTGTCTAGCCAAGGCTGGCTGGGGTCGTAAAAGGCTGTGAAGCCAAAGGCCATGCCCAAGCCCATCAACGTGAACGCTGTGGGAAAGCCCATCATGATCACCACGATGATCATGCAGAGCATGGTTAGTCCGAGTGCTGGATCGCTCATTTGTTTTCTCCCATCGCGTGGCCACCGCGCTGATGGGCCTCTTCGTCAATGTGGTGTGCGCGCTCAATGGCGTCACGTTTGTCTTCTTCGCTGACATAAATACTGGCAGACAACTGCTGCTCGACCACGTCAATCTCGTTGGCATCTTTCAAGCGTGCAGGCCATTCACCTGTTTTCAGACACACCACGCATCGAATGATTTCTGCCAAGCCTTGCATCAAGACGATGAAGCCAGTGAGCGGGATGATGGCCTTGAAGGGGTACAAGGGAATCGCGTCGGCGCTGTTGGTCATTTCACGAATGGTGATGGCGTCGCCGGCATACGTCCAACCGGCCCATGTCAAGGCGATCACGCCTGGAATGAAGAACAGGATGTACAGCACAAAGTCAAGCGACGCTTGTGTGCGGGGCTTGGCGCTGCCGTAAAAGAAGTCGCCACGCACATGGCCGTCTTGGCTCAGGGTGTAGGCGCCGCACATCATGAACGCGGTGCCGTACAGCATGTTGCTGGCTTCAAAAATCCAAGCGGTGGGTGCGTTCAAGGCGTATCGCTTGAAGACTTCGCCCATCACCATCACCATCAGTACAACGATCAACCATGCGAAGGTTTTGCCCACCCATGTGCTGATGTTGTCTGCTGTATGGAGCAGTTTCAGTGTGTTCATATCGTTCTTAAAAATAAAGGGACTGAAGTTCTGTGATGCACAGAATTCAGTCCCATGGGTCAACCTATCTCAGTCGTATGGGCTTACGCCTTCTTGGCACCGAAGAAGTGGTTCACCGCCATGCGACGGTTGATCACGGTGTCTTGCTCCCACTTCACAGCGCGCTGTGCGAAGGCTTTTTGTGAGGCCACGATCTCTTTGAACATGGGGTTCTCGGCAGATTTCTTCTCCAAAATTTCAGACCAAATTTTCAGTTGGTCTTGCAAGATGGAGTCGGGCGTCTTGTAGAACTTGACCTTGTCTTTGGTTTGCAACTCAGCGTAGTCTTTGGAGTAGCGGTCCACCGACTTCCATGACATGTCTGCAGAAGCAGCTTCTGTCGCGATGGCAATGACGGACTTCATCTTGGCTGGCAGTGCGTCGAACTTGTTCTTGTTGAACATGATCTCGAACGTTTCCGCGCTTTGGTGATAGCTTTGCAACATGCAGACCTTGGACACATCGGGGAAGCCCAACACGCGGTCAGAGGTGGCGTTGTTGAACTCAGCGCCGTCCAACAAGCCGCGGTCCATCGCTGGCACGATCTCGCCGCCTGGCAAGGCGTTCACAGCCGCGCCCATGGTGGTGAACAAGTCAATGGCCAAACCGTTGGTACGGAACTTCAAGCCCTTGAAGTCAGAGGTCTTGGTGATGGGCTTTTTGAACCAGCCCAGAGGTTGCGTGAACATGGGGCCGTACAGGAACGATTGCACGTTGCCGCCAATCGATGCGTAAAGCTTTTGCAGCAATTCAGCGCCGCCGCCGTATTTGTGCCAAGCCAAAACCATGTTGGCATCCATGCCGAAAGCAGGGCCAGAGTTCCACAGCGCCAAAGCGTTTTGCTTGCCGTAGTGGTAGCCCAACACGCCGTGGCCGCCATCCAAGGTGCCTTTAGACACGGCTTCCAACAAACCGAACGCGGGCACCACAGAACCTGCAGGCAGCACTTCGATCTTCAGATCGCCACCGGTCATGTCGTTGACTTTCTTCGCATAGTCCAGTGCGTACTCATGGAAGATGTCCTTGGCGGGCCAAGTGCTTTGCCAGCGCATGTTGATCGGGCCAGTTTGGGCCTTGGCGATCATCGGTGCTGAAACGGCACCGGCTGCAACAGCTGCGCCTTTCAGTACATTGCGGCGTGCGGTTGTCTTTTTGCTATCTGTCATGGGAAGTCTCCTGGTTTTTGTCAAAGACATGAATGGGAGTCGCGATTCTTATCCTCACTTGCGTTTTATTGACAAGGGTTTTCCCCCGAGATAAAGGCATTTAGCCCTGAATTTGTCTCCTCGGGGACGAGCCGCTTCTATACTGAGAACTAACCTTTAATCGCTTTATAGATATGAGCAACAACGAGCTAGGTTACGCGGGCGATATCAGCCCCGAAACCGCCAACGAATGGATGCAGTCTGGCGCGGCTGTGATGATTGACGTGCGTTCAGATGCCGAACTCGCGTGGGTCGGTTTTGTGCCGGGTGCGGTGCCTGTTGCTTGGAAGCAATGGCCAGGCATGGCCATGAACCCTGCCTTTGACGACGCAGTGCGTGCGGCTGCCAACGGCAAAAAAATTGTGCTGTTGTGTCGCAGTGGTGTGCGTTCAATCGCTGCTGCCAAACGCGCCACAGAGCTGGGCCTTGAGGCCTACAACATCCTCGAAGGTTTCGAGGGCGATGCCAATGCAGATGGCCATCGCGGTACCCAAGGCGGCTGGCGCATGCGCGGCTTGCCTTGGCGTCAAAACTAATTCACACACCTATGACATTCCTTGCACTCGATGTGGGCAACACACGCCTCAAGTGGGGCCTGTACGACAGCCCCGCGCCCGGCGCCACACTGCTGGGCCATGGTGCGGTGTTTTTAGAAAACATCGACCGTCTGGCCGACGAAGACTGGCGCGAGCTGCCTGAGCCCACGCACATGCTGGGTTGCATCGTGGCGGGTGAGGCCATTCGCCGACGCGTGGAAGAGCAAATGGAGCTGTGGGACATCACTCCGCATTGGGCTGTGTCGTCAGCCGCTGAGGCGGGCATGACCAACGGCTACGACCATCCCACGCGTCTGGGCGCAGACCGCTGGGTGGCCATGATTGGCGCACATGCGCGCATGTTGCAGCAAATCAACGGTGCGGCGCCTAAGCCGATGGTGGTGGTCATGGTCGGCACGGCGGTGACGGTAGAAGCCATCGATGCCCATGGCAAATTTTTAGGTGGCCTCATCCTGCCCGGCCACGGCATCATGCTGCGAGCGTTGGAGTCGGGCACTGCAGGCTTGCGCGTACCAACGGGTGAGGTGTGCGAATTCCCCACCAACACCAGCGATGCGCTCACCAGTGGTGGCACCTACGCTATTGCTGGCGCGGTTGAGCGCATGGTGCAGCACGTGCGTCAACACTGCGGCGCAGAGCCTGCGTGCTACATGACCGGTGGCGCCGGTTGGAAGATGGCGCCTAGCATGTCTGTGCAGTTTGAGTTGGTCGACTCGCTCATCTTTGATGGCTTGCTTGAAATTGCTCAGCAACGATTGGCCAGAGTCGGTGCGCCTTTTAGTAGCCTAGGTTGAATTGTTATGCGGCCATCGCAAGCGGTGCGATTTCTTTCGAAATGATTTTTGCGCTTTGTTTGTGTGCAACGCGCAGGTCATAAGAGGCTTGAAGATTGAGCCAACCTTGCGCTTCACTTCCAAAGTAACGCTCAAGCCGCAGCGCTGTATCGGCCGAGATGCCACGATTCCCATCTACGATTTCGCGCAAGCGTGAATATGGGACGTGCAGAGCAAGGGACAGGGCTCGCACGCTTATGCCCATAGGTTTGATGTAGTCTTCTAGCAAGACTTCACCTGGGTGAATTGGACGCATACCGTTCTTAAACATGATCTACTCCTGATCTTTTTTAGTGCGGGTCTTCAATCAAAACGTCGTATGGGCCAGCGGGTCCCCATTTAAACGTTAATCGCCACTGACCGTTAATTCGAACATGCCATGCACCGTCATACTCTTTGAGGTCATTGCCTGGTGGCGCTTTCATGAAGTTGATGGATGGAGCCGCATCAAGTTGGGCCAATTTTCGTTCTGCAACTTTTTTGATGTTTGCAAACTTTGCGCATTTGCCTGTTGTGAACAAAGCCATCGTATCCATACATGAAAATGATTAAATAGCCATACATCTACTTTAGGTGTTATCCGTTTCCCAGTCAATTTGGATGATTTGCTGGCGTATTACATGACTAGCAGGGGCGCGTTGAACGCGCTAGACTGCTGTCCATGAAAGTCCTTGATTCCCTCACCAAGCAAGCTTCCTCCATCGCGGCCATTCGCCGCGACATTCACGCCCACCCTGAGCTGTGTTTTGAAGAAATTCGCACCGCTGATTTGGTGGCGCAAAAGCTGACCGAGTGGGGCATCCCCATCCATCGCGGTATGGGCAAAACAGGCGTGGTGGGCATCTTGAAATGCGGCACCAGCGAGCGAGCCATTGGTCTGCGTGCTGACATGGACGCCCTGCCCATGCAAGAGTTCAACCAATTTGCTCATGCGAGCAAGCATGCGGGCAAGATGCACGCCTGCGGCCACGATGGGCATGTGGCCATGCTCTTGGCTGCTGCGCAATATTTGTCCAAGCACCAAGACTTTGACGGTACGGTGTACTTCATCTTTCAACCCGCCGAAGAGGGCGGTGGTGGCGCACGCGAAATGATGCGCGATGGCTTGTTCGACAAATTTCCCATGCAAGCTGTGTACGGCATGCACAACTGGCCGGGTCTCAAAGAAGGTCAGTTCGCGTTGAGCGCTGGCCCTGTGATGGCGTCGAGCAATGAATTCAAAATCACCATCCACGGCAAAGGCTGCCATGCCGCGCTGCCGCATAACGGCATTGACCCCGTGGTGATTGCCTGCCAAATGGTGCAAGCCTTTCAAACCATCATCAGCCGCAACAAAAAACCAGTCGATGCTGGCGTGATTTCGGTCACCATGATCAACGCAGGCGAAGCCACCAATGTGGTGCCCGACCACTGCGAATTACAAGGAACCGTACGCACCTTCAGCCTAGACGTGCTCGACATGATCGAGCAACGCATGCGGGACATCGCCACGCATACCAGCGCCGCCTTTGGTGCCGCCTGCACCTTTGAGTTTGAGCGCAACTACCCACCCACTATCAACCACCCCGCTGAGTCTGAATTTGCGCGCGACGTGATGGCCGACATCGTGGGCGCAGACAACGTGGTGCCACAAGAACCCACCATGGGCGCAGAAGACTTCTCGTACATGCTGCAAGCCAAGCCAGGCGCGTATTGCTTCATCGGCAATGGCGACGGCGCACACCGCGAGATGGGCCATGGCGAAGGCCCGTGCACCTTGCACAACCCCAACTACGACTTCAACGATGCGCTCATTCCATTAGGCGCGACGTATTGGGTCAAGCTCGTGGAAGCTGCGTTGCGTTGAACATTGAATTGGACTCAAGTTAATTGTGGTCAGACTCCAATTAACTAGGTAGTCAATAGCCGTGAAATAGGCGGTCAAGCGCACTCGAGATCAAGCTTTGTTGATCGCTCAGGCTCATGACATAGGTTTTTAAGAGTCGCGTGGGAACAGCCGCAAGTTTGGGAGTTTCAAGAATGCAAGAAACACTCTCAATATCAAAAACAGGCGTTAAATCCTTAGCCAAATTTACGGTAGGAAATTTATCAACTCGTCGTAGAGGAATCACAACGCGCGTATCTAACCCGTCAAGCAAGGCGCATTGAACATCAAGTAGGTAAGGTGTGGATGTGGCAAGTGGGCCCGAATTTCGGTACACATCAAACCGCGCCATTAAAAGGTTCTCCAGGCATCAAGCGGCAGTGCTTCTTCGGCTACGGTTTGGTTATAGGCCTGGATGAAATCTGCGTGCTCAGCTTTCCATCTGGCTTCTTTTTCTTTGCGGACGAGCTCGCGCAGATGTAGGTCGCAAGCCTTGGAGATGTTGATGCCCAGCGCTTTGGCATCCGCTAGAACTTCGGTAGATAAGGTTAAGTTTGCTGCTCGTTTTGAGCTTGGAGAATGGTGTTCTGTATGCATGATGTATGGGTGCGCAGTCTCGGTGCGCATATTTTGCCCGCATCCCGTATTTGTTGCAATAGGGGCTTGAGTTCAGTAAGCCGAAAGCAGCGCATTCAGATGTTCTTTGTGCTCCACCGTCGTATAAGGCAGCAACAAACCCAAGACACTCTTCGCCCCGCGCAGCAGAGACGCCTGTGCGCTTTCGGGCTCTAATGCATGGCGCGGGTCGCGCACGTATTCGTAGCTCAGCCACCACGTCAGCATGACCACCATGTGCGTGGCCGTCGCTTCGCGCTCGCTCACGGTGATGGCCAATGCGCCATCGTGTTCTAGGCTGTCGAGTAGCGTGCGAAACGCTGTGGTTTTGTGCAGCAGCGCGTCTTTGATATGTGTTTCAAGCTTGCGGTTTTTGCTCAGCAAATCATTCAAATCGCGGTACAAAAAGCGGTACTGCCACACCAGCTCAAACAGCGTGTGCATGAAAAACCAAGCGTCTTCCACGTCATGCACGCCGGGGGCTGCTTCTAGCAAATCATCCAACGCCGCCTCATAGCGGTTGAACAGCGCCGTTACCAACTCCTCCTTGGCGGGATAGTGGTAGTACAGATTGCCGGGGCTGATGTTGAGCTCAGACGAGATCAACGTGGTCGACACATTGGGCTCGCCAAAGCGGTTAAACAGGTCGAGCGTGACCTCCAAAATCCGCTCTGCGGTACGGCGTGGCGCTTTCTTTGCCATGGTTCTTCATCGGGGTCAGAAACCAATTATTTTTTAGTCGCTTTCTTGGCGGGGGCTTTCTTCGCGGCTGTCTTGGTCGCGGTTTTTGCCGCAGCCTTAGGCTTCACGCCCAACTGCGCCTCCAGTGCCGCCACACGCGCATGCAGCGCTTTCATCTCGGCGGCAGATGGCAAACCCAAGCCATGCAACGCCTTGGCCACGCGCTCTTCAAAAATGCCTTCCAGCTTGCCCCATTGGCCGGTGGCGCGCTCACTCAGGGTGTGCGCAGCTTGCGTGGCTTTTTGTGTGGCCTCGGCCAGTTTTTCTTCGGCGGTGGTGTGCACCTTGCGTTGCATGGTGATGCCGTCACTCACCAGCTTTTCAAACGCCTTGGTGCCGTCTTCTTGCGCTTTGGCAAATGCGCCCAAGCCTGCCAGCCAAATTTGCTGCGCTTGCTCTTTCACGTTGTCAGACATGGCGGCTGGATCGAATGGGTTTTTGGTGGACATGGGCAGACTTTCAAACAAAACATAAAACTGCACTTTAACGCCGCGTGCGGCGGTGCACCATAGGAAGTTTAGTTAGACTTATCAAACAATGAGTAGCGAAAAACCCGAGACAACCCATAAAGCTTGGTACGTGGTCCATACCAAGCCCCGACAAGAAGCCCGTGCCCTTGAAAACTTGCAAAACCAAGGCTTCAACTGCTTTTTGCCTACCATGCAGGTGCAAAAACTGCGTAACCAAAAAGTGCAGGCCATCACCGAGCCGATGTTTAGCCGTTACCTGTTTATTCTGCTCGATGACCAAACCCAAAACTGGGGCCCTATCCGTTCAACTTTGGGTGTGAGCAAATTGGTCAGCTTTGGCCCGCAGCCGGCCAAAGTTCCGCCCGAGTTCATCGCGTTTCTAAAAGAAGCCCCACCCGAAACCCTAGATCGCATGTTTGCCCCGGGCGACAGCGTGCAAGTAGCTAGCGGTCCGCTGCAAGGCTTGGAGGGCAAGTACATCGCCCACGATGGCGAAACTCGGGCCTTTGTATTGGTTGACTTGCTGGGGCAGCCACAAAAGCTGCGCATGGCGGTCGAGAGCCTCCGCGTGGTCTAGCTTCACAGCGATATGTCAATGCATCAAATGGATGTTGTTGCAACAAGACAAGGTTGACGATTTCGTTATCGCCACAGGCGTGCAATACAGCGTGCGTCAGTTCATACAGTGGAGTGCCGAAGAGCTAGGCGTGACTTTGAAATTTGAAGGTAAAGGCGTAGATGAGACGGCCACTGTTGCAGCCATCAAGGGTGACAAAGCCACCGGCCTCAAGGTGGGCGCCGTTGTGGTCAAGATCGCCCCCCCCCCCCCCCCCCCCCCCCCCCCCCCCCACCGGGCCCCCCCCCCCCGCCCCCC
>Ga0228701_1000636_pt1 | contig 27509 bp, 26 predicted proteins | sample McNCre117_Aug_MG_2_FD_178017 | JGI IMG/M metagenome (GOLD analysis project Ga0228701, IMG submission 178017) | Freshwater microbial communities from McNutts Creek, Athens, Georgia, United States - 11-17_Aug_MG | ecosystem: Environmental > Aquatic > Freshwater > Creek | place: USA: Georgia... | reverse complement strand
CGCGGAGCAAGACTTCTCGAAATTGATACTTCAGATGAAATGCTAAACAGGCTGCAAACCGAGGTGGAAGACTGCCACCAGCGAGCACTTGTTCTGGCGGCTAACCTAACCGAAAAGCGACTTGAGGCTGCGGCCACTCTGGCAACCGAAGTTACCGGCGAGCTGGCAAATCTTGCCATGGGCGGTGCCAACCTCAGGGTTTTGGTAGAGCCAACCGAAGAACTTGGCCCATTTGGCAAAGACTCGGTAAGCATTTTGTTATCCGCCTACCCCGGAGCAGAACCAAGAGCTTTGGGTAAGGGTGCTTCCGGTGGTGAACTCTCCAGAATCATGCTTGCGTTAGAGGTTGTGTTGGCTAAAAATGAGCAGGCTCTTACCTTCATCTTCGATGAGGTTGATGCTGGCGTCGGAGGTGCCGCAGCAATCGAAGTTGCCAAGAGACTGGCTCGACTTTCTAGATCTGCTCAGGTGATTGTTGTTACCCACCTTGGTCAAGTTGCTGCCTATGCAAATGAACATTTGCGAGTGTTGAAGACTGTAGGCCAGTCTTTTACCGGTTCCGACGTGGTTAATCTAGACCTTGAAGCGCGCGTTGAAGAGATCGCCAGAATGATCAGCGGTCTTTCCGAGAGTGACAGCGCAAGAGGAAACGCTCGAGAATTGCTTTCGCAGGCACAGGCTTTCGCGAGTCAGCAGCTTTAAAGTCATCAATCATTGGTAAACTGATATTCCATGGCAGACGCTAAAAACCATGGAATCCCAAGACACATTTTCGTTACCGGCGGTGTTGCATCATCGCTAGGTAAGGGCCTTACTGCAGCCAGTTTGGGTAACCTCCTCACCGCTCGCGGACTACGCGTTGTTATGCAAAAACTCGACCCTTACCTAAACGTTGACCCTGGAACGATGAACCCGTTTCAGCACGGTGAAGTTTTCGTTACCGAAGACGGAGCCGAAACAGATCTTGATATTGGTCACTACGAGCGTTTCCTTGACATCGAACTTGCACAGTCTGCAAACGTAACAACGGGTCAGGTTTACTCTCGTGTAATTTCTAGAGAACGTGCCGGTGAATACCTAGGTGACACCGTTCAGGTCATCCCTCACATCACCGACGAAATCAAACGCAGAATGCGTTTGCAGGCAACTGAGACTCCGGCTCCAGACGTTATCATTACCGAAATCGGTGGAACTGTTGGAGATATCGAATCTCAGCCGTTCCTCGAGGCTGCTAGACAGTTGAGACACGATGTTGGTCGTGACAACGTTTTTTTCGTTCACGTTTCTCTGGTGCCTTACCTTGGCCCATCCGGTGAATTAAAGACCAAGCCAACCCAGCACTCGGTTGCGATGCTAAGAAGCATCGGAATTCAGCCTGACGCAATCGTTTGTCGAAGCGACCGCGAGCTCCCCGAGGGAATCAAGAAGAAGATTGCCCTGATGTGTGATGTTGATTACGAAGCAGTTATCAACGCCGCTGACGCATCTAGCATCTATGACATCCCCACCGTTCTAAACAAGCAGGGGCTCGACAGCTACATCGTAAAGAAGATTTCGCTAGAGGTAAACGAGGTCGACTGGACACGTTGGTCGAGTGTTCTCGATGCCGTACACAACCCGAAGCACGAGATTTCGCTTGCACTTGTAGGTAAATACATCGACCTTCCAGATGCCTACCTATCTGTCACCGAAGCTCTTCGCGCAGGTGCCTTCGCTAACCAGGCAAAGGTAAACATCAAGTGGGTTGCCTCTGACCTTTGTGAGACGGAGGAAGGTTCCAAGGCGAATCTTGGCGACGTGGACGCCATCTGTGTCCCAGGTGGTTTCGGTGTTCGCGGAATCGAGGGCAAGCTCGGCGCCCTAAAGTTTGCAAGAGAAAACCAGATTCCAACCCTCGGTCTCTGTCTTGGCCTTCAATGCATGGTCATCGAGTATGCCCGTAATGAGGCAGGACTTGAAGGTGCGTCTTCTACTGAGTTTGATGACAAGGCTAAATACCCGGTTATTGCCACGATGGCCGAACAGGTAGACATCATCGCTGCCGGCGATCTTGGCGGAACCATGAGGCTCGGTACCTACGATGCCAAACTTCAGCCTGGGTCGATCGTTGCGCAAGTTTACGGAACCACCGATGTAAACGAGCGTCACCGTCACCGTTACGAAGTGAATAACGAATATCGCGAGCAGATTGCCGCTGCCGGTCTCGTTTTCTCGGGAACCAGCCCTGACGGCAACCTAGTTGAGTTCGTTGAGCTTCCTCGTGAGGTTCACCCATACTACGTGGCCACTCAGGCACACCCTGAGTTTAAGTCTCGACCAACCAAGGCACACCCGTTGTTTGACGGTTTGGTCAAGGCTGCCATTGCCAGAAAGGAATCGTCGCAACTATTTGATGTTGCCGATGAACAGTAACAATTCAAACCCGCTAGATAGGCAGGTTTCAACGTATCTTCGCCATCTCACAATCGAGAGGGGGATGGCGAAAAACACTGTGGCGGCCTACGCGCGAGATTTGGATCGTTACGTGACTTTCCTTTTTGGAAAGAACATTTCGACACCCGAGCAGATTTCGAAGTCAGACGTTGCCGCGTTTAGCCAAGAGCTCTCCACTAAGTATGGGTTAAAGGCTTCGTCTACTTCACGGATACTTTCAGCCGTTAGAGGCCTGCACAGGTTCTGGCTTTTGGAGTCAATTACCACCCTGGATGTCGCGGTTAACCAAAAGCCCCCAAAGCTTCCACTACGGCTACCTAAAGCAATTTCGATTAACGACGTTTTGGCGCTTCTCGCCGCGGCCGGGCCGGAACCTAGCGACGAAATTGCCATAAATAATCCAATTGGATTGCGCGATCGAGCGTTGCTGGAACTCCTTTACGCCACCGGCGCACGAGTGAGCGAAATTGCAGATCTGAATATTGACGATCTCGTCGATTCTGGGCTGTTAAGGCTCCTTGGTAAAGGTGACAAACAGCGAGTCGTTCCAGTAGGTTCTTATGCGCAGGAAAGCCTGAACGCATATCTAACTCGGGTCAGGCCGGTACTAACTGCCAGGGGCAGGGGAACACCGGCGGTATTCCTAAACCAGCGTGGTTCGAGATTGAGTCGGCAGTCGATTTGGCAAATTTTGGTTGATGCCGCCGAAAAATCTGGAATTCAGTCGCATGTTTCTCCTCATACACTCCGGCATTCATTTGCCACCCACCTATTGGAAGGTGGAGCCGATATTCGAGTAGTTCAAGAACTTCTTGGACACTCCTCAGTTGCTACAACCCAGATTTACACATTAGTAACCGTGGATGCTCTGCGTGAGGTCTATGCAACCGCGCATCCACGCGCTCGGCGGTAGGCTAGTAGGAGCAAAACCTCAGGAAAGGGGGAGAGATGGCCTCAGAATCTAACACCGACAAGCGTTTTCCGGTGCCAAAGCCTTTGACCACCCACGGTCCTGCCAGAATCATTGCGATGTGTAACCAAAAGGGTGGAGTGGGTAAGACCACGACTTCGATCAACCTTGGTGCCTCGCTGGCTGAGTATGGACGTAAGGTCCTCCTGGTTGACTTTGACCCTCAGGGTGCGCTTTCCGCTGGTCTTGGCATTCAGGCCCAGGACGGCCTAACAATCTTCAGCCTCATGCAAAATGAAGAACTTGACCCTCACGAGGCAATTCGCAAAACCGCTCATCCAAATCTTGAATTGATTGCCGCAAACATTGATCTTTCTGCGGCTGAGATGAACCTCGTAAACGAGTACAACCGCGAGGGGATTTTGAAACGAATCCTTCGCAAAGTTCAAGACGAATACGATGTGATTATTGTCGATTGCCAGCCATCGCTTGGCTTGCTGACAGTTAATGCCTTGACGGCAGCACACGGGGTTATGATCCCACTAGCCTGTGAATTCTTCGCACTTCGCGGTGTCGCGATCCTAGAGGGAATCATTAAAAAGGTTCAGGGAAGCCTAAACCAGACCTTGGTTCTCGACGGGGTCTTGGCAACGATGTACGACTCGAGAACCCATCACTCTCGTGAAGTGATCGACATGCTTCGTGACAAATTTGGTGAAAAGTTGTTCAAAAGCATCATTGCCAGAACTGTGAAGTTCCCTGATGCCACCAGGGTCGCTGAACCAATCAACTCTTACGCACCTTCCTCTGAAGCTGCGGAGGCCTATCGCACCGTTGCCAGGGAGCTGGTTCTACGTGGCGGCGCCCCTTAATCAAGAACTGACCGAAACCGGATCTGGGTTTCAGGTCAGTCTCGGAAACTTTGATGGGCCATTCGATCTGCTACTTAGCTTGATTGGAAAGCACGAGCTAGACATTACCGAGGTTTCGCTTTCCAGGGTCACCGACGAATTTATCAAGTACCTGAAACAGCTTGACACTGATGAAGAACTGGATCAGGCTTCCGAGTTCATCGTCATTGCTGCAACTCTGCTAGATCTCAAGATTGCAGGGCTTTTGCCAAAGGGTGAAGTTGTCGATGCCGAAGATGTTGCGCTGCTTGAGGCAAGAGATCTGCTGTTTGCCAGGCTTCTGCAGTACAAGGCATTCAAGGAAGTTGCCGGTTGGTTTGATTCTGCGTTTGAAAGAGAATTTGGAAGGATCGCTCGAGATGTTCGAATGGAAGAACGTTTCAGAGAGCAGAAACCGGAACTCATCTGGACCATTACGGCTGCAGAATTCGCTGTATTGGCAGAAGACACGCTTACGCCAAAACTTATACCTGCGGTTGGCTTAACTCACCTACACGCCTCTCGTGTAAGCATCCGCGAGCAAGCGTCTATCGTGGTTTCACAGCTTAGATCCAGACAAACCATGACGTTTTTCGAACTTATTCGAGAGATTCGCGATCGCGCTGTCGTAGTTGCAAGATTCTTGGCGATATTGGAACTTTACCGATTGGCTGCCCTGTCTTTCGAGCAGGAGACTCCACTCGGTGACCTGCAACTTACCTGGCGTGCAGAACACTTTGATGACGAACAACTAGCAGCGCTCGGAGCAGATTATGACGAATGACAGCAACGAACAGAATCTAGAACTATTGGGTGCACTTGAGGCGATCCTGATGGTGACGGACACCCCGATTACTCTTGTGAATCTGGCAACTGCGCTAGAGCAACCAATGAACGTGGTTCGAGAATTGGTTGGACGGTTGAAGTCCGACTACGACGGCGAGTTGGGAGGCCGACCGCGTGGCTTTGAGCTTCGCGAGGTTGCCGGTGGTTGGAGAATCTTCGTGCGCCAAGACTTCGACTGGGCGGTGAAGATGTTTGTTGCAAGTGAAAACCCGACCAAATTGTCTCAAGCCGCACTCGAAACCCTTTCGGTTATTGCCTACAAGCAACCGATAACCAGAGGCCAGGTCGCCTCAATTCGAGCGGTAAACGTTGACTCGGTAGTAAAGACACTCCTAAGTAGAGGTCTCATCACCGAGCTTTATACCGATTCGGAAACCGGTGCCGTGAACTTCGGAACCACCGACCTACTACTCGAACTCCTTGGAATCAATTCCTTGGATGAACTACCGCAAATCAGCCCATTCCTACCGGACAACCAAAGTGACTTTGAACTCAGATAACGAAACCAACGAGCCAATTAGGCTACAAAAAGCGCTCGCGGCAGCTGGCGTTGCATCTAGACGCGCCTGCGAAGACCTGATTGTTCAGGGCCAGGTCAAGGTAAATGGCAAACTTGTGAAGGAGCTGGGGACAAGGGTCAATACTGAGACCGACCACGTGACAGTGCGCGGTGTTCCAGTGGTTTTCGACACCAGTCGTATTTACTTGGCTTTGAACAAGCCAAAGGGCGTAATCAGCTCAATGGCTGATGAAGAGGGGCGACCTGACCTTTCCGAATTTGTACTTGATTACGATCGTGTTTTCAATATCGGCAGGCTAGACGGTGAAACCACCGGTCTAATTCTCCTGACCAATGATGGAAACCTTGCCAATCACCTTTCGCATCCAAAATTTGGCGTGGAAAAAACCTACATCGCCAGAATTTCAGGAATCGCAGGCGAGGAAATTGTTCATAAACTGCAGAGCGGTTTTGAGCTGGAAGACGGATTTATTAAAACCGACAGGGCCAAGCTGATTCAAGCGACCAAGGGTGAGAGCCTAATCGAGTTGGTTCTGCACTCAGGTAGAAACCGAATTGTCAGAAGAATGTTTGAACACCTTGGTTACCCTGTGATCGACCTGGTGAGGAAGCAATTTGGGCCAATCCACCTTGGTGGCTTGAAGCTTGGCCATGTTCGTCGACTAAGTAAAATTGAAGTCGGCGAATTGCTCAAATTTGCTGAAGGAAAACCAGTTAAGACCTCAAGGCCGAAAAAGGTTAATCGATGATTAGAGCTATTCGTGGCGCCATCCAGCTGGATGTCGATGAAAAAGAACACCTAATCAAGTCAACCGCCGAATTGCTCACCAAAATTTTGCACGCTAACGACATTGACAATTCGTCGCTTATTTCTATCTTCTTTACGGCCACCCCTGACATCCACAGTGAATTCCCCGCGGTGGCTGCTAGGTCGCTCGGTCTTGGTGATGTTCCTCTGCTCTGCTTCGTGGAAATGGATGTCTCAGGAGCGCTCCCTAGAACTATCAGAGTTATGGTGAACGTTGAAACCGACAAGGCAAGAGGCGAAATTCAGCACATTTACCTTCGAGGCGCTACTGCTCTTCGAATGGACTTGGCTCAGTGACCGGCGGCAGGTTTAAGGGCAAAGTCAAGATTGTTGGAGCCGGCTTAATCGGCACCAGCATCGGACTTGCACTCTCCAAACAGGGCGTATCGGTTTACCTTGAAGATCTTTCACCTGCCACTCAGCGTCTGGCATCTGAATACGGTGCTGGTGAGGAATTTTTCGAAGGAGTAAATCCTGACCTAGTAATCGTGTGTGTACCGCCTGAGGTCACAGCACGTTTGGTGAAGGCCGAACTTCAAAGGCACATACAAGCGACCGTGATTGACGTCTCTTCTGTGAAGTCTCCGATCCTTGATGAGTTGGCGGCTGAAGGTGCAGACCTGACCAGATACCTGGGAACTCACCCTATGGCTGGAAGAGAACGCGGAGGTGCGGTAAGCGGAAGGGCCGACATCTTCATCGGACGTCCGTGGGTTATTGCAATCAATTCCGAATGTTCCGTTGAGAGAGTAAACGATGTAGAGGCGATGATCCTTGACCTTGGAGCTCAACCGATTCGAATGTCGGCCAAGGAGCATGACCGTGCGGTTGCATTGGTTTCTCACGTTCCGCAGGTTGTTTCATCGCTTTTGGCAGCAAGGTTGGTAGGAGCAAGTGGCGTAGAGCTTGCAGGGCAAGGTTTGAGAGACACAACCAGGATTGCCGCCAGCGACCCAAAACTTTGGGTGCAGATTCTCGGTGCTAACGCATCTGAAGTAGAGCAAGTTTTAGTCTCCTTCCGTGACGATTTGGACACAGTGATCGATGCCCTCGGGAACATTTCTGGACAGGGCTCGTTGATGGCTCTGGATCGACTAATCGGAAACGGTAACCGAGGGGTAGAACAACTCCCTGGAAAACACGGCTCAAGGAAATCCGACTACCAGACGTTCATCGTCATGATTGATGACCGACCTGGTGAGTTGGCTCGACTTTTTGCCGAAGTTGGGGAAATCGGTATCAACATTGAAGATATGAAACTTGAGCACTCACCGGGTGCCCAAATTGGCTTGGTTGAACTTTCAATTGCGCCTAAATCGGCAGATAGGCTGCAGGCCGAATTGCTTGAGCGTGGCTGGAGGTTTGCGGGGTGAGTGTAATTATCGCCATCGATGGCCCAGCGGGGTCTGGAAAATCTAGTGTTGCCAAGGAAGCCGCTAGGCGACTGAATTTTGGCTATCTTGATACCGGAGCAGCCTATAGAGCTTTAGCCTGGGCGGTTTTGCATGGGTTGATCACGCTGCCGCCAGATCGAGATGCCGATTTTGTTGGCTTCGACTATGAGATTTCGCTCGATCCTGATAACTACTACGTTCGCAGTTTTGGGGTCGACATCACCGAGGCTATTCGTGGTTCTGAAGTTGCGAACTCCGTGTCGTCGGTTGCGTCTCACTTTGGAGTGAGACGCTGGATGAAACAATTCACCAGAAATCTGGTGGAACAAAATGAGCTAAAGGGCGTTATCGTAGAAGGTCGAGACATTACCACCGTTGTGGCACCAGATGCCCCGGTTCGGATTCTCCTGACCGCATCAGAAGCCGTTCGTCTGGATAGACGGGCCAAAGAACTCAGCGAGGCTGAGTTGGCAACATTGCGCCAGCAGGTTCTTGAAAGAGATCGTAATGACTCGAAAGTCGTTGACTTCATGTCACCGGCCGAGGGTGTTGATTTGGTTGACACCACAGAACTAAATTTCGAGCAGTCGGTTGGCGCCGTACTGGAACTTATTGCAAAGCAGGTGAAGCCATGACAGATCACGAGTTTGATGGCGAGCTAGACCATGACTTCGTTGAAAAACTGGAAAGTATCAGCGACTTCGATGCCCAAACCAAGGCGGCGGCACTTCGTGCTGGTCTTGACGATTACGAACTTGAGGCAGAAGACTTCGATGTTTTAGAGCACGAAATCGCAGATGACTTTGATGACGAGGAAACCGGTCCACAGCCGGTATTGGCAATTGTCGGACGCCCGAACGTCGGTAAATCGGCACTTGTAAACCGAATTCTTGGTAGGCGTGAAGCGGTTGTTGAGGACAAGCCAGGTGTAACTCGCGACCGCGTTTCTTACCGTGCCGAGTGGGCTGGGCGTAAATTCACCTTGGTCGACACAGGCGGTTGGGAACCAAACGTTTCCGGAATCGACAAGGCAGTTGCTGATCAGGCCGAAATTGCCATGGAACTTTCAGATGCAATTTTGTTTGTTGTTGATGCCACGGTAGGCGCAACTTCAACCGATGAGCGTGTTGTGAAGCTGCTCAGGTCTAGCGGGAAACCAGTGATCCTGGTTGGAAACAAGATTGACGATGCCTTCCAAGATCCTGAGGTTGCCGCGCTGTGGTCGCTAGGTCTCGGTGAACCTATGCCGGTATCAGCCCTTCACGGTAGGGGTGTTGCTGATCTACTGGACAAGGCAATGTCTGTACTTCCAAAGTTCTCTGCTGTTGCACAGGAAGAACTCGGTGGTCCAAGACGCGTTGCCCTAATCGGCAGACCAAACGTAGGAAAATCCTCTCTGCTAAACAAGGCCGTTGGCTCCGAGAGAGCCGTTGTAAACGATCTAGCCGGAACCACTAGAGATCCCATCGATGAGCAGGTAGTCATTGCGGGTAAGGTTTGGCGTTTTGTAGATACCGCAGGTATTCGTAAGAAAAAGCATATGAACCAAGGTGCTGACTTCTACGCCAGCCTAAGAACTCAGGCGGCCCTAGAGCGCGCTGAGGTGGCTGTGGTGCTGTTCGATGTTACCCAGCCAATCTCCGAGGCAGACATTCGAATCGTTGACATGGCACTGGAGTCTGGGCGCGCGCTCGTACTTGCGTTTAACAAGTGGGATGAACTGGACGACGACCGACGTCGTTACCTTGAGCGAGAAATCGAGCAGCAGCTAGCTCACGTTTCATGGGCACCTCGCGTGAACATTTCCGCAAAAACCGGTCGTCACATCGAAAAGCTGGTCCCGGCTCTTGAAGTTGCTCTCGATTCTTGGGATCAGCGTGTGGCTACTGGCAAGTTCAACGCATTCCTGCAGGAACTTACGATGGAATTTCCTCACCCTGTTCGTGGTGGAAAGCAGCCGAGAATTCTGTTTGCTACCCAGGCTGCGGTGCGACCTCCAAAGTTTGTTCTCTTTACAACCGGATTCCTAGACGAGGGTTACCGTCGCTTCATTCAGCGTCGTCTTCGCGAGGTTTATGGTTTCGAGGGAAGCCCAATCGAAATCGGTATGAGAGTTCGCGAAAAGAGAAAGCGCGTCTAGTCGGTTTTCGGGCTGTAGCGCAGCTTGGTAGCGCACTTGACTGGGGGTCAAGGGGTCGCAGGTTCAAATCCTGTCAGTCCGACCAAATAAAATTTGCCTAGAGACTTAGGGAGGGTGTCCGATGACTGAAGTTTCACTTTGGAAACAGTTGCTTACCCTGCCAAATTTATTGAGCGTTCTCAGGCTGTTATTGGTTCCTGTTTTCCTTTACCTAGTAATCGGCAATCAACCGCTCCTTGCTTTCCTGGTGTTGGTAATCGCATCGATCACTGATTACCTTGATGGATATTTAGCTCGCAAACTAAAACAGGTAACCAGGTTGGGTGCCCTATTAGACCCTGCAGCAGATCGTTTATACATTTTTGCAACGCTTATTGGCCTTGCTGTCACCGGAGCAATTCCTTGGTGGTTGCCGGTGGTGGTCGTGCTTCGTGATGTATTGATGGCATTCACCATCCCAGTATTGGCAAGCATCGGATATGGTCCACTTCCGGTTCACTTCTTTGGCAAGGCGGGGACCTTTGCGCTACTTTACGCCTTTCCACTTTTGCTCTTGGCTGACTGGTGGTCGTCGGCACAATTAGTCATCCTTCCGATTGCTTGGGCATTCGCGCTTTGGGGTGTTGGGCTTTACTGGTTTGCTGGTTTTCTTTACGTTAAGCAAGTCGTGCAACTGTTGAATTCGACCAAAGGATTTAACGCTAGATTGGATAGACCATGACGAACCCGGCAGACAAAGATCGCGCTAATTTCGAAGACGTTACTTCGACACAGCGTTTCGCCGACGATTTAATTCCAGATGCAAAAGATGGCTTGGATGAGGTTGAACTAGCAGCCGTTGCAGCACTTCCAAAGGGCTCGGCATTGCTTATCGTAAAACGCGGCCCTAGCGACGGATCTAGATTCCTGCTCGACGTTGATGTGACCACAGCTGGTCGCCACCCGAATGCCGAAATTTTCCTGGATGACGTAACCGTTTCTCGCAAGCACGCAGAGTTCAAGCGAGTAGGCCAGGGCTTTATAGTTGCCGACCTTGCCTCGCTCAACGGCACGTACCTTAACGGCGAACGAATCGATTCCGCGCCGCTGAGCGATGGCGATGAGGTTCAAGTTGGAAAGTTCAAGCTGACCTTTTACTCGGCGGACAGCGCAAAGTAATGGCAACTGCACCAGCATCGATTTCCGCCGCGAGATCACAAAAACTCTTTACCATCGGAAGGGTGCTCAGTCTGCTTCAGGCTGATTTCCCTGACCTAACTCCTTCAAAGCTCCGCTTTCTGGAAGAGCAAGGGCTGGTTACTCCTCAACGAACCGATTCTGGTTATCGGAAATTCGCAGAATCCGACGTGCAGCGACTTCACGTCATTTTGGAACTTCAGAGAGACCAGTACCTTCCCCTTAAAGTTATTCGCCAGTATCTTGAGGATTTAGATTCTGGGAAACGTCCTGAGTTGCCAAATGGCACAGGTGTCATGCTGATTCGCGGCGTTTCCTCAAAAAAGTTCTCTGAGCTTGACCTAATCGCGGAAACTGGCATCACCCCAGCGCTAATTGCGGCTGCTCGCGAAGCAGGTTTGCTAGAAATCGAGCCATACGATCATTCGCAAGTAGAAATTGCTCGGTCGGTTGTACACCTTCAGCGTTTTGGTATTTCACCGCGTCACCTAAAGGGACTTAAGGCTGCTGCGGATCGCGAAATCGGAATCATCGAAGGTGTAATCAGCCCAGTTCTGGCTAAAAATGAGACCGGCTCAAGATCTAGGGCTGCTCACTTTGCGCAGGAAATCGAGAGCCAATTTGCCTCGATTCGAACCGAGTTGATTCGCTCGGTGATCGGAAAAATCGACTCCTAGTTCAGGCGCGACACGCCGAAGATATTAATTAACCTAGATGTGGGCGTGTCAGACGCAAGAATTAAACCTAAGGTTGAAGGTAAAGGAGGACAGCATGAGCGATCAGACCAGTTTTGAGTTTGGCGAAAACGCCGATATGTTGTTCACCGACGGCCTCCCGGTTGAAAACCCGAACGAAGGTTATCGAGGCACCTCTGCTGCTTCTACAGCTGGAATCAGTTACCGACAGCTCGATTACTGGGATCGCACCGGATTGGTTCAGCCAAGCGTGCGAGGTGCATCTGGTTCTGGAACTCAGAGACTTTACGCATTCCGCGACATCTTGGTCCTAAAGCTTGTGAAGCGACTTCTAGACACCGGTGTATCGCTTCAGCAGATTCGTATTGCCATCAACCAACTTCGCAAGTCTGGAATTAGCGACCTTGCTAGGACCACACTTATGTCAGATGGTGCCAAGGTTTATCTATGTAACTCAGACGCCGAAGTCATCGACTTGCTAGAGCGTGGGCAGGGTGTCTTTGGAATTGCCGTTGGTAAGGTTCTCGAAGAAGTTGAGGCAACCCTTTCGACTATTGCTCCGAGCTCTCTTGATGAAGAGCTGGTTGATGAGTTATCGATTCGTCGCCAAGCTCGAGCTGTAATTTAGTTTCCTCAGCTTCTGCCTTCAAAACGTCATCAATCGACTGGCCGCGTAGCACACGATTAAGTCTTAGAACCTTGCGCGACTGTTTGCCTGGGCGGCTGCCAACTTTTTGACCTAGAGACTGCTGGGCAAATTCTAAAACCCTGTCGAAAACCTGAGCGACCTCAATCGCAGACTGTCCTGGCCAAGAGTGGATCGGTCGACCTGCTCCCTGTGCCTGTTGCAATACAGTTCGTTCTTCAAGAACTTGAGGAAGAATCTTGGTGCCATAACGTTCCCTTAGTTCGCTCAGGCGATAGTCGCCTTCCGAAGACTGGGGGCGGAAGCGGTTAATCAAAATTCCCAGGGTGCCGAGCCTTGGAGTTAGATTCTTGCGCAACTCCTCAAGCGCGTGAAGAGATCTCTCGGCGGCAACCGCAGAGAAAAGGGCTGGTTCGGAAACGATGATCACTCTGTCGCTGGCAACCCAAGCGGTTCTGGTCAGGCCATTGATTGATGGAGGAGTGTCAATGATGACCAAATCGTATTCGCGTTCAAGTTTCGCAAGGGCGATTTCAAGTTTCCAAATCTCACCAATGGTTGGAGCGGGGTGGTCGAAAGACTGAGTTTTTGGACTTCCAACCATGACATCCATGGTTCCAGGGTGCAGTTTGGTCCAAGTACTAGATACGATTGCTCTATGCACAATGTTGTGCTGGGGAGTTTGTAAAACATCAGCAACGGTTTCGCTAAATTCTCCAATGGCGCCCAAGCCGGTAGTTGCATCACACTGGGGATCTAGATCCACAACAAGTGTTCTTAAACCAGACGAAAATGCAGCGGAAGCCAAACCCAAGGCAACCGTGGTCTTTCCAACGCCCCCTTTCAGGGAGCTGACGCTGAGAACATGCACGCTAATAGGCTACCTTCTTAAACAGGGCACCAAAATCCCAAAGTACGCATCGACACACTTCAGAGGTGGCTATGTTCAAAAAGATCCTCGTGGCAAACCGCGGTGAAATTGCTATTCGCGCATTCCGTGCAGCTTATGAATTGGGAGCAAAAACCGTTGCGGTATTCCCATACGAGGATCGAAACTCTAGCCACAGGCTCAAAGCAGATGAGGCTTACCAGATTGGCTCAGAAGGTCATCCGGTTCGTGCCTACCTAAATGTCGCTGAAATCATCAGGGTCGCGTTGGAGAGTGGCGCAGACGCCATCTACCCTGGGTATGGATTTCTGTCGGAGAATCCCGAACTAGCCAAGGCGGCAGCAGACAACGGAATCACTTTCATCGGTCCTGGAGAATCAGTTCTCGAAATGGCGGGAAACAAGGTAAACGCCAAGGAAGCGGCAATTGCAGCAGGTGTACCGGTTCTAAAGTCATCTCAACAGTCCGCTGACATTGAACTTTTGGTTTCGGCAGCAGACGAAATCGGTTTCCCAATCTTTGTCAAAGCCGTTGCCGGTGGTGGCGGTCGAGGCATGCGAAGAGTTGAAAAGCAGGAAGATCTGCGAGCAGCTTTAGCAGAGGCTAGTCGCGAAGCGGAGAGCGCCTTTGGCGACCCGCGCGTGTTCCTTGAACAAGCGGTTCTACGCCCAAGGCACATCGAGGTTCAGATCCTTGCCGATGGCGTAGGCGGCGTGGTACACCTGTTCGAGCGTGACTGCTCCATTCAGCGACGAAACCAGAAGGTTGTCGAAATCGCTCCGGCGCCACACATCACCGAAGAACTTCGCAACGCGCTTTATCGAGATGCCGTCGCCTTTGCAACCAAGATTGGTTACAAGAACGCCGGAACCGTTGAGTTCCTAATTGATACCGTTGGAGCCAACGCTGGCAAGCACGTGTTCATCGAGATGAACCCTCGAATTCAGGTGGAGCACACCGTCACCGAAGAAATTACTGACGTTGACCTTGTACAAGCACAGATGAAGATTGCAGCAGGTGCTACCTTGCAAGATCTTGGGTTGACCCAAGACCAAATCACAATGCACGGATTCGCAGTTCAGTGCCGTATTACCACCGAAAATCCAGCAGCTGGATTCAAGCCTGACTCTGGAAAGATCACCACCTACCGTTCGCCTGGTGGCGCTGGAATCCGTTTGGACGGCGGAACAATCGCCGCCGGTAGCGAGGTTAGCCCTCACTTTGATTCGCTACTTGTGAAACTTATTGCCAGAGGCCGTGACTTCCACTCTGCAGTGATAAGAGCAGAACGTGCGCTCGCGGAATTCAGAATTCGCGGAGTTTCCACCAACATTTCCTTCATGCAGGCCGTTTTGGCGGATCCGACTTTTGCCTCTGGTGACCTTTCGACCTCGTTCATCGACGAACGTCCCGAGTTATTCACTCAGAAGCCTTCGCAGGACCGTGGAACGAAGATTCTGACCTGGTTGGCAGATGTAACCGTAAACCAGCCATACGGCCCTAGAAGCGGCCGTATTTCGCCAACTTCAAAACTTCCTAATGTAGATGTGACCCAACCTGCACCAGCAGGGTCACGTCAACTCCTCAAGGAACTCGGCCCAGTTGGTTTCGCCAAGGCTCTCCGTTCGCAAAGCAAGGTCGCAGTCACCGAAACTACTTTCCGTGATGCTCACCAATCGCTATTGGCCACCAGGGTTCGCGGAAGAGACTTGGTCAAGGTTGCTCCTTACGTAGCACGAATCACTCCAGAATTACTGTCAGTCGAGGCATGGGGCGGAGCAACCTACGACGTAGCTTTGCGCTTTCTGGGTGAAGATCCGTGGGAGCGTCTGAGTGCGCTTCGCGAAGCCATGCCGAACATCTGCATCCAGATGCTCCTCAGAGGCCGAAACACCGTTGGATACACTCCTTACCCAACCGAGGTGACGGAGAGCTTCGTGCGCGAAGCAGCGGCCTCTGGAGTTGACATCTTCAGAATCTTTGACGCTCTAAATGACGTTGACCAGATGAAGCCGGCCATCGAGGCAGTCGTTGCAACCGGTACCGCAGTGGCCGAGGTGGCAATGTGCTACTCGGGTGACCTGCTTGATCCAAATGAAAACCTATATACCCTTGAGTACTACCTGAAGTTGGCCGACGAAATTGTGGCCGCAGGCGCCCATATTCTGGCTATCAAGGACATGGCAGGATTGCTGCGACCAGCAGCCGCAGCCAAATTGGTAGCGGCTCTGAGAGAGCGTTTCGAACTTCCGGTTCACTTACACACTCACGACACTGCCGGTGGGCAGTTGGCTACCCTCATGGCTGCGATTGATGCGGGTGTCGATGCCGTAGACGTTGCATCGGCTCCGATGGCTGGAACCACAAGCCAACCTTCTGCTTCTGCACTTATCGCGGCTCTTGCGCACACTTCTAGAGACACCGGAATTACCCTCGATGCGATCACCAAGTTGGAACCATACTGGGAGGCTGTTCGCCGCGTCTACGCTCCGTTCGAATCTGGCTTACCTGGTCCAACCGGACGTGTCTACAAACACGAGATTCCTGGCGGGCAACTGTCGAATCTTCGCCAACAAGCCATCGCACTCGGGTTGGGAGACCAGTTTGAACGCGTGGAAGACATGTATGCCGCGGCCAACGAAATTCTTGGGCGCCCAACTAAAGTCACTCCGTCATCAAAGGTCGTCGGTGACCTGGCGCTGCACTTGGTAGCCGTCAATGCAGATCCGAAGGACTTCGCCGAAAATCCTCAGAATTACGACATCCCAGATTCCGTCGTTGGTTTCATGGCTGGAGAACTTGGAGACCTACCTGGTGGATGGCCAGAACCATTCCGCACCAAGGTACTTGCAGGCAAGCAGCCGAAGTTTGGGCTAACCGAGTTGAGCGATGCTGACCAGGCAATTCTTAAGAACGGCCAATCGTCTGAGGTTCGTGCAGCGTTGAACCGCCTACTATTCCCAGCTCCGACCAAGGAATTCCTAGCGAACAGGGCGGCCTTCGGAAACCTAGACCAGGTAGACACGGTTGACTACCTTTACGGACTTGAAGCCGAGCACGAACATGTGGTTGAGATTTCCAAGGGAGTAAAGCTATTCGTTGGTCTTGAAGCCATTGGCTCTCCGGATGCCAAGGGAAATAGAACGGTTATGGCTACCCTGAATGGTCAGCTAAGGCCAATCGACATTCGAGATCGCAAGATCTCGGTTGAAATTCCTCAGGCAGAAAAGGCTGACCCTTCGAATCTTGGACACATTGCCGCGCCGTTCTCTGGCGCAGTTACGGTTACTACTGTTGAGGGGGCTCACGTGGAGATTGGCCAGGCAATTGCAACGATTGAAGCCATGAAAATGGAAGCGACAATCACGTCAACGGTTGCTGGAATAGTTCGCAGAATTGCAATCCCGAAGACTCAGGGTGTCGATGCCGGCGACCTAATTCTTGTGGTCGAAAACGAATAACGTCCTAATCGCAGGTAAACTTTTATCTGGTCTAAACGATTGGAGTGCCAGTGGCTTTCGGCGATAAAAGAAATCAGGGCGACGAAGAGGCTAAGACTCACTCGTTGGCCGAATCGGCGGTAGACGTATCCAGCGCAGAACTTGCTCCGAGCACTTCGACAATTGCTGTTGTGCCTGAAGAACAGGTGGTTCGCGAGCCAAACACCGACACCGGGCCTATTTCTCGCAGATCGAACTACACCAGAAGAGACCAACTTCGAGGCGATGTCTTTGACCAGCCAGAGCCAGCTGCAATGCTTACGGCTGACCGCCTCATTGATGTGAGCTCTCGTAACCGTCCAGCCCCAGAGTCAGGCTTCAGACGCTTCCTATACCTTGTAACTTTCCGCGCTGTGAACCTTGGGGACTCACGAAAGGTTCGCGAACGTAGAGCCCTTGACGCCAGAATTGGAATGCAATTCGAAGGTGGAGCGAAATTTGTTCCTGTACTTACCAGAAAGGGTGGCGTTGGTAAGACCACGGTGACCACCCTTCTAGGCATGGCACTCGCCTTAGCGCGAGAAGACCGCGTAATTGCCATCGATGCCAACCCAGACCGAGGAACTCTTGCTGAACGAGTAAGCAAGAACACTCGATTTACCGTTCGTGACGTAGTAAACCGCGCTGCAGCGATCGATGGATTTACCGAATTTTCAACCATGGTTTCGCGAGACGAAACTCGCCTTGATGTTCTCGCATCTGACTCAGATCCAATGCTTTCTGAAGCCTTTGACGAAGGTGACTACAACGTTGTCGCCGACATGGCCGCTCGTTATTACTCGATCGTGCTTACCGACTGCGGTACCGGAATCGTACATTCAGTTATGCGTCCTACCTTGCAACGTGCTAGCGGATTGGTAATTGTTTCTGGTGGTTCGGTTGATGAGGCACGTTTGGCTTCAGAGACGTTGACCTGGTTGGAAGCTAATGGCTACGGCGACTTGGTGAGAAACTCTATTGTTGCGCTGAACACCGCTACCCAGGCTACGAACCTGGTGAAGATCGATGAGATCGAACAGCACTTCAAGACGCGTGTTCGAGATGTTGTGAGAATTCCTTACGACCCGGCATTGGCTGCGGGCTCAGTTATTAAGTTCAAGCAGCTAAAGGAACACACTAGGGAAGCAGCTCGCGAGTTGGCAGCCCTCGTCGTCGACGGCCTAAATCACTAACCTGCCGTGACCGTTAGAGAGATTCGCCTGCTCGGCGATCCAGTACTTAAAACACCCTCGGAAACCGTCGAGAACATCGATCAGAACATTCGAGATCTAGTCAAAGACCTCGTTGACACTACCCAATTGCCCGGTCGTGCAGGCGTCGCTGCTCCTCAAATTGGGGTAAACCTGCGTGCTTTTAGCTACAACGTGAACGGCAAGGTGGGCTATCTCATCAATCCGAAAATCGTAGAACTCATTGGGGAGCCGGTAGAGATAGACGAAGGATGTCTTTCCGTTCCTGGGCTTTGGGAGAAGACTCCTAGGTTTCCAAAGGCTGTTGCCGAGGGGATAGACCTCGATGGCAACGCGATTCGAATCGAGGGCGAAGGCCTTATGGCACAGGCGCTTCAGCATGAGTGCGATCACCTAGATGGGATGGTTTACCTAGATAGGCTTTCGTTAGAAGGCAGACGAGTTGCCATGCGCAAGCTTCGCGAAACCAACTGGTTCTAGAAATTCACCGCTCGGTCTATGTTGCCTTTGCCAGCATAAATCTCAGAAATTTCTTTGGCATAGTCTCTGGCAACAGCTTCCCTTTTGATCTTCAAGCTAGGGGTTAAGTGCCCACTACCTTCGCTGAGAGTTCTGTCACTGATGATGAATTTTCGAATTGACTCAGCGGTAGAGAATGATTTGTTCACCTGATCGACAGCCTTTTGAATTTCTGAAATTACCAGCGGATCCTTCGCGGCCTCGGACAGCGTTAGCTGTACATTTCCCTTGTGATTCTTTAGCCAGGTAGGGAGCATTTCAGCATCAAGCCAAATCAATGCACCAATGAATGGTCGCTTGTCACCAACGACAACAACCTGGCTGATCAGAGGGTGCGCCTGCAGTGGGTCTTCTAGACCCGCTGGTGCCACGTTTTTCCCACCAGCGGTTACGATGATTTCCTTTTTGCGACCTGTGATGGTTAGGAAGCCGTCCGCGTCAAGTTCGCCAAGATCTCCCGTTCTAAACCATTCACCATCGAAGGCTTCTGCTGTTGCCGCTGGATTTCTCCAGTAACCACGCATGATGTTGTTACCTCGAAGCAAGATTTCGCCATCTGCAGCAATTTTGATTCCGCAACCTGGGAGAGTTCTGCCAATTTTGCCAATCTTGATTTGGCTTGGTCGGGCAACCATTGCTGGGGCCGTGGTTTCGGTTAGTCCGTAGCCCTCGAGGACGGTAAGCCCGATGCCATTAAAGAAGAATCCAAGTCGCGACCCTAGTGGGGCGCCGCCAGAAATGGCGTACTTTAGTCTGCCTCCCATTGCGGCGCGAATCTTTCGGAAGACCAATAGATCGAATATGAAGTGCTTGATGGAAAGTGCCAAACCAGCTTTTCCGTTGGTTTCCTTAGCCTTCGCGTATTCAACCGAATTGAGGGCAGCCTTTCTGAAGATGTCGCCCTTGCCTCCGGATTCTGCCTTCTGCTCAGCAGCGTTGTAAACCTTCTCAAATACCCTAGGTACAGCAAGGAGGAAGTCTGGTTTAAAAGTGGTCATGGCAGGACCTACATCTTTGGCATCCATCTTGTGACCAACTTTGACTCCGGCATGAACCGCCAATACCTCGACAAATCGTGCGAAGACGTGGGCAAGCGGTAGGAAAAGTAGCGTACTTCTTCCAGCTTGGAGTACCTCTGGGATTTCGAGCGTCGCGTTTTTACTCAGTTCAACGAACCCGCGGTGAAGTAACTCACAACCCTTAGGTACACCGGTGGTACCTGAGGTGTAAATGATGGTGGCCAAGTCATAAAGACCGGCACGCTTTCTTCTTTGTTCTACGACATCGTTTTCAATGTCGTGGCCGCGTTGAATCAAATTTTCTATTGCATCTTCGTCGAGGCGGAAGACCTGTCTGGTTAGGGGGACCGAAGCCTTTATGGCCTCGAATCTCTCTTGATGTTCAGCCGTTTCGAGGAACAGAGCCACAGAATCGCTATCGGAAAGAATCCAGTGCATTTGAGTGGGAGAGGAGCTCTCATAGATAGGAACCGAGATCGCGCCAGCGAACCAAATGGCGAAGTCCAAAAGCGTCCACTCAAATCTGGTGCGGCACATGATAGCCACCGCTTGACCAGGCTGAATACCTGTTGCAATGAGTCCCTTTGCAACCGCAATTACCTTGGCTAGAAAATCCTCACCGGTGATGTCAATCCATGAACCATCCGATTGTTCGGTGGCGTATAGCGGAAGTTTCGGGGTTGCAGTAACTCGATCAACAAGTAAATCTGTGATGTTCGATTCATTGCTCGAAACCACTATCGGCTCAACGTCGTAGGTTTTCATTAGAAAACTCTAAGTCCTAAAGACTTTAACAAGGCTTTAAACTGGTAAACCGAGCTTCATTCGAACCTAATTGTTATCAAAGGAAAAAAATGCACGCAGTAGGCATTGACATCGGTGGCACCAAGATTGCTGGAGCCCTAGTCGATCCGAATGGAGTTATCGTACGTGAGTTGAAGGTGCCAACTCCGGCAACCGATCCGGACGCAATTGCCGATGCAGTTGTTGGGCTAATCAAGGACCTAAGCCAAGATGCAGATGTCGTTGCGGCCGGGGTAGCCGCGGCTGGTTTTGTCGATGCTTCAAGAGCAAACATCGTCTATGCGCCAAACCTTTCTTGGCGAAACGAACCATTCAAGGCCAAGTTGTCGGCAAAGCTAGATCTACCTGTATTCATCGACAATGATGCCAATGCTGCTGGTTGGGCGGAATACAGATTTGGCGTTGGCCGTGGATATAACCATATGGTCACCTTGACCATTGGTACCGGAGTTGGCGGTGCAATCATCACTGATGGACGTTTGCTTAGAGGCGGATTTGGTGTGGCTGCGGAACTAGGGCACATCAGGCACATTCCCAACGGAAGACTTTGTGGCTGTGGACGTCACGGTTGTATCGAACAGTATGGTTCTGGCACGGCACTGCTACGTTCCGCCATTGAATTGGCAACTTCCGATCATGAAAAGGGTGCCAGACTTGCCGAGCTGATGCGAGAAAACGGCGGAGAACTTACCGGTGTTCAGGTCTATCAAGCTATTAGTGAAGGCGATGCCGGGGCCTTAGAAATCCTTAGAGATCTGGGTATTGCTCTAGGTAAAACCATTGCGACAATTGCTGCGGTTCTAGATCCGGAAATCGTAGTTATTGGCGGTGGCGTTGCCGCGGCAGGAGAACTTCTTCTATCACCGATGCGTGAGGCTTACCTCGGTTCGCTTTCGGCTCGCGGCTACCACCCGGAACTCGAAATCAAGGTTGCACAATTTGTAAACGATGCTGGGGTTGTCGGGGCGGCCGACCTAGCCAGACTTGAACTAACCGCTCGTTAGAATAGACGGATAACACGAGGAGATTTTTGATGGCTTACTTCATCTTGAAAAACTTCGTGCTCGGGCCGCTCCTAAAACTTCTATTTAGGCCTTGGGTCAGGGGTATGGAAAATATTCCGAAAAACGGCCCAGTGATTTTGGCAAGCAACCACCTTTCATTCTCGGATTCGATCTTCCTTCCGCTGCAAACCAGGCGTCCGGTTGTCTTCTTGGCTAAGAGCGAGTACTTCACCGGTAAAGGCATAAAGGGAGCGCTAAGTCGCTGGTTTTTCAAGGCAACTGGTCAGCTTCCCATCGACAGATCTGGTGGTAAGGCTTCTGAGGCGTCTCTAAACACCGGCCTGAAGGTCCTTGGGCAAGGGCAGGTACTTGGTATCTACCCAGAGGGTACAAGAAGCCCAGACGGTCGCTTATTCCGCGGCAGAACTGGTATTGCAAGAATGGTCCTCGAAGCCAAGGTTCCGGTTGTTCCGGTTGCCATGATCGATACCGAAAAGGTGCAACCAATCGGACGTAAGTTCCCTAGAATTCGCAGAATCGGCATCATCGTCGGAGAGCCTCTAGATTTCTCCAGATTCGACGGGATGGAAGGCGACCGCGTAATTCTTCGTGCAGTCACCGATGAAATCATGTACGAATTGATGAAACTGAGCGGTCAAGAGTACGTTGACGTGTACGCATCTACTTTGAGAGAGAAGCGTGCCAGGGCACGCTAGCAAGGGAAAAATGGAAAACGAAGTAATCGTAAAGCCTGAGGTGCTTTCTGGCCTTGACAATCACGCCAAGCTCCCGGCTGCCCAGCAGCCAATCTGGCCAAGTGCTGAAGAGGTTGTGAAGGTTCGCACCGAACTTGCCAAGCAACCACCATTGGTTTTCGCTGGTGAGGTAGATGTTTTGCGAGCAAGACTTGCCGAGGCAGCATCTGGAAAGGCATTTTTACTTCAAGGCGGAGACTGTGCTGAAACCTTTGCAGATGCAACCGCTGACAGAATCAGAAACCGTGTCAAGACGCTTCTCCAAATGGCTGTGGTGCTCACCTACGGCGCCTCTATGCCGGTTGTGAAGATGGGGCGAATGGCTGGACAGTTCGCAAAGCCACGCTCATCCAACGATGAAACCCGCGACGGCGTTACACTTTCGGCCTACCGCGGCGATGCAGTGAATGGTTACGAATTCAACGAGGCAAGCCGTACCAATGATCCTTGGAGAATGCTGAAGGCATACAACACGTCTGCTTCCACATTGAACCTTATTCGTGCATTTACCCAGGGTGGCTTTGCCGATCTGAGGAGCGTTCATGAGTGGAACCGAGGTTTTACCGATAACCCTGCGAATGCGCGCTACGAATCTCTTGCCAAGGAAATCGACCGCGCAATCAAGTTCATGGCTGCCTGCGGTGCAGACTTCGATTCCCTTCGTACCACCGAATTTTACGTGAGCCACGAAGCGTTGCTTCTTGACTACGAACGTCCGCTAACCAGAATCGATTCCAGAACCGGAAACCCTTACACCGTAAGTGGTCACTTCCTATGGATCGGTGAACGCACTCGCCAGCTAGACAACGCTCACGTTGATTTCCTCTCTAAGGTTAGAAACCCGATTGGTGTGAAACTCGGCCCAACCACCTCGGTCGATGACGTGAAGGCGCTGATTGAAAAACTTGACCCAAACCGTGAACCTGGACGTCTGACCTTCATCAGTCGCATGGGTGCTGGCAAGATTCGCGAAGAGTTGCCGAAACTAGTTGAAGCGGTAAAGGGAACCGGAGCAAACCCGCTCTGGATCACCGATCCGATGCATGGAAACGGAATTACCACCCAGAACGGTTACAAGTCACGCCGATTTGACGATGTCATGGATGAGGTTCGAGGATTCTTCGAGGTTCACAATGCACTTGGTACCGTTCCTGGTGGTATTCACGTTGAACTAACCGGTGATGACGTTGCAGAGTGCCTAGGCGGTTCCGAGAAGATCGACGAATTAACGCTCGAATCTCGATACGAATCGCTATGCGACCCTCGTCTAAACCACAGTCAATCTCTTGAGCTGGCATTCCTGGTCGCAGAATCGCTTACTAAGAACTAATAGTTCAGTAGTGTGCAATCAAGGTTACGGTGTCACCGATTCTCACCGTGGTGCCCGCGACAGGATTTGTTGACTTCACGCTCTTTAGTCCCCATTGGCTAGTTAGCAGGTTGGTGTCGACGACCACTTTAATTCCTAGATTTTTTAGGGTGTCCTGCGCCGCCAGAATGCGCTGACCAACCAAGTTTGGCAATACGATTTGGTTCGATCCCTTCGACACAATTACATCGATTGTCGAGCCTTTGCCTAGATCTACCTGGTTCGGGGCAACGGAAATGATGTCGCCCTTTGCCACGGTGTCGCTGAAGGCCTCAGTGGTTTTTCCAATCGAAAGCCCAACCAATTGCAGCGCGCTTTTCGCCTCGGTCAATGAAAGTCCTTCCACCACTGGTATAGATCCGAGTGACACCTTCAGGTCAATCTTGGTGCCTAGAGGCAGTGGAATGGAATCTGAGCCAGTGTTTTCATAGATATTTCCGAGTGGTTCAACATTGAAGAAAGACTGGACTTCGCCAAGTTGAAAGCCAGCCTGAACCAGCGTTGCTGTGGCATCTGCCAAGTTTTTACCAATGAGGGTTGGTACGGCTACCAGTTTTGGTCCGTCAGAAACGTAGAGAACCATTGGAGCTCCATGGGCGATGTATCCACCAGCTGCTGGTTCGGTTCTGGTGATTAGACCAGCGGCAACATTTGCCGAATTTTCGTGTTTGATGGACAGCTTCACGTCTAAAGGTTTCATTGCCGTATCGGCTTGAGTAACTGTTCTTCCGGTGAGTTGCGGTACCGGCGACAATGCGCCTGGGCCGGCGGAGAACCACCATCCGACAAGACCGCCGAGAAGCACTGCCAAAACGCTAAAAACAGCCACAGCCCGAAACTTTTTACTACCTGATAACCTCGCAAAAGGTGGTTCCTCGCCTTGAGGTTCTAATGGCGAAATGAGCTGAGTTTTTTGGCTGTCGATCAGATCCTCTGAGGTTAGAACTCGGGTTGCATTTGAATCAACAACAGAAGACTGACGTCTTATGGCAGAAAGCATTTCTGCCGCTGTTTGGAATCTGTTAGGTGGGTTCGGCTCGGTTGCCTTCAAAACAATTTGGTCGAGGAAGGTAGAAATTTCAGGGTTCACTGTGCTCGGTGCTGGTACTCGAGAATTGGCGTGTTGGTAAGCAATTTGCACATTCGCTTCGCCTGAGTAAGGTCGAGTTCCCGTGAGCATTTCAAAAAGCATGATGCCGATTGCGTAGATGTCAGTTGCCGGAGTCGCAGACCCACCGGTAACAAGTTCGGGAGCCATGTATCCAACGGTGCCAAGGACCTCGGACGCCTCGGTTCGATTACTAACATTTCTGGCGAGCCCGAAGTCACTTAGTTTGATTCGACCCTCGTTGCTTAGAAGAATATTTTCTGGCTTAATGTCGCGATGAATTATGCCAGCGCGGTGAGCAGAGTCCAGCCCTTCGAGTACAGCTTGAACCAGCTCGATAGCTCGCTCGGAGTCGATTACCTTGAAATCGTCGAGCACTCTTCTAAGAGTTGTTCCAAGAACCAATTCGAGTACCAGAAATAGGTTTTCTCCGTCTTGACCCTGGTCGTAGATGTTCACCAAATTTGGATGGTTGAGGGACGCGGCAACTCTGGCCTCTGCCTGGAATTTGGCTTTAAAGTCCTGATCCGAGCCCAAATTAGGGGAGAGGATTTTGATGGCTACCTGGCGGTGCAGCTGGAGATCTGTAGCCTCGTAAACGCTTGCCATCCCCCCGTGGGCAAGCAACCTGTCGATGCGGTAGCGACCCGAAAGTTCGGTGCCCTGATGTACCTGTTGAATGCCCATAGTTATTACAAATATGTTCGCACATCGCGGTTGGTTTTCAATCTAGGCAAATGGTGTGGCAATCTATCTGTGTGACTGATGTATTCGCAAGTGTAGATAAATGGCTAACCATTCCAGAAATTGGTGAGATTCTAGGGCTCACTCCTGGCAAGGTTCATAGACTCGTCGAAGAGAATCAGCTTTTCACCGTTTTGCGTGATGGGGTCAAGAAGGTTCCCGCCCACCTCATAGTTGACGGTGAACCTTTGGCTTCACTGCCTGGCACGTTAAACGTGCTTTTCGACGCTGGGTTCAATCTCAAAGAGGCATGTGAATGGCTTTATTCCACTGAGGAAACACTCGGTAGGGCACCGATTGAATCGTTGCTCGAGGGAAGAAAATCTGAAGTTCGCAGGGTCGCGCAGAGCCTCGCGTACTAGTTCTCCCGCTGGAGGACCTTCTTTGCCAGAAGATCCAATTGAGCCTTCGCATAAGTTTCGATAGACAGTGCGTCCAAGTTTCTAAGGCTTTCCCGACCGTATTCGTCAATCATGTACTCGACTCTCTCGAGAGCGCCGCAGCCCTTGATTGTTTGCTGCAACAATGTGATTTGCTCCTGAGTAAGAGCCCTGTTGCTAAGCAGTTCATCGAAGATTTTGAGGGTACTTGAGCCAAGAGACTCCCTGGAAAGTGCAACGAGAATGGTGCGCTTGCCTTCCCGAAGATCATCGCCTGCCGGTTTACCTGTCTTGGTGCTGTCACCAAAAACACCAAGGACGTCATCGCGTAATTGGAATGCCATGCCGAGGGGAATTGCAAAAGCTGTTAGTCCGCGACGAATGGCAGGTTCGGCGCCGGCTACAGCAGCGCCAATTAGCATTGGAGCCTCGATGCTGTACTTTGCAGTCTTGTAAAGCATCACACGGTTGGCGCGACTAACAGCAAGCTCCTGCTTCCTTACCGGGCCAGAGTTTTCTTCCAGCACGTCTAAATATTGGCCAGCCATAACTTCGAAGCGCATCCTGGAGAATTCACTGCGGGCAGCTTCTGCTCGCTCGGGATCACCTAATGTCTTCAGCCCACGTTCGAAAAGGTCAGAACTCCAACCGAGCATCATGTCGCCGGCGATTATTGCTACAGCCTGACCAAATCGGTCTTTGCTTCCCACCCACATTTCGGATTCGTGTAGGTTTTCAAACTGTTTGTGAACCGATGGGAAACCCCTTCTAGTATCAGAGGAATCCATAACATCGTCGTGGACTAAGGCTGCAGCGTGAAACATTTCAAGACTCGCGCAGATGTCGATCATGGCAATCGAGGCTCGTTCTCGATCGCGTTGAGTTTCCGAATCGTTGGTATCGGGCAATACCGATGCCCAGGCCCAATACGCAAACAGTGCTCTAAACCTCTTGCCTCCGGTCAAAAGCCGTTGAACAGATGCAATCAGACCCGCAAGCTCGGGGTCAATCTCATGAAACTGTTCGCGCTTTTCATCGCAAAACCCGGCGAGTCTTCGTTCTACGAGTTCGGCTAATCTGGCACTGTCTGACATACGTCTAGCCTAGATGTTTGCGCTTGCGTAGACTGGAGCCATGGGTCTATCTGAGCGCGAGCAAAAGTTACTTGAGGAGCTCGAAAAGAGCCTAGGTAGTGCCGGTGCGTCTAATAGTCGAAGGCTAAGTAATGGCTCTGGCGCTGCAAAGCGAGTGATTCTGGGCGTCCTCGTGCTGGTTGCCGGTATTGGAGTAATGATCACGGCTGTTTCCCTAAGAATGAACTATCTCGGCGTCATTGCTTTCGCGACGATGTTGGCTGGAATTTTCCTGGCTTCAAAACCAAAAAAGTAAAAAGGCCTTATTTTTTTGCCATTTTTTGAGTAATTGCTAAATTTTGCTCCATTTTCCTCCACCTGCCTGAGTATCAATAAGTTATTGAGTTGTTACCAATTATTTTGCGGAAATGCGGGGGATTTTCGCTTATTTTTTGGGTAATGTGGTGTAAAGTGGAGGAAATAGGTGCAGTGTAGCGAGGAAGGGAGGGTTTCATGTCATTTAGCGGTCAGTCACAGCCAAAGCTTGATGAAAAGGGGCGTCTCATTCTCCCTGCGAAATGGCGCGAAGCTCTAGGTAGTGGCGTCTATCTAACCAAGGGGCAAGACCATTGCGTTTCCGTTTACACAACTGCAGAGTTTGCAAAAATCTCGGAACGGTTAGAGGCTGCCAGACAGA